>OGYV01000483.1_pt1 | contig 34275 bp, 24 predicted proteins | sample 1576651 | NCBI WGS metagenome assembly OGYV01 (sample SAMEA3541570, study PRJEB24748) | human gut metagenome | biome: human gut; feature: human-associated habitat; material: faeces | place: China | collected 2012
CAGCGGCAAACCGATCCCCGACAACCGGGAAAACATCACTATTCGTCTGGATGGTCACATCCAGTCCGTTCAGGGTAAAGAGCGCTATGAAGACGAGATGTTCATCATTAAATACTTTAAGAAGGGATCTGCACACATCACTTTCAAAAGGCTGGAACTGATTGACAGAATTAACGATATAATAGCCAGGTACTTTCCTTCTGTGCTCTCAGCCTGATCCCGAGTGTGATTCCCTTTCGATATCAAAAGGGACTGCGGGTATAATTGAGGGTACATTTTTAATCAAACCAAATAAATTATATTAATATCAATATGATAAAAGAAATTTTCGATTCCGAGTCCGGCACCACTATTCTAAAGAACCCGCCCACAAGGCGGGTTTTTGCTTTTGGATCTTTATATAAAATAAACTTGGGAGCATAACGCCATCAGGTCTTAAACACTACCGAATCATCAATAAACATCCCCCGTTAACAAAACACAGTTCAGTTCACATAACATCCCTGTTATCCCACACATATCTGCTGGCCGAACGACGCCAGTGCGCGTACGGAGGCAAGAGCAGCCCTGCACATGGCAGCGCTTGTGGTAACCTGGTTTAATCCGGTGATAAAGGCGTTTTACATGCATCTGTCAGCAGCCGGAAAAACCAAAAAAGTGGCGCTGGTTGACTGTATGCGTAAATTGCTGACCATCCTGAACGCAATGCTCAGAAAGAACGAAGAGTGAAATGAATCGTAGCATCATGTTGCTCCATAATTATTACGTTCAAGACAGTTGATTATCGGCGCATATGACTCAAAAAGAGCCTGATGATTGCCTCTTTTCCATAGGCTCTTTCTCTGAAGTGAAGGAAGGCCTGGAAGAAAGCACTCGCTGGCATACGTGACTCCAGCTCAACCGGAGATAATCACCATTGTTATTTTTCTATTTAATAATAATCTCCTGAAAAATAGATATAGCAAAAATACAATCCGGCCAGATTTAATTCCACATTCATTACCAGAAATAATCAACACCACAACTATCATATCATTCAATAGTCACCGCTAAAATTTTATTATTTTCCTCTTCTTTACATAGAAATTGTCAACCTGTTTATTATGCCGCACTTAAATAGTTAATCACAAAACAACATCACCATTATTTGCGTGTTTTATTTATTAATAACATAGTCATACGTTCTTTTTTTACAAGGAAATAATCAATTGATAAATTGTTTTTGGCCTTAATAGTCAAGTAGGAAACATTTTAATAAATGATAAAAATCCTAAATTCCTTGTTCATAATGTAGGGGTGTGTTAAATAGGTGGGCAAAATTTGGTTCCCCTTCTCGCCTGTAATATTGCAGCATCTTCGCACCTCCATGAGACATTGCGACTTAATAAGAAGGTGATAAGTCCTGCATATAAGCATGGACTGACCATGGTTTTATATTCATTGAAAATTTTGTTACAACCCATTGATTTAGCATAAATAAATTATAGTGGGTTCGGGTTTGTTGTGACTGTGGCATTATTTCCGTGCAAAGGAGCTGATATGTCTGAAAGACATTTACCTGATGACCAGAGCAGTACTATCGATCCATATCTAATTACCTCTGTTCGCCAGACTCTGGCAGAACAAGGCGCAGCATTACAAAACTTGTCTAAACAACTGGATTCCGGGCAGTACCAGCGTGTCCTTAATTTGATAATGAACTGTAAAGGTCACGTTATTCTTTCGGGAATGGGTAAATCAGGGCATGTCGGTCGTAAAATGTCAGCGACGCTGGCCTCTACGGGTACGCCTAGTTTCTTTATTCATCCTGCAGAAGCTTTCCATGGCGATCTGGGCATGATTACGCCTTACGATCTTCTGATCCTTATTTCTGCCAGCGGTGAAACGGATGAAATCCTCAAGCTAGTTCCTTCACTGAAAAATTTCGGCAACCGAATTATCGCCATTACCAATAATGGAAATTCCACGCTGGCGAAAAATGCTGATGCCGTGCTGGAACTCCACATGGCGAATGAAACCTGCCCGAATAATCTTGCACCAACAACGTCTACCACGCTGACGATGGCGATCGGCGATGCGCTGGCGATTGCCATGATCCACCAACGCAAATTTATGCCGAATGATTTTGCGCGCTATCACCCGGGCGGTTCATTAGGTCGTCGCCTGCTGACCCGCGTTGCTGATGTCATGCAGCATGATGTTCCTGCGGTACAGCTGGATGCGTCATTTAAAACCGTGATTCAACGTATCACCAGCGGATGCCAGGGAATGGTGATGGTAGAAGACGCAGAAGGTGGGCTAGCGGGCATTATCACCGACGGTGACCTGCGTCGCTTTATGGAAAAAGAGGATTCTCTGACATCCGCCACGGCTGCGCAGATGATGACACGTGAACCGCTGACGCTACCGGAAGACACCATGATCATTGAAGCGGAAGAAAAAATGCAAAAGCACCGCGTCTCAACATTATTGGTGACCAACAAGGCAAATAAAGTCACTGGCCTTGTGCGCATTTTCGACTAATTAAGCAACGGGGTTCGAGAGGTTAGTCTCTCATTGAGTTTGCGCCCCACTGAAACTTTGATAATCGTTACATGTTGATAAAAGTGAAGTCTGCCGTATCCTGGATGCGTGCTCGTCTGTCTGCCATCTCACTGGCAGATATCCAAAAACACCTGGCGAAAATCATCATTCTGACACCGATGGCGGTGCTGCTGATCTATCTGGCTATCTTCAGCCAGCCTCGCTATATGAGCGAGTCGAAAGTCGCCATTAAACGCTCGGATGATTTAAACAGCGGCAGCCTGAATTTTGGTCTGCTTCTGGGTGCCTCTAACCCCAGTTCCGCAGAAGATGCGTTGTATCTGAAAGAGTACATCAACTCGCCGGATATGCTGGCGGCGCTGGATAAGCAACTAAATTTTCGTGAAGCGTTTAGCCACAGCGGGCTCGATTTTCTTAATCATCTTAGCAAGGATGAAACCGCAGAAGGCTTCCTGAAGTACTACAAGGACCGTATCAACGTCTCGTATGACGATAAAACCGGATTACTGAATATTCAGACGCAGGGCTTTAGCCCGGAATTTGCGCTTAAGTTTAACCAAACCGTGCTGAAAGAGTCAGAGCGCTTTATCAATGAGATGTCACATCGCATCGCGCGTGACCAGCTTGCCTTTGCAGAAACGGAGATGGAAAAGGCACGCCAGCGTCTGGACGCCAGCAAAGCGGAATTGCTCTCTTATCAAGACAACAACAACGTTCTGGATCCACAGGCACAGGCACAGGCGGCGAGCACGTTAGTGAATACGCTGATGGGCCAGAAGATCCAGATGGAAGCGGACCTGCGGAACTTGCTGACGTATCTGCGTGAGGACGCCCCGCAAGTTGTGAGTGCGCGTAATGCGATTCAGTCATTGCAGGCACAAATTGACGAAGAAAAAAGCAAAATCACAGCGCCGCAGGGTGACAAGCTAAACCGTATGGCGGTGGATTTTGAAGAAATCAAATCAAAAGTAGAGTTCAACACCGAGCTGTACAAACTGACCCTGACCTCCATTGAAAAGACCCGTGTAGAAGCGGCTCGTAAGCTCAAGGTGCTGTCAGTGATCAGTTCGCCACAGTTGCCGCAGGAATCGTCTTTTCCAAATATCCCTTATTTGATCGCCTGCTGGTTACTGGTGTGCTGCCTGCTGTTCGGCACCCTGAAACTGTTGCTGGCTGTTATTGAAGATCACCGAGATTAACGCTGTCGCTGAATGAGTTTGTGATGAAATTATTGAAATCAATTTTACTGATTGCCGCCTGTCAGGCTGCGCAGGCCAGCGCGGCCATTGATATTAACGCTGACCCAAACCTGACAGGAGCATCGCCGCTTACCGGTATTCTGAGCGGACAAAAATCGGATACGCAAAACATGAGCGGCTTTGACAATACCCCGCCGCCCGCACCGCCGGTGGTCATGAGCCGCATGTTTGGTGCTCAACTTTTCAACGGCACCAGCGCGGATAGCGGTGCGACGGTAGGATTCAACCCTGACTATATTCTGAATCCGGGCGATAGCATTCAGGTTCGCTTGTGGGGTGCGTTCACCTTTGATGGTGCGTTACAGATTGATCCCAAAGGTAATATTTTCCTGCCGAACGTTGGTCCGGTGAAAGTTGCTGGCGTCAGTAATAGTCAGTTAAATGCCCTGGTCACATCCAAAGTGAAAGAAGTGTACCAGTCCAACGTCAACGTCTACGCCTCCTTATTACAGGCGCAGCCAGTAAAAGTGTACGTGACCGGATTTGTGCGTAATCCTGGTCTGTATGGCGGTGTGACGTCTGATTCGTTACTCAATTATCTGATCAAGGCTGGCGGCGTTGATCCAGAGCGCGGAAGTTACGTTGATATTGTGGTCAAGCGCGGTAACCGCGTGCGCTCCAACGTCAACCTGTACGACTTCCTGCTGAACGGCAAACTGGGGCTTTCGCAGTTCGCCGATGGTGACACCATCATCGTCGGGCCGCGTCAGCATACTTTCAGCGTTCAGGGCGATGTCTTTAACAGCTACGACTTTGAGTTCCGCGAAAGCAGCATTCCCGTAACGGAAGCGTTGAGCTGGGCGCGCCCTAAGCCTGGTGCGACTCACATTACGATTATGCGTAAACAGGGGCTGCAAAAACGTAGCGAATACTATCCGATCAGTTCTGCACCAGGCCGTATGTTGCAAAATGGCGATACCTTAATCGTGAGCACTGACCGCTATGCCGGCACCATTCAGGTGCGGGTTGAAGGCGCGCACTCCGGTGAACATGCCATGGTACTGCCTTATGGTTCCACTATGCGTGCGGTTCTGGAAAAAGTCCGCCCGAACAGCATGTCGCAGATGAACGCAGTTCAGCTTTATCGCCCATCAGTGGCTCAGCGTCAGAAAGAGATGCTGAATCTCTCGCTGCAAAAGCTGGAGGAAGCCTCACTTTCTGCCCAGTCATCCACCAAAGAAGAAGCCAGCCTGCGAATGCAGGAAGCACAACTGATCAGCCGCTTTGTGGCGAAAGCACGCACCGTGGTTCCGAAAGGTGAAGTGATCCTCAACGAATCCAATATTAATTCTGTTCTGCTTGAAGATGGCGACGTCATCAATATTCCGGAGAAAACATCGCTGGTTATGGTTCATGGCGAAGTGCTGTTCCCGAACGCGGTGAGCTGGCAGAAGGGTATGACCACCGAGGATTACATCGAGAAATGTGGTGGCCTGACGCAAAAATCGGGTAACGCCAGAATTATCGTCATTCGTCAGAACGGTGCTGCCGTCAACGCGGAAGACGTGGATTCACTCAAGCCGGGCGATGAGATTATGGTTCTGCCGAAATATGAATCGAAAAATATTGAAGTTACCCGTGGTATTTCCACCATCCTCTATCAGCTGGCGGTGGGTGCAAAAGTGATTCTGTCTTTGTAAGGAGTTGAAATGAGCAAAGCTGTTATTGTCATCCCGGCTCGTTATGGCTCATCGCGTCTGCCGGGTAAGCCGCTACTCGATATTGTCGGCAAACCGATGATCCAGCATGTTTACGAGCGTGCGTTACAGGTGGCGGGCGTCGCAGAAGTTTGGGTGGCAACAGACGATCAGCGTGTTGAAAAGGCCGTGCAGGCATTTGGCGGGAAAGCCATCATGACGCGCAACGATCATGAATCCGGCACCGATCGGCTGGTCGAGGTGATGCATAAAGTCGAGGCAGATATCTACATTAACCTGCAGGGCGACGAACCAATGATTCGCCCGCGGGATGTAGAAACGCTGTTACAAGGAATGCGTGATGACCCCGCGTTGCCAGTGGCAACGCTATGCCACGCGATTTCTGCCGAAGAAGCGGCTGAGCCAAGCACGGTAAAAGTGGTGGTAAATACCCGCCAGGATGCGCTTTATTTCAGCCGTTCGCCTATTCCGTATCCGCGTAATGCTGAAAAAGCGCGCTACCTGAAACACGTTGGTATTTACGCTTATCGTCGCGATGTGCTGCAAAACTACAGCCAGTTACCGGAGTCCATGCAGGAGCAGGCAGAATCACTGGAGCAGCTGCGGTTGATGAGTGCGGGGATCAACATCCGCACATTTGAGGTTGCCGCAACCGGTCCGGGCGTCGACACCCCAGCATGCCTGGAAAAAGTGCGCGCCCTGATGGCACAGGAACTGGCTGAAAACGCATGATTGGCATTTACTCGCCTGGCATCTGGCGTATTCCGCATCTGGAGAAATTTCTGGCGCAACCGTGCCAGAAACTTTCTCTGCTGCGCCCTGTTCCGCAAGAAGTTGATGCTATCGCCGTGTGGGGACATCGTCCCAGCGCGGCGAAACCAGTCGCCATCGCCAAAGCAGCGGGAAAACCCGTCATTCGTCTGGAAGATGGATTTGTACGTTCGCTGGATCTTGGCGTCAATGGCGAGCCGCCGCTTTCTCTGGTGGTGGATGATTGTGGCATTTACTACGATGCCAGCAAGCCTTCAGCACTGGAGAAACTGGTACAGGATAAAGCCGGAAATACAGCTCTGATAAGCCAGGCCAGAGAAGCGATGCACACCATCGTGACCGGGGATTTGTCGAAATATAACCTGGCACCTGCGTTTGTGGCGGATGAATCAGAACGTTCAGACATCGTTCTGGTTGTCGATCAGACATTTAATGATATGTCAGTGACGTATGGCAATGCTGGCCCGCATGAGTTTGCTGCCATGCTGGAAGCCGCGATGGCGGAAAATCCTCAAACCGAAATTTGGGTGAAGGTGCATCCGGATGTCCTGGAAGGAAAGAAAACAGGTTATTTCGCTGATCTGCGTGCCACGCAACGAGTACGTTTGATTGCCGAGAATGTCAGCCCGCAGTCGCTGTTGCGACACGTTTCCCGGGTTTACGTCGTGACATCCCAATACGGCTTTGAAGCCTTGCTGGCAGGAAAACCAGTAACATGTTTCGGCCAGCCCTGGTATGCAGGCTGGGGCTTAACCGACGATCGCCATCCGCAGTCCGCTTTGTTATCTGCCCGACGCGGTTCTGCCACGCTGGAAGAACTTTTTGCCGCTGCATACCTGCGTTACTGTCGCTATATCGACCCGCTCACGGGGGCCGCAAGCGATCTGTTTACCGTACTGCAATGGCTGCAATTACAACGTCGACATCTGCAACAGCGTAATGGTTATTTATGGGCGCCAGGCTTAACGCTGTGGAAGTCAGCGATCCTGAAACCTTTCTTACGAACGGCGACAAACCAGCTGAGTTTTTCACGTCGCTGTACTGCGGCAAGCGCCTGCGTGGTATGGGGTGTAAAGGGAGAACAGCAATGGCGAGCCGAAGCGCAACGAAAATCACTGCCGTTATGGCGAATGGAAGATGGTTTTCTGCGTTCATCCGGACTTGGCTCTGACCTTTTGCCGCCGCTATCGTTGGTCCTAGATAAACGCGGGATCTACTATGACGCCACGCGCCCCAGCGACCTGGAAGTGCTGCTTAATCACAGCCAGTTAACACTGGCGCAGCAGATGCGAGCTGAAAAATTACGCCAGCGACTGGTTGAAAGTAAACTGAGCAAGTACAACCTGGGGGCCGATTTCTCTCTACCAGCCGAAGCCAAAGATAAAAAAATCATCCTGGTGCCGGGTCAGGTAGAAGACGATGCCTCAATTAAAACAGGCACTGTGTCGATTAAGAGCAACCTTGAGTTATTACGCACAGTACGCGAGCGCAATCCGCACGCTTACATTATTTATAAACCGCACCCGGATGTACTGGTGGGGAATCGCAAGGGCAATATTCCGACAGAACTAATTGCTGAACTCGCTGATTATCAGGCACTGGACGCAGATATTATTCAATGCATTCAGCGCGCAGATGAAGTGCACACCATGACATCTTTGTCCGGGTTTGAAGCGTTATTACATGGCAAGCAAGTTCATTGTTACGGCCTGCCCTTCTATGCCGGTTGGGGTTTAACCGTTGATGAACATCACTGCCCGCGCCGCGAGCAAAAATTAACGTTAGCAGATTTGATCTATCAGGCGTTGATTGTTTACCCAACATATATTCACCCAACACGGCTACAACCTATTACGGTTGAGGAAGCTGCGGAATATTTAATCCAGACGCCGCGCAAGCCGATGTTTATTAGAAAAAATAATATTTACAGAGTTATTAACATTTACCGTAAGTTAATCATGTTCTGCAAAGTAAGACTGGGCTAAACAATTTCATTGTTGACTATTACGCAAATTATTTATGCAAGGTAATGCACTAACCGTTTTATTATCCGGTAAAAAATATCTGCTATTGCAGGGACCGATGGGACCTTTTTTCAATGACGTCGCCGAATGGTTAGAGTCATTAGGCCGTAACGCTGTGAATGTTGTGTTCAACGGTGGAGATCGTTTTTACTGCCGCAATCGACAATACCAGGCTTACTACCAGACACCGAAAGAGTTTCCCGATTGGTTGCGAGATCTCCACCGACAATATGACTTTGACACCATCCTCTGCTTTGGTGACTGCCGCCCATTGCATAAGGAAGCAAAACGGTGGGCAACGTCGAAAGGGATCCGCTTTCTGGCATTTGAAGAGGGGTATTTACGTCCGCAATTTATTACTGTTGAAGAAGGCGGAGTAAACGCATATTCATCACTACCGCGCGATCCGGATTTTTATCGTAAGTTACCAGATATGCCTACGCCGCACGTTGAGAACTTAAAACCTTCAACGATGAAACGTATAGGTCATGCGATGTGGTATTACCTGATGGGCTGGCATTACCGCCATGAGTTCCCTCGCTACCGCCACCATAAATCGTTTTCCCCCTGGTATGAAGCACGTTGCTGGGTTCGTGCATACTGGCGCAAGCAACTTTACAAGGTAACACAGCGTAAGGTATTACCGAGGTTAATGAACGAGTTGGACCAGCGTTATTATCTTGCCGTTTTGCAGGTGTATAACGATAGCCAGATTCGTAACCACAGTAATTATAACGATGTGCGTGACTATATTAATGAAGTCATGTACTCATTTTCGCATAAAGCGCCGAAAGAAAGTTATTTGGTGATCAAACATCATCCGATGGATCGTGGTCACAGACTCTATCGACCATTAATTAAACGGTTGAGTAAGGAATATGGCTTAGGTGAGCGAGTCATATACGTGCACGATCTCCCGATGCCGGAATTATTACGCCACGCAAAAGCGGTGGTAACAATTAACAGTACGGCGGGGATCTCTGCGCTGATTCATAACAAACCACTCAAAGTGATGGGCAATGCCCTGTACGACATCAAGGGCTTAACGTATCAAGGGCATTTGCACCAGTTCTGGCAGGCTAACTTTAAACCGGATATGAAACTGTTTAAGAAGTTTCGTGAGTATTTATTAATGAAGACGCAGATTAATGCTGTTTATTATAGCCGACTGAGTTATGAAAAAGGCACATATTTAGTAAATAGAGTTCCATTCAATAACAAGTCATTACAGTAATAAGATAGTTACCATTTATATTTAGCAGAGTGTGATATTACATATTTTTTGTATCATATGTATGGTTAACGAAATCAACATCATATTAAAACACAATAATTAGGGAAATATAACCTATGTTATTTACTTAATATATCAACTATTCAAAAAATAGTTAATAACACCATATGATAAGCCGTAAAATAAAAACACAAGAAATAATTATCAGGCAATGGGGTAATTAGTTACGATTTTAGACATCGTTATTTAATGACGCTGTACAGTGTTCTACGAACATTACAAACCTATCAACATCTATTGTCAACTCTTTATCCTCATTTTTTTCTATCCAATAGCATCCATATTTACAATTCATTAGCTGAGTAGTACGATAATAACTAACTCTATTCCAATCTGTAGGCATTATCTCAATAAGAATTTTTAAATTTTTTGAAAAAACAGCATTTGCAATGCCCATCCCATGCGATCCTACAATTATTTCCGCGTGAGAAAATAGAGCAATTTGTTCACTTGGAGTATAATCACCTGGATCACAGATGTAATATCCCTGTTCTTCAAAGTACTTATATAAATCTATTTCGTTATGGATTTTTGCATTCCGCCGAGAAATAAAAATTTTATGTTTCTGAGTAATATTTGATAATTTCGAGAATGACTCTGAAAGATTATTACAGCTTTTGATATAATAATCGCTTGGAGTATGCAAATGACCGAAACTTGGAAATGATGTGATTATCACATTATCAAATTCAATCCAGGTGTTTCCAACTTGTATTATTTTATTTCTTTTAACCCCTAAACCTTCAAGCAAAATAACAAGGTCTTCTGATATATGTGGCGTAACAATATTAAAACCATCTAATGAACCATATACCTGTTTTATCAAATAAAGTGCAGGCAACGACTCTCGATATAAATGATCTAAATTTGAGAACATATAAAGCCAGATAGACTTACCATGAATTTTTATTGAGTCATGAAAGTCATCAACAAATAACTGCCTCTCATTATAATTAAGTATTCCCTGTTCTTTTAAAGCTTGTTTCCCAGACACATTTATAAAATTCCAAAGATATTTATCTTTATATAAAATAGGCCAATACCTTGGCATTCCTTCTGGGCGAGGGCCAATTTTACATGATTCAACCTCAATAATGATCACCTCATGAGTTTGATATTGCGTTGTAAAAATAGCGGAAAGATCAGATATATCCATATTTTCGTTGTCTACCTGAAAAAAAGGATTAGACATCGATTTTATTTGCATTTTATCTTGAGCGATATATCTATTAATTTTATTTAAAAATATATCCTTTGAGTTTCTTATATCAATTGGTTTAAATGCATTATGAGCCAACATATTATTACTTGCCTATTAAAATAAAATTTTTGCTAAAAAATTAAGTGATTTATACCTGGAGTCAATAAAAAATCTTTTAGGGTTTTGCTTGAATTTTTTTATTTTCTTTATATATTTCCTTTCATTTTCACATGACGGGGTAAGTATCGATAATTCTGTTTTTTCAAAAATACTCTTTTTTATTTCATCATTTTCTTTTTTCTCAATAATAGTTTTAACATTCCCCTCAGAAGATTTATTAGAAACTTTATTGTGATTTATTTTCTTTTTTTCTCCAACAATTGGTTTAACTAAAGATATATAAGATGGAAGTTTCAACTTTTTCTCTAAACTTAGAATCCCTGATTTATGGATGGAAACAAGGCTTTTTTCAAGAAACTTTATCAAAAAAAGTTCAAGATTACTGTACTCTTCAATAGTAAGATATTTATTTAATTTATTTTCTTTTAAGGAAGTAAAAAACTCCTCAATACTATCAAAATCATATGTAAATCCTTTTTGCCCATAAAATGCATTACCAAGTTGTATTGGCTTAACACCTAAAAATGCAGCCTCGATTGCAGATTGAGAACACAAAGTTACTATATGATCAGATTGTTTTATTAGGCTCTCTAAATTGAAATCCTCTATAATAAATACTCTTGATGATTTATCATCAGGAAGTTCTTTAATATATTCATGGATCTTTTCAAAGGTCAATGCAGACCGTATATTGTTTTTGTGTCTTTCCCAAGGATGGGATTTAAATATAACAAAAACATCATCATCGCATAACAGTCTATCAATCAATTCAATATAAAAATCTATAGTTGAAAGATATTTCTTTGCAGTACAAATGACAGAGAAATCATTTACCACTTGACCTATAATAGTAACTGTCTTGCTCCCTTTTTTTTCAATTAAGAATGTTTCTGAAGGTTGGGTAACATTCTTGTTTTTAGCCAAGAGAACCTTATTAATCGCTTTGATCCTTGTCCTTTCTAACTCAAAACCGTTTTCTTCTATATTAACTGAGTTATAGACATTACTTATCTTTAAATTTGTATTATTAGGAATGGGGTCATACTTCTCTTCAATATAGTATTCATTCCCTGTGAAAAAATGTTCCAAGACAAGAGGTGTTGTTGGGTGAGTTTTAAGAATCTCTAATAAAACTCTGTTATAGATTTGAGCTCCAGAAAAAATACAAGCATATGTATGGTTTTTTATATTACTCAGTTTATCATTCCAAAAATCAATCCAAGACCAGGCAGCAGCTAAGTTTAGCAGTAATGCCCTAGAGTCCGTTTGCATCATGAACAAAAATAAATCGTCATCATCAGGCACACCGCTTAATAAAAGTCTAAAGCTGTCAATTGGCAAATAATATGATAATGCTTCATCTCTGCAAACTTTAAATAGATTAATTCCATTTACTGTAAAGTAATATAATTTCTCTCTATCTTGCTCCAGCAATTCATTATATTTTGGTTGCAATTCATCAAAAAAACACTCATAATTCCCGTAAGCGCTTACCCATTTATTCCTTTCGCGTACAAAAGTATGATATATCTTATGCCTTTCAATAAAATCAAATAAACTTTTAAAATTCCTTACATGAAAGTGTACGCTATCAGAAAATAAAATGCTTATATTTTTCATTATAAATCACCTTACCATATTTTTATAGATTAATGAGGTTTTTTCCATTACATCTTGCCATGTCATTATATTTTTTGAACTTGCGAGCGCATTTTTTTCTAATTCTTTGTAATTAATGCCTTGAGAAAAATAGTTAATATTATCAATATCTTTTTCAATATCACCAGTTAAAATAACACCATTCACACCATTTTTAACATAGTCATTCACCATTCCAACAGGTGTTGATATTATTGGCGTGCCTGATGCAATTGCCTCAGGGATATTTGCAGGGCCACCTTCATATAAACTAGTTACTAAAAGGAAATTGAGTTGTTTATATAAATCCCCATAACAAAAATATGGTAGTCTTTCATAGCATTTTACTTCAAAACCAAATTTTGCAGCTTTATATGCTGTTATTGTTCTATCAACGCCGACAAAAATAAATTTGTATTTTTGTGAATCCAGTCTTTTGAAAATCTCATAAAGATAAGCTTCCCCCTTAACTTTGCGACCATATCTTTTTGAAATAAAACCGATATTAACCTTATCAGTTTTTTTCTTTGACATTAGTGTATTACAAAATACATCTGAATTATAACCATGGGGGATAACTTCAGTATTTGTTAACCCCTTATTATGTATGAATGCTTGTTGCATTGAATTAAGACATAATATTTTCTTTGCCTCCATATATCTAGGATGAAATTTTTCATAATTTAACCAAGGATCTGTATCATTTAAGTCATGGTGAATAGTTACAACAGAGTTTGCTTTTAGTTCGCTTTCCAAATGAGGTCGGTGGTAGTGATAGAGATCTGCGTTATCAATTGGTCTGCAACTTTCAACTATCGATATCTCTTTGTCACAATATTTTTTATAATAAGAAAGAAGATCCGTAAAGATTCCACTTGTAATATTAGATGACATTACATGATTAACTATTATAGACATAACAATGTACTTTGATAATTTGGCAGTTAGAATAAATAAAGTTAATTTGCATTTTTTATATCGAAAGAATATTCATCAAGAGCATCTATTACAGAGTCATAATATTTTATCTCATCATATGCTTTAAGATATATAGCTATATCACAAAATTCTTTTAATGCGTTTAGACTATGAGATACCATTATAATATTAGATTTTTCATAACGTTCTTTAAAAATCCTCGAGCATTTATCTTTAAATCGAGCATCGCCGACAGCTGTGACTTCATCAACTAAATAATAATCAAAATCAAATGCCATACTTAAGCCAAAACCAAGGCGTGATTTCATCCCAGATGAATAAGTTTTGATAGGCATGTCAAAATAATGCCCAAGCTCAGAAAAATCTTCAACAAACTTTATTTTTGATTGTAATTCATTTTTTTTAGAATATAACCTAGCAACAAATTTAACATTTTCTCGACCAGTAAGACTGCCTTGGAATCCTCCGGAAAGGCCTACTGGCCATGATATTTTTTTATTACAATAAATATTTCCATTATCCGGTCTGTCAATTCCACCAATTATCCTTAATAAAGTTGATTTGCCGGCACCATTACGTCCTATTAAAGCAACATTTTTGTTACTTGGTATTTTTAAATTTATATTTTTAAAAACAAAGTGTATCCCTTTCGATGTTCTATAACTTTTTGTTAAATTATCAATATGAATCATGATGTTAACATCTCTTTTTCTTTAACTTTGTATGATGCTAATGAAAAAAACAGTATTATTAGTGCACATAGTGATAAATAAGATAGACTTGCACCATCAGATTTGTAGTTGTTTAACATGGCTATTCTTGAAAGCTCCACGATATGCACTAATGGGTTCCACAATAAATATGACCAATATTCTCTAGGTATTGAATGCAATGGAAACATTATACAGGACACAAAATATAATGGTTTTAATAAAATAGGGAGCAATTTTTCAGTTTCAGGAAAAGTGTTGCCAATGATCATAAATATGGTCCCTATTCCTATAGATACTAAAAAAAGCAGGAACCATGTAACTATTAATAATAACAATCGTTCGAATGAAAATTGTTCTTTAAATGCAAATAATACAACAAGCAAAATAACATATACTAATAAATAAATTAATATTTCTAAAATAGCTCGTGCAATAATAGTATCAATAGGTTTTACGGGTCTATAGTTAAATAGTCCTTGGTTTGCCTCAATTGCGTTTATAGATCTGCTTGATATACTCGAGAAGATAAAGAATGGAATAATACCATTTAGCAAAAAGACTGGGAATGATATGCCTGGCATAGTTCTATGCATGATGAAACCAAATATGAAAAATAAAATCAACATATGAGAGGCAGGTTCTAGTATCGCCCATAAATATCCAAGGCGATATTTACCAAAACGTGTTTTTAACTCTCGTAAAAAGAGAGCATGAACAGCGGCTTTCTGAACTTCAAATCCACTTCTTGCCATTTGATGATGTGATCCTAATCTCTTCAGGTACGCTACCGCCCTTGGCTTAACAGCTACCAATACACTGGAGGTAATACTTGTTTGTAATTGGATAAAATTCGTTCAGACGGTTTAACTTTTTAATAGCCGCAAACAATTTCAGCAGAAATTATTTCCGCGGGGATAAATTAAGCTATTTCCGCCTCGTTTCTTCTATTCCATTCTTCAGGCATGAATGTATTCGGTCTTCTGGTAATTTCAGAAAACTGGCCGTTTTAGAATGTAGAGTTAATTTCTCAGAAAATTATGCGTAACTCTTTTGCTTAACCAACATGGTTTAAAAAGACGTAAAACACCATGCGTTCTGGATTACTCCGGAACACATGAGCCACTAATTCCCTGAGAAATTATTTTTCATTATTACTATTAACTACTTGATTATAATGCTCCCCTATGAACTTTATGCGTAACAACATCTGCAATCTGTCTTACACCAGAACGCACGCGATTGATTACCAATAAATTGTTTGGTGAGAAACTATTTCCCTATTTAAAATTCACTCATGTACTTCTTATTTATATCTACAGCACCCTCTTTACAGTCACATTTGTGATTTACATCACATTTAAACGGTGTTATTTAAGCCCCATTAATAATTCCGTGAGTAATTATTTTGTCAATTAAAATATACATCTTGATTATTTTGTGTATTTATTTTAACCAGCGTTACAGCCAGCATTATCCCTCAGTAGATATACCTGAGCAGACATTTCTTAAAATCGACGAATAGTTTCCCTGGAAATTATTATGCTTATTTGAAATTCCCTTTCTGATTATCTCCAGGAATTTTACTAATTTCCAGGCTACACAAAATACAGATCACACAAGAATTATCCTATATGTTTTGACCTATCAATTGTTACTCAATGATTTATTACAACTATTAATAATCATAATGTGTCAAAACACTTAAGCACCTTTACAGTCTGAGAAAGGTGTCGATTAACGAAGGCTACATGGTGAAAAACAGGTTCCTTCAGTGTTACCGAATATTCCGTGGTGGTCTGGAGGGAGATAATTCTTGCTACATCGGAACTCAGCCCGGTGAGCGGGTTTGACAGTTCCGCACTCACCATTGGGCTAAGGGTTATCAGGTGGGGTTAAGGAAATGGCAATACCTACCCCCGTCCAAATTCCAGTCGCTGCACATTCACCATCCCAGGCTTCTCACCCGCACTGACATCAATTTGTGTCACCCGCAGCGCATATTTTTCATCCAGTGCTTTTAACCAGTTCAGCAGGTCATTAAACACCACAGGTTCTATCCAGACTTGAATATTCTCCCCACGCTCGGCAATCCGTTTGATGACCACCGAGTGCGCGGAAGCGCTGTCGCTGATGACCCGCGATACCTGTGCTGGCGTTGTCGTGCCGGATTTTCGCGCCGCAATAATATCCGACGCGGCGCTCTTCAGTCGCGCGTTCATCGCCACCAGCTGCTGCAACATCGTCTCCTGTTGCTCAATCCGTTCGCTCAACGGCTGCCAGATGAGAACGTAATATCCGGCGCTAAACAGGAACACTACCGCTGCCAGCAACATGCCTTTTTCACGCGGAGAACGCCCCGCCAGGTGTTGTGTCAGCCAGTGTTCGCCACGGCTTAACTGGCGTTCACGCCATTGCTGAAAATAGTGAATAAATTTATCGCGTAACATGTTATTTCCTCCGCAACGTTACGCCGCCGGAAACCGCATCCCCCTCTTTCTGTAACGCGTCCTGTTGCACAACATAATCTGCCGCCAGTGCACTACGCAGTTTGTCGAAACTGGCAAAGTTTGCAGCCCGTAGCTGAAGGTGAAGCGTCTGGCGTTTTTGATCAAAGGTGAAACCACGCATTTCGATGTCGGAAAGTGACGCTGATTTCAGGGTGCTGGCTATCGCTGACAACTCGGCGAGCAGCCGGGTATCGTCGGTCTGTGGGCGATATTTTTTCAACGCCATCGTCACCTGAGAGCGTAAGTTCACAATCCGCTTCTGCTCCGGGAATAGCGTTAAGAACTGTTTCTCCGCCTGGGTGCGGCTTTGCGCCACCTGTTCGCTGACGCTCCATAACGTCACGCCCCGTTCCACTACCAGCGCAACCAGAATCAGCAATATCGGCAGAATCATCACCCGCCAGCGCGCCCACTGTTTTCGGTAGCTGACACGAGGCTGCCACGGCCCTGTTAGCAGGTTCCCTTCCGGTTCGCCATAAGTGGTAATGGCGGGCAGAGCCGTAACGGTCAGGCGTTCGGCGTCTGCACCAGCCCATGCAGACAGTTCTTCCGGTGCAATGCCGACCACGGTTAGTGAAAGCGGTAAATCCTGCTCATTGAGTTGTGCGCGGAACATGACCGGAGCCAGCGCCCGCCCGGCGCTCCATCCCCGGCATTCATCGGTGCGGCAGATAACCCGTTGCGCATCGCCAGCCATAAACCCACAAGGAATAGACATCCAGTCCGGCGCGACGGTAGCGCGGGTGATGCCGTTTGCCTGCAACCACTGCGCAATGTTGCGCATATGCTGCTGGTGAATCACAGCTACGGTTGCCAGTTGCTGGTCGATTTTCAACGGGGCGAAATGCAGTTCATCGATATCCTGGTTCAGCTCTTCTTCCAGCAAGGCGGGCAGAATCGTCGGTATCTGCTTGCGGGGCACATCAGGCAGTTCAACCTGCCAGACGCTGATCCATTCGCCGGGAATGTAGAGTCGAATCGCATCAGTTTGCAGCCATTGCTGGAGACATTCATCAGCAACGTCAGGCCAGATGCCGCACTCCACGTCGGCGGTACGACGCTGCCAACGGATGGGAGCGGAAGCGCAAAGCGGGAAAAAAATCTCAAGCATGGAACTCACTCACTTTCTCCTGTCTGATGCCAGAGAACAGAAAAGTGTTGTGGGCCCATGCGGACAATTAACGAATTCATCGTCAGTTCAATCTCATTCACGGTGATATCTGAACGCAGCCAGAAGTAATTGCTGTCCACGCTCAGGACGGTTTTTAGCTGTTTTTTAGTACGCTCATCGACGTCTGCAAGTAGCGGCTGAGCAAGAAACTGATCGACATCTTCCCAGCCCTTCGCCGGACGTTGTTGTAATAACGCCCGCGCCTGAACAGGGCTTAACCACGGGTCAAACAGCGCCTCAAGAATCACACTTTGCGTGACATCTAATGTATTGATGTTGATTTGCTGGCGGGCCATCGGCAGCGCACAGACCAACGGTTTCAGTTTTTGATAAAGCCCGGCGTCCATTCCCTGTACCACGCGCATTTCGCTGATATCAGCCAGCGGTTGATTAGCGGCGTAGAACGGCACCGAGCGGGCGAGATACTCGCTGTCTTCACGCCCCAGACGCGTCTGCACGCTGCGGTCCTCGTCAATAAACTCCCACAGGCTTTCGGCTATCAGTTCGGCCCGATAAGCAGGCACATCCAGGCGCGAGATCAGGGCAATCAGTTGTTGTACCGCGATAGGACGCGACGCCGTTGTCGGCTGAGCGAGGGCATTCAGGTTAAAGCAGGCCTGGGCGTCACGCAGGGTGACGGCAATTTGCCCCTGCGGCAGTGGGAAAAAACGAGGGCCGGAAGCCCACGGCTGCGCCAGATGCACGCGCTTTTCATTTTTCAGGCTCAGACTGAGTGCGCTCAACGCCAGGCTTTCCGCACTGGCGCTGTACCACAGCGCCTGCTGGTACTCCTGCTGGCTGCGCGTTCGCCCAAGTTGTTGCTGCATCCGCCCGGAAAGCGTGATGGTCACCAGCATCATAACCGCCAGCAATACCAGCACCACGACCAGTGCCATTCCGCGTTTTGGTGGTGAGGTGATCATGATAATTGCGGCCCGCGTAACAACCAGATGCGTTCAATTTCGCCCCATTGCGGCGAATGCAGGGTTATGCGTACTGCCACAGGAATCGCCTGCACTGATGACCAGCTCTCCTGCCAGCGCGTGCCGTCGTAGAACTGCAAACGGAGCGAATCCGCCGGGATTAATTTTTGCGTTGTTGGCTTCACGCTGCCTGCCGCATCGGTCAGTGGCCAGGCTAACCGTTCGAGATAACCACCATGAATGCGGTAACCGACGGTGAGCAGATTACTGCGCGGCAGACGCATCAACGGATTAACCACGCCGCCGCGCACAAAACGCATCCCTTCACTCTCAGACGCCAGCACGCCAGCGCCCGCCAGTAACGCTGGTTCACGCTGGCCCTGATCGCCTCTTACCGGACGCGGCATCATTTGTGTCAGATCGTGGTTCAAAAAACTCATCGTTTGCTGCATGAGGTTTAGTTTTTGATCGTGTCCGGCGACGGCGCTATTCACGCGTGTAACGCCGTTTGTCACCTGCTGCGCCATCAGTGCCAGTGAGGCAAAAATGGCAATTGCCACCAGCATTTCCAGTAACGTGAAACCAGCGCAAGTCCTTCTCACTGTTGGCCTCCCACGGCGCTAAACCAGGCGCGTCGTGACTGAATCACCGACGAAAAGTCTTCGTGACGGCTGACTTCAATATCCACTGCCTGGAGCAGCGCGTTGCCTGTACTCAGCGGTGTGGTTCGCCAGTACCAGCGGCTTCCTGCCATATCACTCTCGCCCTGGTGCCTGACCGCTCGTTGTTCACGGGTCATCAGGTAAAGCAGTGCGGTCTGGTTTTCAGCTACCCAGCCCGCTACCGTTTTTTCTTCAAGGATTTGCTGATTACTCAGCGCGCCGCTGGCGATCTGTAACACCGCCATGGCGGCCAACGCAAAAATCGCCAGCGCGAGCATTACTTCCAGCAAGGTAAATCCACGCTTCATGGCATCCCCTCATCACATTGATTGAGGGATAACACGCCATCGTGCGCCAGCTTTACCGCCCAACACGCGTTTTGTGCCGACGCGTAAAAACGCAGTGTAAACGGCGTGGCGGGTTCAAAAGGCGAAAAACGGATCTGCGGTGTCTTCTTTTTCGCCTCTTTTTGCAGCTCCAGTTCAATATCGTGCAGCGTCAGGCGACGACGCTGCAGCTCCAGCGCATATTCCTTCTGCCAGATATCACTTCCGGGTTGTAACAGCATCTGCACCTGTTTCGGCACCGTAACCTGTGCCGATAACCGGGTCGCAGAAACGGGCAACCATTGCCCGTGACGACGCTGCATAAACTGGTAACCTGGCGGGTCGATTAGCACACCGAGTGTTTGCCCTTCGATCACTGCCCTGTCCTTAAACTGCGCAAAGCGAGTCAGAAAATCCTGCGCCGCTTTTTTCGCAGGCGGCTCTGAAGCGGTCGCAAAAGTCTGCACCACGCCCGCACTGGCAAGGCCGATAAGGAAAATCACCAGCATGATTTCCAGAAGTGTGAATCCGCGTTCAGGCACTGATTACTGAAACTCCTGCAAATTCCAGTTACCGATATCTGCGCCAGCGCCCTCCCCGTTTTCCTGACCATCTGCTCCCAGGGTATAAACATCAAACAGCCCTTTTTCACCCGGGCTGAGATACTGATAATCATTGCCCCACGGATCCTTTGGCAGTCGTTTAATGTATCCACCGGTACGGTAGTTACGGGAATCCGCCATATTGGCCGGTTGCTGGATCAGCGCCTCCAGCCCCTGTTCGGTAGTCGGATAACGCCCGTTATCCAGTCGGTACATATCCAGCGCATTCTCCAGCGCCACGATATCGCTGATGGCTTTTTGCCGATCGGCTTTCTCTTTGTTGCCCAACAGGTTAGGCACCACCAGACTTGCCAGGACGCCAAGAATAACAATCACCACCATCACTTCCAGCAGGGTAAAACCTGCCCGTGGTTTTTGTGTGCGGGATAACGAATTCATGTGATAACTCCGTAAATTACATTCCAACCATATTGTTCAGTTGCAGCATCGGTTCGAGGATGGCGATGACGATAAACAGCACCACGCCCGCCATCATCACCACCAGCGCCGGCTCAAACAGCCCTAACGCCAGCCCCACCTGGGTATCAAATTCCCGTTCCTGGTTGACCGCGGCCTGTTCAAGCATGGTTTCCAGCTCGCCGCTCTGTTCGCCGGAGGCGATCATGTACAGCATCATCGGCGGGAACAGGCGCAGATCCGCCAGCGCGGCGCGCAGGCTGCTTCCTTCGCGGACGCGATCTGCCGCCAGCAGCAGTTGTTGTTCGACATAGCGATTTGCCGACACGGCGGCAGCGGTCTGAATGCCTTCCAGTAGCGGAACACTGCTGGCGGTGAGGATGCTTAACGTGCGGGAAAAACGCGCCGTATTCAGCCCGCGCGCAACACGCCCCGTCACGGGCAAACGCAGCAAGGTTTTATCCCAGCGCAGGCGCATCGCAGGATTTTTGAGTAGCCGTTGCCCCAACACCAGAAGCCCCAGCAAACCCGCCAGCCAGTACACGCCGCTGGTCTGTAACGTGTCGCTCATGGCGATGAGCATTCGGGTGGAGGCAGGCAGCGCGTGTCCGAGATGATCAAACTGTTCGATAATTTTCGGCACTACTGCCGTCAGCAAAATAGTGACCACGCCCGTTGCCACCACCAGCAGTACCAGCGGGTAGAGCATGGCCTGCAGCAGGCGAGATTTCAGGCGCTGTCGCTGTTCGGTGTAATCCGCCAGGCGATTGAGCACCACGTCGAGATGTCCGGATTTTTCTCCGGCAGCGACCATCGAACAAAACAGGGAGTCAAAGACGCGGGGATGTTCGCGCAGGCTGTCCGACAGGGTATAACCTTCCTGAATCCGGCTGCGCAGCGCCATTCCGAGGCTTTTTACATGCAGTTTTTCACTTTGCTCACTGACCGCCTGTAAGCAGGTTTCCAGCGGCATTGCTGCCTGCACCAGCGTTGCCAGTTGGCGTGTGAACAGCGCCAAATCTGCCGCCGCCACGCGACGATGTGCATGCCGCCGACGCTGCAACATTCCCCCTGTCGAAGCATTCAGCCGGGCTTCAATGTGCACGGGGATAAGCTCTTTACCACGCAACAATTGACGGGCATGACGCGCGGAATCCGCCTCAATCATTCCTTTGGTTTTGCGACCATTACGCTCCAGCGCCTGATAGTAAAACAGTGCCATTACGCCTCCATGGTTACCCGCAGAACTTCATCGAGAGAGGTTTCTCCGGCGAGCACTTTCTCAATGCCGTTGCTGCGGATACCCGCAGAGTGTTGCCGGACATAACGTTCCAGCTCCAGTTCCCCGGCCTGACGGTGGATCAAATCACGCAATGTGGCGTCCACCACGATCAGCTCATGGATGGCAGTACGTCCGCGAAAACCTTTGTGATTACAGGCGGGACAGCCCTGCGGATGGTACAGCGTGACGGTTCGCGCATCGGTAATCCCCAGCAGGCGTTTTTCTTCGTCGGTGGCAGGCGCGGACTGGCGGCAATCGGGACACAGCGTGCGAACCAGTCGCTGCGCCATCACGCCCGTCAGACTGGAAGAGAGCAGGAAAGGCTCAACGCCCATATCCTGCAAACGCGTGATCGCCCCCACCGCCGTGTTGGTATGCAGCGTGGAAAGTACCAGGTGTCCGGTCAGTGAAGCCTGAACAGCGATTTCTGCGGTTTCGGTATCGCGGATTTCACCGACCATCACCACATCCGGGTCCTGACGCAAAATCGCGCGCAGGCCACGGGCGAAGGTCATGCCGACGCGGGTGTTAACCTGCGTCTGACCGATCCCTTCAATCATGTATTCGATAGGGTCTTCAACCGTGAGAATGTTACGCGAGTGGTTGTTCAGCTCCTGCAATCCAGCGTACAGCGTGGTGCTTTTGCCGGAACCGGTCGGCCCCGTCACCAGAAAAATGCCGTGCGGTTTGTGTAACAGCTGGCGCAACTGCGCAGTCAGTTCGAGACTTAAACCCAGACGCTCCAGCGTCAGGCGAGCCTGGTTTTTGTCCAGCAGTCGCAGCACCACCCGTTCCCCCCAGGCGGAAGGCATGGTGGAGACACGCACGTCAATCGCCCGACCGCCCAGCAGCAGCGCAATACGTCCATCCTGCGGTACGCGCTTTTCGGCGATATCCAGCCGCGCCATCACCTTGATACGCGAGACCAGCAGCGAGGCCAGTTTACGACCGGGGCGCAACATTTCATGTAATGTGCCGTCAACACGAAAACGGATCACCAGACTCTTTTCAAACGTCTCAATGTGGATATCCGAAGCGCCTTCTTTAATCGCCTCTGCCAGCATGGCGTTGATCAGTTTGATGATCGGCGCATCGTCGTCACTTTCCAGCAAATCCTCGGTTTCCGGTAACTCTTCTGCGAGGGTAAAAAAGTCCTCGGCGGAGCCGAGATCTTCCATCAACTGGCGAGCCTCGGAGGAGTCCCGCTGCCAGACCGCATTCAGCCGCTGTTCAAATTCGGCCTCGTCGATTTGCCTCAGCGTAAAGGGCGCGTTCAGCCCCCGTTGCAGCTCCTGCAAAACAGAGAGCGACAACGGATGCACATGGAGGATCTCCAGCGACGCTTCGCACCATGCCACCAGGCTAAACCGACGGCTGAAACTATAGGGCAGACGCACGGTGTTAGCGGTGGTTTCCTGTGCTACAGGCACCATTAACGCGTTCTCCCGGCATTAAGGAACGCACGAACTTCTGGCGGTAAGGCCTGATTTTGCGCAGGCAATATCGGCTGCGCGGTGTGCGGCATCAGGCTTAAGCCCTGCTCATCGCGGTAGATTTGCTCGGCGCGCATGTAGTTATATTTGCGCTGCGACACACCGTCTGCCGCCATACCGTCACGCAGAATGGTCGGGCGGATAAACACCATCAGGTTACGTTTTTCTTTTTTATCCGCCGTCGATTTAAACAGGTTACCAATCAACGGGATATCGCCCAGCAGCGGCACTTTCGCCACGCTTTCTCCCGCCTGGTCGTCCATCAGACCGCCAAGCACAATTAGCTCACCATCGTTAGCCAACACGGTGGTTTTCAGTTTGCGCTCACCAAACACCACGTCGAGGCTGGTCTGTCCTTCCACCTTCGACACTTCCTGCTCAATCACCATCTGTACCGCGTTTCCTTCGTTAATCTGCGGCGTGACTTTCAGCATGATGCCGACTTTTTTCCTTTCTACTGTATTGAAAGGATTGCTGTTATTGGAGCCAACGGTAGAGCCGGTTAATACCGGAACGTCCTGACCCACCATGAAGAAGGCTTCCTGGTTGTCCAGCGTGGTGATGCTCGGCGTGGAGAGCACGTTAGAGCTGGAGTCGTTTTTAACCGCCTGCACCAGCGCCATCCAGTCGCCTTTCACCACACCAACCGCCGTACCGCTAAAGCCGGAAAGAAGCTGGGCGAGCGTGGAGAGATCGCCGTTGGTATCCGGGTTAATGGTGGTAGCGCCGTTTTCACTGATTACCGTCGAGCCTTTCTGCGGTTTTGCCTGAGAAATGGCTGCACCCAGCGTGCCAATAGGGATCTGCGTACCGTTAGCAAACTGCATTAATCCGGCATCTTTCGACGCCCACTGCACGCCGAAATTGATATTGCTGCCTTCGGCAACTTCCACGATTAACGCCTCGACATGCACCTGAGCACGGCGAATATCCAGTTGTTCAATCACGCTTTGCAGCGACTGCATGATGTCCTGCGGCGCGGTAACAATCAGGGCATTACTGTGTTTGCTGGCGGCGATGGAGACAACCTCACGCCCGCTACCGACCGTGCCTTCCGCCTCTTCTTTAGCCGCCGTGAGCGTGCCGCTGACCTGCTTCAGCACATCGACCAGATCTTCGGCTTTGCTGTATTTGAGATAGAAAACCTGGCTGTTGCCGCTGCGTTCCATTTCTGAGTCCAGCCGACGGATCAGGCGGCGCATTTTGTCCCGCGTGGCCGGGTCACCACTGACAATCACACTGTTGGTGCGTTCGTCGGCGACAATTTGAGATTTCAGCGTCGCAGGCTGGTTCTCGCCGCTGTTTTTAGTCAGGCTTTCCAGCACGCGGGCGATTTCCGAAGCAGAGGCGTTATCCAGCGGGATCACCTCTTCAGTGCGATTACCCGCGTGATCCACACGCTGGATCACTTCCGTCAGCCGCTCCACGACGGAGGCGCGCCCGGTGAGCATAATCACGTTGGAGGGATCGTAATTAACAACGTTGCCTGAGCCTGCGCTGTCGATCATCTGGCGCAGAATCGGTGCCAGTTCGCGTACCGAAACATTACGTACCGGCACGACTTTGGTGACCATTTCATCGCCCGCGTAGTTGTCGCTGCCTTCACCAACCAGCGGCAGCGGCTCGACTTTCGCGGCACTGGATTTCACCACCTTCAGCACGTCGTTTTCCATCGGTACGACCGCATACCCCTGTGCTTCCAGCAGGTTAAGGAATAGCTGGTAATACTGGCGTTCATTGAGCGGGGTCATGGTGCGAATACTCACTTTCCCCTGTACGCCCGGCCCCATAATGATGGTTTTATTAAGGTTAGCGCCGACGGTTTCGATGAACGATTTCAGGTCGGTATCTTTAAAATTAGCGGTGAAAGTGGCTTCTTCCGCCCAGACCGGTGAACTGCATAATGCCGCTGCCAGCACCAGCGGCAGTAAACGCTTTTTTGTTTTGAGGCCAGTTGTCTTCTTACGCCAGACCGACAACGTCATATCACGCCAAAACACGATGAATGATTCTCCTGGATTAAATGCGGTTAGCGCAGCGCGATGGAAATGTCGTGGCGCGCACCCTTGCGTAAAACCGTAAGTTGAATGGAATCCATTGAAGGTAACTGCCGCATCAGAGCAATCATTGCTCGTGGATCAGTGAAATCCTGCTGATTTAGCGCAATGGCGATATCGCCTTCCTTAAAACCGCTGGCATCGAACAGAGAACGATCTGCCCCCGGTTTCACTGCATAACCGACAATCCCTTCCTTACGCACAGGCGTAAGCTGGATATAGTTAAAAATTTTCTGCGGATCTTTCGCCAGTGCCTGACGCACGGCAGCCGGGATCTCAACTGGCGCACTGACAGCAGGTTCAGCAACAGCTTGCTTTGCTTCGTCACTGACAGCTTTTTTGTTGGTCACGGCAACGGTGGAACGCTCCTCTTCAGCCAGGCTCAGGCGCTCTATTTTTCCCTGATAGCGCAGCATCACATGGTCGCGGTTGATTTCCTCAATCACTGCGTTGTGCGAGCCAAGCGTTTCACCCTGCAAATAGACCTGCTGTTTACCACCTTCTTCAATAACCGCGCCGGGTCTGGCACCAAAGGCGATCCCACGCAACACCACATTAAGACGCGTTTCGGCCACAGGTGCAGGTTCGGGTTGTTTTACCGGCGTGGCGACGGGCTGATATTTGCCAAACCAGTTTTGCTGGCTGATTAATTGCACGTCATTTTTATCGAACGCTTTTGCATCCGCACGGAGCGGTTTATTCGCCGATGGGGAAACCGCCGTATATTCCGCAGAAAAGGAGAAATAGCGCCAGAGTGAATGCGCCACTTTTGCAGAAATAATAAGCAGCATCAGCCAGAACATCCCGCGTGCAATTTTGCGCAGATGCTCTTTGTCTGTATTAAGAGATTGTCTCTGGTTAAGAGTGTGACGAATTTTTGTCAGCCATTGAATGAGATAAATTCGTGCGTCACGAAAAACAACCCGCGCCAATTTATATCTACCCGACGTTATGCTTTGACTATTCCACAGGTGGTACGATCCAGTTTCCGCTGATACTGGTTACCTGTACGTGTATCATTAATCGTTATGCTGTAATTAATTCCCTCAGTGATCATTAATTTCACCGTCGGGTCAGCGCACATTTGTCGTTGATAGCTGGTTAAAAAGGCGTCAGGTGTCTGCGTGGTCTGAGTACCCGCTTCGCTGATAATGGTCATTTTTACCGTCGTGCCGCTACTTTGTGCCAGCACTAAGGTATATCCCGCAGATTTAATCGGCAGGTTTTGGCTGATATTTTGCGCCTGTTTTTTCGCCAGTAAACTGGCATTTTCATTATGGCCGGCACAGCCACTTAATAATCCTGTAACGCTCAACAATAGCGATATTAATACCCTCCCTGGCATTTGTTTTATCGACATGGTAAATAATCTCTAAGGTTATTAATAAGAGTTAAAATGTCACTTTGATAATGACGTGGTTATCATTAAAGCAATGCCTGTAGATAAAGTGTTGCTATACCGCCCAGACTTAAACACGGTCCAAAAGGCAGTGTGGTTGATCCTCTTTTTGTAATAACGGCATATATCAGGCCGCAGCATGATGCGATTAAAGCAACATTGGGTAGCGACAACGGCCCCACCCAGCCACCTAACGCAGCGAAAAGTAATACATCGCCCATGCCTAATGCTTCTTTACGCAGAACTATTCCGGCTATCCAGCGCAGAGAGTAAAAAGTGATAAACCCCACCAGTACGCCGGTAACTGCGTCTTGTAGCGTTAAGGGACTCTGTTGCGCCCATGCCGCAATCAGCCCAGTCCACAATACGCCCTGAGTAAAAACATCGGGCAGCCATTGGTTATCGAGGTCAATGACGCTCGCGGCAATCAGCCAGGCGGATAATATCATCACCGCCAGCGCCCATCCACTTTCTGGCCAGACCAGGCTCGCCAGCAAAAAAGCGAGTGCCGTCAATAACTCCACCAGCGGATAACGCTTGCTGATTTTCGCCTGACAATCACGGCAGCGCCCTTTGAGCATCAGCCAGGAGAGCAGCGGAATATTGTCACGTATCCGGATGGTCTGCTGACAATGTGGGCAGTGCGAACGCGGTAGCGCAAGGCTTATTTTTGACTGCGCACTCGGCATTTCACCGTGAAACTCCGCCATTTGTTGGCGCAGCATGATGGGGTAACGCCAAATCACCACATTCAAAAAACTGCCGATAATCAATCCTCCGACGGTAGCCAGGACGGGCATCGCCGCGGGGTATTGCTGAAAAACATCAAAAAACATGGTTAAAGGTTATTTGTTGTAACTTGCCGGATGCGGGCCTGCAGGTGTATGCCATACGGCTTTCCTCCAGGCCCGATGCGCCTTATTTCATGCCGGATGCGGCGCGAGCGCCTTATCCGGCATACAGGCTTACTCAGCTGACATCTTATGCTCGGTAACCTGATTAATGGTTTCCGGCCCTTGCTGCGGTTTCGGCAGATTAAGCGCCGCCAGTGTCTCGTAAGCCGACTGGCTCACACCGCCCTCGAAGTTCATCTCGCTCGCTCCCGGCAACTGGTAAGCATTCGCGCCCGGATTCCATTTCTTAAAGAACTCCGAAAGATCCGTCTGGGCGACCCAGGAGGCACACAGCATCAGCGTGTCGGCAGCGTTACCGTTGGATTCGGCACAGTAATTTCTTTCTCCAAACTTGGTTTTGCCAACCTCATCGCCGCGCGCTTTACGGTGCATCAACTGGAACAGGTTCCAGCCTTTCATCCCTTCACGCTCGCTGTAGAACTCTGGCAGAGAGCCTTCTGGATACCACTGTTTGATATCAAAGTTTTTCTCTGCCCATTCCTTCAGCTGCGCGTACATCAGCAGACGGTCACCCGCACCGCCGCGCGCCCATGCCTGACCGTTGCTCTCGTTCAGATATTCCGGCGCGACGGTAATATCGTCAGCGACACGGTTCATCTTGCCGAGATAGCGATCCTGCATGTACAGCGCCAGCACGTTGTTCGCTACTTCAGTTGCGCCCGGTACAGTCAGCGGCGTTTCGGCGGCGTTGTGCCCTACTTCGTGCCAGATCAACCAGTCGTTCAGCGGCGTCGTCGGCAGCGTGGTGCTGTTCGTCGAGAAGCTGCTGTTCATTACCGGATAACCAGAGTGCGCATCACCGATGGAGATCTGCACATCGTTGGTGAAACGATGCTTGTGGCCCGTCAAGTTTTTATAGGTAAACATCCGGTGCTTACCGTTTTCGCCATCACGTCCGTAGAAGTCATTCATCGAGCTGGCAAAGGTATCCAGTTCCTCAGCGAATTGTTCCTGACCGCCCTTGTAATTGCTGGCCTCAAGGTTCTTCTTCGGCGTGGTATAGACGAAAGCGTCTGATTCCAGCTCGCCCAGCGGCGCAGGGGAGTTCAGAGCGTTTTTCCATGCGCCATCTTTATAGAACGGCGCTTTCACCACACCAGTAAAGGTGAATTCGGCTGACTCATTCTTTGGGCTGTTGCCCTTGATATAAATCAGACCACCGTAAGGAACCGTAAACTTCACCTCACCATTGGCTTTCAGCTCATAGGTTTTCGTCACTTTTGGCGGACGGTTCAGAGCAACTTCATGCTTCTCACGTCCGGTCAGGTCGTCGGCCAGCGCCACGGTGACAGTCACAGGAACGTTCGCCTTAGACTCAATAGTGACCTCTTTCTGAGCTGGAGCCCACAGGCCAGTAGACTGCATGTTACCTGCAAACCATTTGGTCGGATTCGAGTACAGGCTGATGGTTTCAGTAACCTTCTCACCTTCTGCCGATACCGCTCCCGGATACTTCTCGACATCAACTTTGATGTTCAGATCCCACCAGGAACGACCCAGCATCAGGCGCGTCAGCGGTTTTTCCATATAGTTGAGCGGATAGCTCGGGTTCATCATGCCCGCTTTATTAACGCTCTTCTCGCCGTAGATCATGTTGTTATCGACCAGCGATTTTTTCAGCTCATCAGAACACTGCGTGCCGCCAGTATAGGCATCGTTGGCGTAGCAGTTCAGGAACTCGGTGAACGTTTTAAAGCCCAGCTCGTCTTCCTTGCTGCTGTCATAGCTGTATTCAATTTCATTCCACAGCCAGACCGACATGTTCTGGTACAGACGTTCCAGATCGACGCTGCTCAGACGCTCACCTTTGCGACCATTGGTTCGGAAGTAGAGCTCATGCTGATACAGACGCTGAATGTTGGTGCCTAAATCCGCAGCCTGCACCATCGCTTTCGCAGTGTCGGCGCTGAGATTCAGTTGCGTATAGCGCGGAACATACATTCCCCCGGTTACCGGAACATTGGTGCCAGGACGGTATTCCAGACAGTTGACCTCGTAGTGGTATGTCGGGTCCTTACACTCCTCTAATCCAGGAAATGCCTTAATGATTTTTGCCTTTGCCGCCTCCAGGGACTCGTTTGTTTCATGCTCCGCCTCATCGATAAAGGCATAACGCTTGACCTGTTTGCCATCGACATCTTCCAGCCAGCTGGCCACTTCCAGTTTCGGCTTGTCATCTGGCTTGTTTTCTTGCTGGTATTTCCAGATAACTTCTTTCGTTGTTTCATCAATTGTATACGGCGGTTTACCGTCGACAAACGGATAACGTTCATATACCCAGATGCCTTTTTCACGCTGCTGACGAACGCGATCCGGATACCCTTGAGGATCGTTATTCACCACCGACTTGTTCAGTGCCATTGACAGGCCTGCGGCATCAAGCAGACGCACAAAACCAGATGCGCTCTCTTCCTTAAGATTGCTCATCACGTTTTCCATGATCAGCACCGAGCCACCTTTGTTCAGATAGGCGATCAGATCGGTCACATCCTGCTGGCTCAGCTTCGGTTTGCTGGTATCTGCACGCAGAGGAATGGAGTAAGGATCGCTACCCCATTGTGTGACGTATTCAAAGCCATTGAGGATCAGCAGAGGAACTTCATCTGGATTCAGATTGCCATAACTGGTCAACGGTTTAACTGTGATACCTGCGAAATCCTTATGGAAAGCAAACGGTGCACTATTTCCTAATACCTGACCCGCTTTTTTGAAATAAACCGTATCCAGGTTAGTACCCACGGTCATACTGCTCTTCGCATCCGGCAGCCAGCGTTCATTTGACAGATAGCGCAGTACGTTCTCCATGAAGTTCTTCATGTCATCCGGGTCGCTGTTGAGCGTACACTGCCCGTCTTTATTAACGCCCCCGTTCCAGCTGTAACCGTTCGGACAACGCAAAATGCTGTTGTAGTACGGGTTACCGATAACCATCAGTTTGCCCTCACCGACTTGCCCCAGCGAAATAAACGGCAGGTTGAAGGTGGCGGTATCGCGTGTCACGTTCTCTGGTCGCACAATGGAAGGCGCTTCAGTAATGTACGCCAGCTCATTTTTATCCCAGGCACGTTTCTCGCCGAAGGCCAGCCAGTAGTTTTTATCATTACGCGCCATCAGAATCGGGAAGGCCGCGTTAGAGATATTCACCACCGCCTGACCGCGCGCATTACCGGTGCTACCATAGAAGTTGGTAGAGTCATGGAAGACATGGAATTTCGTCACTGATTTGTAATCTTTATCCACACCCCACAGCTTGTTGATAACGCCCTGAATCTGACCTTCGTTAACATTGCGTGCTGTCAACGAGAACCAACGCTGAGAGTTGCAGCCCCCAAGGGAGTCACAAATCGCCGTATCAATCTCTTTAGCCTGCCCGGATTCAAACTGCTCAAGAAATTCGTTTGTCCGCTCAAAGGTTTGATCGCCTTCGCTCAACGCCTCGCCATTGGATAACGAGAGATTGATAATCTCGTTGATTACGTTGGGATACTCGGCAAAGACCTTGCCCACTACGTCCGGCACTTCACGCTCATCATTTTTTCCGGCCTGGGAGTAACGATGAATAAGCTGATCGATATTCGCGCCGCGAACTTCGTCACCCAGCTCAGTCAACGCAATGGTCGACTTATTGCCGCGCACTGAGCCCAGTTCAAAGGTGTCGATACCAAAGGAGATGGTTTCGCCCCAGCTGAAGTTGAATTTGCCGTTTTCGCCAGTTACGCCACGGCCTGAGCTGGTGTAGTAATTTACGCCAACCACACCATTGCCCATGCTATCTACCAGTCGGCCTTCGGAGAGAATGATTTCAGTGGGTTGATACTGATAAAACTGTTCCGCGTTAGCCGACACGAAGGAGGCGTTCAGATCCGGTTTTGTTCCCGGCGTGGTGACAGGCACGACCGGTGAGGTATGAGTGGATGGCGCTTTATCGGTCGCAGCATTGTTTTCCACCTCTTCATTGACCAGCTTTTTGAACTCTTCCGGTGCCAGATCGATTTGCTTATACAGCGAGTCGAAACGTTTACTCTCGATCACTGAGGAGAACGTCAGGCAAACCTGTTCTGTATTCGCCGGACAGCTGTTACTGGACGTTACCAGCGAAACCGCATTGCTTTTCTTGTCATCGGAAGCCGCCAGTTCTTGCGCGTCCTCAAGACTAAACGACACTTTTTCAACCGCACGCAGGCTACGCGCAGCTTCTGACTGGGTGTCGAAGGTAGCAATTGTCGTGTTGTTCCCTGCCACACAGGTGACTTTGTCGCCTGGCGTAAAGGTAAAGCCATCGCTGGATTCACCATTACAAGTAGCACCAGTTATCCGCTGGCTTCCGCCCAGGGTCAGATAACCCGTTTTCGTAGGAACAGGTTCTGGCTCCGGTTCTGGTGTTGGCTCAGGATCAGGTGTCGGTTCCGGCGTAGGTTCTGGGTCCGGCGTTGGCTCAGGCGTCGGCTCCGGGTTTGGTGTTGGATCAGGTTTCACTTCCGGCAAAGACCCTGTTCCAGAATCTACAGGCGGCGTATCGGAGGAAGATCCGGAGCCACCGCCATCACAACCAGCTAACAGGGTTGCACTCAAAATAGCCGCTAAAAGCGATTTCTTATATTTAAATTTCTTATTCATTAATAACGCAAGTGACAAAACAAAGTTAAAAGATTCGTAACCGGGGAAATAGTTTTATGCTTTATCTTCTTTAATAACTTCCTCCATTCTTAAGAAAACGGCATCATTGATAGAAAAACAGGTGAAATTTATAAGAATAACCCCTATTCGATGTCTGGCTGGTTATTTTTACGAAATTTCAATAAACAAAAAATTAACAACCTTTCACAACGTAACTATATAAATTTGTTGGTAGTTTTAACGATTAAGATTGCAAAAGCAACAGATAGAACGGTGTTTGCTCATCAAGCGAACATAATTAATACTGACTTGTTTTGCGTGATAAATAATAGATGTTCTCACGCTCTTAATTATTTAGCATGTTATCTGAACGCGAAACATTATTGCCACATGGATAATAAAGCGGGAAATAATTTTCTATTAATAAGACAGAGTAATGTAAACGAAGCCGGATGATATTAACGATCATCCGGCTTTATTGACTTACGAAACTAACATCCCGGTAAACACATACGCCTGCAACAGCGTGATAATGCCGATCACACTGGCAAAGATCAGACTGTGCTTCACGGTGTAGCGGAACAGTTCAGATTCTCGGCCCACCATGCCCGTCGCGGCGCAGGCCACGGCGATAGATTGCGGGGAGATCATCTTGCCAGTTACGCCGCCGCTGGTATTTGCTGCCACCAGCAGAGTGTCAGAGACGTTGATTTGCTGCGCCGTGGTCGATTGCAGTGAACCAAACAGGGCGTTAGAGGAGGTGTCCGAGCCGGTAAGGAATACGCCCAGCCAGCCGAGAAACGGTGAGAAAAACGGGAACATCACGCCTGTACCTGCCAGTACCAGCGCCAGCGTGGTGGACATGCCGGAATAGTTGGTGACGAAGGCGAACGCCAGCACCATGCCAATCGACAATATCGGCCACTTCAGACTAATTAGCGTTTCGGCAAAGACGCCAATCCCTTTCTTGATGCCCACGCCGAGGATGAAGATAGAGATAATCGCCGCAATAAAAATAGCGGTGCCGCCAGCCGAGAGAGGGTCGAATTTAAACACCGCATCCATTGGCGTTGGTTGGGCGACAATGGGTGCCGCTTTCAACACTTGTTGATGCAAATGAGGGATCTGGAAATTAATCACCAGTGAATAAAACGCGCCGCCCGGAGCAAATAACGCTTTAAACGGCTTCATGGTCCAGATGGTGACCAGCACCGTTAAGATTAAAAACGGTGACCACGCACGAATGATTTGCCCCAGACTATATTCTGAAGGCACGGGACCGCCAGAAGATGGTTTATTCACCACCATCGCACCTGCGGATTGTCCCATGCTGATTGCCGTTTCGGTATTTTTCGGCCGCCAGACTTTAAGGAATAAAGCGAGTGAGACGATACTCACCAGCGCCGAAGTAATATCCGGCAGTTCCGGACCAATATAGTTAGAGGTAAAGAACTGAGTGACAGCGAAGCTTCCCCCAGCAACCAGCGCCGCTGGCCACGTCTCTTTCACCCCTTTCCAGCCGTCCATCATTGCTACCAGCCAGAACGGCACAAGAACCGACAGGAACGGTAACTGACGTCCCGCCATTGCGCCAATGTGGAACGGATCGATTCCCGTTACCTGACCGGCGACCAGAATCGGCACGCCCAACGCACCAAACGCCACCGGCGCAGTATTGGCAATCAGACACCATTGAGGAAATATTTCAAGATATAAACAAAAAAATCTTCGAGACAGAGCATGT
>OGYV01000506.1_pt1 | contig 33100 bp, 28 predicted proteins | sample 1576651 | NCBI WGS metagenome assembly OGYV01 (sample SAMEA3541570, study PRJEB24748) | human gut metagenome | biome: human gut; feature: human-associated habitat; material: faeces | place: China | collected 2012
CAAACTCTATTTCTAAATCCTATGAAGATTTTAAACCTCTCCACAGATTTCTTACTGTATAGGTTAATCTCGTTATATGCTCTTACTCCACCAATGGATAATGCCAAACGATTACCATATTCATCATGTACGATGGATGGAATTTCAAAGCAGAAGCACATTCTCTGATAGAACAAAGTCTTCTCTTCATCTGTCAGTTCAGAAGCCTTCTTGCCTAATGCACTTGGGATTCTTCCATTGATAGGGTGTGAGATTCTAATCTCTGGCATATCAAACTGTTCTTCTTTGAAGTAGTCTTTGGCTGCATCCACTACTGCACCTATAAAGGATTGGTGGCTGATAGTTTCTTCCATTGATGCAAAACTTGGAATGATGCAGTCTTGTTGTAAGTGCTGCAAGGTTACTTCCTGTGTGTTGGCTTCAATAAAATGGTTTACTCTCTTGGGTGCTGCAACTTCTTCTACAATCTGTGCGTCTTCTGCAAACTCACCCATGTTTAATGATTCTCTACGCTGTGCCATAGTAGGCATGATTACTAAATCTCTCATAATGAAATTGAATTAAATGGTTATTGATTGAATGGATTTAACAAGAACAAACCCAAAACACAAGTGAATTTCTTCCCTTGCATCTTAGGCTGTTCTATGTCTTTCCCTAAATATTCATTCAATGGTATGAGAAGTAATAGTAAATTATTTCATTGGGTATGGGAATAGTGTAGTGTTCTCACTCTCTTTTTAATAAGAATGCTTACTTTTATTAATGGTTGGAAGCTATTCCTAAAGCATTCTTTTTATTTGAGAGCCATGAGGGGGTGTTTATATGGGTAGGGGTATCTCGCTTATAGTTCAGTTAAATTAATTTTGGATATTATCTTTAAAGAATGAATCGTATTTTTCATTTCCCATGTTTAGAATGAATAAATTGACCTGTGCCCTTGTTATGGCAGTATATATGAGTTCAACAGATTCAAAATCTTGTATAGTATCATTTTTATGTGGCTCAATGATTAAAAAGACTGTATGTGATTCCCAGCCCTTGAAACTGTGTATGGAAGACAGCTTTACAGTTCCTGTTTTTATTGAAAAATGATTTCTTCTGTATCGTCTGATTGTATTTATCCTTTCTTCAAAGTTGTTCTTAGAGTTAGTTTCCGCTTTGCTTTTCTCATATTCTTCTTTAGTCTCAAACGTAGTGATCGTATTCTCTTTTAATTGTGTCTTTATAAAGTATTCTACTTCTCTTAAAATGTCAGCTGTACCAGATAGGATGGTAATGTCTGCTGGGTTGAGGCAATATTTCTTACAAGTCCCTTTGTAGATATTGAATATCCTTTCAGTACTGGCTTCTGTTCCAATATTAGCATATTTAATATTTCTTTGTTCAAAATCAAGCATAGGGTTATCTAACACAACCATATTGTCAATGGTGTATTTATTTTCTAAGAAATGATGCTGGAACTTCATCGCTAACTTCCCAATTTCACTTGTGAATCTTTTAGAAGCATTAAGGGATTTGTTCCAATTTCCTGTTATTGTTTTAATAATAGGTTCTTTGTTTTCATCTAATGGTCTTCTGTAAATATTTTGCTTCTCATCTCCAAACACAACAAATTCACTATCCTCATATAAGAAATATTTGGTAATTATTTCCAGCCATTCAGTTTGATAGTCTTGTACTTCATCAATGAATATAGCTTTGTATTTTTTGATATGATTTTTTACAGGTTCAAAGAAATTAATATCTGTGTAAGCTCTAAATCCTTTTATTGGTAAGTTATAGTTGTTTACCTCTGATTTAATAAACTGATGATAGTTGGTAATGTAGAATTTGTCCCAAGAATAATTCTCTCTTACATCATTGATTTTGTCGCGAATGTAATTCTTAAGGGACAGATTAAATGTTAGAATTAATATTTTACTATTTGTTCTTAGATATGCATTGACAGCTCTCTTTGCAAGGACAAGAGTTTTGCCACTTCCAGCAATTCCTTTTATTTTACGTCTGGGTCTGTTTTCACTTCTAATAAGTTCAGTTTGTGCTTTGGTGTACTTAATATCAATCCCTTCTTCTAATTGATGAAAAGGTGGCTTGAGGTAACGTTTGAAATTGTTGTAAATATCCTCATCAAATAAGTAAGAAGGTTGCTCTATTCTTATCTTATTGAAATATTCTTCTAAGTTTTGTAGTGTAAGAGAATCATATCCCCAATATTGGATATATTTTATATCTTTTAAAAATTTGGTCTTATCATCCTCCTTGGATATATTATTATGTATAAAATTCTCGATGTTGCATTGGGGCATCTTATGGAAGTAAACAAGTGTATATATAATATTTGAATAGTACCACTTGTTCATTCTCTTTTCTAAGAAAGTGTTTATGTGTAATGAAACAAGATTTTCTTTATAGTAACTTATTTGAGAGAATGGTGATTGAACTTTTATTGAAGTTGAATTATTCCACCAATCTAAATTATCATCAATGGCATAGTCTATTAAATTCCATTCGTTCACAGATATGATTATAGCTCCACATCCCTTTTTAAGAATAACAATATTGGGGCTATCACCATTTATGAAAGGATGGTAATATATTTCAAATTCTATATTTAGATTCTTTTGTAAAAAGTCCAATAAGATTAGTTCTCCTTCTGTTGCTGGTTGGTGGAGATGCTGGATTGTATAGAAGTCTGGATAAATTTGTGCCATTTGATTGATATAATAAGGTCATATGCAAATATATAATTTATATGCCTTTTAAAAAAAGAACTCCAAACCTTTTTAGTGGTCTGGAGCTTTTATTATCATATCTTTATAAGATAATGTCTGGATATTCTTCTTTATGGGTAACTTCCTTGTTTTCCCCAACGTATCCAGCTTGTAATGATTTCATAAGAGCGTGCATATTCTTAACTCCCTCAAAGTTATTCTCCTTGTACTTCTTATAAATCATGCACTCCCTTGAAATGGGATTTCCTCTGCTCTCGTTAAAAGCTATCATGTGTTCAAAGGCGGCTCTCACTTCCTCCACATGTTTGTCTTTTGGCAGGTCTAATTTCAGACCTTTAGCCTTTAATATGATTGAATCTCCAACCTTATCTAACAAGTCCATATCCCTTAATTGGTCTATGTAAATGGAGATAGTGTTATGTCCCATGTGGATTAGTTCTTTCATTCTCCTTACAGATAAGGTAATGGTATGACTGTGTGGTTCTGCTGCACTGAACAATTTAAGGATAAATCCTCTTAGCTTTAAATCCAGAGTATTGTTAAATGAATCATAAAATTCCCTGTCTATTCTTCTGTAATGCCCAAAGCTGACTGGAGAGAATATATAATCAGTCCAAGTTCTGTCATTCCTGCCACTATCCTTATTCTGTATGCTGACTTCCCCTGTGGCTCTTAACTTGTCATTGAATGATTGGGAACTCTTACCACCTTTATAGTTGGCAGGTTTATCACCAACAAATGATGCAAGTTGGTCTATCGTGGTGTCAGTAATCAATGTATTTTTGTCTGCTGTCAATAGTAACACGTATGTCCTGTAAACATCAGCACAACCCAACTTTTGAATCAGATTGTTGCTCATTACTGTATATTGTTTGAATGGTAGCTTCTTGTAACTCATAAGGCAATCGCTCAATATGTTTAATTAAAATGATTTGGTTGGTCTTTAATAAGAATTTTATTTTAGAGGAACTTAACCTGTTGGATTTCCTAAGTTCGCTCAACTTGTTATAAAAATGATTGTTATAATGCCACATATCATTAGTTTTAGCCACTCCCAGTTTACAGATTACCTTTGCGGTGTCCGTTAGGACATTGTATAGGTCTTATTGGATTGTAGTGTAGGAGTGTAGATAGGGGGTATTTAGGCACGCAGTAAAAAGTGAATAAGCACATCCATAAATTTTAATAAAATCCATTTCTTTACTCTTGTTTTTATCTTATTAATAAGCCAATCTCTGCAATGTTTATAAAAGTGGTAATATCATTGTTGTTACTTGTAGCTTTTATTTATGTATCAACTTTGTAATAAAAAGGGAGAACTCAAAATGCTAAGTTCTCCCTAATTGTGATTTAGATCTTTCGCCCCATGTAGTTAGTATCTGTATATTCAGAGCATTGTTGCATAATGCGTAATTCAGCATTTTTGGTTTTAACAGCCATTGGCTCTATAAAAGCATCCTCTTCTATTATGTGAATAAAAGAACCAAATGCTTCTTTTATATGAGGTAATAATTTGCAGAATTTATTTAGGGATTCAAATATAGATTCCATTTCATCTATAATATCATGGAAACAGTTTTGATGGTGAGGATTAAGATAATCTTTATCCTTTATTCCATGCTCAGCACATTTACGTTGTGCTATGTATTCGAAGCTTAAGTATTTATGGTACATTTTGGCAGGGTTATCTATCAATTTCTTTATGAATGTGGGAGTAATTTCATGTCCCCAGCTGTTGAAGCTGTAAATTGTATTGTTAAGAGTATCTATTATTTCATTTAATAAAGTAATCTTCTCATTGTACATTTCTACATTAAAATTAATCATTTTGTTTTTCATAATCACAGTTATTATTCATTCTTTCATTGTTTATCTTTATATAGACGGTGTAAACCCTATTATCTTTTTGTCTCTTCTTCTTGATATAGCCATTCTGTTTAGCCCAAATGCCAATGCTAATTTTATTATCATCCACGTATTGAGTTATGGCAAACTTACGAACCTGTTCATAGGTTAATTCTTGATAATCATTCATTTTAGGATTATAAAGGTCGTATGGATAAGTAATCTAAAGGAATATATTGTTTTATCTGTGTATAAAATGGAAAAGTAATTCGAAATATTAGATTGATAAAAATAAATAGAGTTTAACAGTCTCTCCTGTACGATATAGGAGACTTCCGAATCTTTTACTTTCTCCTCATCTTGATAATGCAAAGATAGTGACTTTTTAGGGGGTGGCATAATAGTTATGCAACATTCTTTAAAAATAGTATAGAGGATTGTCTGAACTGTATATTTCCCTTTATCTTTTAGCGCAAGTATAAATAGAAAAGCTACGGAGCTTTACAAGCCCCATAGCTTTCAATTTTAGATTATTTTACGGCAACTTCTTGCTTTCGTTATCCTCATTCATCTTCTGAAACCATTTCTCAAAATTCATGTGATATTGCTTAGGTTCTGCACTACCATCTGGCTTCTTATTACCAAACCACACATCCTTATCAATCATGGCAATTAACTGCTGAATTTGGCTAATCTGTGGCTTGTATTCATTATAAAAGAGTTTAAAGCCTTTGGCTAATCTTCCATTATCATATGTAGATTCAGAGATTTTACTGCTTTTAAAAGCTTTTAGAACTTCATCGCCTAACTCTTGGGTGGTTGCATCTAACTTTAAAGATTTTGGTAATCTGTCTATGCCCATTTTAAGGTCTTTGGCAACATTGGCTTTAATGTCTGGTTGTCCTAAAGTATAGAAGCTATAGACGACATCAGACTTTAGTCCTTCTTCTTGAATTTGTGATTCAATGTAATCGATTCTTTTATTTCCTGTTTGAAGTTTTGATTTACCAAAATCTTTATAGTTCCAAGGTCTACCATTGTTGATAGAAGCTGTAAATAAAGCTAAGCTCATATCCTTTGGCTTCTTAATGGTTTCAGTCATTTCTTCCTCACTAAAATCAAGCTGACCTTCTACCTCCAGTATGAACATGGCTATCATTCTATGTTGTCCATCTACAGGAGCTTTAGCAGTTGCTCTTTCAGTGGCATCTGTAACCTCTTCTGTATTCAGCATCCAGTTGTCTATTGAAAGAGGTTTGGCATTGGACTTGGGAACAATGGAAACCTTTAATAATTTCTCTCCTGTTAAATCCTCGCTGCCAACTAACTTAATCTTACCCATTGTAGCATTGAAGCCATATTTCTCAATCATTGAATAGCACTTCTTTACATTCTCTGCTACGATTTCACGATTGCTGCCATAAAAATAAATAGTCATCATATCTTCTTTGCAGTTTTTAGACTGGTGCGCTCCAGCTTTTGTTAATTTTGATGTTGCAAAACTACTGGCTTTTGAGCTGATTAAAAGAGAGAAAATAATGAGTGGTTTTACTTCCCCTCTTAATTGGTCGCTCGTCCGCTATCGTTTTGACGATGCAAAGATGGGATATAATGGTAGGATTAAAAGAGAGAAAAAAAGTCCTGCTTTTATGTACCCTCTTAATGGTACGGAGTGGGATTTGATTGGTTATCAGTGCTTTATTAGAAGTATATGCTGTTCACAGTATCAATTCTTTTGTCTTTATATTGCTTGATGTAGCCTTTTAAAACATCTTCATCATTTAAGAATTTACTATGTTTAGATAACTTAGTGAAGTAGATAAGCCTTGATATGAGTAATGTCTTACTGAGTGATATGGTGCTTCCTTTCTTCTGTCTGACATTAAACTGCTTGTTATAGGGAGATAAATTGAAGAAGTCATTGAACATCTTATAGAATAGCCATATCTGAACAGATTCCTTTTCTTCTGCAGGTGTGTTCATGCTGATTTGTTGGCTTTGCATCCAAGGATGTTCCTCTATCTCTTTTAAGTTATTGATGATGTTAGTAGCCAAGTAGCCTATGGCATTGGCATTATCAATTACTATCTGATGCTTGCCCTCAACTTTTACAGAGATAGTGATAGGCTTTTTAAAACTTACTCCAAATTGGTTAATCTCCTTATGGTTGTCAACTATGGCTTTGGCGAACTTGGTGAGTTGTTCTATTCCAATGCCTGTGGCTTTCATTCCATCCAAGCACGTGCCACAAGTGTAGTCAAAGATGAACAGAAGCAGAAACCAAAACTTATCTATATCAACACCCAAGCCTTTCAGCGTATTCTGTATGTCCTCATTGGCTATATAATCTTCGAATGTGAAGTTGCCATATAGTTTATTCTGATTATATCTGTTTATAAAGAATGGCAATGCTGTTGTACCATAAATATATTGTTCTCCAGTTTCATTGTCTATATCATAATCTGGTGCATAAAGCACAGCTACCTCTTCCATGTATTCAAGTAGCTCTATGCCTTTAGGAAAATAAGTTTCTTCAAGTCTTTCAATAGGTTTCATATCTTTGCTTATATGGTTTGGAAGCAAAGATAATTAAAAAGGATGAAGTTATTCCTTTTTTAAAGGTCTGAGTCTGCCATCTAACCCAGCTTTATGTAGTTCTTTTAAATATCTTTCTCTATAGCTAAGGTCAAGATGCAAGGCTCTTTCTTTTGCAAGGTCTGATTTAAGATATTCTTGTAAGGTCATGGTTCTTGTTTTTCTGACTATCTCAACGCTAAAGTTTTTCATATCGCTTGGCTTTAGTGTATCATAATTGGCTGTTATGATTCCTTTTTCATCAATCGTCCAGTTATTTAATAGGAGAGAAGCCATTGCTATGCTTCTGACTTTCGTAATGGCTATATAGAATTTAATTCCATTAAGGAACTGTACAATATAATATCCTTGCATGGTAGTGACAGGAATATAATTCACTCTCTCCAAATATTTATGATATAGCTCTCCTTGTTCTTCGATGGTTAGGTTTTGTAGTTTCTCTTTGCCATTATTATCTTTAATTCTTTCGATGTCTGTTGCTTTTTTATTCTGTGATTTTTTATATTTCACAATTTCTTTATCTATAGACTTTATCTTCTCATCTAACTGGTTCTGTTTCTCTTGGATAATGTTTAAAAGAGTGGGGTTGGTAGTTAGTAGAAACTTGTTGGCATTCTCTTGACTTTCATTAGATAACTTTTCTTTGTCAGTATATAGGATAGATAAACGTTTTTCAATTCCTGCTATTTCCTCTTCTAACTCTGTAACTCTATTGTCAGTTTGATTTCTAAAGAAGTTGATATATTCTGCTGTGTGCATAGATTTGAAAAGACTATATAATATTTCATTCGTAAGGTCATAAGAAACTTCATCGATATTGTATTTACAAAAGTCTGGATGAGATTTTCTATCAACGCAGCTACATCTATATGTTAGTTTTGAAATTCCTGCTGCTGGCTTTTTGTCTTTTACAGTCATGGCTCTTCCACATCTACATCTGATGATTCCTTTTAATGGATTATAATTGACTTTTCCAGTTGGAGTATTTTTATAGTTGTTTTTAATCAGCTCTTGTGCTTTCATAAAATCTTCTTCACTGATAATAGGTTTTATTCTGACCTCGATAGTATAGGGTTCTTCTCTACCTAATTTCTGTGTTCTCCTTCTGATTCCTCTATAAATATCACTATGGATATAGTTGCTTAAAATGGCAACGGTGCTGTAATATCCTCTAAAAGTAATATTCCTTTCATTGAAATATCTGGCTACCGCTCCCAGTGTTTTACCAGAGTTTACTAAAGCGAAGAGTCTTTTTATATTCTCTACTTCTTCTGGTACTTCTTCTAAAATATATTTAGGACGTTTCCCATTGGGATTAGGAACTGCTTTATATCCATAAGGTATTTTTTGGTCTACAACTGCATAAGGGTAAGCTTGGAAGAGAGCTTGCTTCCCATCTTGGTTCTTCTTTTTAATATCCAATCTTTCTTGTGCTGCTGCCCATGCTTTGATAGTGAGGATAAGTATTTCTGTAATGTCTAAAAGTTTATTAGCTTCATAAATTTTACTGGGACTATCTAAGAGTATTACAGATAATCCTTTATTAATAATCTGTTGAATGTTGTAAACTGTCTCTGTAACATCTTCTTGCCTGCTCAAACGTGATAACTCAGAAATTACTATCATGTCTGCATCTTTGTAGGTTTTACTTTGTAATTCGATATAACCTTTTCTGTCTGCAACCACACCAGATATTCCAAAGTCCTCAATAATTTCAATTAACTCATAATTGTTGTTCTCACAGAACTCCTTAATCTTTAGCTTTTGTCGAGATAAGTCTTGTTTAGTAGTAGAAACTCGTGCGTATCCTATAATTTTCACCATAATGTAATATATTGATTATTAGGCAAATATAGGTATAAAATTTCACTTGGGCAAGTCTATTTGGTTAAGTGAATATTGTCTTCAGGTTCCTGCCAATCGTCTTGGGTTTAAAGATAGTGGAGGACCGTTTGATATTATGCAACTCAAGGTGATTCAAGAAGTTATCACATTGGCTGTATTTACATTATTTTCTGTTTGGGCATTTAAAACAGAACTGAAGTGGAATCATTTAGCGGCTTTTCTTTGTCTGGTCCTTGCCGTTTATTTTGTCTTTAAGAAGTAATGAGTTTTGGTTAATAATTGCTGAATCCTTTTTGATAAGCAAAGTGTCTTGTTTGGGCAATGAATCTTGTTCAGATACTTTGCTGATTCTAGGAAACAAGATAGAATCCTGTCGGGTTGGTACGTAACTTTGATAGATTTTCCAACCTTTGGCACGATTACGATTACGTCGGATGGCACGTCCTCGTTTGGTTAAAGATTCATACAGAAAATTGTCGGCATCCAGTCCTCCTATTAATGGGTTATTACTGGGAGTTACCGTTTGATCCATGCCGGCAGGTAATATTACATAGCCGTTTCGCAAACCGGGAATCAGTTTGATATTTAGTTTCCATGACATTGTCAGAGAGTCTTTTCTTTTCAAGAAAATGGGATCATTAACCGGATCTTCATGCCATGTGGTGTAAGGAGTGTAGGGAGTAAGACGCACAAAGTTAGGGCGTACCCATTTGGTTGTGTCGCCGAAGTTTTTAGGCAAGTCTTTCAGAAACTTCATCCACGGTTTGTCTTCGGACATGAATGGAGTACCTTTTATATTGTCTTTGTCCGATTTAAAGTCGAAATGGATAGACTTTACGGCTTCTGTGTTAATTTTTAGTTCTCCATCTCCATTCAATAGCTCCTGTAAACGAATCGAGTCCTGTTTGTTCCATTGTGCTTGTGCTGTCAGTATACTGATAGTGCAGAATAATATGCTAAAATTTACCCTCTGGGTCATTCGTTTTTTCTTTATGATTATAATTGGTAACAAAAGTAATCTGGAGTGAGTTTAATGCTGGTTAAATTTGAGTTATTAATTGTTTATAATGTGAATACTTTAAATTTTATTTGGTTAATAAAAGGATTCGTTTACACCTCTTTTGTTGTTATGGAGCACACTTCATATAGACATTTAGATAGTTACCTCAATATTTGGTAATAAAGTTTTGTATTTTATCTCCAGATATAGTGACAGAGTTCATATTCATGGTATGTATTTCAATTGATGTCAGTACATTGGTCAGATAGGCGATATAGGTCTATATGGGTTATTGGTTCCATTCTGTCCGTGTGATTTATTTCGGTATAGAATAAAAATAGCCCGTACTTTTAATAACGGGCTAAATTAGTGAAAATGATAATATTATTTGGAGGAGAGTTGTGCATGCATGGAAGCAGCTGCTTTACGTCCGTCACCCATTGCAAGGATAACTGTAGCTCCACCACGCACAATATCACCACCGGCATAAATAGTCGGGATTGACGATTGCATATTTTCATTTACGGCAATTGTTCCTTTGCGTCCCAATTCCAATCTCGGGATGGAACTGGGGACAATCGGGTTAGGGGAGACGCCTACGCTGACTATTGCCATATCGATGTCAATGGTTTCTGTTGCTCCTGGAATAGCTATCGGACTGCGACGGCCGGAAGCATCTGGTTCGCCTAATTCCATTTTCTGTAAAACTACTTGTTTTACACGCCCCTTTTCATCGGCAATATATTCTATGGGGTTATGCAGGGTCAGAAATTCCACACCTTCTTCTTTAGCATGTTTCACTTCCTCCAGACGGGCAGGCATTTCTTCTTCCGAACGGCGATAAATAATCATTGCGCGTTCTGCTCCTAAGCGGCGTGCTGTGCGGACAGAGTCCATAGCTGTGTTACCACCGCCGATTACTGCTACGCGTTTGCCGAATGTTACAGGAGTATCCGAATCCTCGCTGGCTGCATCCATTAGATTTACACGGGTCAGATATTCGTTGGAAGACATGATATTGATAGAATTTTCACCCGGGATATTCATGAAGTTGGGGAGCCCGGCACCTGATGCTACAAATATACCTTTGAAATCTTCTGCTTCCAAGTCTTCCACACTGATTGTCTTTCCTACGATGCAGTCCTTCATGAATTTGACACCCATCTTGGATAAATTGTCAATTTCTACATCTACAATCTTATTTGGTAGGCGGAATTCGGGGATACCATATTTTAATACGCCCCCTATTTCATGTAAAGCTTCGAATACAGTGACATCGTATCCCTGTTTAGCCATATCTCCGGCAAATGAGAGTCCGGCAGGACCTGAACCGATAACAGCTACTTTTATATTGTTCTTTTCTGCTACTTCCGGTACGGATATTTGACCGCTTTCACGTTCGTAATCAGCAGCAAAACGTTCCAAATAGCCTATGGCAACGGCTTCGTGTCCGGCTTTCAGATGAGTGCATTGTGATTCACACTGTTTTTCTTGAGGACATACACGCCCGCAGACAGCAGGTAATGCACTGGTTTCTTTTAAAGTTTTGGCAGCTTCAAGGAATTCACCGCGTTCGATATTTTTGATGAATCTCGGGATATTGATTCCTACGGGGCATCCGTTCATACAAGTAGGGTTGGGGCAGTCCAAACAACGTTTTGCTTCCGTTACAGCTTGCTCTTCGCTCAAGCCTAGATTGACTTCTTCCTTACGGCTATGTGAACGGTATTCTGCATCCAATTCGTTCATTTTTACACGAGGGATAGCCATTCGTTCTTTAGGCTTCATGGCTTTACGTAAGCTTGCACGCCATTCGGCATCCCGGCCATCCAGTTCTTTAGTCGCTTCACAAGTCATTGGCTTTTCGGTGTCTAGTTTGTGAATTTCTTCTTTTTCAATATCTTTGAAAGCTCCCATGCGTTTCAGCATTTCGTCAAAATCTACTTGATGGCCGTCGAATTCCGGACCGTCAACACAAACAAAACGTGTTTTGCCTCCTACAGTGATACGGCAGGCACCACACATGCCGGTTCCATCCACCATAATGGTGTTCAGAGAAACGTCTGTGGGAATTTCATATTTTTTAGTCAGCAGGCAAACGAATTTCATCATGATGGCAGGACCGATGGCGAAACATTTGTTTACTGTTTCACGTTTGATTACTTCCTCCACACCTTCAGTCACTAATCCTTTATGCCCGTATGAGCCGTCGTCTGTCATAATGATTACTTCATCAGAACTTTCACGCATTTCTTTCTCAAGGATAATTAATTCTTTGGTACGTCCGGCCAATACGGTAATTACACGGTTGCCGGCAGCTTTCAAAGCCTGTACGATAGGAAGCATCGGAGCAACGCCTACTCCTCCTCCGGCACAGACTACAGTTCCGAAATTTTCAATGTGGGTGGCTTTACCCAGCGGACCAACAACATCTGTAATATAATCTCCTTCGTTCAATTCACAAAGTCGTGTAGAAGAAAGACCAACTTCCTGTACTACTAGTGTGATGGTACCTTTTACGGGATCGGCACCGGCGATAGTAAGTGGCATACGTTCTCCTTTTTCACCGACACGAACAATTACGAAATGTCCGGCCTTACGCGACTTAGCAATCAGAGGTGCTTCTATAACCAATTTAAAGACCTTTTCCGAGAAATGTTCTTTTGAAATAATCTTATTCATTTTGCTATACTGTAAGTTAGTTATTTTTCTGAGTTGATTGTCAAATTGATAATTTATGCAAAGGTAGGATTATATTTTTTAAAGACAAAAGAAAAGCCGCCCTTTTGTGAGGGGCGGCTGGAGCCTATCATGATAAATCTGTTTTTGATTTTGCCGGCAGTTCGTTTTTAATGTGAAAAAAGGATTATTTCTTTGTTCTGATTTTATATCCTATCATTCCATAATATAGAATGAAAAGGAAACAGGGAACACAGATCCAATAGGAGGTCTGGAAACTAGTTGCATCTTGAACTACACCGCGCATCCATGGCATAACCGCTCCACCGGCAATGGCCATGGTTAGCAATGAAGAGCCGGCTTTGGTGAATTTGCCGAGATCCGCCATTGCGAGAGGCCATAATGCGGGCCACATTAATGAGCATCCTAATGCCATAAAGAATATGCAGTAGACTGAAATTTCAGCCGGCATGGTCGCTACTAGTGCAGAACCAATGATGGCTATGATGGCACATATTTTCATTGCGGTAGCCTGGCTCAGATATTTAGGGATTAAGGTTGCGCCGCAAATGTATCCTACTACCATACCGATGGAAGGGATAAATCCGTAATTGTCACCCGGCAGCTCCAATGCTTTGGCATATCCGGTTGCAGTTGCCAAGGCTATGGTTTCCACACCTACATAAAGGAAAAGAGCAATTACTCCTAATAGCAAGTGAGGAAATTGCATGATAGAAGTTTTACCTTCTGCATAAGGACAGGCAACCGCTTCTTCCGCATCTGTGGTGGCATCCTCTCCGGCAGCTTTTACTTCAGGCAACGGAGCCATTAAGGCGATAATGCCTAATACAACGAAAATACCGATAATGATACCAAATGGCTGGAACAAATCCTCCATTTTAATTTGGTCTATGGTTTTGCCGATTACTAAGGTAATAAAAAGAGTAGTAGCAGGCCAAGCCAGTTTGTTGCAAATACCCATGATGGAAATACGTTTTGCGGCAGACTCTATAGGTCCAAGAATAGTTACATATGGATTTACTGAAGCTTGGAGTACTGCATTGGCGGCACCACAGATGAATGAGGCGAAAAGAAACCATACAATAGATTCTGTAGCAGCTGCTTGGATGAATAGTCCAAAAGCGATAGCGAAAATGATGAATGAAAGAGCCATTGTTTTTTTGTAACCGATGGCTTCAATACATTTGGTGGCCGGTATGCCAAAAATTAGGAATGGAACAAACGTGGCGGCAAGCAGAAGATTGGATTCTGAAGCCGACATTTCCATTGACCGTTCTAATACCGGCATCAGGAAAGAGTTAATGCCCAATGCAAAACCAATTGCAAAAAACATCATGCCTACAAAGGCAAGAGGTACCATGAAATTTTTCTGTGAAGTATTCATAATAATAGGTTAAATGGTTAGTAATCAGGTTGAAATAATAAAAAAGAATGTCATTCTGCATACAAGACAGAATCTGTCGGGAAAGATCGGATTCTGAACAATACTCAGAATGACATTCAATATATGTAATTAGCTGTTATTAGTCAATCATCTCGAATCCGCAATAAGGAACTAATGCTTTAGGGATGCGGATACCTTCCGGAGTCTGGTTATTTTCTAATAAGGCTGCAACAATACGCGGCAAAGCTAGTGCGGAACCGTTCAAAGTATGGCATAATTCTGTTTTCTTTTCGGCAGAACGGTAACGGCATTTCAGGCGATTAGCCTGATACGTATCGAAATTGGATACAGAACTTACTTCCAGCCAACGTTGTTGTGCTTCCGAGTAAACCTCAAAGTCAAAGCAAAGTGCAGCTGTAAAACTCATATCACCACCACAAAGGCGGAGAATGCGATAGGGGAGCTCTAATTTCTTCAATAGACCTTCTACATGGTCCAACATTTCCTGATGTGACTGTTTGGAATGTTCGGGTTTGTCAATGCGTACCAGTTCTACTTTTGAGAATTCGTGCAAACGGTTCAAGCCACGTACGTCTTTGCCGTAAGATCCGGCTTCACGACGGAAACATTGAGTGTATGCACAATTCTTGATAGGCAATTGTTTTTCGTCCAAAATCACGTCACGATAAATATTGGTTACAGGAACTTCTGCAGTTGGAATTAAGTACAAATCATCTACTTCGCAATGATACATTTGTCCTTCTTTGTCGGGAAGTTGTCCTGTTCCGTAACCTGATGCAGTGTTTACTACCGTCGGTGGCATGATTTCTTCGTAACCGGAAGCGCGGGCTTCATCCAGGAAGAAATTGATTAATGCGCGTTGAAGACGTGCTCCTTTACCTTTATATACAGGAAAACCTGCCCCTGTGATTTTCACGCCTAGGTCAAAATCTATCAAGTCGTATTTTTTGGCAAGTTCCCAATGAGGAAGTGCATTCTTGGGGAGTTCGGTTTCCATACCGCCCATTTTTTCCACCACATTGTCTTCAGCGCTTACACCTTCGGGCACACTGTCGTAAGGAACATTAGGAATGGTGTAAAGCAGGTTGGTCATGTCTTCCTGTGCTTTGTCCATTTCTGCTTGTAAAGCTTTGCTGGTTTCTTTGATTTCGGCTACACGTGTTTTAGCGGTTTCAGCATCTTCTTTCTTTCCTTCTTTCATCAGTTGCCCGATAGATTTGGAGAGCGAGTTCACTTCTGCCAGGTTTTTATCTAATTGATTCTGTGTGCTACGTCGTTTGTCATTGAATGCAAGCACTTGTTCTATCGTTGCTTTTGCATCTTTAAAGTGCTTCTTTTCCAGTCCGCGGATTACCTCTTCCGTGTTGTCTGTAATTTGTTTAATGGTAAGCATATCTTTTCAGTCTTTTTGATATTTCTTGAATTAATGGACAAAGATAGATAAAAAAATGGTAAGGTGTATGAGTTATTCGTTACTTTTGTATCCAGATTAGAAAATGAAAAGTAAGAAGGATGAATTATCTTGAGATAGCGGGCACTTTAATCGGTCTGCTTTATTTATGGTTTGAATATAAGGCGAGCATTTGGTTGTGGCCGGTCAGTGTTATTATGCCTGCCATTTATATAGTTATTTATTATCAAGTAGGTCTGTATGCCGATTCTGCTATCAGCATCTATTATTTGTTGGCTGGAATTTATGGTTGGGGGATGTGGTTGCGCCATACGCCGGATAAAGGGGAGAAGCCTGTATCTGGCACACCGTCTAAGTTGCTGCTGCCTATGTTTGTTGTGCTGCTTGTGGTGTTTGTGCTGATAGGGATTATTCTCGAAACTTATACGGATAGCACAGTGCCCTGGTGGGATAGTTTAACAACTTCACTTAGTATTATTGCCATGTGGATGCTTGCACATAAATATGTGGAACAATGGTTGGTATGGCTGGTTGTTGATATTGTTTCTTGTGGTATCTATATTTACAAAGATTTATATTTCACTTCTTTTTTATATGGACTTTATACGGTAATCGCTTTTTTCGGTTATTTGAAGTGGAAACAATTAATGAATTTATCTTATGAAAGAGTATAAATTGCCGATAGGATGTGATGTGCCGGAAACAATTATTCTGGCTGATGGTGATTTTCCTTCCCATCCGTTGGCGTTGGAATGGTTGAGGCAGTGTCCTTATGTAGTTTGTTGTGACGGGGCAGCAAATACTTATATTCGTTCAGGTAGAATGCCGGAAGCCATTGTTGGCGATGGTGATTCTTTATTGCCGGGTATTAAAGAGCGATATGCTTCGTTGATTCATAGTGAGACAGAGCAGGAAACAAATGATTTGAGTAAGGCATTCCGCTTCTGCTTATCACAGGAGAGGAAGCGTATTACTATCATGGGGGCTACAGGGAAAAGAGAAGATCATACAATAGGGAATGTCAGTTTGTTGGCAGATTATATGGAGAAGGCGGAGGTTAATATGATGACAGATTACGGTATCTTTGTTCCCATAAAGGAGGACAGTATGTTCGAATCTTATATCGGTCAGCAGATTTCTATTTTTAATATGAATAGTACGGTTTTATTTGCCGAAGGGTTGGCTTATCCTTTATCTGTGTTTACCAATTGGTGGCAAGGGACTTTGAATGAGGCATTGGCCAAGCATTTTATAATCCGGACCGAAGGTAAGGTTTTAGTGTTCAGGACATTCTAAAAGAAAAGACTCTTCAAAGAATGAAGAGTCTTTCAATTTTTTTTATTTTGTAACTGATTATGCTTCTACAGCAGGAACAACAGAAACAGATCTTCTGTCATCGCGACCTACTTTGAAACATACTGTACCATCTACTAAAGCGAAAAGAGTATGGTCACGTCCCATACCGATGTTTTCACCCGGATGGAATTCTGTACCTCTCTGACGAACAATGATGTTACCTGCTTTACAAGCCTGTCCACCAAATATCTTAACGCCTAATCTCTTACTTGCTGATTCACGGCCGTTCTTAGAACTACCTACACCTTTTTTATGTGCCATTTCTTCTTAAATTTTAAATGATTAAGCAATAACTTGTTTAATAGTTAACTCTGTAAACTGCTGGCGGTGACCGTTCAGTTTTCTATAACCTTTTCTTCTCTTCTTGTGAAATACAAGTACTTTATCGCCTTTTACTAGCGGAGATACTACTTCACAAACTACCTTGGCACCTTCTACAGTAGGAGCACCTACAGTTACTGTTCCATTGTTGTCTACCAACAATACTTTTTCAAATTCAACAGTTGCGCCGTTTTCTGCGTTCTGAATGTGGTGTACAAACAGTTTTTTACCTTCTTCAGCTTTGAACTGCTGACCGTTAATTTCTACAATTACGTACATCTTTTTATAATATTAAACGGTTTTCTCCGTAAGGTGGAATGCATCACTGCCTTCGCTTTTTCTACCTCATCGGACTAAATCGGGCACAAAATTACTATATTTATTTATATCTGCAAAGAAAAATCATCTTCTTTTTTCTTGTACTCAATGTTTTTATTCATATTGCATTTTGTGGATGTGCGATTGTATAAATAAGGTTTGTGTGATTGTACTTTTATTTACCCCATTGTATAATATAGGCTATCAATACGATGATGCCTATAATGATAGAACAGACTAGCAACAGTCCCAAAAAGCAATACCAAAACATGATTATTGTACGGCAGAAACTTTTCCACCAGGAAAGTCCAAACAGTTGGCGGTAATCCCAGACAAATAATATAAAGATTGCTTTGTAACTTAAATCAAAAATATCATTCAAGTGTGCTGTCCCGGTAAATGGCAGGATCAGTAAAGAAATCCATAAGATTTGGCAAGCGATATAAACTTGTGCAAAAAAGTTTTCTGTCAGGTTTAGTCGACGTCCGATAGAGGTCCGGCAGAAGCTTAATCGGGTGCTTATTGTGAAAAGGGGGAGCAAAGCAAGGATGCTGAAGGCTTTGTTGCCATGTATCCAACTTTTCATCAGATTACCGACTGCAGAGAGAAAACTATTTTCTGTAAAATAATTGTTTGTCATTTCGTTGAAAACATTTTTTATTTCACTTCCGGCTTCGCTCAAATCATTCCAGATATCTTGATCTTCATAGGGATTATCTTGTTGGGCCATGTTTGCCAATATGTTTTTTCTTATTTCCGATATGGTTGAGTCTTGTTTGTTGGCTTCTCTTCCTAAAGTGGCTATCCGCAAGCTATCTTGTTTTGCCAAAGTCGTACCAATTTCTTTCATCAGGCCTCTCCAGTCATCAATCTCTCCATTTTTTGCTTTTATTTTTTGTTTAAGCTCCTTTTTTATTTGTTTGCTTATTTCTTTTTTTAGCTCATCTTGGTCTTGATTGCTGAATTTTGCATCGATTTGTGCTTGTATTGATTCTGATAAACTGTGGGTTTGAGCCCACCGTGCACTGTCTGCATAAGTAATACTTTGTCCTAAATAATATTTGGTACAACTGTCTGATGTCTGTTCCTGTTGATATTTGATGTCATCCATCAGGCTGGCGATAGTAGGCTCTTCTTCCATTTCCTTTTCCGATAGTTTTATCGCTGTCGGGTCAATGAGCTGTACACCCATGATATATAGAGCAGCTAGAACGAACAAGGTTTGAAATGGTTTATAGTAATGTACACGTTTCCCCCTCAGATAATCCCGTATCATGTATCCTGGTCGGTAGAGTAGTTCTATCAGGTTACGGCTGAAACCATTGTCTATGTTAAAGAATCCGCTCAAAATATTCTGAAAGGCATTTCGTATGGTAAAACGTGGTGTGTGGTGGTTTTGTCCGCAATGGGGACAATAATTCCCTTGAAATGTGTTTCCGCAGTTCTTACAGACGCAACATGTCGGATTCTCTTTTATTTCATGTTTTCCTCTTATTTGTTTTTGATGGAACAGTTTGTAGAAGGCTACTATCTTTTGAGGAAAATAGGAAGAATAAAAGAACTTTTCCGGAAAATGTTTGTCTGGTTCGTAAGGGGTGAATTTATGAATTAATGGAAGTAACGAAAGATTGTCTAATATCTGCCGATGTGGGTATACAATCAGTTCTTCACGGGTTGTCATGCCATTGAGTACACCTACAAAGTCTACTTTGGCTGCTTGGGCGGTTTTAGCGTCCACTGTGCTGTCACCGATGTAGAGTGTTTCGTTTTTCTGGCGATGCAGTCGGCGTAGTGCTTTTTTTATACCTTGAGGATCTGGCTTGGCTTGCTTTACATCCTCTCCTCCGATAATAATGTCAAAAAAATCTTTCGGAAAATGTTGGTCTACCATTTCGCGGATACGAAAACGGAATTTAGTGGAAATGATACCTATTTGGGCGCCTTGACTTTTCAGTGTTTTCAGTACGGTAACCGTTTCAGGAAAAAAGAAAGTGTTGACAGTCATGTATGTATCTGCTTCCTTTACATATTCTTTTTTATATTCGGCTAATGTTTCGGGAGCAGTGATTCCGCTCAAAAGACTGAATGAATCTTCCAGTGTTTTTCCAATGGTGCGTTTTATGGCTTCATCACTGATACCCGTATGCCCATGGCGTTCCAGTACATTACGAAAACAGATAACGATGCCGCGTGAAGAATCGGCTAGTGTGTAATCAAAATCAAAAAGGTATGTTGTGTATTTCATTCTTTCAAATTAAACTCATTTTAATGTAATGAATATATTGCCCGGAAGGATCTTGTCAAGGACGGCCTCCACTTAACCAGTGTTTACGATAATAATCTTCATTCAGGCTGCTGATTATGACTCCCCGGCTGGTACTGGCATGGATAAACTTATTATCTTTCAAATAAATACCTACATGACTGGCAATCCGTTTTTTTCTACCGTTATGGAAGAATACCAAATCTCCTTCGCGCAAGTTTCTCTTACTTACTTTATGGCAATCTTGGGTACGTTGGTCATCTGAGTTACGTTTCAGCTTTTTGTGGTATACCTTTTTATATAAATGTGAAGTCAGTCCGGAACAGTCCACTCCCCGTTTGCTGTTACCACCGCCACGGTAGGGGACTCCCAGCCATGCTGCTGATTCTACGTACAGTTGGTGATTGTCTTTCATGTCAATATCCATATTCAGACGGATGGAGGCACGCGCCAGTTCCTTGTAGTTATAACGTGGGGCAGAGGTACCGCATGAAGCCAACAACATGGCCAGTGTACCTAATACCAGCAAATGGGATAGTAGTTTTTTCATTCTGTTACATTAAAATAGTCCTCTAATTCCTTTTCGGCGGAATTCCCTTTATTGTCAATATCTCGGATAATCTTTCCGTTTTCCAACAGAGCGATGCGTGGGCATATATCTACTGTGTGGTTCAGATTATGGCTGGATACCAGTATGGTGGCTCCGGTTTCTTCATTATAAGCTTTCAGTAAATGCTTGATAATGGACTGCGAACTAGGGTCCAGAAAGTTGAACGGTTCATCTAGAATCAGTACCTGCGGTTGGTGCAGCATAGCCGAAATGATACCTATTTTCTGTTTGTTGCCTGCCGAATAGTTACGAATCAGTTTTTTTTGTCCGATGACTTCGCCATTCATAAAACGTTCAAACCTAGCGACACGTTTATCTACTTCTTCTTTTGTTAGCCCGTACATTTTTCCTACAAAGTAGAAATATTCTTCGGGGGTAAGATAATCTATCAGGAAACCTTCGTCAATGAAAGCTCCCGTTATATTTTTCCATTCCTCACTCCGGCTCACATCGATGTTTTCGATATGTACACTGCCTCCGTCGGCTTTCAGCAAGTCCAGCATCAGGCGGAACAGGGTCGTTTTTCCTGCTCCGTTATTGCCCACCAGTCCCAACATGTCACCGCTTTGAATGGAATAATTTTCTATGTCTACAGCCACTTTCGGGCCAAAGTTCTTTTGTAATTGGTTTATTATGATATTCATACGCAATTCGTTTTAACGTGAGTCACGGAAGCCTTCCATATTCTCATAACGGCGCTTCATGAAACGGTTATAGATATTTTTTATCCAAATATTGTGGGTTGCAATCAGTAACAACCCTATAATCATCATGATGATGCAGGCTGTATCCTGTTCAAAGAAAGCCGTCAGAGCTTTGTTGATAATCAAGGGCAGGAAAAAAGCACATGAGATGATAATGGTCTGGAATAAGGAACTTCCCCGATTGCTTCGCATGACATTGGCGTTTAACGGGAGTGTCTTTTTATTGTACACAGCCAGTTGCAGCATCATAGCGAATACGAATCCTGCTGTAAACAGCATATAGGATAGAGCCATGAGGAAGGGTATCTTGCCTTTAGCTACAGGGATCATCATAATCAGGAAAGGGATGAACACGATGATGCAGTTCAGGTAATACTTGGCACGAAGCAAGTTATAGATAGATTCCTTACGGCTCATAAGACCGTCTAGATAGTTGCCCTCAAAAGACATCACTTGCCCCAGGGTCATGATACTTAAAATGGCAAAATTGTATATGCAGATAAAATTTATCATTCCTGTTCCGTCATACACATCCGTGAAGGCAATCAGTGCCGAAAAAGCAAGCATGATGATAAATCCCATGCGGAATTGTGTCTTTACGGTTTTGTTACGGAAACACAGTTTTAGTTCCAGACGTAGATATTCACCTACGTCACCATAGCGGTCCAGGAATTTATATTCGGATACATGCTTCATCTTGGTGTCTTCCACTTTAGCTATTTCATTATAGATGAAGTGTAGCTGTAGCTTGCGATTTACTAGCAGAAGCAACAATATGGCTGCTATGACACCTAGAAAGGCGAGTATGTTTCCTTCTATAAATCCTTCTCCTAGATTCATCATGAACGTGGAAACCGGATTTCCTTCGGGAATAAATTCAGTTCCCGCTAATAATCCGTATACTCCGATCGGGAGAAGTATATAAAGCAATTTCTCATTCAGTAAAGTTTTGCATATCAAATACCAATAACTGTTCATAGCCATCAGAAGCCAAATGCCGCACAGATAGCATAGGATGCCCGTGAATCCATAGAAACGGATAATCGTAAGCAGGGCAAAAGGTACGATCAGGAAAAACCAGAAGAAGTTGTAACTGCTGATTCCGGATTGTAGTAACAGGGTATCCACCAGCTTATTCTTTTTTACTGGCATAAGCAGATAGGGCTTGATTTCTTGCGACATGGCCGGTTGCAGCATGAAGCGTAGCAAAAAATCAAGTATCAGAAGATAAATCAATCCTTGGTTCATGATATGGTAAGGTTCCATGCTGGGAAAGATATCTTCAAAAGCGAAGGACAGCATGACCCCGATAAAGATGAGGTATGCTGCCCAAAATGCGACCATAAAGTAAATTAAAAACTTGGCAAAGCGGTTCCTGTCGAATGCAGGATTCCGCTTGGCTGCAAGTTTTTGATTCTGTCTTATAATAGATAGAAGCATAGGCTTGGATGGGATTATTTTGTTTCTTCCGAAGTCATGCTTACTTCTATACGGTTATTCTGCTCCAACAAGGCTTTGGTAAATTCTTGCAGATCTTTAGCGGTAATGCTGTTTACTATGTCTGCGTAGCCGGTGTTCATATCTGTTCCTTCCCAGAAATATTCATCCAGCATATTTACCCAATAACTGTTTTCTTTGGCATTTTCCTTGTATTTCTTCAGCATGAATTCTTTTACCTTGTTCAAGTTTTCGGTGGACGGACCCTCGTTGGCAAATTGGTTCAGTTCATTCAAAATGATATCCGTCATTTTGGCGCGTTTGGCAGGATCTGTATCGAAATAGATTTGCAGAACCGCTTTCTCTTTTGGATATTTGGTCAGACTGCCGAATGCACTTACACCGTATGTCCCACCTTCTTTTTCGCGTACGCTTTCAGTATACATGATATTCAGTATCTGTGAAAGCATACTCATCATGATTTGGTTTTTCAATGTGTATGCGCATTGCCCGTTGTTGATTACCAATACGGTGGCTTTAGGAGTTTCCAATTTCTTGTTGAAAATGTTCTTATAGTCACCTTGGCGCATATCAATGTGGTTGTCACGGAAGGTTTCTTTGCGATTGACGGAAGGCAGAGCGCCTAAATAAGTCGCAATCAGTGGTTCCGTTTCTTCTGGTTTGATATTTCCTACAAAGATGAAAGTAAAGTCGCTGGCATCTTTGAAACGGTCTTTGTACATCTCCATAATTCTGGCATAGTCAATCTTGTCCACCATGTCGGCTTTCATACGGATAGTACGCGGATGTCCCATATAGAGGGCTTTTTGTAATGTATCCTGTAAGGCAGTCATTGGGTTGGCCTCTTGATTTGCCAAAGATGCTTGTAGACGGTTCTTGAATGAAGTAAATGCATCGTTATCCATTCGTGGAGCCGTGAATGACAAATAGACTAATTGCATCAAGGTCTCAAAATCTTTGGGTGAGCAGCTTCCGCTCAGCCCTTCTGTATTACCACTGACGGAAGCACTTACACTAGCTTTTTTACCTGCCAATACTTTCTCTAGATCAACATTGCTGAAGTTACCCAAGCCGCCGATACTTGCCACATCATTCATGACATTGATATTGATAATTTCATCATTCGGGAACAAGGAACTGCCACCCGGACTGAAAGCTCTCATTCTGATTTCATCCGCTTTGAAGTCGGTTTGCTTTAAGATAACGCGTACTCCATTGGACAGAGTCAAGATAGTAGAACCGAACGGACCATTTTCCTGTTTTGTAATCTTTCCGCCTTGGGGCTTTTCAGGAATCAAAGGTTCATCAGAAACTTTGTCTTCATAAGCAGTCAGTGTTTCAGCTTTTACCTTATTGATAGCAGCCAAAACTTCTTTCTTGGATGGAACTTTCAATCCTTCCTTTTCAGGGAAGAATACGTTTACTACCAGATTGCTGTCGGTAACCAAGGCTGGAATCAGACTGTTTACCATTTCCACAGACAGGTTGGGGACGATCTGATTCATAATGGCGTATTCATTTTCAATACCTGGAATTGGTTCGTTGTCAATGAAGTGGCGTACATATTCATCCACGTATGCACCGTTTTTCACTTTATTGCGTTCGTTGTATGCAGATTCCAGCATACGCAGATAGTCCGCTTTGGCGCGGGCATATTCGGACGCGGTGAAACCAAATTTGTGGGCCCGTTCAATTTCACGTACAATGGCGGTTATTGCACTGTCAATTCCGTCTTCCTTGCTTGCTACTATTCCTGTAAAGGCATCTTTTGTTTTGGAAATCAGAAATTCTTGGTCGCTGACTTGAGCGAAGATGAAAGGAGGATTGGCTGTTTGGGTCAGTTCGTTCAGACGGGCGTTCAACATATTTTCTATCATGGATTTCATGTAGTTCACTACCAGATAATCCATGTTTCCCTTTTGTTCATTAGGAATTGCTTCATGTTTGTAGCATAAATAAGCTACTGGGTTTGCCTGTTCTTTATCCGTTTCTATTGCTACAATAGTTTCCTTATTGTCGGGAACTTGAAAGTATTCTCGTTCAGCTGGGGTTTCTGGCATTTTAATAGGAGAGAATATCTTCTTTATCTTTGCCTCAATCTTGTCTACATCTATATCGCCTACTACGACAATACCCTGTTGGTCCGGACGATACCATTTTTCATAATAATCGCGTAATGCCTGATAAGGGAAATTGTCTACTACTTCCATTATGCCGATAGGAAGCCTATAGGCATATTTACTTCCCGGATAAAGGGTAGGGAGGGCTTTTTCGTACATACGCATCATAGCGTTTGTGCTAGTACGCCATTCTTCATGAATCACACCGCGTTCGCTGTCTATTTCCTTAGGGTCTAGTGTCAGGTCATCGGCCCAGTCATGCAAAATTAGCAAACAAGAATCTACAACGCCATCACGTATCACGGGAACATTGGAAATATTGTATACTGTTTCATCTATGCTAGTGTAAGCATTCAGGTTTTCACCGAATTTCACCCCTATGCTTTCCAGATATTGGATGAGGGTTTTGTCCGGGAAATTTTTAGTTCCGTTAAAGCACATGTGTTCTAAGAAGTGTGCCAAGCCTCGCTGGTTGTCTTCTTCCAAAATGGAACCTACTTTTTGAGCGATGTAGAAATCGGCTCTTTTTTCGGGGAGTTCGTTGTGACGGATGTAATAAGTTAATCCGTTGTCCAATTTACCGATGCGGACGTTAGGGTCCGTAGGGATGGGAGGCGTTTGCTGTTGTGCAAAGCCCACCGACACGCTGCCTAGAATAATCCAGGCAGCTGCCATCTTCCTTAGAAAATGTGTCATAGTGTTTGTTGTGGGGTTAGTTTATTTTATTATAATAAGTCATTGGCAGATAGGTATCTTTCTGCTTCTATGGCAGCTTTGCAGCCACTTCCAGCAGCAGTGATAGCCTGTCGATAATGCGGGTCGGCCACATCGCCGGCAGCGAACACACCGGGGACTTTCGTACGCGGAGTACCTGCTTCTGTAATAATGTAGCCTACTTCGTCTGTGTCTAAATAATCCTTGAAAATGTCTGAATTGGGCTTATGGCCGATAGCCAGAAAGAATCCGTCGATGGGCAAGTCATAACATTCTTCGTTGCATTCACCCTGACGCTTTACCAAATGAACGCCTTCTACGCCATTCTCTCCGTATAAGCCGACAGCGTTGTGTTCGAACAGTACCTTGATGTTAGGATGGTTCATAACACGTGCTTGCATAATCTTGGATGCGCGTAAGAACGGTTTACGTACAATCAGGTAAACCTGTTTGGCCAGTCCTGCCAGATAGACAGCCTCCTCACAAGCAGTGTCACCGCCACCTACTACAGCTACAGTTTTCTTGCGATAGAAGAAACCGTCGCAGGTGGCGCAGGCACTTACACCCATTCCGGCATATTTTTGTTCGTCTTCCAGACCTAGATATTTGGCGGTGGCACCTGTGGATATAATTACAGTTTCTGCCTCAATCACTTTTTCGTCATCAATGGTGATGCGGTAAGGACGTTTGCTCAGGTCGGCGGAAGTTGCAATACCATTGCGGATATCCGCGCCAAAACGTTCTGCTTGTTTGCGCAAATCCTCCATTAGCTGGGTACCGCTGATACCTTCGGGATATCCGGGGAAATTCTCCACCTCGGTAGTGATGGTCAACTGGCCTCCGGGCTGTAAGCCTTCATATAAGACCGGAGCGATGTTAGCGCGTCCTGTATAAATGGCTGCGGTATAGCCGGCAGGACCTGAGCCGATGATAAGGCATTTAACTTTTTCTGTACTCATAATACTTATTTCTTTACTTAATTTAATTTGATGAATATTATATTATCTCTCTATCTTGAACTCTGTTTGCTATCGTAAGTCTATCACTTCAGCGTTTGGGAATTTCTTTTTATCAAACTTGAATGTCGCATTGTCCAGCGGCTGGTTGGTTTGGTAAGAAGTGACGATAATCTCGTTTGCCGATTTATTATTTTGTTCTACCTTTATATATAAAGGCTGATATGTTTGGGAAACGAACAAGGTGATGGATGTGATATCTTGTTTATTCTCCGGGGTCAGTATCACTTCGAACCCTTGTTTGCCGTTACGGCTTTTTGTCCCCGCATACTTATAATTATATCCGTTTTTGTAAATGGATAACAGTGCGTATGGGTTAATGGTTTGCAATTCTTCCGGGGTAGGATTGCTCACATTCACTTCTTCGCTGCTTTCCAGATAACTCCATTGCGTTTTTCCGTCAAACCAGCTTTGTATTCCGCCACTGTTCAGATAGAACTGGTTGCCTTTTAGCAATAAGGTTCCATTGCCTGTCCCCCCAAAGGTGGCACGGATGCCTCCGGCCTGTTGCAGGGCATTGGCGGTTTTGTCCAATATCTCCCGTGCCTGTTTGTCCTTTTGTGCGGACAGGCTGACCGAAAGGAAAAGGATTAATACCAGTAAATATGTTCTTTTCATTTTTATCATAACATTATTAAACAACTTATTGTTGTAGATTGTTCAATTTCATTTCCAGGTCTGTTTCATCCATGCAGAGTACGTCACGCGCCTTGCTTCCTTGAGTGGGGCCAACAATTCCTGCTTTTTCCAGTTGGTCCATGATACGTCCCGCACGGTTGTAACCGATAGAGAACTTGCGCTGGATTAGCGAAGTAGAGCCTTGCTGATGAATCACTACCAGTCTGGCTGCGTCTTCAAACATAGGGTCCAATCGGTTCATGTCCACTTCCCCTACACTGCTTTCACTCTCTTCGCCTACGTATTCGGGCAACATGAATGCGGTGGTGTATCCTTGTTGTTTACTGATGTAATTGGCTATTTTCTCCACTTCAGGAGTATCCACGAATGCACATTGCACACGTACCGGATCATTACCTTGCAAGTAAAGCATATCTCCCTTACCAATCAGTTGTTGTGCTCCCGAACGGTCCAGAATAGTACGTGAGTCCATCATGGCAGCTACACGGAAGGCAACACGTGCCGGGAAGTTAGCTTTGATAGTACCGGTAATAATGTTCGTTGTCGGACGCTGGGTCGCGATAATGGCATGTATGCCTACTGCACGTGCCAACTGGGCGATACGGCAAATAGGTAATTCCACTTCCTTACCCGCAGTCATAATCAGGTCACCGAACTCATCAATGATAATCACTATATAAGGCATGAAGCGATGGCCTTTTTCCGGATTCAACTGTCGGTTGATGAATTTCGCGTTATATTCCTTAATATTACGGCAACCGGCTTTACGCAGCAAATCATATCGGCTGTCCATCTCTATACATAATGAGTTCAAGGTTTGTACCACTTTGGTAACATCGGTGATAATTGCGTCTTCTCCATCCGGCAGTTTAGCCAGAAAATGCTTCTCAATCGGAGCATAGATAGCGAACTCCACCTTCTTGGGGTCTACAATTACAAACTTAAGTTCTGCCGGATGCTTCTTATATAATAAAGAGGTCACGATGGCATTCAATCCCACGGACTTACCTTGTCCGGTAGCACCGGCTACCAACATGTGGGGAGCCTTTGCCAAGTCCACCATAAAGACTTCGTTGGTAATAGTCTTACCTAATGCCACAGGCAGTTCGTAGGTGGTTTCCTGGAACTTTTTACTATTCAGGATAGACTTCATCGGTACGATACGTGGGTTGGCATTCGGAACTTCAATACCGATAGTACCTTTACCCGGTATCGGGGCGATGATACGGATCCCTAGTGCCGACAAACTTAATGCGATATCATCCTCCAAATTTCTGATTTTCGAGATACGAACTCCTTCTGCCGGAGTGATTTCGTATAATGTGATGGTAGGACCTACACTTGCCTTGATAGAGCTGATTTCGATTCCGAAACTGCGTAAAACTTTGATGATGCGGTCTTTGTTGGCATTTTGCTCTTCCATGTCAATATTGGGACCATCATCCTCGTATTCATTTAGCAAATCCAAACTAGGGAATTTATAGTTTTCCAAATCCAGACGGGGGTTGTATGGTGAAAGTACGGGACCTTTGTATGCCTCGTCTTCCTCATTTGTTTCTTCACTGATTGAAAAATCAGGTTCATCCGTATCTTCTACTTCCTCTTCTTCAGTCACATAGGCAGGTTCCTGTTCCATTTCCGGTCCAGCAACCTGGTTGTTCTCAAAAGGGAAAGGGACCTGGTCTTCCACTTCTTCCTTTATCTTTTCCGGCTGTTCCAGTTCGAAATCTACAATGGCAGGTCCGGGATTGGAGAATTCCTTCTTGTTCTCTTCCTTTCGGGGAGTTTCTTTGACCGGACTTTCTTCAGCTGCAGAAGAAGCTTGCTCTCCTTTTTTCTTCCGTTTGAAATTAGGGTGCAAAGCCTTGCGTATAATCTGTATGGTCTCATTGCTTAAATATACAAAGAACAACAGTGCTGTGATGAACAATAACAATCCCAAGCCAGGTATACCTACTTGTGAAATCAGCCAGTTGCTTACATTGTATCCGTGCAGTCCGCCCGGATAGATGAAACTGTTTCCGAAAGTGCCGTCAAAAATAAAACCCAGTGTGATGGAGAACCAGATGAGCAGGATGGAACAGGACATGAACCATTTCCAGATGCGGAACTGATAGGCTTTCATTAATTTCATACCCACTACTGCCAGGAACAAAATGATAAAGTAAGCTGCCAGTCCGAAACATTCATTTATAAGGAATTCGGCAAGCTGTGCGCCGCGTGCTCCGGCATAGTTCTTTACATGGTTGGTGGTCTGCATCAGTTCACCCGGCTGCTGGTTGTCCAAAATACTTTGGTCCGCTGCTCCCGTAAAGAAGAAAGAGGTAAATGCCAGCAACAGATAAACAGCAAAAATAACACTAATCAATCCGATTACAAAATGCGTCGTTTCATTCTTAAAAAAAGCGGAGAATCGTTTGGTTGATACCTTTTTAGGCTCTGTCTCCTTATCTGATTTTTTCTTTGCCATACGTCTTCATTCTATTTATTATTTCGCAAATGTACATGAAAAACATTAATTATTGCCTTATTTAATCTCTTTTTTCTTAACTTTGCGATTCAATTTTAATGTTTATGGAAAAGTACAGTCAGGTGATATTTGACAAAAATACAGTAGAATTTGTGACGGTGGCCGCCGAATATTGTGGTTTTCTGGAACGTGCCCGTGATATGAAACGCTATGATTTTGTAGATACTGCCTTAAAAATACTTCCGTTGCTTTATTTGAAAGCGACTTTGTTGCCTCCATGTGAACCGATAGGAGAGGATGAGCCTGAAATCTTCGTTACTGAAGAAGATTATGAACTGATACGTAGGACTGTGGCCGGTGTGTTGGGGGCAAAGGACGATTATCTGGAAGTGTTCTTGCCGGATATGGCATACAGTGACACGCCCATCAAGAAATGTATTTCAGAAGATTTGGCGGATATTTATCAGGATTTGAAAGACTTTATCAGCGTATTCCAACTGGGACTGAACGAAACGATGAATGATTCGTTAGTAGTCTGTAAGGAACATTTCAGGGAATTCTGGGGGCAGCGTTTGGTAAACACCATGCGTGCCTTACACGATGTAAAGTATACTCCTGCCGATGATGACGAGGAAGAAGAAATGGAAGATGAGAATTCATTATTATGAAACAAATAAAAAAAACGATTACTAAAGCCGAGATAGCAGCAATGCCCAAGGTGCTTTTTCCCGGACGTATCTTCGTGATTTATACTGAGAGCGAGGCCGAGAAAGCAGTAGCCTACCTGAAAGATCAGCGCATAGTGGGGGTGGATACGGAAACACGTCCGTCTTTCAAGCGAGGTACTACCCATAAAGTGGCTTTGTTGCAAATATCTACGCAAGATACCTGTTTCTTGTTCCGTCTGAACCGGATAGGTATGCCTGATTCTCTGCAAGAGTTTTTGATGAGCGATACCTTGAAGATAGGTTTGTCGCTGAAAGACGATTTTAATTCGTTGAGGAAACGTGAGAATGTGCATCCCGACCGGGGTAACTGGATAGAGTTGCAGGACTATGTAGGACGATTCGGCATAGCTGACCGGAGTCTGCAAAAAATTTTCGCCAATCTGTTTGATCAGAAGATTTCAAAAAGCCAGCGTCTTTCCAATTGGGAGGCGGATGTGCTTAGCGAGGGACAAAAACTATATGCAGCCACAGATGCGTGGGCTTGTGTGGAAATTTACAATTGCCTGACGGAATTGGAACGTACGGGTGATTATGAGATAAAAGAGGAAGAACCAATAGAAACAACAGTAAATACAAATGGCTTATAAAAAAGTATACCTGAAACCGGGTAAGGAAGAGTCGTTAAAGCGTTTCCATCCGTGGGTATTCTCCGGAGCTATCCAGCGCATCGAGGGAGAACCCGAAGAAGGCGAGATAGTGGATGTGTACACTTCAAAGAAAGAATTTATAGCTTGCGGGCATTTCCAGATAGGAAGTATTGCCGTGCGCGTGCTCTCTTTTAAGGAAGGTGAGATTGATCATGAATTCTGGAAGCATAAACTGGAAGTGGCCTATGATTTGCGTCGCAGTTTGGGTTTGGCTGGTAATCCTGCAAATAACACTTACCGTCTGGTTCATGGCGAAGGGGATAACTTGCCGGGTTTGATTATTGATGTATACGATCATACAGCCGTGATGCAGGCACATTCGGCCGGAATGCACGTTTACCGTATGGAGATAGCCGATGCCTTGTCTGAAGTGATGGGGGATGTAGTCCGGAACATTTATTATAAATCAGAAACTACGTTGCCTTTCAAGGCAGACTTGGGACCGGAGAACGGTTTCATCAAAGGAGGAAGTCCCGAAAACATAGCGATGGAATACGGATTGAAATTCCATGTAGATTGGCTGAAAGGACAGAAAACGGGTTTCTTTGTGGATCAGCGTGAGAACCGTCATTTGTTGGAACGTTATGCCAAAGGGCGTAATGTATTGAATATGTTCTGTTATACAGGAGGATTCTCTTTTTATGCCATGCGTGGAGGCGCGAATCTGGTGCATTCGGTAGACAGTTCGGCAAAAGCTATTGATCTTACCAATATGAACGTGGAATTAAATTTTCCGGGTGATACCCGTCATAAGGCGTATGCTGAGGATGCTTTTAAATACCTGGATCGTATGGGAGATCAATATGATTTGATAATTCTTGACCCTCCTGCATTTGCCAAACACAAGGATGCTCTCCGCAATGCATTGCGTGGCTATACGAAACTAAACGCTAAAGCATTTGAGAAAATCAAACCGGGAGGTATTCTGTTTACTTTCTCTTGCTCGCAGGTGGTAGATAAGATGAATTTCCGCAATGCGGTATTTACAGCTGCGGCACAAAGCGGACGTAGTGTACGTATTCTGCATCAATTGACTCAGCCGGGAGATCATCCCGTAAATATTTACCATCCTGAAGGAGAGTATTTGAAAGGGCTGGTGCTGTATGTGGAATAATTCGATTTATTTATATATTATATAGTACAATGGTGTTTTTACAGGATTTGAATCTGCAAAAGCGCCATTAAAGTTTAAATGATGTTAATCAGAAGCGAATAGTTGTAGTATTATTATGTTTGATAACATAAAACTCCTTATCTTTGCACTGTGTTTTTCATGGTATTAGATTTAAGGTTAATGAAGATTGGGTGTCTGGGATAGATACCCTTCTTTTTTTATATATGATATAGACCGTTTTTTAAAGCTTCTTCCTGAAAGAAAGATTTGCTCTGTTTTTTTCTTCCACTCCTTACATTTTCTCTTTTGGGGTGACAGGCCTATGCTTGTTTTTCCGTTTATATCCATTGTGGGATTTTTCTTGATAGGATTCGTTCTTCTTCAATCCAGGCAGCATAAAGTTCGCTCTGCTTGGTCCTAAAGCTTTATACACGCTTTCCTAAGCCTTTTCGGGCTGATGATTAAGGAGATTTTTACGGTTATGTAGTACAGACTCCGACAGTGGACTATACAGTCGCTTCGAATGGACTATACAGTCTATTATAAGCGTCTGTATAGTCCACTGTCGGAGTCTGTATTAGATGGCTGGAAGAAAGAACTTAATGTAATGGAAGAAAAAGCTTAGATAACGGGTAATGAGCAGGAATGCTTCAAGATGTCAATAATAGAAAGGTTGCAGGCTTTTTAATGAAGTTGTAATACTACCATCTCACTCTCGGTTCCTATTCTGAAAGGAGGTCCCCATAAAGATAATCCGCTGGAAACATATATATGGCTGTTTTCCCATTGGCGATAGCCGTGACTTTGTTCATAAAGATGGTCTGTTACCCAATTCATGGGCCAAACCTGTCCATGGTGAGTGTGTCCGCTGAACTGTAAGTCGATACCGGCTGCCTGACTCTCTGCCAGTTGGTAAGGCTGATGGTCCAACAGAATAACCGGTTTGCTTTTATCTATACGGGCCATTAACTTTTGTAATGGAAGTCGTCTGGCATTGCTACGGTCGTCACGTCCTATCAGTTGTATGCCGCAGGGAAGTGTGACAACCGAGTCGCGCAGTAGTTGTATAGGAGTATTTTGTATAAATTG
>OGYV01000515.1_pt1 | contig 32885 bp, 32 predicted proteins | sample 1576651 | NCBI WGS metagenome assembly OGYV01 (sample SAMEA3541570, study PRJEB24748) | human gut metagenome | biome: human gut; feature: human-associated habitat; material: faeces | place: China | collected 2012
GGACAGGTGCGTCAGGCCGTGGCAGTGATGCCCCTTGCGGCGAAGGTTCTCAAACAGGTGATGGTTAATACCGGAGGGAACAAACGGCAGGTACCCGCAAAACGTCAAAACCGCGGCTCCCGAAACTCAACAGATGATGGGGGCTGAAAACATCAACAGCAGGAGACACATCATGGCAGTTCGTGGCATTAACAAGGTCATTCTTGTCGGTCGTCTGGGAAAAGATCCGGAAGTCCGTTACATCCCCAACGGGGGCGCAGTGGCAAACCTGCAGGTGGCCACGTCAGAAAGCTGGCGTGACAAACAGACGGGGGAGATGCGGGAGCAGACAGAATGGCATCGCGTGGTGTTGTTCGGCAAGCTCGCGGAAGTGGCCGGTGAATATCTGCGCAAGGGCGCGCAGGTCTACATCGAGGGGCAACTCCGTACCCGTAGCTGGGAAGATAACGGTATCACCCGTTACGTCACTGAAATTCTTGTTAAGACCACTGGCACCATGCAGATGCTGGGACGTGCCGCAGGTGCTCAGACTCAGCCGGAAGAGGCACAACAGTTCAGCGGTCAGCCTCAGCCGGAACCACAGGCGGAGGCCGGTACGAAAAAAGGAGGCGCGAAAACGAAAGGCCGTGGACGTAAGGCCGCGCAGCCCGAGCCTCAGCAGCCGTCTGAACCCGCGTATAACTTCGATGACGACATTCCGTTCTGATCGGGCTGATCGTGATAACCGCCCCGTCCAGTGCGGGGCATCACCGGAGAGATGAGTATGAGCGAATATTTCAGAATACTTCAGGGGCTGCCTGATGGTCCTTTTACCCGCAAACATGCCGAAGCTGTTGCTGAACAGTACCGGAACGTCTTTATCGGGGATGACCACGGAGAACATTTTCGCCTGGTTGTCCGTAATAACGGTGCAATGGTCTGACGTACCTGGAATTTTGAGGACGGTGCCGGGTACTGGATGAACCATATCATCCGGGATTTCGGCATTCTTAAGTAAGAGAGGTGCCGGACGGGAACGCGTCCGGCAGACATACAACCATCCCAGCTAAAGGAGAAATATATGTCAGTTACAGAGTCTAAGGCAAAAACGGAGCGTAAATCCAGTCGTAAAGCTGCAAAAACGCAGGAAACTGCACTGTCTGCCCTGCTGGCGCAGACGGAGGAAGTGAGCGTGCCGCTGGCCTCGCTGATTAAGTCACCGCTGAATGTGCGCACGGTGCCGTATTCCGCAGAGTCCGTCAGCGAACTGGCGGAGTCCATTAAGGGCGTCGGCCTGTTGCAGAATCTGGTTGTTCATGCCCTGTCGGGTGAGCGTTACGGTGTCGCCGCAGGTGGTCGCCGACTGGCAGCACTCAACATGCTGGCAGAGCGTGGCATCATTCCGGCGGACTGGTCTGTCCGCGTGAAAATTATTCCGCAGGAGCTGGCGACTGCCGCATCAATGACTGAAAACGGTCATCGTCGGGATATGCACCCTGCCGAACAGATTGCCGGATTCCGCGCAATGGCGCAGGAAGGCAAAACATCTGCGCAGATTGGCGACCTGCTGGGCTATTCACCCCGCCACGTTCAGCGAATGCTGAAACTGGCAGACCTTGCGCCTGTCATCCTCGATGCGCTGGCAGAAGACCGCATCACCACCGAACACTGTCAGGCGCTGGCACTGGAGAACGACACCGCGCGTCAGGTGCAGGTGTTTGAAGCCGCCTGTCAGTCGGGATGGGGCGGTAAACCGGAAGTACAGACCATTCGTCGTCTGGTGACCGAAAGTGAAGTGGCGGTGGTGGGGAACAGTAAATTCCGCTTCGTGGGGACTGATGCCTTCTCGCCTGACGAACTGCGTACTGATTTGTTCAGTGATGACGGGGACGGTTATGTCGACCGCGTGGCGCTCGATGCCGCCCTGCTGGAAAAACTCCAGGCCGTTGCTGAACACCTTCGGGAAGCCGAGGGCTGGGGATGGTGCGCCGGACGCATGGAGGCTGTCGGTGAGTGCCGAGAGGATGCCGGAACATACCGCAGTCTGCCGCAGCCGGAAGCGGTGCTGACGGAGGCGGAAGAAGAACGCCTGAACGAACTGCTGACGCGATACGATGCGCTGGAAAACCAGTGTGAGGAATCTGACCTGCTGGAATCAGAAATGAAGCTGATTCACTGCATGAGCAGGGTCAGGGCGTGGACGCCGGAGATGCGTGCCGGAAGCGGTGTGGTGGTGTCCTGGCGTTATGGCAACGTATGTGTCCAGCGTGGTGTGCAGTTGCGCAGTGAGGATGACGCGGCTGACGACGCTGACCGCACGGAACAGGTGCAGGAGAAAGCGTCAGTGGAGGAAATCAGTCTGCCTTTGCTGACGAAAATGTCTTCCGAACGCACGCTGGCAGTCCAGGCCGCGCTGATACAGCAGCCCGAAAAAACAGTGGCACTTATGGTCTGGCGATTGTGCAGTTGTGTTTTTGATTACTGCAATACGACTCTCCACCCGTTCCGGATACAGACAGAAGAGTATCACAGAAGGCTGACAAGTGATGCTCCCAGTGGAAAGAGCGGTCAGGCATGGCTGAGTCTGATGAAAGAGAAAACCCGTCTGGAGGCTCTGTTGCCGGAGAACTGGCAGAAAGATTTCACCACATTCTTCACACTTGACGGACAGACCCTGATGAGACTGATGGTTTTCTGTACGGCCTGTTCTGTGGATGGCGTACAGACCCGGGAGTGTGGTCACACATCACGCAGCCCGCTGGACACACTGGAAACCGCTATCGGGTTCCACATGCGTGACTGGTGGCAACCGACAAAAGCGAACTTCTTCGGGCACCTGAAAAAGCCGCAGATTATCGCTGCCCTGAATGAGGCCGGACTGTCCGGTGCCGCACGGGACGCGGAAAAAATGAAGAAAGGGGACGCGGCTGAACATGCAGAGCACCACATGAAAGACAACCGCTGGGTGCCAGGCTGGATGTGTGCACCACGTCCTCAGGCAGAGACGGAAACCACGGAATACCGTGATGACCAGGCAGAAGCTGCCTGACTGCCAGTCATAAACCATTTATCACGCCGCCCCGCCGGAGACGGGGCGGCAGCAAGGGAGATACCGTGATGAAAACTGAACTGACCCTGAATGTATTACAGACCATGAGCGCACAGGAATATGAAGATATCCGGGCTGCCGGAAGTGATGAACGCCGTGAGCTGACACACGCCGTGATGCGGGAGCTGGATGCGCCGGACTACTGGACGCTGAACGGCGAGTACGGCAGCGAGTTCGGGGGCTTTTTCCCCGTCAAGGTCCGTTTCACGCCTGCCCACGAACGTTTTCACCTGGCGTTATGTTCACCGGGCGATGTCTCTCAGGTCTGGTTGCTGGTTCTGGTTAATGCAGGTGGTGAGCCGTTTGCGGTGGTTCAGGTGCAGCGGCGGTTTGCACCGGAAGCCGTCAGCCATTCACTGGCACTGGCGGCGTCACTGGATGCGCAGGGGTACAGCGTTAACGACATCATCCATATCCTGATGGCGGAAGGAGGTCAGGAATGAGCGCACGTTCACAGGCACTGGTTCCCCTTAGCACAGAGCAACAGGCCGCATGGCGGGCGGTGGCGGAGACGGAAAAACGCCGCCATCAGGGAAACTCGCTGGCGGAATATCCGTATGCGGGGGCGTTTTTCCGCTGTCTGAACGGAAGCCGCAGGATATCGCTGTCTGACCTGCGATTTTTCATGCCGTCCCTGACCGCAGAAGAACTGCACGGCAACCGTCTTCAATGGCTGTATGCCATCGATGTGCTGATTGAAACACAGGGCGAGGTCTGCCTCCTTCCCCTTCCCTGCGATGCAGCAGAGCGGCTGTTCCCGTCGGTGCGGTTTCGTATCAGGGAACGCAGTCGCCATAAATCCGCGCTGGTCATGCAGAAGTACAGCCGCCAGCAGGCACGGGAGGCAGAGCAGAAAGCCCGTGCGTACCAGACGCTGGTTGCTCAGGCTGAAATCGAACTGGCATTTCATTCACCGGAAACAGTCGGAAGCTGGCATGCACGCTGGAGTGACCGGGGGGCAGAGCATGACCTGGAAACCCTGTTCTGGCAGTGGGGCGAGCGTTTTCCGTCACTGGCCGGAATGGAACGCTGGCAGTGGCAGGATATGCCGTTCTGGCAGGTTATCGCGGAAGCCAGTATGGCGGCAAGGGAGGCCGGTCATGCTGTCCGTGAGATGGAGCGGTGGATGGTGCCGAACAAACTCCGGGAGGCAGTGTGATGCGGCAACAATCACACGGATTGCCCGTGAACTGGCTGAACGACCAGATTATTTTCAGGGAAAGTGAGTGTGGTCAGCGTGCAGGTATATGGGCTATGATGTGCCCGGCGCTTGAGGCTTTCTGCCTCATGACGTGAAGGTGGTTTGTTGCCGTGTTGTGTGGCAGAAAGAAGATAGCCCCGTAGTAAGTTAATTTTCATTAACCACCACGAGGCATCCCTATGTCTAGTCCACATCAGGATAGCCTCTTACCGCGCTTTGCGCAAGGAGAAGAAGGCCATGAAACTACCACGAAGTTCCCTTGTCTGGTGTGTGTTGATCGTGTGTCTCACACTGTTGATATTCACTTATCTGACACGAAAATCGCTGTGCGAGATTCGTTACAGAGACGGACACAGGGAGGTGGCGGCTTTCATGGCTTACGAATCCGGTAAGTAGCAACCTGGAGGCGGGCGCAGGCCCGCCTTTTCAGGACTGATGCTGGTCTGACTACTGAAGCGCCTTTATAAAGGGGCTGCTGGTTCGCCGGTAGCCCCTTTCTCCTTGCTGATGTTGTACGGGCATGAACAACCTGACTTCAGGAAGGTCGTTTCCCTTCAGGAACGGGGATGAACGCGCGCCTGCGGCGCTCGTTCTTTTCCCTCGCCTTCTCTGGTTATGGCCTGTCAGAAATCACATCACCTTCCCTGTGATTATTCTCTTTTTACTCCTGTTCTGATTCTGATTACTGCTGCTCTGGGTAAGCGGCTCGTCAGAACCGTATTGATATTTACTGAGAGCTCAGATCAACTTTCCAGGGCAACAGATCGCGTACCCGGTTTGCCGGCCAGTCCTGGATATGTTCAATGACGTAGCGCAGCCATTTTTCTGGCTCCACATTGTTCAGACGGCATGTGCCGATCAGCGAGTACAACACCGCCGCATGTTCGCCACCGCTGTCGGAACCCGCGAACATCCAGTTTTTCCGGCCTACGGCCACTCCCCGTAAGGCGTTCTCTGCGATGTTGTTGTCGATTTCCACCCAGCCATTACTGCAGTACACGTTCAGTGCATCCCACTGTTTCAGCAGGTATGCGAACGCTTTTGCCGTATCTGAGTGACGCGACAGTGTTTTCATCTGTTGCTGTATCCAGTCATACAGTGACAGCATCAGTGGCGCGGCTCTGGTTTTTCTTGCCGCCAGACGCTGTTCTGCTGAACAGCCCCGGACCTCTGCCTCGATGGCATACAGTTCACCGATACGCTGCAGGGCTTCCGTGGTGATGTCGGTGGGCGCTCTTGCATGCACATCGTGGATTTTTCTCCGGGCATGAGCCATACACGCGGCTTCCGTTATTCTGCCGGATTCGTATAACGCCCGGTAACCACCGTAAGCATCGGCCTGAAGCACACCGCTGTAACCGGCCAGGTGATTTTGTGGATGGATACCTTTCCGGTCCGGGCTGTACGCGAACCAGACAGCCGGAGGCATTTCCGAACCGGCGTTGCGGTCATCACGGACGTAGACCCACAGCCGGGCAGTTCTTGTTTTACCACTGCCCGGCTCCTGGACCGGGACGGGGATATCATCGGCATGGACTTTACCGGGCATCAGCACATACTGGCGCAGGGCGTCATACAGCGGCTCCAGCAGTTCTGCAACGGCACCTGTCCAGCGCCCCAGCGTGGCGCGGCTCAGCTCCACGCCCTGGCGACGGTATATCTCTGACTGGCGGTATAACGGCAGATGGTCTGCATATTTTCCAGCGACAACATGGGCCAGAAGCCCCGCTCCGGCATAACTGCGTGCAATGGGTTTTGAAGGTACTGGTGCCTGCACGATATGGTCACACCGGCAACAGGCCAGTTTCGGACGTTGTGTTTCGATAACCTTAAAGGCGCTGCTGATAAGCTCCAGTTGCTCTGACACATCACATCCCAGAGAACTGAGTTCGCCACCACAGGCCGGGCAGCATCCCTCTTCCGGCCGGATGACCCGGGTTTCACGGGGAAGTGAGGCCGGTAACGGTTTACGGGCTGAAGACTGGCGCAGGGCGGATGGCAGTGCCGGGTCATATTGTTCACCCAGTGTTTCTGCCATTTCTTCCTGAAGTGCGCTGATTCGCTCCTGTGCTTCCTGTATCTGCCGTTCGGTTTTAGCGCGAAGTTTTTCTGAGCTTTTACCGAACTGCATGCGCTGCAGTTTCGCAACCAGCGCCTTCAGCCGGTTGATTTCGGAAGCATAAGCCGCCACCCGCTGTGAGAGCAGGCGGTTGTATTCGGCCATCTGACGGATGGTGTCCTGTTGCGTCTGCAACAGTGCCCGCAGGCGGGCATTCTCATGAGCAAGTGAGGTGTCCATATCCTCACTTTACAACGGGTTATATGCGGATGCCAGCGCGTTCCGTTCGTTTCGGGTGCTTCCAGTTGATACCTTCAAGAAGCATAGATAACTGAGCCGGAGTAAGGTGCACCTTGCCGTCACGGGTAACCGGCCAGACGAAGCGACCCCGCTCCAGGCGTTTGGTGAAGAGGCACAGTCCGTCGCTGTCAGCCCACAACACTTTTATCTGGTCACCCCGGCGTCCGCGGAAGATGAACAGGTGTCCGGAGAACGGGTCATCCTTCAGGACGTTCTGAACTTTTGATGCCAGGCCGTTAAAACCATTTCGCATGTCGGTGATACCGGCAACCAGCCAGATACGCGAACCGGCAGGGAGAGATATCATCAGTGGCTGCTCCCTTTCATTTCGCGGATAAGTGACTGTAATAACGCCGGTGTCAGTTCACCTTTCAGCCTGAGAGTTCCGGCCGGCAGAACCAGCTCGCAGCACAGACTGTCGGTCGGTGTATTTATCTGCTCAACCTGCACGGGGTCCGGGATTTTATTATCCGGCTCCGGCGTTAACGTCACGGGAAGTAGCGATGTTTCATGTTCGCCGGGCGGCTGCAGGCCGCCGTTACGCCAGAGATGCCGCCAGTTAAAGAGCAGGTTATCGTTGATTCCATTCTCACGAGCTATTTGTGCGACACAGGCACCGGGTAAAAGAGTTTGCTGAACAAGTCTCCATTTAAACTCCGGTGAAAATCGGTTCCGGCGGGGTTTCTCTGCTTTCACAGGCTGAGTCACGGTCGGGGCTGAAGGGTATCGCCCCGGGAAAAGAGCCCGGGCCAGTTGCCCGCAGGAATATTCACCGGAAAGAGGCCAGTCAGTGAATACCTGGTGAAATCGCCTCACCAGAGAAAAAATGGCGGTTTTGCTGACACCAGTCTGCGCAGAAATGCGCGGGTACGACAGTGACTCGTCAAATCTCAGCTGTAGCACACGCAGGATCAATTCCGGATTATCTGCCAGTACCGCCTTTCGTGCATTCATCTTAAATGTCCTTTTACTGCGAAAATGGACATTAGTATCGGAAACAGGAAAGGAAGGCGAAAGACGGTTTAAATGATGCGCTTACTGCTCTGGTTCCTGTCTGTTTTGTTCTTCTCCTGCCCGTGCCTTTTCCGGGCGTCCCCTTGGCGGGGCGGGCTGTCGTAAACGGAGCCAGCGAAGCTGTCTCCGCCCTGGCGGGCTTCCATCCCTGATGCGAAAACCTGGCTTGCAGCGACCGTTCCGGTCGCGCCGCCTCTGTCGCGCCGTGGCCTGCGCTCCTGGCTTCCCGGCAAAAGGCCGCCGGGATGTAAGGCGCAACGCCGTTTCGCAAACCGCGCTCCACGTCGTTGCGGCGGGTCCCTGCTCATTGCCTGCCTGGTGCCACACACCCGTATGAGTCCCTGTCGCCGGGGGCTGATACAGCCACAACCGTCTCCGCCAGTCCAGGGGTGAAATGTACATCCCGCAAAATGTCAAAACCGCGGCTCCCGAAACTCAAAAGATGATGGGGGCTGAAAACCAGAGAGAGGAGAAAGCAGGATGAGTATCCGCATGTTCAGCCAGATCGCCAATATCATGCTTTACTGCCTGTTTATTTTTTTCTGGATACTCGTTGGTCTGGTTTTATGGGTAAAAATAAGCTGGCAGACGTTTGTGAACGGCTGTATTTACTGGTGGTGTACCACGCTGGAAGGCATGCGGGATTTAATCAAGTCCCAGCCGGTATATGAGATCCAGTATTACGGCAAAACCTTCCGGATGAACGCTGCTCAGGTACTGCATGAAAAATATATGATCTGGTGCGGAGAGCAGCTATGGTCCGCATTCGTTCTGGCCACAGTTGTGGCACTGGTTATTTGCTTGATTACCTTCTTTGTTGTCTCCTGGATTCTGGGGCGTCAAGGTAAACAACAGAGCGAAAATGAAGTCACAGGTGGTCGTCAGCTGACAGACAATCCGAAAGACGTTGCCCGGATGCTGAAAAAAGACGGCAGGGACTCCGATATCCGGATTGGCGATCTGCCGATTATCCGGGATTCCGAAATCCAGAACTTCTGTCTGCACGGCACGGTCGGGGCCGGTAAGTCGGAGGTTATCCGTCGTCTGGCCAACTACGCCCGTCAGCGCGGTGATATGGTGGTGATTTATGACCGTTCAGGGGAATTTGTTAAAAGTTACTATGATCCCTCCATCGATAAAATCCTGAATCCGCTGGATGCACGTTGTGCCGCCTGGGATTTATGGAAGGAGTGCCTGACACAGCCGGATTTTGATAATACTGCAAATACTCTGATCCCGATGGGCACAAAAGAGGACCCGTTCTGGCAGGGTTCAGGACGTACCATTTTTGCGGAAGCGGCGTACCTGATGCGTAATGACCCCAACCGAAGCTACAGCAAACTGGTGGACACACTGCTTTCCATCAAAATTGAAAAACTGCGTACCTTCCTGCGTAATTCACCGGCGGCCAACCTGGTGGAAGAGAAAATCGAGAAAACGGCGATTTCCATCCGTGCTGTGCTGACCAACTACGTGAAAGCCATTCGTTACCTGCAGGGGATTGAGCATAACGGTGAGCCCTTCACCATCCGTGACTGGATGCGTGGTGTCCGGGAAGATCAGAAAAACGGCTGGCTGTTTATCTCGTCGAACGCCGACACCCATGCCTCCCTGAAGCCGGTGATCTCCATGTGGCTGTCCATTGCCATTCGTGGTCTGCTGGCAATGGGAGAAAACCGTAACCGTCGTGTGTGGTTTTTCTGTGATGAGCTACCCACGTTACACAAACTGCCGGACCTGGTGGAGATCCTGCCGGAAGCCCGTAAGTTCGGTGGCTGTTATGTGTTTGGTATCCAGTCCTATGCCCAGCTGGAAGATATCTACGGTGAGAAAGCGGCTGCCACGCTGTTTGACGTCATGAACACCCGTGCCTTTTTCCGTTCTCCCAGCCATAAGATTGCAGAGTTCGCTGCCGGTGAAATTGGTGAGAAAGAGCACCTGAAAGCCAGTCTGCAGTATTCCTACGGCGCAGACCCGGTACGTGACGGGGTATCTACCGGTAAGGACATGGAGCGCCAGACGCTGGTCAGTTATTCCGACATTCAGTCCCTGCCGGATCTGACCTGTTATGTCACCCTGCCCGGACCGTATCCGGCAGTAAAACTCTCACTGAAATATCAGGCACGACCGAAGGTTGCCCCGGAGTTTATTCCGCGTGACATCAATCCGGAAATGGAGAATCGCCTGAGTGCCGTGCTTGCCGCAAGAGAAGCAGAAGGTCGCCAGATGGCCAGCCTCTTCGAACCGGATGTCCCGGAGGTTGTTTCCGGAGAAGACGTGGTTCAGGTTGAACAGCCACAACAGCCACAACAGCCACAACAGCCACAACAGCCACAACAGCCAGTGTCTTCGGTCATCAATGATAAGAAGTCAGATGCAGGTATGAATGTTCCGGCAGGGGGGATCGAGCAGGAGCTGAAAATGAAACCGGAAGAAGAGATGGAACAGCAACTGCCACCCGGGATCAGTGAAACCGGTGAAGTGGTGGATATGGCCGCTTATGAGGCATGGCAACAGGAAAATCATCCGGACACCCAGCAGCAGATGCAGCGTCGTGAAGAGGTGAACATCAATGTGCACCGGGAGTGCGGGGAGGATGTTGAGCCGGGAGATGATTTCTGATGAACAGGTCAGCTCCAGTCTTCAATTCTCAGGCCGCCCACACGTTCAAATTCCCGGGTGTTATTAGTCACAATAATCAGCCCCCGACTGCGGGCATGACCTGCGATCATTTGATCAAATGGCCCGACAGGGCGTCCCTGACGGGCAAGTTCTGCTCTTATCTGGCCAGTGTGTGTGGCTGCAGCAGCATCGTAATCCAGAACATCAATGCGGGAAACAAATCCCTCGATCACAGCGAGATTACGTTCAGGCATCTGGCTTTTTTCTGCACCATATATCAGCTCCATCAGGGTGACCGAACTGATACACATTCTCCCCTGGTTCAGGTTAAAACGGTCCCTGACACGGGCGGGTTTGTTCTTTATCGTAAAAATGCAGATGTTGGTATCGAGCATAAACTTCAGCATCAGAATGACTCCCTTTCCTGCATACCGGGCTGTTCCCTGTTATCCATAAAATCGGCGCTGACGCTGTTTCCGTCGAACCATTCGTCCCATGTCTCTCCGGCTGGCGTAATGATTCTGGTTCGTCCGACAGCAATCACTTCAACGCGTTTTACGTTTTCCGGCAATGCAACCGCTTTTGGCAGTCTGACCGCCTGGCTGCGGTTGCTGAGAAATACGGTGGTTTCCATTATTTGCCTCCTTATGTGGATATGTCTTGTGTATATCCATTGTGGGATTGATACCGGGATATGTCAAAGGGATATACGTTTATGATGAGTATCGCGCAGGTCAGATCGGCCGGAAGTGCCGGTAACTATTATACCGACAAGGATAATTACTATGTACTGGGCAGCATGGGAGAACGCTGGGCCGGCAGGGGGGCTGAACAGCTGGGACTGCAGGGCAGTGTCGATAAGGATGTTTTTACCCGTCTTCTGGAGGGCAGGCTGCCGGACGGAGCGGATCTAAGCCGCATGCAGGATGGCAGTAATAAGCATCGTCCCGGCTACGACCTGACCTTCTCCGCCCCCAAAAGTGTCTCCATGATGGCCATGTTAGGTGGCGATAAGCGCCTGATTGATGCACATAACCAGGCCGTGGACTTTGCTGTTCGTCAGGTGGAGGCGCTGGCCTCCACACGGGTGATGACGGACGGACAGTCAGAAACGGTACTGACCGGTAATCTGGTGATGGCACTGTTTAACCACGACACCAGTCGCGATCAGGAACCACAGTTACACACGCATGCGGTGGTGGCTAATGTCACGCAGCATAACGGTGAGTGGAAGACACTGAGCAGTGACAAAGTGGGGAAAACGGGGTTCATTGAGAATGTGTACGCTAATCAGATTGCCTTTGGCAGGCTCTACCGGGAAAAACTGAAAGAGCAGGTTGAGGCGCTGGGCTATGAAACCGAAGTGGTCGGTAAGCACGGTATGTGGGAGATGCCGGGCGTACCGGTGGAGGCCTTTTCCGGACGCTCACAGGCAATCCGGGAGGCCGTCGGGGAAGATGCCTCGCTGAAATCCCGGGATGTGGCGGCACTGGATACGCGAAAATCCAAACAGCACGTCGATCCTGAAGTCAGAATGGCTGAATGGATGCAGACGCTGAAGGAAACCGGGTTCGACATCCGGGCATATCGTGACGCGGCGGATCAGCGTGCGGAGACCCGCACGCAGGCGCCCGGGGCTGTTTCACAGGAGGGGCCGGATGTGCAGCAGGCGGTGACACAGGCCATTGCCGGATTAAGTGAACGAAAAGTGCAGTTTACGTACACGGACGTGCTGGCCAGAACGGTCGGCATACTGCCGCCGGAAAATGGTGTGATTGAACGGGCACGCGCCGGTATCGATGAGGCCATCAGCCGTGAGCAGCTTGTCCCCCTCGATCGTGAGAAGGGGCTGTTCACGTCCGGGATTCATGTGCTCGATGAGCTGTCAGTCCGGGCACTCAGTCGTGACATCATGAAACAGAACCGGGTGACCGTACATCCGGAGAAAAGTGTCCCCCGGACGGCCGGTTACAGCAATGCCGTCAGTGTTCTGGCACAGGATCGCCCGTCGCTGGCCATTGTGTCCGGGCAGGGCGGTGCAGCCGGGCAGCGTGAGCGGGTGGCTGAACTGGTCATGATGGCCCGGGAGCAGGGGCGGGAGGTGCAGATTATCGCTGCTGACCGTCGCTCGCAGATGAACCTGAAGCAGGATGAACGGCTGTCCGGTGAGCTGATAACCGGACGTCGTCAGCTGCTGGAAGGCATGGCCTTCACGCCGGGCAGTACTGTTATCGTTGACCTGGGCGAAAAACTCTCCCTGAAAGAGACGTTAACCCTGCTGGATGGTGCCGCACGTCATAACGTACAGGTCCTGATAACCGACAGCGGGCAGCGAACCGGTACAGGCAGTGCACTTATGGCCATGAAGGATGCCGGGGTGAACACATATCGCTGGCAGGGGGGAGAACAGCGACCGGCCACCATCATCAGTGAACCGGACCGTAATGTCCGCTATGCCCGGCTGGCCGGAGATTTTGCGGCCAGCGTGAAAGCCGGAGAAGAGAGCGTGGCACAGGTCAGCGGGGTACGGGAACAGGCCATACTGACACAGGCCATTCGCAGTGAGCTGAAAACACAGGGCGTGCTCGGACATCAGGAGGTGACCATGACGGCACTGTCACCGGTCTGGCTGGACAGCCGGAGCCGTTATCTGCGGGATATGTACCGCCCGGGAATGGTGATGGAGCAGTGGAACCCGGAGACACGCAGTCATGACCGCTATGTGATAGACCGGGTGACGGCACAGAGTCACAGCCTGACCCTGCGGGATGCGCAGGGTGAAACGCAGGTGGTGCGTATTTCTTCTCTGGACAGCAGCTGGTCGCTGTTCCGGCCGGAAAAAATGCCGGTGGCAGACGGCGAGCGACTGAGGGTGACAGGGAAAATTCCCGGACTCCGCGTCTCCGGCGGTGACCGCCTGCAGGTGGCATCCGTCAGTGAGGATGCGATGACGGTTGTTGTGCCGGGGCGGGCTGAACCGGCCTCCCTGCCTGTGAGCGATTCACCATTCACGGCACTGAAGCTGGAGAACGGCTGGGTGGAAACGCCCGGGCATTCCGTCAGCGACAGTGCGAAGGTTTTTGCCTCCGTCACACAGATGGCAATGGACAACGCCACCCTGAACGGTCTGGCCCGCAGCGGTCGTGATGTCCGGCTGTATTCTTCACTGGATGAAACCCGTACTGCGGAAAAACTTGCCCGCCATCCCTCCTTTACGGTGGTTTCTGAGCAGATAAAGGCGCGTGCCGGTGAGACATTGCTGGAAACCGCTATCAGTCTGCAGAAAGCCGGGCTTCACACGCCGGCACAGCAGGCTATTCATCTGGCCCTTCCTGTGCTGGAAAGTAAAAATCTGGCCTTCAGCATGGTGGACCTGCTGACAGAGGCGAAGTCGTTTGCTGCAGAAGGAACCAGTTTTACTGAACTGGGAGGGGAAATCAATGCGCAGATAAAACGCGGTGATTTACTGTATGTGGATGTGGCAAAAGGCTATGGCACAGGCCTGCTGGTTTCCCGTGCGTCGTATGAGGCAGAAAAGAGCATTCTTCGCCATATTCTCGAAGGTAAGGAGGCGGTCACGCCGCTGATGGAGAGAGTACCTGGCGAACTCATGGAGAAACTGACATCAGGACAGCGTGCCGCCACCCGCATGATACTGGAAACGTCCGACCGTTTCACGGTGGTGCAGGGCTATGCCGGTGTGGGTAAGACCACACAGTTCCGGGCGGTGATGTCAGCCGTGAACATGCTGCCGGAGAGTGAGCGTCCCCGTGTCGTTGGGCTGGGTCCCACGCACCGCGCGGTCGGGGAGATGCGCAGCGCCGGCGTGGATGCACAGACACTGGCGTCCTTTCTGCATGACACGCAGCTGCAGCAGCGCAGCGGAGAAACACCGGATTTCAGCAACACGCTGTTCCTGCTCGATGAGAGCTCAATGGTGGGCAATACCGACATGGCACGGGCATACGCCCTGATTGCGGCCGGTGGCGGTCGGGCTGTAGCCAGCGGTGACACGGACCAGCTGCAGGCCATCGCGCCCGGTCAGCCTTTCCGTCTCCAGCAGACGCGCAGTGCTGCCGATGTGGTCATCATGAAGGAGATTGTGCGTCAGACGCCGGAACTGCGGGAGGCGGTATACAGCCTGATTAACCGGGATGTGGAAAGGGCACTGTCCGGGCTTGAGAGTGTGAAACCGTCTCAGGTTCCCCGTCAGGAGGGCGCATGGGCACCGGAGCACTCCGTGACGGAGTTCAGTCACAGCCAGGAAGCGAAACTGGCAGAAGCGCAGCAGAAGGCGATGCTGAAAGGCGAGGCTTTCCCGGATATCCCCATGACACTGTATGAAGCCATTGTCCGCGACTATACCGGCAGGACACCGGAAGCACGGGAGCAGACGCTGATTGTCACACACCTGAATGAGGACCGGCGCGTACTGAACAGCATGATTCATGATGCACGGGAAAAGGCCGGTGAGCTGGGCAAAGAGCAGGTCATGGTGCCTGTCCTGAACACAGCGAATATACGTGACGGAGAACTGCGTCGTCTCTCCACCTGGGAGAATAACCCGGATGCCCTTGCCCTAGTGGATAGTGTGTATCACCGGATTGCCGGTATCAGCAAGGATGACGGGCTGATAACCCTGCAGGATGCGGAAGGTAACACGCGGCTGATTTCGCCCCGGGAGGCGGTGGCTGAAGGTGTCACACTGTACACCCCGGACAAAATCCGGGTGGGGACCGGTGACCGGATGCGCTTCACGAAGAGTGACCGGGAGCGCGGTTATGTGGCCAACAGCGTCTGGACGGTGACAGCGGTTTCCGGTGACAGTGTCACGCTGTCGGACGGACAGCAGACCCGGGTGATTCGCCCCGGTCAGGAGCGGGCAGAGCAACATATTGACCTGGCCTATGCCATCACCGCCCACGGTGCGCAGGGGGCGAGTGAAACCTTTGCCATCGCGCTTGAAGGCACGGAAGGTAACCGGAAACAGATGGCCGGCTTTGAGTCAGCTTACGTTGCCCTGTCGCGTATGAAGCAGCATGTGCAGGTGTACACCGATAACCGTCAGGGCTGGACGGATGCCATCAACAATGCCGTACAGAAAGGAACTGCCCACGATGTACTGGAGCCGAAAGCTGACCGGGAAGTCATGAATGCAGAGCGGCTGTTCAGTACGGCGCGGGAGCTGCGGGACGTGGCGGCAGGGCGTGCCGTTCTCCGTCAGGCGGGGCTTGCCGGGGGAGACAGTCCGGCACGGTTTATTGCACCCGGGCGCAAATATCCGCAGCCGTATGTGGCACTGCCGGCTTTTGACCGTAACGGCAAGTCTGCCGGTATCTGGCTGAACCCGCTGACCACGGATGACGGAAACGGGCTGCGGGGATTCAGTGGTGAAGGCCGGGTGAAGGGCAGCGGGGATGCGCAGTTCGTGGCCCTGCAGGGCAGCCGTAACGGAGAAAGCCTGCTGGCTGATAATATGCAGGATGGTGTCCGGATTGCCCGTGATAATCCTGACAGTGGTGTGGTGGTAAGAATCGCCGGTGAAGGCCGTCCGTGGAATCCCGGTGCCATAACCGGTGGCCGCGTGTGGGGGGATATCCCGGACAACAGCGTCCAGCCGGGAGCCGGAAATGGCGAACCGGTCACGGCAGAGGTGCTGGCACAGCGGCAGGCTGAAGAGGCCATCCTCCGTGAAACGGAACGCCGTGCAGATGAAATTGTCCGTAAAATGGCAGAGAACAAACCTGACCTGCCGGATGGCAAAACAGAGCAGGCTGTCAGGGAAATTGCCGGGCAGGAGCGTGACCGGGCTGCCATAACTGAACGGGAAGCCGCGCTGCCGGAGAGTGTGCTGCGTGAATCACAACGGGAGCGGGAAGCGGTTCGGGAAGTTGCCCGGGAAAATCTGCTGCAGGAGCGTCTGCAGCAGATGGAGCGGGATATGGTTCGTGACCTGCAGAAAGAGAAAACCCTGGGCGGGGACTGATACAGGAAGACAAACGCTGATGACAACGGATAACACGAACACGACACGTAACGATTCACTGGCTGCCCGGACCGATACCTGGTTGCAGTCGTTGCTGGTCTGGTCACCCGGACAGCGGGATATCATCAAAACCGTGGCACTGGTACTGATGGTGCTGGATCACATCAATCTGATATTTCAGCTGAAGCAGGAGTGGATGTTTCTGGCCGGGCGAGGAGCCTTTCCGCTGTTTGCCCTGGTGTGGGGGCTGAATCTGTCCCGTCATGCGCATATCCGGCAGGTGGCCATTAACCGGCTGTGGGGCTGGGCCGTTTTTTCCCAGTTCTGGTATTACGTTGCCGGCTTTCCCTGGTATGAGGGGAATATCCTGTTTGCCTTTGCAGTCGCAGCACAGGTGCTGACGTGGTGTGAGACGCGCAGCCTGTGGAGTACTGCAGCGGCCATACTCCTGATGGCATTGTGGGGACCTTTGTCCGGCACCAGTTACGGTATTGCCGGGCTGCTGATGCTGGCGGTCAGTCACCGGCTGTACCGGGCGGAAGACAGAACGGAACGTCTGGCGCTGGTCGCCTGCCTGCTGGCCGTGATTCCGGCGCTTAACCTTGCCACCAGTGATGCAGCGGCGGTGGCCGGCCTTGTTATGACGGTGCTGACCGTTGGTCTGGTGTCGTGTGCAGGAAAATCATTACCCCGTTTCTGGCCCGGGGATTTTTTCCCGACGTTCTATGCCTGTCATCTGGCTGTGCTGGGCGTTCTGGCACTGTGACGGGTGTGGTATCTTTGGCTGCAAGAGGATGATTCGTCAGAGGCAGAACACAGCATGACAGAGCAGAAGCGACCGGTACTGACACTGAAGCGGAAGACAGAGGGAACAGGGCCTGTCCGCAGCCGGAAAACCATCATCAATGTCACCACACCACCAAAATGGAAGGTGAAAAAGCAGAAGCTGGCGGAGAAAGCGGCCCGGGAAGCAGAGCTGGCGGCAAAAAAAGCGCAGGCCAGACAGGCGCTGTCCATTTATCTGACTCTGCCCTCACTGGATGAGGCCGTGAATACCCTGAAGCCCTGGTGGCCGGGATTATTTGACGGTGACACGCCCCGGCTTCTGGCCTGCGGTATCCGGGACGTGTTACTGGAAGACGTGGCGCAGCGGAATATCCCGCTCTCGCATAAAAAACTGCGCAGGGCGCTGAAGGCCATCACCCGTTCAGAAAGCTATCTGTGTGCCATGAAAGCCGGTGCCTGCCGGTATGACACGGAAGGGTATGTGACGGAGCATATTTCTCAGGAGGAGGAAGCGTATGCGGCAGAACGTCTGGCGAAAATTCGTCGCCAGAACCGGATAAAGGCAGAACTTCAGGCCGTGCTTGATGAGAAATAAAAAAGCCTCCCTGGAAACCGGGGAGGCTGAAACAATAAGGCTTAAAAGGAAATAACTTCCATACCCGAAAGGAAGTCAATTCAGTAGATTATTTAACACCATAATACTGACGGGTTAAAGAGGAGAAATAAAGATGAATGGATTCAGACGCAGTTCACGGAATACTCAGGTCTGGCGCTGGCAGCGTGTCGGAAGCCGGGCCGTTATTCTGGAGGTCAGTGGACGCTGGATGGAGGCTGCTGAAGCATGGCGACGGGCTGCTCATATTGCTCCCCGTACTGACTGGCAGCAGTTTGCGTGGCATAGAGCAGAATATTGCCAGCGGTGCAACAGGGGTAAGGTCGGACATCCACCATGTTCTTCAGGAGGTAGTGGATGTCTGACGAAAACCAAAGAACATACACGTCAGGTGGGCTGACGCCTTCGCGTTGCTCAGTTGTCCAACCCCGGAAACGGGAAAAAGCAAGTTTTCCCCGCCCCCGACGTTTCTGTAACAAAAACAGGTAAATGCAGGTAATAGTCAGCAACGGGGAATGTGGTATTATCGCGGCGGGTGTCTGAGCCTTTCTGGTTCAGGCAAGACGCAGGTACCAGAAATGCGAAGACCCCACTCGTTAATCCATTAACTCGTGAGGTCTGCATGAAGTACGTAGCACTACTGATTGTAGCCTCTTCTTTGCAGAGAGGTCAAAGTTTATGACGAAATATGCCCTTATTGGGTTGCTCGCCGTGTGCGCCACGGTGTTGTGTTTTTCACTGATATTCAGGGAACGGTTATGTGAGCTGAATATTCACAGGGGAAATACAGTGGTGCAGGTAACTCTGGCCTACGAAGCACGGAAGTAAGCTGCCGGGCGGGGACGGAAGTCCCCGCTTTCTGGAAGTGTGAGGTATTTCAGGGGCAGACACCCGAAATGCCAGAAACAGCCGGTCCCGCCCGGGGCCGGCATCCTGGTTAAGGCATTTCCTGCTTTTCAGTCATTTCATTATCAAAATCACATTAAACGGTCGTAATCAGACATGATTTGTGCGCCAACACAGATCATCATCACAATTTTCAAGTCTCAGTCATTGTTTTTATCAGGGATTACTTTTCCCGCAAGTGATTTTGTATAGCATTATGTTACCATTTGCGATAACATTCATTGTATAGCAAACTGTTACCAATGGAGGTTTTTATGCCTACAACTACAAGCGTCCGTAAAATACCGCGAGGAAATCAGATTAACATCCGGGCAACTGATGAGGAAAGAGCCGTTATTGATTATGCTGCGAGCCTGGTCAATAAGAATCGTACCGATTTCATCATTGAACTGGCTTACCAGGAAGCTAAAAACATCATTCTGGATCAACGCTTATTTGTGCTGGATAACGAACGCTATGATTTGTTTATTGCGCAACTGGAAGCTCCTGTGCAGAATGCAGAAGGGCGTGAACGTCTGATGGCGGTAAAGCCTGAATGGAAATAAATGTTAGCGCGCCGGCATTGCTGACGGATGAGCATATACTTCAGCCATTTGACTGCGGAAATGAGGTGCTAAGTAACTGGTTACGTGGTCGGGCTATGAAAAACCAGATGCTCAATGCTTCTCGTACGTTTGTTATTTGCCTGGAGGGTACTTTACGTGTTGTGGGGTACTACTCATTAGCTACTGGTTCTGTCACTCATGCCGAACTTGGGCGCAGTTTGCGGCATAATATGCCCAATCCTGTACCTGTTGTTCTTTTAGGGCGTCTGGCTGTCGATGTTTGTACCCAGGGACATGGTTTTGGTAAATGGTTGCTGAGTGATGCCATTCATCGGGTTGCCAATCTGGCTAAACAGGTTGGCATTAAGGCTGTTATGGTTCATGCAATTGATGATGACGCCAGAGTTTTTTATGAGCGTTTTGGTTTTGTTCAGTCAGTTGTGGCGCCTGATACCTTGTTTTATAACATTTGATGTTACGCAATTTTATTGGGCGTAGCTTTATAATGATGCCAATAGTCCCTCGGACTAGCTTTCACATTTCAGAAATCGCCGGCCCCGCCCGGGGCCGGCACAAAATTTAAGACTTTTTCTTTTTTTCAGTCATTTCATTATCAAAATCACATTAAACGGTCGTAATCAGACATGATTTGTGCGCCAACACAGATCATCGTCACAACTTTCAAGTCGCTGATTTCAAAAAACTGTAGTATCCTCTGCGAAACGATCTCTGTTTGAGTATTGAGGAGGCGAGATGTCGCAGACAGAAAATGCAGTGACTTCCTCATCAGGCACCAAGCGTGCATATCGGAAAGGTAACCCTGTTCCGGCCAGAGAGAGGCAAAGAGCTTCTCTGGCTCGCAGAAGCAACACTCATAAGGCTTTTCATGCGGTTATCCAGGCCCGGTTAAAAGACAGGCTGAGTGAGCTGGCGGATGAGGACGGTATTACCCAGGCGCAGATGCTTGAAAAACTGATTGAATCAGAGATGAAACGCAGAGTGGCTTCGTAAATATTCACATTCTTGCTTATCTCAGGCGTGAGTGGTAGATTGCTGATCGTTTAAGGAATTTTGTGGCTGGCCACGCCGTAAGGTGGCAGGGAACTGGTTCTGATGAGGGTTTACAGGAGCCAGAAAAGCAAAAACCCCGATAATCTTCTTTAACTTTGGCGAGTACTGAAAGATTACCGGGGCCCATAAAACCGCATAGCCAACAATCAAGCTATGTGGGGAGTATAGTTATATGCCCGGAAAAATTCAAGACCTCTTTCTGTGCTCACTCCTTCTGCGCATTGTAAGTGCTGGATGGTGTGGCTGAGCTTCAACAAACTTATTACCGCCAGGTAAAGAACCCTAATCCGGTGTTCACCCCCCGTGAAGGAGCCGGAACGCTGCCGTTCTGCGAAAAACTGATGGAAAAGGCGGTGGGCTTCACCTCCCGTTTTGATTTCGCCATTCATGTGGCGCATGCCCGTTCGCGTGGTCTGCGTCGACGCATGCCACCGGTGCTGCGTCGACGGGCTATTGATGCGCTCCTGCAGGGGCTGTGTTTCCACTATGACCCGCTGGCCAACCGCGTCCAGTGCTCCATCACCACACTGGCCATTGAGTGCGGACTGGCGACGGAGTCTGCTGCCGGAAAACTCTCCATCACCCGTGCCACCCGGGCCCTGACGTTCCTGTCAGAGCTGGGACTGATTACCTACCAGACGGAATATGACCCGCTTATCGGGTGCTACATTCCGACCGACATCACGTTCACACCGGCTCTGTTTGCTGCCCTTGATGTGTCTGAGGATGCAGTGGCATCTGCGCGCCGCAGTCGTGTTGAATGGGAAAACAGACAGCGCAAAAAGCAGGGGCTGGATACCCTGGGTATGGATGAACTGATAGCGAAAGCCTGGCGTTTTGTGCGTGAGCGTTTCCGCAGTTACCAGACAGAGCTTAAGTCCTGTGGAATAAAGCGTGCCCGTGCGCGTCGCGATGCGGACAGGCAGCGTCAGGATATCGTCACCCTGGTGAAACGGCAGCTGACGCGTGAAATCGCGGAAGGACGTTTCTCTGGCAATCATGAGGCGGTAAAACGTGAAGTGGAGCGTCGTGTGAAAGAGCGCATGATTCTGTCACGTAACTGTAATTACAGTCGGCTGGCCATAGCTTCCCCCTGAAAGTAACCTGCACTGAATAATCCGGGCCCGCGCCGGAGGCATCTGCACGCCTGAAGCCTGTCCGCAAACAAAAAAGCAGCACCATATACAAAAACAACCTCATCATCCACCTTCTGGTGCATCCGGTTTCCCCTGTTTTTGATACAAAACACGCCTCACAGACGGGGGATTTTGCTTATCCACATTAAACTGCAAGGGATTTCACCATAAGGTTACAACCGTTCATGTCATAAAGCGCCAGCCGCCAGCCTTACAGGGTGCAATGTATCTTTTAAACATCTGTTTATATCTCCTTTAAACTACTTAATTACATTCATTTAAAAAGAAAACCTATTCACTGCCTGTCCTCTGGACAGACAGATATACACCTCCCACCGCAAGCGGCGGGCCCCAACCGGAGCCACTTTAGTTACAACACACAAAGACAACCTCCAGAAAACCCCCGGTTCCGCACAAAACTGAAACCACAAAGCCCCTCCTCATAACTGAAAAGCGGCCCCGCCCCGGCCCAAAGGGCCGGAACAGAGTCGCCTTTAATTATGAATGTTGTAACTACAATCCATCATCGCCATCAGTGTTCTGTCTGGGCGTATTGAGTACACGCTCGTAAGCGGCCCTCACGGCCCGCTAACGCGGAGATACGCCCCGACTGCGGGTAAACCCTTGTCGGGACCACTCCGACCGCGCACAGAAGCTTTATCATGGCTGAAAGCAGGTATGGTCTGGCAGGGCTGGGGGTGGGTAAGGTGAAATCTATCAGTCCGTACCGGCTTACGCCGGGCTTCGGCGGTTTTGTTTCTGTGTCACATGTAACCATAGTATGCCGCCTTCCATGCCGCTTACGCGGCATATCCTGGTGACGATATCTGAATCGTTATATACTGTATATACGTAGTAATGACGAGGTGATAAATGGCACAGGTTAATATGAGTTTAAGAATTGACGCGGAACTGAAGGATGCTTTTATGGACGCCAGACTGGAACGCTCCCGGAGCTGGATTATCAAACAGACAAATTTATATGATTTTCCGATGCCGCCAAGTAAAACGGTTATTGCTGGTTGAATATTATAGTGCTAAGTCTTCGTAAATATAATATAGTATTACCGCTGAATAAATTGAAAATAGATATCGGAAAAAATAAGACTTTTTTTGTTGACGACTACACGGGTAACAATTAAAAATATAGTAGGAAATATACTGGTGCAGTATTTTAATACTAGCTAAGGGATTGTGGGGAAAGTTCTAAAATTACAAAACTACAGGAGATTTATGGATTTTGTTTATAAAGTAAATATGAAGCATCAGTGGCGTCCGGGAATTGGTGGTTTTGTTGACCTGAACTGTGGGTGGTATTGTCAGGATGCACTGATTAACTGGTATTGTGAAAAATATAGTATACCTAGCACGATTTTAAAAGGGAAGATCAAAAGAAATAGATTGGGGTATGGTTTTTCTCCTGAAGATAGTTGTTGTCATACAATTTCAATTCCCCCTGATATTAAAGATTATAAAAAGGCTCTACTAAAATATGGTCCAATTATTGCTTCTGGTAAACTAGGCCTGGCTGATTTTGGTTTTTTAGGAGGCGTTAATCACTATGTTCTGATCATTGGTGTTTCGACGAAAAATAATAAAATTATTATACAAGACCCATTAAACATCAATAGTGGAAAATGGGAATGTTCAACACATAGCTCACATGATTTTCATAGAGTAATTGGAAGATTAAATGAGACACTGGTTATTAATCCATATACACTTAACCTCTATAGATCTTAGTTTTTTGTATTTCTCTATTATCATGAAAAACTTTACTAGATTACGGTCATTATTTGATAGCCTGCTAATCGCGCTGAGAATTAACCATTTTAACCATTGTAATGTTTGAAATAATAAAAAAGGCAACATCCAAAAATAGAGCAAAAATGGAGAACATATATAGAGTATATCCACCATTATAAACGACACAATAAAATAAAAGCTCAGAACATTGCTACAAATATATTTAACTAAATTACAAGATAAAGTGCCGGGTGAATATATTTTGTTTGCATATGGATAGCTCAAATAATTATATGGGGATATGTGTTGATGACAAAAATAATACCAACAGCTGAATGTTTTTTGTTGTAACAACTGAAGAACATTGTAATGCAATTATGATAAGTCAAAATGATATTAATAGGTTACTTTTAAGCTCATCTTTTATTGGTATGGTTGGTATTTAACACTCAAGCCTAACCAGAAAACGAATTGAGTTGAAAGAGCAAAACAGAATTTACATAAAGGAAAGAGTAAGGATAGCTAATAGATTTAACAGAAAGGGAGGATGTTATGCTATTGATGTATATGTTGCTGTGGAAATATTATGTATGTCATAATGTATAGTGTAAGAAAAACGGTGGAATTCACAGATAACATTAAATGATCACTATTTGATTGGTGTTGATAAAATAATGTAGTGCTGGTTGTGTTGAATAACTTTTAATCTTCCGGTAGTTGAAATTTATGTAATATTAATAATATATTGATGGATAAATAATAGGTGTAATTATGTGGAATAAAGTATTTCTATTGGTTTTAGATGATAGAGGACCTGTTCTTAGAGACTCTGTGAAATCATACAGAAAAAGATATAATATAGAGAGTGGTGAATATTAGAGAGGTTATTGATAATGAAGGATGTACAGGTAAGGAACTCTCAGGTGTCACTATTGATGATAAATTAATTGTGATTGCACATGCTGATGCTAGATATTTAAGAGCCCAAAAACTTGATTGATAGGAATTAAAACCCCAAAAAGATTAAAAAACACCACAAAACGGATGTTTCTTCAACACCACTTTTGCTCCATATGAACGGAACCGACGATTAAACTGGATGGCTCTGATTGATTCAGGGTATGAATGGCGGTTTTTTGCTCCGTTTCCCTCAAAATGGACGCAACTTCCCCTCTGCGGCTCTCAGCCGCACCACCGCACCCGGGCCAGCGGCTCATGCATCAGGACCACCTCTGCCAGACGGTAGCCCCGCTTCAGCCCCGTAAAACGCATCTGACTCCCGCACAGCACGCACTTCAGCGGGTCAACCTTCAGTAACCTCTGATACATCCCTCTCCAGGTGATTTGCATCGCCGTTTTTCTCACTGTCTCCGTTATGATGTACACCACTTCTTCCAGTAACCGCCGTTTCGCCGGACTCAAAAAACCGTAGTACCTCACCATGCGGAACCCCTTATCCGCCACATGCCAGGAGAACCTTTCCATGAACTCATCTCCACTCATCAACAGGTATTCTTCCCGTTTTGTCCGGTGACTGTTGTAACGCAGACCGATTTCATCCTGACCGGCATAATGCTCCAGACGACTCATCGACACCGGTGGCTTTTTCAGGTAAGAGCCAAAGTACACCGCCACATGGGTGGCATTATCCATCACCCGGGATACGTTGACATTCCAGCCCCGCCGGTAATGACTGTCCAGGAAGCTATTTCAGTCCCGTTTACTGCTTCCTTCTGCTGCCAGCGCATCCGGCATCACCAGGTCAGGGTATTTCCGTGACAGTAACCGTGTTATCCGGTAGTGCCACATGCTCATCACCTTACGGGCGTAAAAATGAAGGTTTTTCCAGGTGTGGTCTGATGTCACGCCGCCGGCCGTTGTCGACAGGTGAATGTGCGGATGCCACTGCTGGTCACGTCCCCATGTGTGGAGCACCGTGAATATCCCCGGCTCCACATCTGCCTGGCGGCAGATTTCCAGTATCACATCCGCTGCAATGCGGCTCATCTCTGCCAGTAACCACCGGTTGTGGAACACCAGGGACCAGTACTGGCAGGGAAGTGTGAACACAATATGCTGCCACGGGCAGTCGGGGACCAGGCTCAGCAGATACTGTATCCACTGTGCGCCAGCCTTCACCCCGCAGTGCGGGCAGGAGCGGCTTTTACACCGGAAGCAGACCTTTTTTGTGTGGCAACAGTCCGGTGATGAACAGCACCACTGTGTACCCCATCAGCGTGGTTCCGCACGCCATGATTTTTGTCACAGACTCAATGACCACCTGACGTACTGAGCCTTCCGGCTGTTTCTCCAGCCAGTTAAGCCAGCGGTTTCCCTGCTGAAAAATATCGGCAAAACGGGGAAGCATCAGAAGGGCGGGGCGACTCCGTCCGGCCAGTGAACCGTGCCACACTCCGGGCAGTACATACCGCTGGCGCTGATACCGGCAAGAATGGTCGCAAATTCCCGCTCCGTGCAGCGGGCGATTTCCGGATACCCTTCGTCATCAACACGTACAAACCAGAAGACCAGCTTTTTGTTTCCCGCATCCACAAAGAACGGAATACCCAGGTCTGCGCAGCACTCAACGGCATCGTCAAAACTATCAAAGCGCAGAACTTCTGCGTCTTCTTCGTCAAAGAAGTCATCTTCGTGAAGCTTCACGACATAGCGGGGAAGTTTGCTTCTTTGAGAGGCGGGTTTACGTTTACGGGGTTTAGCTGAACGGGCCATGACAAGCTGCAGCCGTCAGGCTGCCTGCTCGACTTCAGTAACATCTGATTCAAATAAACAGCAACGAAATTATTTTCTTTTACTGTCAGTTCTTTTAATTAATATACCATTTTTATAAGTGACAGAACAAAAATCCTTATCAAATTTATCCAGCGGTGGAGGGCCATCAGGAAAAAGTCTCTGTAGTTGTACAGCTGTCTGAACAGGCCCAAATTCGCCCAGACCATATCCTATTGCCTGTGGAGACATTTCGCTGAACACCTCATTAATATAACCTTTGACATACACCTCAGGAAGCAGTCGGGATAAACGGCAAACAAAACTGCTGCCTCCACCATAAGCGGAAAAACATGAAACAAGTCTTATGTAATGTATTGTCTGTAAATCCACGACCGTCTTAAGCCAGTCATGCAGCATTCCGGGGCTATAAAGCGCATCACCAACGTAAAGCCCACCCTGACCACTTTTATAGGGACTGCCATGAACATCAATATTTAATCGGACATTACCTTTATGTATTTGCTTATATATTGTCAGAGGTGATTTTGTGTGAAAAATGAACTTTATATCAGTCATTGGTTTTTTCATAACATTAATATCTCTTTATTTATAAAACATTTTAAACACTAAGGTTCAGATAGCTTTACAATATATCACAACCAGCCATTACTACAGTGCACATTCAATGCGCCCTTCTGTTTCAGAAGGTATGTGAACGTTTTCGCTGCATCCGGAGTTCACCCGGACAATGAAATCTGTGGTTACGTACCGATTTTGATAATAAGCCTGTAACCGACATGCCCCTGACGTCGGGTACTGGCCGTCTTTATCCTTGTTCCACTGAATGAAGAAACGTTTTTCCGTTGGATATAATACAGTATCCTTGTGTTATTTTTGCTTGGGTTTATATTAATTTTATTACTGTATATTATTAATATCGGAAATGAATGGATTAGTATGAATACAGATATTAGCGATAGTAAATAAAATGCCTGTTTCCTTTATTAAACGATTCTGTACAAAAAAACACTGAAGGTTCGTTCTCGTGACTGTTCTCGTCCCTGAATGATGGCAAAATATTTATATTTGTGGTAAAATTAATGCAGGAGGCTGGTGAGTGGAGGTTTACTTGCGCATGATGTAGTGGAATCTTTCGCCAGTGCAGAACAGTTAAAGTAAATTATGAGCATTCTTTTATGTATGACAAAAGAATGGATGTATCAGATGAAGAAGAGATATATATCGGAGCCAATGCCTTATACTGAGGATATCAGATTTCTTTACCGATGGGATAGTCGCCCGCCTGAAGCTATAAATAAAAGTGGTTTTCAGGGGGGGCTGTAAATGTATATTTTAATATGTCATTTGGGGTGAGGACCGTTTTTTGTTCAGCCTCTTTGAAAGGGGCTGAATATTATTTTCAGGAACTGGAGAACGGGATGTCATTATACGGGGGTACTTATTACCTGTACAAGATATATTCACTAGGCTTGCCTGCTGTTAAAGTTTATCAGTATAAAAATAATGCTGGTTTTGTAAAACAGTTTTCGACAAGATTTTCAGGCGTTGATAATAAGCTTATGGATAAAGAACATGCAATGTCATCATTCGCTTTGTTATCAAGATTTAATAATTATATAGATAAAGTTGCAGTTTATAATGAGGAAGTTCAGTTGCCAGGCCCGATATTACCATGTCGCATTACATTCTTATTCTCCCATAAATTATCTCAGGAAACAATTAAAATAAGAGATAATGAAAAGAACGATTTATTGCTTAAGCAGGCTGATTTTAAAAACAGACTCATCAAAAGACGAACATCCTGGAGATGTGTGTAAGGTTATGAAAATCATATCCGTTACGGGGATTACTGTACTGAATACAGAAGATATTCATTTCTTTTCTGATTCATCTGAGAAGAAAACAGGTCGGTTTTATTTAAAAACAATCCGGTAATTATAACTGTCCTGTCCGGGGAAGTATTCCTTCATATAAATTAATGCAGGCCACAGATAATATTCCTGAGAACATTACTTTTAAAGCATATTACCTGCCCTACCAAAAGAATAATGTTACATCCCTGTCACTGGAGTTAAATTCAGATTTTAATTATTTCTTTACAGATATACTGGATGGCTGTTCAGTTGGAATACGCACAGAAGAACTTGTAACCCGCGTATACCATGCTAATGCCTTCAGGCATGGTGAGTTTTTATACCGAAAAGAGAAGATGAACTCCAGTTTTGCATTACGACGACAGGTAAGTATGCAGAACAATATGATTAAAAATGTAGCAGGGAATGATGCAAAAATTATATCCCCGTGGCACTATGGACATCATGGTGAAAATGCTATGTTTTATAAAACATTCTTTTTCGGATACAGAGAGAGTCACTCCGGAAACTGGTGTTTTTTGCGTCAGATATATGATATCCGTAACATGGAAAACTCATGGTTCCGGTAATTATGTGGATGACAGATGCTCTGTGAATGTTTTGAGAAGCGAAGAGTGCTCCTGAATGGATGAGATATTATATCTGAATGGAAAAAGGGGCAGGTTAAGAACATGTAACCATGTTTTTTCTGAACGTCTTGCTGTTATCAGCCATGGACGATACACTCCACTTTTGCCCATGTATCTGCATCTGTCAACCGGATGGATATATCCGTTCACTGGTATGTAAGGCATGGAGAGACGATTTCTAATCGTAATGTCATAAAGATTTTTGAGCTTCTTCATCAGGGAAGACATCCAGAGTCTCTGAAAGATTACTCCGGGCGAATAATGGTGAAAAACTACTCATTACGTCCTGAGCCAGCTCTTGAACGATGTTGTACTCCACGTGCCGGAGGTAAAATGTACTTAACCCTGTGGGCCCTGTTACGACGCAGGATATCATTGAGGGTATAAATAATAATGTATTAAAATATAAAGAAGTTCATTTCCTTTCGTGCAGGGCGCTCCGCTTAACTCAGGGGTACATCATATAGCATTCTTAATAAGAAAATATTTATTATCTGTGCAAAAAACGTATGGTAACATCCGGGGGGGGGCGGATGTTGTTCTGAGTCATTCTCTGGTAGTTTGATATGAAACGTTTCTTCTTAAAAAACAAATATAAAGGAATTGATGATGAGTTTTCTGATGGGGACCTCATTTTTGGTATTGCCATTATAAAAAAAGAAATACAGCTCCATCTGATTAAGGACAGAAACTGTCAGTATATCATTCAGGCAGATTTAACAAACGATGTATGGAGTTACGCTGATACCCGATTTGCCGTAAAAAATACAAATGACAGGTCCGTGGGGTTTTTAAATCACATATCAATGCACGACAGATATAATGTCTCTGCATTGTTTATTTCAAACACATTTAAAAACAGAATTAATGTATTTAAAAAGACAAGAAAGTGCGGGCTTGAATATCAGTTACTTATTTTGAAAGACAGAGTACATTTTTTATTGATGGTCTTGATTTATCCTCTGTTGCCAGTAAAACCGATGGGCACGGAAGGAGTGTTACAGCAAGTGAGTTGTGATGGCTGTACAGACACCGTCACATGCCAGATGTACGAAAGAATCTTGTCTTCTGGAAGAACTACAAAAAACTATCTCAGGAGGATGTCTTTTCGTTGCCCCTGTGGCAGTCATATCGCCCGAAAAAAATTTATCAGTAGGGGTATCGACAGGGGGGGAACGGAAACCCGGAAAAGAAAATCATGAACGACTCCTCAGTCGATGACGTTCAGTAGTGGTGAGTATCAAAAGAGAACGGGATAAAAACAATTCTGACATGGTTTACCAGATTTCATCTTTACCACGACAGATACAGGTTGTCAGCTTCTCTTCAAAACCGGTGTTACTAAAACGGGAGTGACCATAGATTACGTGTTCCGGGTAAACTCCGGTTACTGTCCTGAATCACCAGCACTGACAATGGTGTGAGAACGAGTGTTTGTCACTATTATTTATGAGTCAGTAAGTCAGAAAAAACATTGGCAAGTGGGGACGTTAAGAAGAAATAACTTCGCAGATGTTTGTATAACGTGAAAATGTTGCACGCAACGTATTAAATCAGCCGTACTTCGCCTCAATGTTCAGGGTAAGATTTATGTTCAGTGCGGCAGATATACAAATGAACTCGGCTTTAAGGTTTCAGCTCACAAATATCAGAGTTTTATATTGTATCTTGTTGAAAATCTTTTGCTAAATGTATATAATGCTAATGAAATATTATTCTGACTGAATTATTCCTTACCCCCTCTGTATGCTCTCAGAGGGATTTTTTTTATTTTCGGAATGAATAATAAGATGAAGATGCGACTCCGGTACCACCATTTAGGGGTCCGCTTGGAAAACGGAAAATATCCCACGCTAAGACTGTTTTTTGTACGATTCGATATCGACACTGCGTAATGGTCGGTACTTCCCTGTACCCAGTTTAAGATTATTACGCCAGACATAATCCCCATTAAGATTGATATGCTCCCAGCCCAACGGCGAAAGGTGAGAGAGCAGTTGGTCATTAATCAGGAGCTTTTTTCGTTTCAGGGACTCAATGGCTCTTTCTATGTATACCGTGTTCCATAACGCGATTGCCGCCGTCAGTAACGTCAGCCCACTGGCCCGGTAACTCTGATTCTCCAGCCCCCTGTCCCTGATTTCACCCCGCCGATGCATAAAAACCGCTCGCGCAAGAGCATTACGGGCTTCTCCTTTATTCAGCCCAGCTTGTACACGTCGTCGCAAACCTGGATCACGAAACCAGTCCAGCATAAACAGTGTCCGTTCGATTCGACCTATTTCTCTCAGCGCTTTGGCCAGTCCATTCTGTTTGGGGTAACTGGCTAACTTTTTCATCATCAGCGATGCAGTGACTGTCCCCTGTTTAATCGAAGCTGCCAGGCGTAATACCTCATCCCAGTACGTTTCAATATCTTTGATATTCAGGCTGGTTGTTGATATGACGGACTGAAGCCCTGGATATCGCTCAGCCTTTCCTTGAATAAACAGTCGCTTATCATGAAGATCCCTGATCCTCGGCGCAAAAGCGAAACCCAGCAAATGCATTAGTGCAAAAACATGCTCTGTGAAACCTGCGGTATCGGTGTAATGTTCTGTAATTTCCAGATCACTTTCATGATACAACAGGCCATCAAGTACGTGGGTTGAGTCACGTACCCGACTAATCACTTTGGTGTAGAACGGGCTATATTGATCTGATATGTGCGTATAAATTTGTACGCCCGGCTCCTGGCCATATTTAAGATTGACCTGACCAGCATAACGCCCGTGACTGCCTACCCGAAAGTTCTGCCCGTCTGATGACGATGTTGTCCCGTCGCCCCAGAATGCTGCTAATGGACGTTTCCCCTGCGCGTTTACCAGTTCTGCCAGGGCGGCAGAATAGGTATCGTCACGGATGTACCATGCCTGGATACCTTCGAGGGACGATTTTGTTACCCCGGGGCAGGACTCCGCCATTTTTGTCAGCCCCAGATTAATACCGTCAGCCAGAATTGTGGTCAGCAACAGCCTTCCGTCTTTTGGCCTGATGTTATTATTTTTGAGATGCGTGAAGTGACGTGTAAAACCAGTCCAACTGTCAACTTCTTCCAGTATTTCTGTAATTTTCGGATGGGGGAGCATGTTATAAACCAGACTGGCAAAGGCAGATACACCGGAAGGAACCCCGTTCTCCAGCGGAGTGATTTTCACTCCTTTATCTGAAATATCAACATCCGGCAGCTCACCGGCAAGAGCCATTGCGTTAACTTCTTCCAGACGAGATGCAAGAAGCGTCATACGGGCCTGAAGATATGCATGGCAATCGGTCTGCACAGCCAGTTGTAACTGGTCATTTTGTCGGGATTTCTCAAATTCAGTGACCGGGATGAGATAATCATCAAAATTTCTGTAACGACGCGACCCTTTTACCCAAATATCTCCGGAACGTAACGCCCCCTTGAGTTCATTCAGTACACAAAATTCATAGTATTTTCGATTGATGCCAGAAGGCGTTAAGACCAGTTTTCGCCAGCTTTCAGGAATAAATGCTGTTGGCGCTGTAGGCGGAACGTTACGAAGCTGCTTACGGTATATTTCCCTTATAGTATCCAGTGCATCGCTGAGCGGCTGTGCCGCAGGTGTCGCTACAAAGTGCAATGCTGACAACATTCGTGGAGCGTATTTTCGAAGCGTGCTGTATTTTTCGGTGATCAGGTGAAGAGGATCGAAATTATCTTTACGGGACAGAAACTGTGTTTCTTCCAGGCTGTTGACGAACTCCTGCCAGGGAATCACATCTTCTATCGCGGCCCAGGGATCTTCACCTGACTTTCTGGCATGCAGTAGCGCCTGACCGACAGTAACATATTGTTTTAACTTGCTCTGGATAAGTTTACCTGTTAACTGAAGCCTCTCGGCTTGTTTGCGTTTTGCCTGGCTGAACAGACCGCCCATAATGCGTTCGTGTAGCTCGATAACCTCATCAGTCAATGTTGCTCTGGCTTCCTGAATGACACAAACCAGCGTAGCGTAACGTCTGATATTGGTGAATTTTGCCAGATCTCTGCTGCTCATTTTCCGGCCCTCACGCGCCAGTTTGAGTAATTTGTTCTGGTGAACGCAAAGCTCAATACCATCAGGTAATTCCAACGCGGTGATAGAATTAAGTCGATCGATATGTTGCAGCACGTTTTTACCGTTAATTTTACCGGGAGGCTGAAGTAGCCACGCAAGTCGGGAAGGTTGTTCCCCTTCTGATATGAGCAGGCTGTCGAGTGCAGATCTATGCTGCTTTCCCAGTTGTGCAGTAATTGCCGTAAAAACAGATCTGTCAGCAAGCGTGACGGCTTCGGCAAGCGTCCGCTCGATCACATCAACCGACGGGAAAATAACATTATTGTTATGTAGCCAACTGAGCATTTCCTCCGCCAGAGTAAATCCTTTATCTGTTCGCATGGCATAGGAATGCAGATGCCGAATGCAGTCTTTTTGCAGTGTTCGGCTGAATGGAGATTAGACTGGCCCCCTGAATCTCCAGACAACCAATATCACTTAAATAAGTGATAGTC
>OGYV01000536.1_pt1 | contig 32386 bp, 19 predicted proteins | sample 1576651 | NCBI WGS metagenome assembly OGYV01 (sample SAMEA3541570, study PRJEB24748) | human gut metagenome | biome: human gut; feature: human-associated habitat; material: faeces | place: China | collected 2012
ACATTTCGGGCTGCATGAAAGTCATCAGATTACCCGATGGCCGCAAGACTTGATTGGGACAAGCCGATATGCACAACTGGCATGCCGTACAATGCTGGGCGATGTTCGATGCGCTTAGCGACCCCGGCGGGGTAATGGGTGTGATTCGGTTGGGAATTTTTTTATCTTCGATGACCGCTAGACCTCCGTCCACTTTTTTCTCCTGAGCTTTCAATAAGGCAGTACCGGCCAACAATCCGGCGAACGAGAGGAACTCTCGTCTGGGATTTTCCTTTTTGTCTTCATGTGCTGGTTCGACAGATGCCGAAGTAGTCTTTTTTCGGGGAATGTATCGTATAGCTCCCTGTCTGCACTTTTCGATGCAATCCATGCAATCCACGCAACGGCTGTAATCGATGATGTGGTTTTTGGCATCGATACACGAGGCTTTGCAGTTGCGGGCACACGATTGGCAACCGTTACATTTTGTCGTGTCGATAACGGGGCGGAAAAGAGAGAATCGGGACAATAGCCCCAGAACCGTACCCACCGGGCAAATCGTGTTGCAATAGGCGCGTCCGTTTTTCCATGCTAATATAAGTAACGAGACGAATGTGACGAGGGCAATGATAAAAGTGGGTATGCTTTTCAGCCACACGTCGGTGGAATAGAACGCGTAACTGTCGATATGCTCGGCAAAGTAAGCGAGTAAATTGTTTCCCCATTGATAGAGCGGAGCGAACAGATTGGATGCGATTCGTCCGTATGCGCTGTATGGAGCGATGAGGGCCGCAATAGCCGTGAATCCGGCAAGCAGGGCGACGATGAACAAGGCCAACATGCTGTAACGCAGCCATGAGATAGCCGGTGAATAACGGAATCGGTTCTTTTTCCGTTTACCCGATATCCACGAAACGATATCTTGGAATACACCGAGCGGACAGATTACCGAGCAGTAGACACGTCCGAACAATAAAGTGAGGATAACGAGGAATGCGACGACTCCTACGTTCAAAGCTAATACGGCCGGGAGGAACTGTATTTTAGCGAGCCACCCGAACCACAGATGCAGAGTCCCCGTGAAATCGAGGAATAATAAGGTGATTAGCGTGAAACAGATAGTCGCTGCGACTATCCTGATTTTTCTTAACATAAAGGTTTGTTTTTAGCTGTTAAATGACATATTTCGATAAATCTGTTGGGCATAGTACAGAAAATCGCTACGAAAATACACAAAGATTTTTTAATCTTTTTTGCTCATAATCAATAAAAAAGAGTTTGTTATATTCTTTTTTCCCTTCTCGATTTTCCATTTGCAATGGAAGAAATAAGACGATATGATTCGAAAAGTAACGGCCTATGGTGTAAATGTCGATTTTATAGGCATTCTTTTTTCCGAGCTTAGATCACCTTCATTTCAGAATACAAAGATAAATGGGAATATTAGTGATATATGTAGATAAATTACGGATAGTTGTACCAATTTTACAGATACATAGCAGCACCTTTCCCTTTGCGAACATACTCCTTTATTGCTAATGCAGAGTCCCCCGTAATACTACGGGACACAGCAAGGAGAGAAGGGATAATACCTTCGATAGCGGGAACAGAGTGATGCATATCCCTCTCCCCCCCCTGCCGTGCCCCGCAATGCTGCGGGGTGTTGCGGAGCCAATAGGGGGAGTGCCCGCAGGGCGAGGGGGTTGAAACAACGGAGGGGTTAAAAAATATCTGCAACAAAGGAAACGTATCAAGGCAACAAGGCAACTATCCGCCCTTCTCCTCTATGCGACAAAAAATAAAAGAGACTACAAAAACAAAAGATGCTGAAAAGAGAGATTTGTGAGAAATACTTCATCGGTAAATAAAGAAATGATACATACCATTCCTCTTTTTTTGCTAATTTTGCGACAAAACCCACAGCGAACAAATGAATTACAAAGTCTTTGCTCCACACGACTGCCACATAGAAGTCGAACTGCCGGCATCCAAAAGTATCAGCAACAGGGCTCTCGTCATAAACGCCCTGTGCGAAGATTCGATACCGATAACCAACGTGTCCGACTGTGACGACACATGGGTCATGAAACAGGCTTTCACGGAAAAAAACAGTTCGATCGATATACACGGAGCAGGAACAGCCATGCGATTTCTCACGGCCTACTATGCTCAAAAACGAGATTACGAATGTATCATATCGGGCTCCGAGAGAATGAAACAACGCCCCATAAAAATACTGGTCGATGCTCTACGCTCTCTGGGAGCAGATATCCGATACTTCGACAAAGAAGGATTCCCCCCTTTGCAAATTTTTGGGAAAGAACTAAGAGGCGGAGAGCTTTCTCTACCGGGCAATGTCAGCTCCCAATACATATCGGCACTACTCATGATAGCACCTTATATGCAAAACGGATTGGAGCTGACCCTCACAGGCAAAATAGTTTCTACGCCTTATATCGAAATGACTCTCGAAATGATGTCTCATTTCGGTATAGAGACACACCGCTCCAACAATACCATACGAGTTCTGGCCGGCCGATACTGCCCGAAGCAATTCCAAATAGAACCGGATTGGTCGGCGGCTTCCTATTGGTATGAAATCGCGGCCTTCAAATACCAGCCAGATCATGAGATAGAGCGCATCAGCAACGAACTGAAGCTGAGATATTCTTGCCGAATCTCTCGAACAAAAGCCTTCAAGGCGATGCCCGCATAGCCGCACTTTTCGAACCTCTGGGTGTTTCCAGCCTGTTTTCTCAGGAAGGCATAAAACTAAGAAAATCGGACAAAACCATTTCATTATACGAACAGGACCTATCCGAGCAACCCGACTTAGCCCAAACCCTTGTCGTAACTTGCTGTTTAATAGGGCTTCCGTTCAAATTCACAGGCCTGCAAACCCTTAAAATAAAGGAAACAGATCGCATATCCGCTCTACAAAATGAACTTATTAAATTAGGATATAAACTAATATCTTCGGATAAATCACTCGAATGGAACGGAGAATCTATCGCTCCGAAGATTACACCGGTCATAGAAACATGGCTATGGCATTTGCCCCGGCCTCGTTTCTCTTCCCGGGAATAAAGATAAAAGACATTTCGGTAGTGGATAAATCATACCCCAACTATTGGAAAGACCTCTGTAAAGCAGGCTTCTCGCTTGAAAAGGACGAAAAAGAAGGAACACGATTATGATTATACTCATTTCAGCCATCATACTTTTAGGTATTGTTACTTACTATTTCCATCGACGGGATTTAAAAAAACAGGTTGAAAAAACTAATAAAATAGTTCAAACCGAAATTCAAGAACCTCCGCAAGAATGTTGCGGACGGCATCTCGTTTGCGAACGCGACAGCCTGCTCGCCGGAGTAAGCCAAACAATAGAATACTACGACGACGAAGAGCTCGATGCTTGGAAAGGAATCGAACCCGACAGCTATACACCCGAACAAATAGAACTCTTTCGGGAAATTTTCTATACGCTACGACCGGAAGATGTGCCGGGGTGGGTACGCAGTTTGCAATTACGACAAATCGCCGTCCCCGAGTCACTGCGAGACGAAATACTGCTCGTTGTCAATGAACAAAGAACGATCGACAAATAATTGCTTATGATAGACATTCTCAATTATACATTCTTTCAAAATGCTTTGTGGGCGATACTACTCATTTCCATAACAAGTGCCATCATCGGCACATACATCGTCGCACGCCGCATGCTATTTATTACCGGGGGCATAACCCATGCATCTTTCGGTGGTTTGGGTGTAGGGTATTACCTCGGCATCAATCCCACGCTTTCGGCTCTTGTTTTCGCTATCCTTTCCGCATTGGGAGTCGAATGGCTGTCTCGGGGCAAATCGGTTCGTGAAGACTCTGCCATAGCGGTCGTATGGGCGTTAGGCATGGCAATCGGGATCATTTTTATTTTCATGACACCCGGCTACACACCGGGGCTCACGGAATTTCTTTTCGGAAACATTCTCACCATCACCCGCACGGATATATTCATCTTTGCGGCCTTTGCCTCATTATTGATTTTCTACACCGTGTTGCAATACAAGACCATCGTATATACGGCTTTCGATGCCGACTTTGCCCACACCCGCGGTATCAAGACACGCCTCGTCAACTATATCATGACATTTTTTGTGGCGACCGCCGTGGTTCTTACCATTCGTCTGGTCGGTATCATGCTCCTCATCTCCATACTCTCTTTACCGCAAATGATCGCCGAACTTTTCTGTCACAAATTCCGAAATATCGTTTGGCTGTCGGGAGCAATCAATCTCCTCTGCGGCATAGGAGGACTGTTACTCTCCTATTGGCTCGACGTCCCTGCGGGAGCAACCATCGTATTTACCTTGATAATCGCCTATTTTGTTGTAAAAATTATAGCTTCCTACCTACATTCTGCAACCGGTAAAAAGCAATAAAACAGGAAAAATTCAGTTTAAAAAATGGAGCATTATCCCTATAACATCGATTGAAAAAAAGAATACTACATACTATCGGTTTATTTATTGTTCTTACACTCGTATCTTGTTCCACGAAAAAGAATACGGCGGTGACACGTTTTTACCATAGCTTTACCACCCGCTACAACGTCTATTTCAACGGAATAGAAAATTACAAAGAACAACTCAAAGAGATGGAAGAAGGATACGAGGATAATTTCACGGACCTCCTGCTCATGCATCCGGCACAAGCCTATGCAAACCCCAAAGACCCGCAACCATCGGGAAGTTTCGATCGGACTATCGAGAAATGCCAGAAAGCCATACAGTTGCATTCCATTAAGAAAAGGCCGAAAAGAAATTCTAAAAAAATGAGCGACCCCAAATACCGGGAGTATATGAAACGGGACGAATACAACCCGTTTATTCACAACGCATGGAGGCTTATGGGAAAAGCACAATACTACAAAGGCGATTTCCTCGGAGCCGCCGCGACCTTCCTTTATATATCCCGCCATTTCACTTGGATGCCCGATTTGGTAGCAGAGTCGCGCATTTGGCAAGCTCGGTGCTACATTGCTATGGGCTGGTTGTACGAAGCGGAAGATATACTGCTCAAAATCAACAACGAGAAATTGCCCGAATCCCAAAACAACTGGTTTGCGACAGTCAATGCCGATTACCTTGTTCACAAAGGAGAATACGAAAAAGCCATTCCTTTTCTCGAAACGGCCATTAAGTCCGCTTCGAGCAAACAACAACGCATCCGAATGACATTCCTGCTGGCGCAACTCTATGTAGCCACACAAAATCCCACGAAAGCATACCAGACATACGGAAAAGTCATCGGCATGAACCCACCCTATCGAACCGAATTCAATGCTCGGATCAAACAAACCGAAGTCTATTCGGGGAAAGATATTTCGAAAGAGGTGAAGAAACTCACCCGTATGGCTTCCCGGGATCGTAACAAAGAATATCTCGATCAAATATACTACGCCATCGGCAATCTCTACCTGTCCCGCAAAGACACGCTCAAAGCGATGGAAAACTACCGCTTGGCAAACCAGAAGAGCACTCGCAACGGCATAGAAAAAGCCATCTGCCAAATCACGCTCGGCAATCTCTATTTCGAAAGAAGAGAGTATGTCGATGCCCAACCGTGCTATGCCGAAGCCATTCCCCAACTGAAAGAAGACTATCCCCAATACGACCTGCTCTCCCGACGATCGTCCGTCCTCGACGAGCTGGTTGTCTATGCACAAAATGTCGAGCTGCAAGACAGTTTGCAAAACTTGGCGGCCATGAGCGAAGACGACCGGAACAAAGCCATACAAAAAATCATCGACGACCTCATCAAAAAAGAAAAAGAAGAGGCCGAAGCACAACAGCGAGAAGAATATCTCGCCCAACAACAAGGCCCTCAGTTCAACAACGACAACTCGGCCAAACAAAATACGACGATTCTCTCTGGGGACAAATCATGGTACTTCTATAACAAGCCTATGGTTTCTGCCGGTAAAACCGAATTCCAACGGATTTGGGGTAGCCGAAAACTCGAAGACGACTGGCGTCGTCGCAACAAATCGGGATTCTCCATGAGCGACTTTGCCGAACAATCGGGAAACAGTGAAAACGAAGATTTGGCCGACAATTCTCTCCCCGATGAAGAAAACCCCGACAGCATACAATCCGACGCGGCCGACGATCCCCATAAACCCGAATTCTACCTCAAACAAATACCTATGACACCGGAGGCAATGGAAACATCGAACGAAGTCGTTGCCGAAGGCTTGTTCAACATGGGTATTATCCTCAAAAACAAACTCGAAGACTACCCGGCGGCCATCGCCAACTTCAACTTATTGGAAGAGCGGTTCCCCGAGAACCCCTACCGGCTCGACGTATACTATAACATGTACCTCATGTACATGCGTAACGGAGATGTCGTCACCGCAGGGATATACCGGGATAAGATTCGTTCTGTATTCCCCGAAAGCCCCTATGCGCAAGCTATGGCCGATCCGCATTATTTGGATAATCTGCGACGCATGAGCATTGTCCAAGATTCTATTTACGAAGCTACCTATGCCGCTTATCTCGAAAACGACAACAGAACGGTACACGGGAACACGACTTTCATGAAAGAAAAATATCCGCTCTCGCCGCTTATGCCCAAATTCCTTTTCCTCGATGCGCTGGCCTACATCGGTGACAAACAGTACGACCATTTCAAAGCGGGCTTGAAAGATCTGCTCGAACGTTACCCGCAAGCCGACGTTTCGCCTATGGCGACCACAATGCTCAAAGGAGTCGCTCAGGGACGTCAGGTTGCCGAAGGCAGCGGGAACATGCGGGGAATGATTTGGAAGGCACGGCTCACCAACGATACGACGACGTTGGCGAACGATACCGCTCAGGCAACGTTCACACAAGACCTGAATGCACCGCACGTGCTGCTTCTGGTCTATGCGACCGACAGCGTGTCGTCCAATCAATTACTCTTCGACGTGGCGAAACACAACTTCACCAGCTTCGTCATTAAAGATTTCGACCTCGAAATAATGACCTTTAACGAAATAAGTATGTTAGTTGTCAAAGGATTTAATAACTTTGACGAGTTATCCCACTATCGTCGGGTTCTCGATAACAGCGAAACATTCCGTTATCCGCCGGGAGTAAGACCCGTAATGATCAGCGAGGATAACTTCAAGAAACTGCTCGAAGGATACAGTTTCGAAGACTATTTCTTATTCCTTGAAAACAATCCTCAACCGACAGAGCCTTATGAAAAACGGTAAAATACTTTGGGCCGACGATGAAATCGATTTACTGAAACCGCATATCCTCTTTCTACAACAAAAAGGATATGAAGTCACAACTGTATCGAATGGACGAGATGCGCTTGAAAAAGCTGCTCATGAGACCTTCGACCTCATTATCCTCGACGAAAACATGCCGGGATTGAGCGGGCTCGATACCCTCGGCCAGATCAAGATGGAAAATCCCGAGATTCCCGTCGTCATGATCACCAAGAGCGAAGAAGAAAACATCATGAACCAAGCCATCGGAAACAAAATATCCGATTACCTCATCAAGCCGGTCAATCCCAATCAGATTCTCCTCTCCATAAAGAAAAATCTCCACCACAAAGAGATCATCTTGGAAAAGACATCGAGCGACTATCGACAGGAGTTCCAACACATTAGCAGCCAAATAAACGACTCCTATTCTTGGAACGACTGGTTCGAAGTTTACAAAAAGCTCGTGTTCTGGGAATTGGAACTCACACAAGCCGAAAGCGATATGGACGAACTGCTCACCATGCAGAAGACCGAAGCCAACAGCGCTTTCGCCAAATTCGTCAAGAAAAACTACGAAAAGTGGATTACCGGAGGCGAGCACCCCTTGATGAGCCATGAACTTTTCAAAACCAAAGTCTTCCCCCTCATCGACAACGGGGAGAAAGTATTTTTCATACTCATCGACAACTTCCGTTTCGACCAATGGAGAGTGATCAAGCCTCTGCTCAACGAATACTTTACGGCCGAGGAAGACCTCTATTTCAGTATCCTGCCCACAGCCACGCAATATGCCCGAAACGCTATCTTCTCCGGTTTGATGCCCAATCAGATAGCCCGCATGTTCCCCGACCTATGGGTAGACGAGGACGAAGAGGAAGGCAAAAACCTGAACGAGGCTCCCCTCATTCAGACTTTGCTCGACCGGTTCCGCAAACGATATACATTCTCTTACAATAAAATCAACGAATCGGCATTCGGCGAAAGACTCATTCAAAACTTCCCGCAAATCGAGAATAACCAACTCAATGTCTGCGTGCTCAATTTCGTCGATATGCTTTCCCATGCCCGCACCGAATCCAAAATGATTCGTGAGCTCGCATCCTCGGAGGCCGCATACCGCTCCATTACCGAGTCTTGGTTCCGCCACTCGTCGGCACTCGACCTCTTCCGCAAAATCGCCGAAAAAGATTTTAAAATCATTCTCACCACCGATCACGGGACGGTACACGTCAATAACCCCATCAAAGTAATCGGCGATAAAAACACCAATACCAATCTACGGTATAAAGTAGGGAAATCGCTCAGCTACAACCCCAAGCAGGTATACGAAATCAAAACGCCCGAACGATACGGACTGCCGTCGCCAAACGTCAGCTCCACCTACATATTCGCCACGAACCACGACTTCTTTGCATACCCCAATAATTACAACTACTACGTAGGGTACTATAAAGATACGTTCCAACACGGAGGCATCTCTATGGAAGAAATGATGATTCCCTTGATAACACTCACGAAAAAATAAAAACTCATGCACACGCTTACGATAAAAAATCTTGACCAAATACAAGAAACAGCCCGACAATTCATTAAGCTCATGGGCGACAATCCGGTATTCGCTTTTCACGGCGACATGGGAGCCGGAAAAACGACTTTCATTAAAGCAGTTTGTGAAGAACTCGGTGTAGACGACCCCGTCAATAGCCCCACATTCGCCATTATCAACGAATACCGGTCCGCTACTACCGGCGAACTCATCTACCACTTCGACTGCTACCGGCTCGACAAAATCGAAGAAGCCTATGACCTCGGAGTCGAAGACTATTTCGCCAGCGGTGCGCTATGCTTCATCGAATGGCCCGACAAAATCAAAGAACTGCTCCCCTATGACTGCGTAAACGTTCATATCGCCGAAACCGAAAACGGAGCCCGGTCGATTACACTCGACATCTGAAAATCATAGAATCGCCCGAAACCCCAATCCTATATTTTTCTTGCCAAGCGAAACATCGAAAAAATAGAAGAAATATCCTCAGGAAAAAATATTGAACCCTCTCCCACAATGAACGACACTCCGGCACTCATACCTGCACTCATCGTTCTATGCCTGTTTCTCATATCGGGCATACTGTCCCTCTGTGCGGCGATAGCCGACTGGAATTGGTTCTTCAACAGCAAGAACTGCCGCATGCTCACATCGAGACTTTCCCGCCGAAAAGCCCGTTGGCTTTATGGAATCATCGGCTGTCTCATTCTCTATATGACAGTAGTCATCGCTCTCGATATCTTATCAAAAACCCCGATTATCGACGGATAAATCAAATTGCCCCCTTTTCTCTCTTTACCCCCATAAAAACAAAAATTCTTCCTCATTGTTATATAAATAGATTCAGTCATATTGACTCAAATATTAAAATATAACAATAACATTATGAAAAAACTTTTGTTGGGAGCAATCTCCTTTCTCGTCCTCTTCTCTGCTTGTAAAGACGATGACAATGTAAACAGTAACACCACACCGCCGGAAGAGACTCAACTGGTAACCCCCGAAGTAAGAGCCCGTATCGCCGACCCTCTTAACCAAAACCCGTTTACGGGTATTCTCGAAATTTATCCGTGTAATGCCGAAACTTCCATTTATTACGGGAACTTTATCAACGGAAATAAAACTGTATTCAATGGATACTATACCATATTAGACGGGCATGTATATGGAGAATACAATAGACCGCTCCATCTTCCTCTGGGAACATACAATATGGTATATTGGGGAACTCCGAAATACGATGACCCCATTTATAATACACCGGCCATTAACTCCCCCGGCATAACGCAAGGAGTTGACCTTTCCAATTTATATTTCAGATTAAGGGCCAATACCGATAATACTTACATGCCCGTATATGATTTAGTGCATGCTGTAAAACCGGCACAAATAGGAAAAGAAGATTTACAGGCTTCATTGACGCGTGTAACTGCCGGACTTAAAATAATTGCAAAAATGAAGCAAAACGAAGTTTTCAGCCCTATGATTACAAACATTCAAGCTCGTATCGGAGGTATTGCCGAAAAGATGAACTTCTATACAGCCGAAACTGAAAACAAGACCAAAACAGTAAAATTTAATCTGGAACGTTCTACCGACGGGACAATCATGAGCAACGCTACGGTCATGCTGTTCCCCTCCGCCGAGAATCCTCCTTTGGAACTGATCATTACATTGGAAGACGGTAGCGAACATAAACTCTCCAAAAATTTAAGTTCGACCCTTTCGGAAAACACAAAACTGACTCTCAACATCATTTTGGGAGAAATCATGTCCGGTGAAACGCCCGGCGACTTCTCTATCGAGGACTGGAACGAGATAAGTGAAACTATCGAATTCCCGGTTATAAATTAACAAACTATATATATTATACTTACACAAGAAAAGCGGTCAAAGAATTGACCGCTTTTCTTGTATGATAACCCCATTTCCCTATCTCAGGACATCAAGTAGAAAATCAAAGGGGAAAATAAACATAAATTTTAGCGAACGCAATGAATTGCATTTATCCTTCTCCCCTGCTTCGATACTTAGGAGAAGGTTGAATACGTCTTGTCTTACCGGCAAATTACGCGATAAAAGAATGTCGCAAAACACCTCCCCTATCTTATCTACGATGAGCAGAGGAAGAGGTGCATACCCTATTTGTTGCTGCCGTTGATATTACTCCTTCTCTTCTGCCATCTCCCGTAACATTGCGGGGTGTTTCAGTTTTCTCTATCGAAGATATTTAAAACTCCTCCCCTGCCGTGTCCCGCAGCATTGCGGGGTGTTGCGGAGTAATATAGGGGAGGTGGCACGTAGTGACGGAGGGGTTAAAAAATATCCACAATAGGAGAAACGTATCAAGGCATCAACCTCTCTCCCAATGTGCCGCAAATATCGAGAAGATATCGAAGAAACGACAATCCGTTATTCCTCCACGATTACTATTTCCTCACCCTCTTTAATCTGGCGATACATAGCTACCGTCATGAACATAGTGATAATCATAGTTACGAATACACCTATAATCAAAGCTACGAGCCCTAATAAATTCAGAACGATAATCATCAAAATACAAAGGAGGATAGTCCACATGTTTCCCTGTGTCATCGTCCAGCTTTTACGAACCGCACCCATAACCCCGATAGAAGAATCTTCGACGTAAGCATAAACGGCGAACATCAGCCGCAAAGCAATATAAAAAGACACCAAAAGCAGCACCAAAAACAGAATACCCGTCACTCCGCCGAATGCCTGTCCCATAAAATGTCCGAATGAATAAGGATCGGCTAAATTAAAAGAAACCGCACTTGCTCCCGCTCCGATAAACAAAACGATAAAGCCCAACACCAATGGAATACAATAACAAACGGCAACAATAACATTCACCCCTATGAGTCCGCCCAATTTCGGGAGTAATTCTCCGAATACAGAGAACGAAGGTTCTTCCCCATCGTATGCATTCAATAAAATTTTAGCGAATCCCGCATTGACCCACACAGACAAAACCAGATTCACTAAATACAAAATCCAATAGCGAAACGTAGTTGTATCAGCTCCGCTGAGCAAGCTGATGACCCACAATAAAACCATATAACCCAAAACCAGACCGAGCATAACGATAAAATGCTTCTTGGTCAATTCCCAACCCTTTTTGAGAGCGCCCGAGGGCGACAGATGTAGTGATTTCATATCATCAAAATTTAATTGTGTTTTCAATACATGCCAAGAAGGTGCAAACGCAATCAGAAACAAATTCTTCTGAATATGCCGAGTGCAACCCGCTTTCGCAACGTATGCAAATATAATATATTAAAAGAAAAAAACATAACTCAAAAACAACAATAATGTAATTTTTCGCTAATTTTGAAATATCTTTTTTATCCAAAAGAGCGAAAACGCATGAAAACCATTCGTATCGAAAACAATTTTGCACGGGTCTGCCCCGGCCTGAAAATCGGTATCATCGGAGCACAAGTAACCAACACCGAAACCGATCCTCGTCTGTGGGAACAAATAGACGACGAAGCCTCCCGCATCGCAGCCGCCTACAAAATCGACGAAATAAACAAACGACCCGCTATACAAGCCACACGAAAAGCCTATCGGTCTTTCGGTAAAGACCCCAATCGGTATCGAGTTTCCTCCGAGGCCCTTTGCAGGCGCATTATCAGAGGTCTGGGAATCTATCGCATCGATACGTTGGTCGATCTCATCAATCTGGTCTCTGTCCGTTCGGGATACTCCATCGGGGCTTTCGATGCCGATCGTATCGAAGGAGACACTCTCGTCTTGGGAGTCGGGAAAGAAGGAGAAATCTTCCGAGGTATTGGCCGGGGCGTTCTCAATATCGAAGGGCTCCCGGTTTACCGCGACGATAAAGGAGGTATAGGCACGCCCACCAGCGACGAGGAACGGACTAAAATAACGCTCGACACCAAAAACTTGTTCGTTATAATCAATGCTTATGGCGAAGAAATGCCTCTCGACGAAACCATAGCCTTCACAACGGGGCTGCTACGGCAATACGCTTCTGCCGAGAATATCCGCACAGACATAGTTTCGGCCGACCTTTTCATCGATTAAGATCGAGTACTTCTGTAAAAGATAGCGCTGCATTTCCTTGACAAAAAGGGAATATTTTCCTATTTTTGCTAAAAGCATCAGCGTTATGAAAAAATTTCGGATTTCCCTCCTGTGGCAAGTCCTCATCGCCATAGCGGCAGGTATCGCGCTGGGACAGTTCCTGCCCGTTCCCGTCGCACGTATATTCGTCACCTTCAACGGGCTGTTCGGCAATTTCCTCACCTTTGCCATTCCGCTCATTATCATTGGACTGATTATCCCGGCCATTTCCGATTTGGGGAAAGGCGCGGGACGGTTGTTGCTCGTCACGGCGGCCATCGCCTACGGTTCCACCATATTTTCGGGATTCTTCACCTATTTCAGTGGAAGAGCTGTTTTCCCTGAACTGATTACCGAATCCGCACACACAGCGGCGATAATAGACAACCCCGGTAACATGGCGTTAAAGCCCTATTTTACAGTCGAGATGCCTGCCCCTCTCGACATCATGACCGCTCTCTTTCTGTATTGGATTGGGACTATCCGCAGTCAAAGGCGACACCCTGCGAATGGCCGCCGCCGATTTCCGCGACATTGTCTCCTTGCTCATAACAAAAGTCATTATACCGTTATTGCCGCTACACATTTTCGGGATATTTCTCAACATGACGGTTTCGGGACAAGTCGCCTCGATTATCTCTGTTTTTGTCAAAATCATCGTAGTCATATTCATCTTACACATTCTTCTGCTGCTCGTTCAATTCGTCTTAGCCGGTATCATCGGGAGAAAAAATCCGCTGCGATTATTGAAAAATATGCTTCCCGCTTATGCCACCGCGCTCGGCACTCAATCTTCCGCAGCGACCATTCCGGTCACGTTGGCTCAAACCATTAAAAACGGAGTGAGCAAAAACATTGCCACCTTTGTTATTCCTTTATGCGCCACCATACATCTATCGGGTAGCACGATGAAAATCACGGCATGTGCTATGGCGATTATGATGATGAGCGGCATGCCCGTAAATACGACAGATTTCAGTGGGTTCATACTCATGCTCGGCATTACGATGGTCGCAGCGCCCGGAGTCCCCGGCGGAGCTATTATGGCGGCGTTAGGCATACTTGAAGGCATGCTGGGGTTCGACGAAACGGCACAAGCCCTCATGATAGCGCTATATATTGCGATGGATAGCTTCGGAACCGCTTGCAATGTCACGGGCGACGGAGCCATTGCCGTCATTGTCGACCGAATAGATGGGAAAAAAGAAAATCTCATGCAGCATTCCTAAAACAAAAACCGTCTTTCAAATATATACTATTAAGTAAAATTTATTTATAAATACCCAACATATTAACACTTTCAGACATGAAAAAAGGAATATGGATCATCGTGACAGCCCTCCTTTCGTTAGGGGCCATCATCGGGGCAAATGCTCTGGTAAGCACGACAAACGTAAATACTATGAAGAAAAAATTATCGACCGAAGAACAAATCAAGATTGCACCGAAAGCGGCCGTCGACTCGGCAACGGTCGCTTTGAAAAAAGCACTGTCCCAACAAAATGCTCCGGCTGTAATCGCCGCACTTGTCAAACAATCTGCGGCACAACTCCTCATCGACAGAGACAGCCTTCCGGCGATTATCGATAAGACAACCGCTCTCGCCGATCGTTCCGGGAACCCTGTCGAACAAAGTTTGCTACGGCTGTTAACAGCTCAGATGTACAATCTCTATCTCGACAGAAATTACCAGATACGCTGGCGGGACGAAATCGACGATTTCTCGTTACCCGTCGAGTCTTGGAGCAAAAACATGTTTACCGAAAAAATAGATACGCTCCTCGCACAAGCCACGGCCCCGGCCGAAGCCTTACAAAACACGCTGGTCGAGAGTTACCGAGAGGCGCTTTCCATAGGAACCGACTCGCTCTTCCGCCCTACACTTTACGACTTCGTGCTGAACGAAGCCATAGAAATATACGAGGGAATGGACGAATATAGCAGAATACAACCGCTTGTCCGCCAAAAACTTCTTTCCCCGGCAAAAGAATTTACAACCGCTGTATCTTCTGGCAAAACGGTCAAGGACAATCGCATTTTGCAACTCTACGCCGATGCCTTGAAATTCCATGCCGCCGATGAACTATCCGCTCCATTTATGATGTGGGATCTGAATCGGCTCGAATACCTCGGCGAAAATATCTATTTTTACGATGAAAGTTCGGCCTATTACGACTACATCGGTCAATTAAAAACGATTCTGGACGCTTACCGGGCGAAACCCTACTCGGTCGAAATCGCCACCGTTCTGGTCTCGAAACTACGGGAATCCGGGAAATACGACGACGCCAAACAAGCCCTCGACATTTGCGACCGATGGATAAAAGACTTTCCGAAATATCGCCGAATAAACGCACTCAAAAATCAACGCAACGGACTCACCGGGAAAGAAGCATCTTTCAATCTGCCCAACATCTCTTATCCGGGTCAAACAGATAGCGTAGAACTCTCATTCCGCAACGTCGATACACTCACCGTAAATATCTATCGGCAACCCGACACGCTGTCGTTCTATGCCAGAGAACAATACCGGCCGCAACAAAACGACTGGGATCGCAGTAACTGCGTTTATACCCACAAATACGGACTGAACCGGCCACTCTCTTTGATTCCCGACAAAAAAAAGATCGCCTTTCCCCATCTTGCTCCCGGATACTACGTCGTGGAAATACTCATCGACGGGAAACCCGGTAGTTCGACTGTAAACTACACGGTATCGGGCATAAAAACCATTGTCCGCAGTGCAGGTGAAAAAAGCGTGGAACTGCTCGCTGTCGATGCCCAAACCGGTAAACCCATACAAAATGCCGATGTCACGGTTTATACAGCAAAAAACAGAAGCTATGAGCAAGTCAAAGAGACAAGCCGGCTCAAAACCGATAAGAATGGACTCTGTATAATCAACACGAACGATACCCGATATTATGCGTTCGCCCAAATATCCACTCCGACAGACGGTTATTCACCTCTTGCAGACTTATCTTACACGGGCTATTGGGATCGATACGACAAAGAGAAAAAGACCGCTCTTTTCTCCGATCGCTCGCTCTATCGTCCGGGGCAGACCGTTTATTTCTCGGGAATACGATACGTCAATAACACGGAAGAAAGTCGCGTGATACCTCGTGAGAAATGTACGGTACGATTCATCGACCCCTCTTCACGGACACTGTCCACTCTCGAAGTGACCACCGACGAATACGGACAGTTCAACGGCTCGTTCGTAGTACCGCAAGGTAACATGCTTGGGAATTATACCATACAAGTCGATGGGTCTTGGGCCAATGCGCTCAGCATTTCGGTAGCCGAATACAAGTTACCGATGTTCAAGGTCGAATTCGACCCCGTAAAAGAGGGAACGAGTTTTGGAAAACCGCTCACGATAAAAGGTAGCGCAGTCAGTTACAGCGGAGTTCCACAAGACGGGGCAGAAGTCGAATACACGATTTCCCGCCGAACGAACCCGTTCTTCCGGCTTTATCTCCCCCATGAACAAATCGCTTCTGGTTCCTCGGTAGTCGATAAAGCAGGTAACTTTGCCATCACGTTCATCCCGAAACGAGAGTCTTCGGAAGAAAATATCAATAAGGAACAAGCCTATATCTACACTGTCACAGCGACCATAACCGCACCTACGGGCGAAACGGTAGAGCAATCCGTTTCGGTACAAGTAGGCGATTCCCCCTATTTCATTTCTATTTCCGCACCGCAATATATCGACAAATATAAATCGGCAGGACAAATCAAGGCCGAAATTCATACGCTCAACGGACAGACCGTACAACGGGCCTGCCGCCTCGTATTCTATTCATTATACGACTCCGACGAAGAAAATCTCGACAGCCTCAAAATAAAAATGCAAGTCGGCGAAGTTCTCGTCGCAGCCGACGGGAAAGCTGTCTATCCCGATTTTACCAAATGGCAATCGGGGCCCTACCGTATCGTGGCATTTAGCAACGATGAAACAGGGCGTATCATTCGCAATGAAACTAATTTCGTGCTGTACAGCGATAAAGACAAACAGCCTCCCCGCTTTGCCGGATTATGGCTTCCCCGCACCGAACTGACCGCCGAAGTAGGCGAAACGGTAAAAATTCCCATAGGAAGTTCTTTCAAAAATGCCTATGTCTTCTATTCCGTTTATACACCCGACAGCTTGATCGAAACCAAAATGATAAAGCTCGACAATCGCTGCAAAACAATCGATTTCAAATTCGACGATTCTTTCGGCGGATTGGCGACGATCAGTCTGCTCACGATCAAGGAAGGGGAAATGACGACCGCCCAAGCGACCATACGCACGGCCGCTCCCGATAAGAGACTCGACATCAAGACCGCCTCTTTCCGGGATAAATTGCTACCCGGCAGCCTTGAAAACTGGACCTTCTCGATAACCGATACCGAAGGGAATCCCGTGAGCGCACGATTCATGACCGAGATGTTCGACGCTTCCATGCAGGCCATTCGCACCCATCGCTGGAATTTCAATGTGCCGACTCCGATCCCCTCATTGCGTATCTCCACCACTCCCCGAACAGAATATACCCACAACTACTCGATTCGTATCTACGACTTTGCCGAGTCCTCCTATTGCCCGATCGAAAGCTCCACCGAGTTTCTCAACTTCGGATTGCTGTGGTACGGTAAAGCAAGACCTCTGGCGATACGAGGTGCGGCACAAAGCGAGGGATACGATATTGCAGATTTCCGTGAAGTAATTGGAGAACAACCGGTATTGGAAGAATGTGTCGTAACGGAACTAAGTTCTGCCCAAAAAGGAGTTGCTGTCGAAAATAAGGCTATTTCTATCGCCGATATCGCCGGGACAGAAGAATCTGCTGCCGACTCCTATCGCACAAGCGAGGTAGGTACGGCATTCTTCTATCCCACCCTGATGTCCGATTCTCTCGGCAACGTCTCCGTTTCCTTCACTGTACCCAATGAAAATGCGACTTGGCAATTCTATGCGCTGGCATACACAAGCGACCTTTTCACGGGACGATACGAAGCACAAACCATATCGAGTAAACCACTTATGGTATCGCCCAATCTGCCGCGATTTGTCAGACAAGGAGACGAAGTCACCGTATCGACAGCCATACAAAACCGCACGGACAAGGTGCAGGAAGGAACCATTCTTTTCGAATTGTTCGATCCTTATACCGAGAAAGTCTCCGACTCTCGAAAATTCGCCTTCATCGTCGATGCCGGAGAAAGCCGCACGGTCGATTACAGCTTCTCCGTTCCCGAAGGAATCGAAGTATTAGGCTTCCGCACAAAAGCATCCACCCTGCAACACAGCGATGGAGAACAACAGATACTGCCCGTATTGCCCGCAAAAGTGCTGGTAACCGACAGTAAGCCGTTCTATATCCCCGGAGGCAAACACTCGACCTCGATCACATGGTCCGGCATGGACAAAAAAATGAAATCACCGACGGTAGAAAACTATCGCATGGTTCTGCAATATTGTGATAATCCGGTGTGGTATGCGGTACAAGCCCTGCCGCCGTTGGCCGATTTAACCGGCGATGATGCGATTTCGGCAATGGCTTCGCTCTTCTCCAACAGCGTGGCAGTAATGCTCGCGAACTCCAACCCCCGCATTGCACAAGCCATCGAATCATGGAAAGCCACGGGAGGAAAGAATCTCTCGTCGCTGTTGGCTCAAAACGAAGAACTGAAACAAGTATTGCTCTCGGCCACCCCGTGGGTATTGGAGGCAGACAACCAAACCGAACGAATGCAACAATTGTCCACGCTCTTCGACAAAAACCGGGCGGAACGACTCACCCGAGAGGCGATACTCAAACTCCACAATCTGCAAACTACCGAAGGCGGTTGGAGCTGGTTTAGTGGTATGAAAACTAATTTCTTAGTTTCTATAAATACATTGGAAGGCTTTTCGAGACTGCGAAAATTAGGTATTCCTCTTGATGAAAGTGAAATAAAAGAAATGCAAATTTCTGCCGTCGCATACCTCGACAAAATGATTGTAAATCAGAAAAAAAACCCAGATAAAAACCTCTCTTATGAGGATATCTGCTACCTCTATGTACGCTCTTCATACAGAGATATACCTTTGGCCGGGGAAACCCTCGACCTGCATAAAAAGATGGTCGAAAAACTAAGATATTGGGTCAACCTCTCTACGATAGAAAAAGCCTATGCCGCCACAGCCCTTTATAGATATGGCTTTGTCGAAGACGCAAAAGACATCTTGAAGTCCCTGCGGCAATATGCCGTCAGTCAGCCAGCCAAAGGCATGTACTGGCCCAACAATCGCTCTCATTATTACTACAACAACAGTGCTGTACAAGAACAATGTGCCCTATTCAACGCATTCTCCGAAATCGAGCCCGTAACCTCCGAACTGGATGCCATGCGGCAATGGCTGCTCTCCCAAAAACAAACCAACGACTGGGGAGCCGTACCCTCTACGCTCGAAGCCATATACGCTCTGCTCGAAGGCGGAACAGACTGGCTTGCTCCCGACGAGAATAAAACATCGATCGTTTGGGGGGGACAGGAAATGAAAAACAGTCCCGAAGAACCTTTTTTGGGACTGACGGAATACACATTGTCCGGTAACGAAATCTCTGCGGCTGCCGCCAAAGCTGTTATTTCCACCGATCATGAACAACCCTCGTGGGGCGCAATGTACTGGCAATACTACGACGATGTCAAAAACGTAACTTCCGCATCGGTCGAAGACCTCGCGCTCTCACGGCAAATCGTGGTAAGACAACAAGGAGTGCAATCGGCGACCTATGTACCGCTCAACCGCGTCACGCTCAAAACAGGCGATCGCATAGCCATACGGCTCACCATCTCCGTCGGACGAGATATGCAATTCGTATGCCTCACCGATTCGAGAGCGGCTTTTTTCGAACCGACAGAACAACTTTCGGGATATAAATGCAGGGAACGTATCTGTTATTACGAAGAAGTAAAAAATACCGAAACTCGGTTCTATTTCGACTTCTTACCGAAAGGGACCTATGTTATCTCCTATGAGCTCGATGTCGACCGACCCGGAGAATATACACAAGGACTATCCACGATACAATGTCTGTATGCTCCGCAAATAATTGCGAGAACACCGGCACAAACGATCATAATCAAATAATCCTTTTGCTTGTTCCGCGCAGGGCTGTTTCATTCTACTGTTGAAACAGCCCTGTTTTTTTAAAGCCGTCTCAACGCCTGAACACGCGATATGAGACAAAGTGTCGAAAAGGGACATGGAAACCAGTCGAGAATTAGAAGCTATTTTAAATTTATTCCGAAACAGATTGAGACCTATGTTGAAGCTGATTGGAGTCCGAGATATGTAGTCAATAGCGGGTTATTGACAAAAATCAAGGAATTCAAGATGCGAGACAGGGGCGCAATATGGCCGGAACATACCTGCTTGCAATGATAATATTATTTCTCTATAAATTTAAAACAGCTTCTTAGTGGGAATAGTCTTTTAACTCTTGCCGCAGGTAGGGAGGAAAAAGAACATTCGCAGAGACATTTTTATTCTCTTCCCCTGCCGTTTCCCGTAGCCTTACGTGGTATTTCAGTTTCCATTATCGGAGATACTTAAAACTCCTCCCTTGCCGTGCCCCGTAGCATTGCGGGGTGTTTTACCCAGCAAAATATAGAGGTGGTGACACTCCACTGCCTATCTGCAATGAATAGAGGGCTACTTTTAAACTCCTCCCCTGTGTTTTGTCCTGCAAAATATAGGGGAGGTGTCCGCAAGGACGGAGGGGTTAGAAAATACCGGCAACGGTAGTGACAGAATTAAACCTTACAAGTCAAAAATCTTATGCCCCCTTTCCACCCCTCCCCATACCGCTAACGCAGCACAGAGGAAAAGAGTAAAAACCAGACAGTGAAAGGGCTATCAAAAATTTACGAATATTCTATAAATAGAATATAATAACTATTTTCTGTAAAAATATATAGAATATTGAGAAAAAAGCGATACATTTGCGACGGAAAGAAAGGGGTTAATATGTTAAAATATAATAAACTATCGATTTAATACACTTTATGAAATTTACAAAATTTGCTACAAGTAGCTTGATTTCCGGGTTACTGTTAGGTCTTTTCTCGTGTATCGATAACGATTATGACTTAAACAAAGACATCAATTTGGAAATCAGTGTAGGAGGTAATCTGAGTTTGCCCATCGGCAAAACCGACACGATACGGCTCAGCCGTATGATTGAAGAAGGGGACGTTCTCCATGTCATCGACGGAAAATACGTAATTAACAAAGCGGATAATATTTCCGAAAATATCGACGCTATCGATCCCGTCGTGATAGACGACTTCGCTCCCGACTTTAAGCCTTATACAAGACGTTTCGAAACCCAGACCGGTGAAATACCCGATATACCCGGATTGGAAGTCCCGGATATAGAAGTGGAATTCGAAGCAGATATACACACGACAGAGAACTTCAACATCAACACCGAAATACCGACAGAGGTAAAAGCGGTAAAAAGTATAAAAGTCACCGATAATAACGGACAAACACTTCACACGACACTCGACATTACAATATCGGGAATGCCCGTTTTCTTACCTCGACTTTACTTAGTAGGTGTCGAATTGAAATTTCCTCAGGTACTCGATTTCGACATAGAAGCTAGTAACGAAATCGTTCGCGACGGCTCTTCCATTTTCATCTCCAAGACAGTCGAACTAAGTCAAGGTAGCGGTAAAATATCCATTCCCATTACCGTCTATGGATTCTCAAATCCCATAGTAGAAAACGGGACTTTGATTCTGACCGACGAAATTGCAATCAATGGAAAAATTTATGCCGACAAACAAACCGTAGGAGCCGACGATCTCGAAAACACGACAATCAATATCCAACCCAATCTCACTTTGCCGACTCCGCAAATACGGGTGGATAAAGTCGCAGGAACCATAGTGCCCAATGTAGACATAAATACATCGGTATCCCTATCCGACCTACCCGATTTCCTCAAAGAAGAAGGAACAGCATTGGAAGTAAAAGATCTTTCTCTCGGCCTCTCTGTACAGAACCCCATCGAAGCGCCTATATCCACGAAATTCCGAATTTCACCGTTGAACGAAAACGGAGACGTGGTAAATGACAACGTGGTGAGTCTGGCATTAAAAATAGCCGGAGGACAAAAAAGCGACTTCACGATCACCAAGAACTCTCCCGAAATTACATCGGGCTCCCTCACGGCCCTGCTCCACACGATTCCCGACAAGATCGACATAGAAGTAACCGAAGTAGAAGTGGAAAGTGAAAACGACGACCAAGCCATCTCATTAGGGAAAAACGATTACAACATAAACATCGATTACAACATAAACGTTCCGTTAGAATTTGAAAACCTTCGAATTTTCTATAACGACACGATAGAAGACCTCAGCAGCGACTTGGCCGATATCACCGATAAAGTCAAACACCTCGAAATCTCTGCCGTTGTCGACAACGCCATTCCCGTGGATCTCACGCTTTCTGTCGAACCTCGCAACGAAGCCGGGGAAATTATATCAGGCATTACGTTACCCGAATCCGTAAAAATCGAAGCGGCTCCGAATGGAAACGGCACGATACAATCCACAGCCGTAAAAATCACCATCAAAGAAGAGCGAGATAAAGCCCTTCAAGAACTCGACAAACTATCGATAAAAATCGAAGGAGTCAACAGTGATGGCAATAACGATGTCACCCTCCGCCCCGACCAATTCATCGTTGTGCGCATGTCGGCGAAACTTCCCGATGGAGCACAAATGGATTTAGACGATTTGTAATAGATTAAAACCAGAAAGCAATGAAACACAATATAAAATACATACTGAGCGTATGCATAGGCATCGCTTTGACAATGGGATTGTCGGCTCAAACGCTCAACTCTTCCTATTTCATGGAAAAGATGACGAAACGCAACCAGCTTAATCCAGCCCTGAAAACGCCCAACGGATACGTCAGTTTTCCTGCACTCGGCAATTTCTATTTAGGAGTGAACTCCAATTTAGGACTTGGGACATTCCTCTATCCGAGAGGCAACGAATTGGTCACATTCCTCCACCCCAGTGTCCCCGCCGACGACTTTCTCGGCAAACTCACTCCCAACAATACCGTCGAACTCGATTTGGGATTAGACATCATCTCTTTTGGATTCTGGGCATGGGGTGGACAAAACACGTTCAACCTCGCCCTCAAAAGTTATTCGGGAGCATATATGCCCAAAGAAATATTCCAATTTCTCAAAACCGGACAAAAAGAAACCGGGATTACCCGTTACGACATGAGTAACATCACGGTTTCGACCGACAATTACGTGGAACTCGCATTAGGACACGCTCGGGACATTAACGACAAATTGGGAGTTGGAGCCAAAGTAAAAGTGCTGGTAGGTGCGGCACATGCCGAAGCAAGGATAGATCGCATGGATATATCCATGTCCCAAGACGAATGGTTCATCAAACAAGCCGGACATATACAAGCCTCTTCCCTCCTGAAATTAGAGACCGATCCCGAGACCGGAGAAATCACCGACTACGACACCGGAGATTTCGGTGTGGCAGGCTTCGGACTGGGATTCGATTTAGGGGCGACTTACGAGCTGATCGATAACCTCACCTTATCTGCGGCCCTTACCGACATCGGATTCATGCAATGGAACAACCTCACTCGTGGAGAAACCGATCCCACCAAAGAATTCCGATACACAGGATTCGACAATATCGGAGCCGAAGACGACGAAGAAGGAAACAACCCGTTCGACGATAAAGCCGACGAGTTAGGAGACGATTTGGAAGCGCTGGCAAAATTCTATAAATCCGATAGCCAATCCGTTACCAATTCGTTACGCACGACCATGCGCATTGGCGCAGAATATAGCATTCTGGACAATCACATCTCTTTCGGACTTCTTTCCACGACTCGCTTCGGCGGACATCGCACCTATGCCGAAGGTATGGCCGCCGTGAACTTCCGCCCGTTATCGGCGCTCCACATCACCCTCAACGGCTCCGTTTCCAATATGGGTAGCTCCGTGGGAGCCATTCTCAACGTATGCGCACCCGGCTTCAACCTGTTTTTCGGCACAGACTATTTTGCCACCAAATATTCCAAACAGTTCATTCCCATCAATCATGCCCGAGCCAATTTCTGTTTCGGCATAAATTTCACATTCGGGAAAAAACACGAAATATAAAAACGTAAAACACAACCGTTTGAAAAAATTTCAAACGGCTGTCCACAACAAGACAACCGCTCATGCGGAGCAGCGAAGCGAGATCGTCCATAAAACTTTTAGGGCGGCCTCGCTTTTTTCATAACACCGCAACAGCCCCACCACCTCGACACAATAAGAAATCAGTAAGAATTATCTTTACTTCCAATCCCTCAATAACGAAAACAGAATGAGACCTCCCCCTCTCCCACAGCTCATCACAAATGAGATAAGGAGGGGAGAGAATTGAAAGTGGTACTTCTCGTTTCGGCATAAAGATAGATTTTCACTTCTCCCCCTGCCGTACCCCGCAGCATTACGGGGTGTCACATATAGAATCGGAGCAGAAGCGAAAGGGAAATACATCTCACCCTCCTCCCCTATGTTTTGCCACACAATATATAGGTGTGGAGTACCCGCAAGGCAAGAGGGTAAACCCTACAATCACAACTCCTAAATACACAATACTCTCCCTTAAAAGTTCTATATATAATTATTGTTAACAACATATATTTTCATAATAAAAAACACAATAAATCAAAAATAAATCAATTATATTTACATCGTTTCTAAACGAAATAACCTCATTGGAATAAACTAAAATTTAATACTTAATCGAAAATATCATGAAAACAAATCGCCTCTTTTTTGTAATAGCAGTATACAGTTTTTCTTTCTGCGTAATGGGACAAATGAAAATCCAAAACGATGGACAAATTTCAATAGGTGGATATGGTTCAAATTCTATGGGCTCCTCTACTTTGAACCTTTTCCCCAAAAACGAAAAAGCCCCTGCCCGTATTTCATTTTATAATTCGGTAAGTAACCCTGTAAATGATGTTTATATCGGACGATATATAACTTCGGAAAATCCATCGTTATTCCATTTATATGGCCGTGAAGGATTCTGCTTTTCAAGTTCCGAGGGAGACGTAGTTCTCTATGACAATGCCAATTATGGTTCGATGATACAATTCTTAAATGTTGATGTTATCGGTTATTTTTATTCACCATCTGACAGTCGTTTCAAAAAAAACATACAACCGCTAAACAACACACTCTCGGGATTACTCCGACTCTCGGGAATCAGTTATCAGTTGAACAAGGAAACTCCTGCCGGAACAAACAACATAAAAATAAACAAAAAAGAAAATGCCCGTACCCATTTCGGATTCTTGGCACAAGAGGTAAAAGAGGTTTATCCAGAATTAGTACGTACCGATTCAGCGGGATACATGTACATCGACTATATAGGCATGATTCCACTGATTGTTAACGCCTTAAATGAAATACAGGCAAAAGTCGATTCGCAAGAAACTGTCATCGCCGAGTTGCAAAAAGAGTTGGCAGCCTTGCGGGACGGAACGCCCATAGGCGGCGCACTCCGCAAGTCCGAGCGACGCAATACCGCAGTCGAGTCGGAAAGTGCTATTGTTCCCGTCCTCTATCAGAACAATCCCAATCCGTTCAGTGCAACCACCGTCATACGTTTTGCCCTACCCTACGAGACACAACAGGCCGATCTATATATCTACAATCTGCAAGGCGAGCAGATACGCCGCATGGAAATCGCCGACCGAGGTGAAGGAAAAGTAACCTTGCAAGGCTCAGAGCTCTCGGCAGGAATGTACATCTACTCCCTCGTGGCCGATGGGAAAGAGATAGACAGTAAACGTATGATATTGACCAAATAGAGGCAACAGTCATGAAACCGACAATATCACGATTGCGGCATACGGTCGTCGCCCTGTCGTTTGCCCTCTCCATCTCGGCAGTCAATGCGCAAATCAGCTATACGGCGACATTCGACCAACACCTTTTGACAACCGATACGGTTAGTGAAAATGGCGACTCTTACCTTCGACTCAGATATCCCGACTTGTGGACACAGTCCACAGCCGGTACGCCCGAGTTGCCAGTACACTATTTACGATTTTCCGTTCCTTGCGATGCTACCGATTTCACGGTTTCCGTTACGGGTGAGACCACAATTGCGGCTCGGTATACGCTACCGGTTTATCCGACCCAGCCACCTATTCCCTCCGACAGGAATACAAGCGAGCAACCGTTCGTTTCCCCCGACAGCACGGTATATAGCAACAACCGATATTGGCCGGCTGTTCCGGTACAAGTGGTAGACGAAGGATTTCTCGATGGTGACAACCACATCGTCACCGTTGCTGTATGGCCGATAAGTTACGCTCCGACCGATGGTGAAATCCTCTTTCGTAATTCCGTGTCCGTCCGTCTCGATTATTCGGTGAAAAACGCGGGTTCCGAAAACCCATCGCGCCTTCGGGCGATATCCCGCAGGACAACCGGCAAAAATAGCGTTCGATGGGGAAAAGAGGAGGCGAAAAGGATAGTCGTCAACCCTGCTCAGGTCGATGGGTTCGCCCCTGCGACAGCGACCCGTTCAGCCTCATCCCGGACAGTTACTACTTTACCCGACTTCGAATATACTGTTGTGACAAGTCGGGAATTAGCTCCGGCTTTCGATCGCCTCATCGGGTGGAAACGGCAAAAAGGATACTCGGCAGGAGTAGTTTGTATCGAGGATATCTTAGCGTGTCCCGATTTTCAAGGAGGCGATTTGGTCTCCAATATCGACGATGATGCCGGTAAACTGCGAGCCTATCTGAAATATGCCTACGACTCCGGCTCTCTTCGCTATGCCTTGTTAGCGGGCGATTATACCGTATTGCCCATTCGATATGGTTGTGGAGACCACAATTATTCTTCTACAAAAATTGTTTCCAACAATAGTAAAATTCCTACCGATATATATTTCAGCGATTTCAATGGGAACTGGAATAAAGATGGAGACGATCATTATGGAGAGTCGACTCATGATAAGGTAGACTTCTACCCCGAGATATTTGTGGGACGGTTGTTATGTACCTCCCGGCAGGAGATTGCAAACTATACCGAAAAACTGATACGGTATGAGCGCAACCCTGGCAATGGCGATTACAGTTATCTGCAAAAGGCCTTTTATTGTCAAAGCGATCAAATGCAACGAGACAATGAAGCAGGTATAATAAAAAGCGCATGGGGAACGACCTTTTATCAAGATACTGTTATAGAAGAATTTCCGTCGTATGAAACACAATCAGTTACTAAGCCAACAGGCGCAGATGTCATTCGAGAAATGAATAATCGGTATGGCTTTTTCAGTTGGCATGGACATGGTGCTCCGGCGGGTATAACAGTACGAAGTCGGGGAGTCAACGATTGGGATAACTATGCCATCGTTCCATTTGATGGGGTTTTGGATAAAGATTCTGTGCATTATTCTATGAATGTAGAAGTCGGTCATGGATTGGACAATTTAACGAATCAAGATTATCCGGCCATTGCCTATTCAATAGCCTGCGACGTAACTCCATTCGATATTTTTGAAAGATATGATATAAAATATAATATAGGCAGTTCCTTTACGGTAGCTGGCTTATATGGTGGTCCAGCCTTTTTGGGAAATACCCGAGTTGGTTGGATTGGCCCTTCTGTGAGATTAGAAAAATTATTTGTAGAGCAAATAAAATCAAATTCTTATCAATTAGGAGTGGCAGAAGCCTTGTCGAAAGCTACTTTCAATGATGATTGGTGCAAACAGACCCACAGTTTAATCGGTTGTCCCGAATTCGAGATGTGGACCGATATCCCTTCGGTATACAAAGGTGTTACTGTATGGAGAAGAGATAATTCAATTGTAGTAAGGGGTAGATTGGAAGGTAGCAAAGTAGCTATCACCTCCGGCTCAAATGGGTTACCCGAAGTAAAAGACCTAACAAAAACAAGCGTAACCTTCAATGGAGTCTCTCCCAACAGTGTAGTAACGGTTTACAAGCACAATGCCATACCGTACATTGCCACGCTATACCTACAAAACGACACGCTACGTTCTTCCCAATATTTACATGTAAACAATGTCCACATCGGCAAAGCGGTAGATACGAACCAGACGGAGGGAGACGTTGTTTTTAAATCGGGAACTCTCACGTTGGAATCCGGTGGAGATGTATGGATAGACGAAGGGGTAATCATAGAGAACGGTGCGACATTGATAATCGAGTGTAAAGGAAATGTAACAATCTCCGGTGGAACAGTGGAGCGCGGTGGCACGTTGCGAATCGATGCCGGGGGAGAGATAATGATACAAAAAGGCTTCGAGGCAAAAATTGGGGCAAATGTAGAATTTAAATAATATAGGGAGGAACCGAAATATGAAAAGACTATTGCTGTTGATTGCCGTGTCGATAGTATGGAGCGGTAGCGTCTTGCAAGCACAGGAATACGAGTATGTCCCTTTGGTTCGTGAAGGGGTGGAATGGGGATACACCGGCGATCTGGGCGACTACCGCTGTCAGATAAAAGGCGACACGATAATCGATGGAACGACATATAAAAAATTTTATAGGTACACGACCTGCGGATTGCAAAAGAATAGCCCCTGCTACGTGGTAGTAAGGGAAAATGACAAAAAAGTGTACTATCGGGAAATAACCGGCGATAACCGTGAAGAACGATTAATCTATGACTTTTCTCTTGAAAAAGGAGATATGGCTATCTTATATAGCCGTTCGTTTTTGGATTATATGCAGATAGATGTCCGTTATGTAGATACAATACAGGTGGGTTCGACCTATCGTAAAAAGTTAGAATATCCTTTTCATGACGTAATAGAAGGGATCGGCGGTTTGAAAAATGATTGGCTGGTCGCTGCTTTCGACATAGCGCCATGTGTTCCAGATTGCAATGTCTGGATATATTTGTCCTATGTGAAAAATCTTGTCACCGGCGAATATGAGTACGGGAACAAGGGGGCTTGTGGCGACACCTATGCATATGACCCTTACGTGAAAGATTGTGACTTTGGTTATTATAATTATAACTGGGGCAGTGTTTCGGGATTTACCCATTATAGGATACAAGGCGAAACGAACATGAACGGGAAGACTTACAAAGGTCTGTATTCCCTCACCGGAGATTCTTCTGCTTCTTCGGAACAGACCCTCATAGCTTTTGTGCGGGAAGAAAATAAAAAAGTCTACTTTATGGACGGCGAGAAAGAATGGCCGTGGTATGATTTCACTTTGGAGAAAGGCGATACATGGACAATCGAGGCCGAATCTCCGCTCTCTCGGCATGGGGAGGAAATAGAAGTCGTCGTTTCGAATGTAGATACGATAACCATAGGAGGAAAATCTCGGAAACGCATATCGTTTCAAGGCTATTATTCGTGGGTGGAAGGATTAGGAGATATGGAAAGCCTGCCTTTTCATACCTTTTATGGCATACCTACCTGCCCCTGTGGAGATGATATGCATTACTATCGAGTGGACGGAGACTTTGTTTTTAAGACATCTACTTATTGGGGACTCCCCATAGTAGACCCGTTTATAGACGGCAATTACATTCCCTTTATCAAAGAAGCCGATTGGACCTATTACGATGCAGCCCCAAGTGGGACAACGATATTTCCCCGATATCATTTGGCTGCAAATGTTTTCAATTCCGAAGGCGTTTATATGAACGATAACGTCTATTACTGGCTGTATCGTTACGAAGGTTGCGATTTCGATAAATCCGTTTCACGACAAAAGTTGGTACTGGTGCGGGAGGAAAACCAAAAAGTCTACGTGCTCGATAGTATAGATGGGAAATATGTAGATAAACTCCTGTATGATTTTACGCTGGAAGTAGGCGACACCCTGCGCATGGACGAAGGGTCGTATTATCACCGACCCGAAGATGGCGATGACTGGAATGCAATACCGGGTCGGAAACGGTGTGACGACCGCATGTACAGGAAAAACGACCCTTATGGAGAACTCGATCCCTATTCGGGATTTGAAGTAATAGGTATAGACTCGATAGTCGTGGACGGACAAAAACGAAAGGCTATCACTTGGAACAACGGCAACACATGGGTAGTCGGATTGGGTGAAATCAGTGAATATCCTTTGGCTCAATTCTATATGGACTATACGACATGTATAACACCTCCGTTTTACCTATTGTATCAAAAAGTAAATGGAGAATATTCCTACGAAGTGTTGGCAGAACATGATTTTACGCCCGATCCATGTGTAAGCGGTATCGTCGAAAATAAATCGTCTTCTCTGCGTATCGCCCATACCTCCGATGCCCTGATTGTGACCTTGCCGGGCACAGGCTATCGATTAGCCGAGCTCACCGAGATGACCGGCCGCTTGGCGTGGTGCGCCTACTTGGACAGCGAAGCGGAAGAAGTAACGATTCCCACCGCCACCCTTTCGTCCGGAGCGTATATCGTCACCCTATCGAACGACCGGAGCGAACGCATTGTTCAGAAAGTGATGATACAGTAAACTGAATAAAAGGCATTGAAGGGATTCGGCAAGAAATTAGGGAAGATTGGCGATAAAGTTTAGCGATGAATTTCTTGTTCGACAACCACATTTCAGACTCTTCGGTAAGGGGTTGAAAACAGTGGAGCGATGTTGTCAAAAGATTCCTTCGGACACTCCGCCTATATTTCCTTACAGGGACACCGAGGGAGAAGAGGCTCAACCCTGTCACTACCGCTGCCGGTATTTTCCAACCCCTCCGGCACTACGTACCACCGCCCCTATATTTTGCGTTGCAAAACACAGAGGAGGAGTGTGTGAAAGCCCTACAATACCGCAGGGTATAGGCGAGGGAGTTAAAGGGCATTCTCCTTTTGAGATGGAAGAATAGATTTTACACTTCTCCCCTGCCGTACCCCACAGCATCACGAGATGTTGCACTAACATCGAAGCAGGAGCAAAAAGCAAAGACAATTCAATAGAAAGGCATTAACCTCCTCCTCTGCGTACGTATGTACGATAGGGCAGATATCCGAAGAGCAGAGGGGTTAAAAACAGTGGAGCGATGTTGTCAAAAGATTTCTACACTCCTCCCCTACCGTGTCCCGCAGTATTACGGGGTGTCGTAAAGCGATATAAGAGTATCCACTCTCGAAGTCATGCAAAAAAAGCCGCTCGATATGAACGTATATCGGGCGGCATTCTATATTCAAATAGATCGAATTCTATTTCAATGCGTCGGCAAGAGCAGCATTAGTTTTATGAACGGCAGCAGCACTCTTGGCAAATGCCTCTTTCTCGGCAGCGTTCAATTTCAACTCAACCACTTTTTCGATACCGTTTTTACCCAATACACAAGGTACGCCTATGCAGAGGTCTTTCTCCCCGTACTCGCCTTCCAGCAAAGCGCTGCAAGGAACCATGCGTTTCTGGTCGCCCAATACGGCCTCTACCACCGAAGCGGCAGCAGCACCCGGAGCATACCATGCCGACGTTCCCAGCAATCCGGTCAATGTAGCGCCACCCACCATCGTGTCGGCAGCAACTTTTTGCAAAGCCTCTCCGCTCAGGAATTCGGTAACGGGAATACCCTTGTAAGTAGCGAAACGAGTAACAGGAATCATAGTCGTGTCGCCGTGACCGCCGATTACGAAACCTTCTACCTCCGACAGATTGGCATTCAACGCTTGGCTCAGATAATATTTGAAACGAGAGCTGTCCAAAGCGCCACCCATACCGATAATGCGGTTTTTGGGAAGACCCGATACTTTATGAATCAAATAAGTCATCGTATCCATCGGGTTACTTACACACAAGATAACAGCATTGGGAGAATATTTCAAAACATTCTCTACGACCGACTTCACGATGCCGGCATTCACTCCGATCAACTCCTCGCGAGTCATACCCGGTTTACGGGGAATACCCGAAGTGATAACAACCATATCCGAATTGGCGGTAGCCTCATAGTTGTTGGTCACACCTTTGATACGCGATGCGAAACCTGCCGTTACAGCAGCCTGCATCATATCCATAGCCTTGCCTTCCGATACACCTTCTTTAATATCGAGCAAAACGACTTCGTCTGCAATTTCTCTGAATGCTAACACGTTTGCACAAGTAGCGCCAACGTTTCCAGCTCCGATAACCGATACTTTTGACATAATTGTTTGATTTTAAAATTAATATATGATATTACCTTTCTTGTTCTCTATGTTTCGCAAATTTACAACTATTTCCATATTATGGAAAAATTTCCTCAATTAAAATTGTATAAACTTTGCATATTCTTTTAAGCAAAATTTAAAAACAGCTATACATCTAATAGCCAATAAATTAGCAAATCCATATGGATTATTCTTGCAAATCGCCCTTACCTTCGCGCAATACCACAGGCTCGTCTCCCGTACAATCGACCGTAGTCGACG
>OGYV01000545.1_pt1 | contig 31962 bp, 31 predicted proteins | sample 1576651 | NCBI WGS metagenome assembly OGYV01 (sample SAMEA3541570, study PRJEB24748) | human gut metagenome | biome: human gut; feature: human-associated habitat; material: faeces | place: China | collected 2012
ACCATAACTCCTTGACACAATCCAGAAATAATCCGATTGCGTTCAGGAAAGTGGTACTTGAGAGGCTGTTCACCCGGTCCATATTCTGTAAGAACTAAATGATTTTTGGCCATATAGTCCTGCAAAGCTTTATTTTCTTTAGGATAATAAACATCAAGTCCGGTCCCGATAACTGCAATAGTGTTCCCCTTATTTTTCAAGGCCTCCATATGCGCACAAGTATCAATCCCACGAGCCAATCCACTCACAATAGTAAAGTGATTACCAAGTTCACTAACAATTTTTCGAACGGACTGTTTGCCTGTTTCAGAACACTTTCTTGCCCCAACAACAGCTAGCTTTGGTTTACTTAGCAAGTCAAGATTCCCTTTATAATAAAGAAGAACAGGAGGATTATAGGTATGCTTCAGCTCAATGGGATATTCATTATCAAAAATCGATAACGTAGGAAAACGTTCAAACTGTTCTTTGAGTTGCTTAATATCTAAACTCTTATACTTTTCCATAAAAAGAACGGCATTTTTAGACTTGGATACCACTGCCATATCACGTAAACTCAATTTTCTATCTTGAGTCTTTTGATAGTCCAAAATATTTAAGATATTCAAATTCGTCAAACCAGCGGCTTTAAGTTTAAAAAGTTCAAAATTATTCATATAGATACCTCCTTTTCATTATTCGTAACAGAAAAGAAAAAAGCTCCATTATGGAACTTTCCGTGATTACAAATCATTTTCAGAAGCAAAATAAGACGCCGCGCCTAGTAGGTTACTATCGTTATGGAAATGACAGGCTTGAATAGTTATGGGCTCAAAACCTAATTCAGGCTTATCCTTAAATAACTCCTCATAGGCATCACTTATTCCTTCTATTAAAGTACCTTGCCTACTGATACCACCACCGATAACAACTTTCTCCAGCCTAAAGAAGCTCTGCAAATTTAGCACAAGAACAGCAATTTCATGACAATAGTCTTTAAATAAAAGATTTAGCTCTTCCGATTGATTTCCCTCTATAGCTGAGAATACGGCTGGACCATCGTCTTGATTTAACCCAAGTAATTGACTGGCTTCATGAACAAAGCCAACTGCAGAACCCTTATTATCGACAAGGCTTACTAAGCCATGCATAAACAATTCCCACTGGAAGGGCAGAGAGGTTTGACTCATGCTTTGGGGACTTGGAGCTCGCAGATATTGGGTGACTGACAGAGGTGATAGCAAGTCCTTCTGTGAGACAAGTCCTAAACCAACACCCGTACCTAAAACCAAGGCAGCCCCACAATCTAAATCTTGTAGACTTCCATATCTGGCTTCAGCCAAAGCTGCCGCATCAGCATCATTGATAACCCTTACAGGCAGTTGAAATGTTTTAGTCAATCGTGCCCCAAGAGGAATAGCCGTTAAATAAGGGATAAGACCGCCCTTGAAAATGAAGCCACGTTTACTATTTATTTCTCCTGGGCATGCAATGGCAATCCCAGAAATGATATCCTTGTGAGACGAGACAATATGCTCTAAAGTCAACCAAAAGTCGTCTAACGTTGGTGGTGTTGGAACTTTAGATTGATTGCTAATCCTAAAATCATCATCAACTAACCCAAACTTGATAAAGGTTCCTCCAATATCAATAGCTAAAATCACACCACTTCACCTACTTTTTATTATTGACTTTATGGGTTCAAAGCTTCTTCTATGAATTGGAGTAACACCAAAGTTATCTATGCCAGACAAATGATCCTTGGTACCATAACCTGCATTTTTGGCAAATGCATAACCAGGAAACTCCTGATCATAGTCAGCCATCATCTTATCCCGGGTTACCTTTGCTACGATAGAAGCTGCCGCAATTGATAAAGAATTAGCATCCCCTTTTATAATCGATGTTTGTCCTATTGGTAGGTCCAAAGTCATGGCATCAATTAACAAATGTTCTGGTTTGGGACTAAGTTTTTCAATAGCTTCAGCCATAGCAAGCTTGGTTGCTTCATAAATATTGACATCGTCAATCACATGATTGTCCTTAATACCAATCCCAACAGCTACCGCTTCCTTCATGACCTGCTTATAAATAGCTTCATGTTTTGATTTTGGTATTTTTTTACTATCATTAAGACCTTTTATTTTGCAAAGCTTTGGTAAAATCACCGCTGCAGCTACCACTGGCCCAGCCAAAGGGCCACGTCCAACTTCATCAACACCTGCAATGAGTTCAATTCCCTGAGCATAAAGCGATTTTTCATAACTGAGCATCATCTCTAAGCGTTCTTCCTCAGCAATCTCAGCTTGTATAGCTTTACGGCGTTGCTTAATGGCAGTCTGTACACCAGCTCGACTATCTTCCTCAAAACTTGCCCATCGGTGATCGTCAAGGTCTGTCAAAGTGGCCAATTGCTCCTTGACTTCTTTAATTGTCGCCATCAGTATCGACCCCAACAATATCAAGTGTGTAACGTCCTAGTTTTCCATCACGAACTTCTTTGACAAATAGATTATAGAAACGGTCATAATCTTCACGGAAGCCAAGTTTTCGAGTCATTTCCATAATGATTTCTGGTGCCTCTTCTTCAAGGTCAATCCCTTTAAAGCGTTCCTCTAAACGTTCAGGATAGTAAGTTTTAAAATAGTTAAGTCCAAAAATTGTAACTTCATCCATTGGCAAGAGCTGGTCCTTGATGGCACCTGTCAAAGCAAGTTTCAAACCGACCAATTCATCTTCAAACTTAGGCCACAAAATCCCCGGAGTATCCAGAATTTCCAAATCCTTATTTGACTTCAACCACTGTTGACCTTTTGTCACACCAGGTTTATTTCCTACAACGGCAATTTTTTTACCAGCCAAACGATTCATCAAGGTAGATTTCCCAGCATTTGGAATCCCAATAATCATGGTTCGCAAGGTCTCTTTCTGGATACCGCGTTCACGTAGTCGTTGAATCTTGTCAGCCATAAGACTCTTAGCAGCGTCTGTCACCAATTTAACTGTAGATTGTTCCTTGGAATTGATGGCCAAGGTTTTAATCCCTTGACTCTCAAAATAGCTACGCCACTCTTTTGTACGATTACTATCAGCAAGGTCAGCCTTATTGAGAATTAAAAGTTTTGGTTTATCGCCAACAATTTTAGTTAGCATGGGATTTTGACTTGACAGTGGCAAACGTGCATCCACTAAAATTGTTACAAAATCAACATGCTTCAGATTTTCCTGAACTTGTCGACGAGCTTTGGACATGTGACCAGGAAACCATTGAATAGTAGCCATGTATATCTCTCCTCTTTCTTTTCTTAGTAAAATATGATTTAAACTCTTTAAAAAAAGCCAAAGACTTGGCTTTACTTTACTTATATTATATCAGATTTAGTTTGAGATGCCCAATCGATAAAAGTTGACTAAGCCTCAACAGGCATAAAGTTACCTACAATTTTACCAATAATTCGAGGATCTTCCTCATAGGGTGCGAACTTATCACCATAACGTTTATTGAGAGAAACTAAACGTAGCCCATCTTCCTCTCGATAAACTTTTTTAATATAGGTTTGCCCATCCCAGTCTACAGCATAAACAGCTCCATCATAATCAAAACCTGTTTGTTTGATTAGCACTACTTCACCATTCAGATAGGTAGGTTCCATAGAGTCTCCAAATACCCATGATGCAAAGTCATGATCTAATTCTTCATCATAGAAAACTTCATCATAATTGCCATCACCAAAGTAAGTGTAACCAGTTCCGGCTGATAAACGCTCGAAAACTTTGTAAGAGTAAAGCGGAATAACAGGTGCTTTCTGCTTTTCTGCTTCTTGCCCTTCTAGGAGAGCCTTAGTGAGTCGCAAAGCTTCCTGACGATTTTCCTCATTTAATTCCAAGTAGACTTCTACAATCTCATGTTCAGACAGAAAATAGGTTTCAGCTACACCAAAAAGTTCGGCCAAAACCGAAAGGTTCTTTTGATTTGGTTTCGTCTTACCGTTTTCCCAATTAAAATAAGAGGAGCGTGAAATTCCTAGATGCTTAGCTACTGATGCTTGGCTCATTCCTTGCGCTTCTCGAATTTCCTTAAGTCTTTGTCCTGAAAACATGGCTACCTCCGTAAGTTAATAAACTAACATAAGTTTATCAAAAAAAGCAGTTGTTTTCAAGTGAAACTAACTACTTTTACATTTCTCTTTTATCTCATTCTTTAACTAAAAATCCTAGATGGTTAAGTGCCTCTTCAATATAATCTATATCTTGCTCACTATCTGCTTCGACAAGATGATAATGAACACCGTTTGTCAAATCAGATAAGGGGCGAAAATCATTTGACGAGGCTTGGTCTAAAAAATGACTAACATCTCGACGACAAGTCAATTTCAACAAAGTCTGAATTTCTCCATAAACTGGATGATCTATCATGATATTTTGAATACGGCCTCCATTATCAACAATAGCCAAAAGCTCATCCTCCATATCGGACACTTTATGATTCACCTTAAACAGTCGACGTACATAAGAATCATCTTCTCTGCTTTTATAGATATATCCTCTATTAGTTGAAATAATCTGGGCACCATCTGCACGTAAGAGTGCAATATCTTGAACAATGATTTGACGTGTCACACCAAAATGCTCCGCCAAACTCTGTCCATTCATTGCCTCTTTAGTTCCCTTTAAGAGTGCCAATAATTCTTGTTTTCGATTTGAAGCCATAGACCAACCATACCTCTTTCAATTAGCGTATTTTTCGAATACTTTTGAAAATCGTTAATGCTATAACATAGTCTATCATACTATGAACAATAGTGCCAAAACCAACTAAAACAAAGAGAACATAGAATAGTTTTTGGAAATCCTCTCCTGTTACGGAATAAAAAATCACGCAAGCAAGAACTTCACCTATGGCATGGATAAGTCCTAAAACAAAGTTGAAAAGTAATGATGATTTATGGTTTTCTATCGTTTGTGGAAATTTTTTCAAATAGAGTGCGCCTAATAAGCCAAATATAATATGTGAAAAGGCCCTAAAAACAACCACAATCGGATAGCCAGCCATAAAGTATCCCAAACTAGAGGCTAAGATAACAAAAGCAGTTACCCAGGGAGATATAAACATGGCTAGAAATATTGGAACATGACTCCCCAAAGTATACGAAGCCGGTGGGATGATTAGTTTAATTGGCATGATACTTGGGATAAGGATAGCAATTGCAGTTAATAAAGCTGCAAAGGTCATTTCTTGAATTCTCTTTTTCGGTTTCATAATCTACTCCTTTTTATTGTATATACATTAGTATATTACAGTGTATAGTTATATAAGTCAATGTTTTTCAGAAAAAAACACTAGAGCAAAATGCCCTAGCGTTCTATGTTTCTTATTTACGTTTTTTCTTAGCTTTTTTCATCTTATTAGCTTGACGCTTCATCGCATGTTTCATGGCAAATGAACCAACCTTACCTTTAAGGCCACCACCAAGCATTTGGCTAAGATCCATATTTCCAAGATCTGGCATACCAGCGCCACCCATCATGCCTTCGAGAGCAGACATGTCCATATTCCCCATATCAGGCATATTTGGCATGTTTTTTGGGAGATTATTTGGATTAAGACCCATTTGACGCATCATTTGCTCCATATCGCCAGACATAACACCTTGCATCATTTGTTTGGCTTGGTTGAAGTCTTTAATAAACTTGTTAACTTCGATGAAGGTATTCCCTGAACCATTGGCAATACGGCGACGACGACTTGGTGTCAAAAGATCTGGATTTTCACGTTCTTCAGGTGTCATAGATGATACGATGGCACGTTTGCGTGCAATTTGCTTTTCATCTACTTTAACATTAGCCAAGGCTGGATTGTTAGCCATACCTGGCAACATCTTAAGCAAATCTTCCATTGGACCCATATTTTGTACTTGGTCTAATTGGTCGATGAAGTCATTGAAGTCAAAGGTATTTTCACGCATCTTTTCAGCCAACTCAAGAGATTTTTTCTCATCATACTCTTGAGAAGCTTTTTCGATAAGGGTAAGAAGGTCACCCATACCCAAAATACGACTTGACATACGGTCTGGGTGGAAAGTCTCGATATCCGTAATTTTCTCACCTGTACCCGTAAATTTGATTGGCTTGCCGGTAATCTCACGAATAGAAAGAGCCGCACCACCACGCGTGTCCCCATCAATTTTAGTAAGAACAACACCAGTGATATCTAGCTGTTCGTTGAACTCCTTGGCAACGTTAGCAGCTTCCTGACCAATCATGCTATCCACAACCAAGAGAATTTCGTTTGGATGAGCAAAATCTTTAATATCATGCAACTCTTGCATGAGAGTCTCGTCAATCTGCAAACGACCAGCCGTATCAATCAAGACATAGTCATTCTTATTGGTACGCGCTTGTTCCAAACCATTTTTGACAATCTCAACTGCTGGTGTCTCTGTTCCCATATCAAAAACAGGAACATTGATTTGTTGCCCCAAAGTTTTCAATTGATCAATGGCTGCTGGACGATAGATGTCCGCCGCAATCATCATTGGACGGGCTTCTTGTTCCTTGATCAACTTATTAGCCAATTTACCAGCAAAGGTTGTCTTACCAGCCCCTTGGAGACCAACCATCATAATGATTGTTGGAATCTTTGGAGATTTCTCAATTTCAGATGTTTCAGACCCAAGAATCTCTGTCAATTCTTCATTAACAATCTTGATAATTTGTTGTGAAGCATCAAGAGTATCAATGATTTCGTGACCTACAGCACGTTCACGAACACGTTTGATAAATGTCTTAACGACTGGTAGCGCTACGTCTGCTTCAAGAAGTGCCAAACGAATCTCTTTAGTGACTTCTTGAACTTCTTTCTCTGAAAGTTTTCCTTTACGTCTTAAATTTTTGAAAACGCCTTGCAAGCGTTCCGTTAAGCTTTCAAAAGCCATATATCATTTCCTCTCTTACTTTCTGCTTGAATCTAATCTCTATTATCAATGCTGCTGAGCACAGCAATTTGTTCCTGAAGATAGCTATCGTCTGGATATTTTTCCATGATATCATCAAAAATTTGGCTACGGACGATGTAATCTGAATACATATGTAATTTCATCTCGTAAGCTTCTAAAATCTTCTCAGTACGCTTGATGTTATCATATACTGCCTGACGACTCACACCAAATTCCTCAGCAATTTCTGCCAAACTGTAATCATCCGCATAATAGAGCTCAATATAGTTCATTTGCTTATCTGTCAACAGTGCAGCATAGAACTCAAAAAGGGCATTCATGCGATTGGTTTTTTCAATTTCCATAAGCTACATTTTACCATAAAATCATGGTGTTAGCACGATTCTTGTGCAGAAAAAAGCAGTGACTTCTAGTTATTCTCCAAATAAAATTCAAAACGGTCACCAACATAGTAACTTCGTACATATTCGAAAGCCTGACCGTCTTGGAGGAAGGAAATTTGTGTCAGACTCAAGAGAGCATCGCCAGTCTTAACCTTAAGGTGCTTGGCTAAACTACTATTGGCCAAACTAGCTGATATGGTCTGCTGACTTTTCCCTATTTCATAGCCGTTATCGGTCAGTGTCTTGAAGAAATGTTCCGTTATTTCTGACTCCTTGAAACCTCGGATAATCTTCTCAGGGATACTGGCAATCTCATAGGCAACTGGAAGATCATCCGCAAAGCGAACACGTTCCATACGAATCACATAGGACTGTGGTAAGACACCTAAATTTTTGATTTCAAATTCATTGGGATGCACACGTTTATATGAAATAAGCTCACTAGACGGTTTCTTGCCTTGGGATTTGACAATCTCTGTGAAACTCGTGGTTCCACGCATCTTTTCCTTAACTCGACTGCTGGCCACAAAAGTACCACTACCTGGTTTACGCTCTAAAATACCCTCGTCTACTAAAAGTGTTATGGCCTGACGCACAGTCATACGACTCACATCAAAAGTGTCGCAAAGATCCCGCTCGCTAGGGAGACGTTGCCCGATTTTCCAAGTGCCATCATCAACATCTGCCTTAATCTTATCATGTATGCGAATATATGCTGGTAGCATCTAATACCCCCTTCTTTACCCCTATTTTACAAAAAAACTAATAGAATTGTAAAGGTGACGACAAGACTTACAGTTCATCGTATAAATCTAGGTGCTAAGTCCTTAAAATTGTGATACAATGATTGCATAAGAGTCCATGTGTGACGTAAAAAGAAAGGGTAATAATGACTGACATTTCTACTTTGAATGATGTGCAGAAAATCATTGTTCTAGACTATGGTAGCCAATACAATCAGCTGATTGCACGTCGTATTCGTGAATTTGGCGTTTTCTCTGAATTGAAAAGCCATAAAATTACCGCTGATGAAGTCCGTGCCATCGATCCTATCGGTATCGTACTTTCAGGTGGTCCTAACTCTGTTTATGCCGAAGATGCATTTGGTATTGACGAAGAAATTTTTGAACTTGGTATTCCAATTCTTGGTATCTGTTACGGAATGCAACTGTTGACCCACAAACTTGGTGGTAAAGTTGTTCCTGCTGGTGAAGCTGGTAACCGTGAGTATGGCCAATCAACACTTCGCCTTCGTGCCCAATCAGAACTCTTTGCAGGAACTCCTGAAGAACAAGTCGTTCTTATGAGCCACGGTGATGCTGTTACAGAAATTCCAGAAGGTTTCCATCTTGTTGGTGACTCAGTAGATTGCCCATTCGCCGCAATGGAAAATACTGAGAAAAACTTCTACGGTATCCAATTCCACCCAGAAGTTCGTCACTCTGTATATGGTAACGATATCTTGAAAAACTTCGCTTTCGGTATCTGTGGTGCCAAAGGTGACTGGTCAATGGCTAACTTCGTAGATATGCAAATTGCACAAATCCGTGAAACAGTTGGTGACCGAAAAGTCCTTCTTGGACTCTCAGGTGGGGTTGACTCATCTGTTGTTGGTGTCCTTTTGCAAAAAGCAATCGGAGATCAATTGACATGTATCTTCGTTGACCACGGTCTTCTCCGTAAAGGTGAAGGTGACCAAGTTATGGAGATGCTTGGAGGTAAATTTGGCCTTAACATTATCCGTGTTGATGCTTCTAAACGCTTCCTAGACCTCTTGGCTGGTGTTGATGATCCTGAGAAAAAACGTAAAATCATCGGTAACGAGTTTGTTTACGTCTTTGATGACGAAGCAAGCAAACTTAAAGGTGTAGACTTCCTAGCTCAAGGAACACTCTACACTGATATTATTGAATCAGGTACTGAGACAGCTCAAACAATCAAATCTCACCACAATGTTGGTGGTCTTCCAGAAGACATGCAGTTCGAATTGATTGAACCACTCAACACCCTCTTCAAAGATGAAGTTCGTGCCCTTGGTACTGAAATGGGAATGCCTGATGAAGTCGTTTGGCGTCAACCTTTCCCAGGACCAGGACTTGCCATCCGTGTTATGGGTGAAATCACTGAAGAGAAACTTGAAACTGTTCGTGAGTCTGATGCTATCCTTCGTGAAGAAATTGCAAAAGCCGGTCTTGATCGTGATGTATGGCAATACTTCACTGTTAACACAGGCGTTCGCTCTGTCGGTGTTATGGGTGATGGCCGTACTTATGACTACACTATCGCTATCCGTGCTATCACTTCAATTGACGGTATGACAGCTGACTTTGCAAAACTTCCATGGGAAGTTCTTCAAAAGATTTCTGTACGTATCGTTAACGAAGTTGACCACGTTAACCGTATCGTCTACGATATTACAAGTAAACCACCTGCAACCGTAGAGTGGGAGTAAAATATAAACCTAATTTAAAGTGACTTGATTGATTTAACAGCATTTTGAATTGTTTTAAAACGCTAAAATCTAATTAATTATATTTGGTTCCCCACCAAATACCCCACCAGAATTTCTTTCTGGTGGGGATTTTTTATATCTTAATTACAAAAATAAATCAATAAGCAATGTTATGGGGTCAGAAAAATTTTTGCTTTTCTGATGTTCAATACTAACTCTTACATCATCCCTAGATAATGGGGTAAAATCAAAACTCTCTGATAGTTATTTATTTGTAAAAAAATTCACTTTAATCATTTGCTATATTTCCTTCATTCACATTTAGCCCATAAATTTCAAAATCATGGTAGGATCCATTATAGAACTCGAATTGGGAAATTTCGCTTTCCTTTTTAAAACCTAAACTGATTGGTATAAACTTACTTTTAACATTCTCAACATCTATATAAATCAAAAGCTTATCAATTTTAAATTTGGATGGAATGATTTTTATTAATTCTTTTAATCCCTGCTTTACAAAACCTTGATTTTCATATTTTTCTGATATCCAATATCCAATTTCAGCTTGATGTTTTTGTAAATCAATATTATGTATATCTATCATCCCTACTGGTGTCTGATTGACGCAAATTGTTAACATAAATAACTCATTACGCTCCATTTTTTCACGTGCATACTTTATAAACGCTCTTTCATTTTCAATACTTTTCATATCTTCCACCCAAGGAAGCCACATAGCAAGACGTTCTCGTTCAATAGAAACAATCTCATATAACCCTTCACTATGGCTATCGGATATATATAAAAGTTGGCATCGTTTCCCACGTGATTTAAATTCTATGAATAGTTTCGAGTCCAAGTTGGTAGAATCCACTTCATACTCCTTGTTATAAATGATAATATTCTTTAACTCTTTATTTACGAAATCATTATATAACTTTTTTACTACTTTTCAAATAAATAAAATTTTGTCTATCTTTTTGAGGACAGAACACATTACAACAACAAATGAATTAAGGTAAAACTAAAAGGACCTAGTCCTATATAGTAGAGAACTAAATCCTTCACTTAAATTATTTGTCTAACTTTCTAGTATCAGTTCAAGTTTACACCACTCGACTCTTCACATAGTCAGGATAGCATATAAAGATGTTTGCTTACTTAGTGAAATCCAATACTTTACGTCCTTGAATTTCACCTTTTTCCATTTGATCAAAGACTTCTACCGCTGTATCAACAGGAACAGTTTCAACAACCGGTACTACCAAGCCTTGTGCACCGAAGTCAAAGGCTTCTTCCAAGTCTTTACGTGTACCTACAAGAGATCCAACAACACGGATACCATCTAGAACTGTTTTGACAATTGAGAGATCCATATATTCTGATGGGAGACCAACCGCAACGACTGTTCCACCAGCACGTACACTATCGATAGCCTGGTTGAAAGCAACCTTAGAAACCGCTGTTACAACAGCACTGTGTGTACCACCAGTTTTTTCTTGGATATAACCTGCTACATCTTCAACTTCTTTACCGTTCACCACTAAATCAGCGCCAGATTCTTTAGCCAAATCAAGTTTATCTTGGTTGATATCAACAGCCACTACTCGTGCATTGAAAACCTTCTTAGCATATTGAATAGCCAAGTTACCTAGTCCTCCAGCACCATAAATAGCTACCCATTGACCAGGTTCAACTTTAGCTTCTTTAATAGCTTTATATGTTGTAACTCCCGCACAAGTAATAGATGAAGCTTGAGCTGGATTAAGTCCTTCTGGAACTTTCACAGCGTAGTCAGCAGTAACCAAAGCGTAGTCACTCATACCACCGTCAACACTATAACCAGCATTTTTTACAGAACGACAGAGTGTTTCACGACCAGTTGTACAATATTCACAATGACCACATCCTTCGAAGAACCAAGCGATTGATACGCGATCACCTTTTTTAAGTGTTTCAACCCCTTCGCCAACTTCTTCAACAATACCAATTCCTTCGTGTCCTAAGATACGACCTGGTACTTGGCCAAAGTCTCCATGAGCTACATGAAGGTCAGTATGGCAAACGCCACAGTACTCAACTTTAACCAAAGCTTGACCATGACCAACTACTGCTGGTTTTTCATGATCAACAACTTCAACACCTGTACTTGCTTGATTAACAACAACTGCTCTCATCTTAATTACCTCCATATGATAACTTTTAACACCTTCATTATAGCACTCACACAGACAATGTCAACGCTTACATAAAACTTTTCTTAGCTTGCGAAAACTTTCTTGAAAACACTCTATACAAGTGCAATAGCTACTATTTCTACTGCTGATATAGCTATATTTCAATCATTCCCAAGATATCTATACTGTCTCACAAGTGTCTTGGAATCCGGTAGGCTGACTTCAAAATGGAAATAATGATTGCGTCCATCTCTGGCATTCTCTTTATTTAATAGAAAATAATTCTTTTGACTGATAGCCATCTCCCTCATAATATCATCCGTCAAAAAGGTTAAGGGAATATCCATGGCAGAATAACGATAAAAGTCTTCTTCAAATTTTAAATAGCTATCAGAAAAATAATCAATTTGAAGTTTATCATCATAAATTTTTCTCTTCCTCATCTATATTTTCAACCCCCAAACTAATTTCTAATATATCCTTTGTTCGAATACATTTATATCGCTTGCAAGATTTTATAGTAACTTGATTAAAATCCAAGTCAACCACATAGCCACTACATCTACAGCGCCTACCTTGATCCTTTATCTGGAAACTTCCCAATAATTGACCTGAATAAAGCTGGTTTAATAAAGTAAACTTCTCTAAATCATCCAAATGACTCCTAAGATTTTCTTTAGTCTTATCTTCATGTAGGGAGCTTGTATGTTCTGATAAGAAAAAGCCCATCCACTTCATCATTCCCCTGTCTTGATGTTCCCTAGCTGATTGAAAGGGAAGGTAACTACGGTCTATCATTTTAAGCCATCTAATCCTCCAGCAGAGTGCCCACCAATAAGCTTACTTCGAGCAAGACTCCTAGATGCCTCCTGTAAAGCAGTTGCTTTTTGAATGGTCGTAAAGCCAAATTCCTGTCGAATACTATCTATAGCTGCCTGAAGTCTTTCTTCTTTATCATTGTCATCTGGATTATCAAATAAAGAAAGAATTTGAAGCCTTTCATCTACAAAATTTGCATAAGAAACACTGACACTTCGAACAGCCCCTCCTTGATATTTCTTCCTAAAGAGTTCAATAACATGGCTTATTAGTACTCTTGTATTATTGGCAGGTTCAATCTTCATCTGTGCTTGTAACGAACGCTTGCCCTCTAACTTTGAAAATCCAATGCTGATGGAAACTTGACAAGCTTTCTTATGGGCTCTTCTTAACCTAATAGCTACCTGTTCTGCCATCTCTCTTAGAATCAATTCAATATCAGCTTGACGCTCATAGTCTCGTGGCAAGATTTGGGAATTTCCTAAGCCATGCGACTTTGGTTTATAAGGTTGATGAACATTACTTTCATCGATACCGTTGGTATGAAAAAAGAGGTCTAAGCCCACAATACCTAACTCCTTTTTAAGAGTATCAGGATTGCTATTAGCAAGTTCTCGAATAGAGAAAATCCCCAACTTGTTTAAACGCTTCTCCATCCGCTTTCCAATTCCCCAGAAATCGGTCATATGGGGAATATTCCAAACCTTAGTTTCAACATCTTCGTAGGACCAGTTGGCTCTCATAGTAGCCGTATGTTTGGCCTCATTATCAAGAGCTAACTTGGCCAATAAGGGATTGCTGTTAGACATCCCAACTGTCGAGTAAATACCTGTCTCCCTCCAAATATCTCTTTGAATACGCCCTGAAATCATATCTAACTTATCTTTTCTTGTAACTGTTCTATCGGGAATAAAGTAATTCAGTGACGACGTGAGATCAATGAAACCCTCATCAATGGAATAAGGAAGAATGTCTTCAACACTGGCATAATTCTGGAAAATGTGTTGAATCTGGATATTCTTTTTTATATAGAGGTCCATTCTAGGAGGAACGATAAAGGTAACCTTAGCCCAAGATTCGATGTAATCTACAAAAGCTCTATCCGTTGGAAGTCCCTGCTTTTTGGCATTATAATAATGAAACTTACGAGAATGAATGTCAAAAGGTAAGTCATAAGAACGACTAACATTTGACTTGCCAAAAACCTGCTTAAATATGGGGGAGGAGGCTAGTATCAAACCATTAGCATTTTCAGCCCTGCTCATCACACATAGAGAAGTCTTAAGAGGGTGCAGCCCACGTTCAACACACTCTACACTCGCATAGAAAGATTTCATATCTACAAAAGCAATATCACTTTGCGGTTCTCTTGAATAATCAAAATATCCCATGCTTACCCTTTCGTTAGTTTATAAACTAACATTAGTATAAAATATAACTTGTTTTATTTCAAGTATTTTCCACAAAAAAATAACAACATCCCTTCTAGAATGTTGTTATCCTTCTATTTTTTCCCTTTAACTTGGTCGGTGGCAACATCTTCGCCAAACCATTTGTCAGAAATCTTTTGGAATTCTCCATTTTTATAAAGGGTTCTAAATCCTTGATTGATTTTTTTGATCAGTGTCTTATCTGCCTTACGAGCACCTACAGCAAAGCTTTCACCCTCGTAACTAGCAGGCATGACATTATACTGATCCAGAACTCCTGATTTTTCTAAGTAGTAATTAGCATATACACGGTCAATCAATAGACCATCAATACGTCCACTATCAAGGTCAATCAAGGCCTGAGTAAAGGTCGAATATTGGACTGCTTTTTGGTTGGCCACAATATCCTTCAAAATCTTCGGAGAAGCATTGAAAGCATCATAACCGGAAGAGCCTGCTTGGGCACCTAAGGTCTTACCTGCCATTCCTGCAACAGAATCAATTCCCGAAGACTTTTTGGTTACCAGTACTTGTTCATTGACCATATAAGGCACTGTAAAGTCTGCGGACTGCTTACGCTCATCCGTGACCGAGTAACCATTCCAAATGAGGTCAATTGTCCCATTCTTCAGTTCTGTTTCTTTCATATCCCAGTCAATAGCCTGCCATTCGACATCGATACCATACAATTTAAAAACTGCAGTAGCAAGATCAATATCAAAACCAACATAGCTACCATCCTTTTCCTCATATCCCATAGGAACAAAGGTCGCATCAAAACCAATTTTGATTTTCTTTTCTTTGGTATAGGTTTGCCACTGGTCTTTCTGAGTTGCAAAATGTGAACGCGAGCTACAAGCTGATAGCGCAAACAAAGGCAAAATGACAAGACAGCCTAGCAAAATCGTTTTTACTATTTTTTTCATGGAAAATCCTCACTATTTTGGATTGATAGTGACAATCTCATCGGCGATGTGCTGTGCAAACTGCATATCGTGAGTGATAACGATTTGCGTAATCCCAGTCTCACGATTCTGCAAAATCAATTTCTCTACTTCTTGACGCAACTCAGGGTCAAGAGCTGATGTTGGTTCATCATAGCCGACAATTTTCGGATCAATCATCATAGCACGCGCAAATGCAACACGTTGTTTTTGCCCCCCAGAAAGAGAGTAAGGATAAGCATTTCCGTGAGCTCCCAGACCTAAACGGTCAAGTAGGGCTTGAGCTTTTTTCTGGGCATCTTCCTTAGACATTCCCATCGTCTTAATTGGCGAAAGCGTTAGGTTGTCTAAGACTGTCAAGTGCGGAAACAGTTGGAAATCTTGGAAGACAAAACCTAGCAAGTTACGACTTTCCATCTGATCCAAAGGAATCTCTTCATTTTCATAGATAATTTGTCCTGAATCAATGGTTTCAAGTCCTGCTAACATACGTAAGAGAGTCGTTTTACCACCACCAGATGGTCCAACAATAGCCAATATTTTCCCTTCTTCGACAGTTAGGTTATAGTTATCAAAAATTTTGTGTTGACCAAATTGCTTGGAAATATTTTTTAATTCTAACATAAGGTCTCCTATTTATAATAGTTGAATTTCTTTTCGATGTGTTTCGAAGCCACAGTCACCACACCCACAAGGATAAGATAGATAGCTCCAGCCACAAACATCGGTGCTAGGGTCGCATCACGGTTCGCAGCGGTACGACTTTCCAAAAGAAGGTCTCCAACCCCAAGCACATAAACCAATGATGAATCCTTAACCAAGTTAATAATCTCATTAAAAATACTTGGCAAGACAATCTTGACCACCTGAGGAAGGATAATGTAGCGGATGGTTTGGAAAGGGCTAAGTTTAAGCATTTTTGCTGCTTCGTATTGTCCTTTCGGAATAGCCAAGATTCCTCCACGGAAAATCTCTGCGAAATAAGCTGCATAATTAAGCGTAAAAGCAAGAATAGCAGCTGGCAGACGATCAAAGACAATCCCAACACTCGGAAGAACGTAATAAACGAAGATCAATTGTAAAAGGAGGGGCGTTCCACGCATAATCCAAACGTAAAGGGTTAGTAACCAATTTAAAGGTTTGAATTTAATCTGCATTAAGAAAGCAAGTACAATCCCTAATGGAATCGACAGTACGATAACAATGAAGAATACTTGAAGTGTGACTACCGCACCGTTCAAAAGGGCTGGTAATACTTCCAAAACGTATGACATATAAACTCCTATAATTATTTAGTATTGTTGAATATTATACCAAATTATTTAAAAAAATGATATAAGATTTTGAAAATAGTAAAAAGGAGTGCGACTAGACCCACTTTTTAAATGAGTTCATAGTCACACTCCTGAGGACTTAAATAGTAGGTCCTAAGAAACAAACCATACTTAAGTCTAGCATCTCTAAAGCTTATTTAGATTTTCTTAACAAATTCAGATTTAAGTTTCATAGCACCAAAACCATCAATCTTACAATCAATGTTGTGGTCACCTTCAACCAAACGAATATTTTTAACACGTGTACCTTGTTTAATATCTTTTGGCGCACCTTTAACTTTCAAATCTTTGATAACTGTAACAGTGTCACCGTCAGCAAGACGTGTGCCATTGCTATCAAGAACCACAAGTCCTTCTTCTTCTGCAACTTCGTTTGGATCCCACTCATAGGCACATTCAGGACATACAAGCAAGATTCCATCTTCATAAACATACTCTGAGTTACATTTTGGACAATTTGGTAATGACATAATTCTCTCCTAAGATTGTGATATAGATACTATTCTACTTTAGATTTCCTAATTAAGCAAGGGTGAAAACGATAAAAACAAACAACATCCCTTACACTGTAAGAGATGTTGGTATTTTTATTCAACAGTAACTGATTTAGCCAAGTTACGTGGTTTATCGACGTCGAGTCCACGATGGAGTGTTGCAAAATAAGCAATCAATTGTGTCGGTACAACCATTGAAATTGGTGACAAGTAAGGGTGAACGTTATTAAGAACGATGTCATCACCTTCTTTAGCAACATTTTCCTCAGCAATAGTCAACACTTTAGCACCACGTGCTGCCACCTCTTGGATATTACCACGAGTGTGACTAGCAAGAACAGCGTCAGACAAGAGGGCAATAACAGGTGTACCATCTTCGATCAAAGCAATCGTTCCGTGTTTCAACTCACCTGCTGCAAAACCTTCACATTGGATATATGAGATTTCTTTCAATTTAAGACTAGCTTCCATAGCAACGTAGTAATCTTGACCACGACCAATATAGAAAGCATTACGTGTTTCTGCAAGAAGAGCTGCCACTTTCTCGTCAATAACTTCTTTTTCAGAGAGTGTTGATTCGATAGATTGTGCTACAAGTGACAATTCATGTACCAAGTCGAAAGCTTTAGCTTTTTCATTACCATTAGCCTCACCAACTGCTTTAGCCAAGAAGGCAAGAGCTGCAATCTGAGCAGTATAAGCTTTAGTAGAAGCTACGGCAATTTCTGGGCCAGCGTGAAGAAGCATGGTGTGGTCAGCTTCACGAGAAAGAGTAGATCCCGGAACGTTTGTCACTGTCAAACTTGGAATACCCAACTCGTTAGCTTTAACAAGAACCTGACGGCTATCTGCTGTTTCACCTGATTGGCTAATAAAGACAAAGAGAGGTTTCTTGCTAAGGAGTGGCATACCATAACCCCACTCAGAAGAAATACCAAGCTCAACTGGTGTATCTGTCAACTCTTCAAGCATCTTCTTAGAAGCAAAACCAGCATGATATGATGTTCCTGCCGCAAGAATATAGATACGATCAGCCTCTTGAACAGCCTTGATAATATCAGCATCTACAGTCACTTGCCCCTTGTCATCTGTGTAGGCTTGGATAAGCTTACGCATCACTGTTGGTTGCTCATCGATTTCTTTGAGCATGTAGTAAGGGTAAGTGCCTTTACCAATATCAGATAGGTCAAGTTCAGCTGTATAGCTATCACGTTCTTTTACATTGCCATCATAATCTTGAACTTCAACACTATCAGCTTTCACGATAACTAACTCTTGATCGTGAATTTCCATGTATTGATTAGTTTCGCGAATCATAGCCATGGCATCTGAGCAGACCATGTTATAGCCATCACCAAGACCAATCAAAAGTGGTGATTTGTTTTTTGCCACGTAAATTGTTGAGGCATCTTCAGAATCCATGAGGGCAAAGGCATATGATCCACGGATAATGTGAAGAGCTTTCTTGAATGCTTCAAGAGTTGACAAACCATCTTCTTCAACGAATTTTCCAATCAAGTGAACTGCAATTTCAGTATCGGTTTGACCTTTGAAATGGTGACCAGAAAGGTATTCTTCCTTAATTTCAAGATAGTTTTCAATAACACCATTGTGAACCAAAACAAAACGTTCTGTTTCTGAGCGGTGTGGGTGAGCATTGTCCTCTGTTGGTTTACCGTGAGTTGCCCAACGAGTATGTCCAATACCGGCTGTGCCTTCTACTCCTTCAGTTTTAGCAGCAAGTTCCGCAATACGGCCAACAGCCTTAACCAATTGACTAGATGCATCGCCAGCTACAAAGATACCAGCTGAATCATAACCACGGTATTCTAGCTTTTCAAGTCCTTGAATCAAGATATCAGTTGCATTTGTGTTACCTACAACACCAACAATTCCACACATATTTTTAATAATAACCTCAAATCAAAGAGGTCATGTCTCCTTCATTTAAAATTGGTATAGTCAATAAGCTCTTTAAAAAGCTTAACGAGGACAGTATATTCCATATATTTGACATTGTCAAGCATAAAAATTGGTATAGTCCTAAAAAGACTTTTTACTCGCCTCTTATCCTAAGGAATAATCCTTAAAATATGCTATAATAAGGCTATGCGAATTCAACAATTACATTATATTATCAAAATCGTCGAAACCGGCTCAATGAATGAAGCTGCAAAACAACTTTTCATTACGCAACCAAGTCTTTCAAATGCTGTTCGTGACTTGGAAAGAGAAATGGGAATTGATATCTTTATCCGTAACCCTAAGGGAATCACCTTAACCAAGGATGGCGTTGAATTTCTCTCTTATGCCCGTCAGGTAGTGGAACAAACGAATCTCTTGGAAGAACGCTACAAGAGTCACACAGAAACACGTGAATTGTTTAGTGTTTCCTCTCAACACTACGCTTTTGTTGTCAATGCCTTCGTCTCACTTCTCAAAAGAGCTGATATGACACGTTACGAGCTCTTCTTACGTGAAACACGTACTTACGAAATTATTGAGGACGTTAAGAACTTCCGTTCAGAAATTGGTGTTCTCTTCCTTAACAGCTATAACCGAGATGTCTTGACTAAGATGTTTGATGACAACCGTCTCACATATACCAGTCTCTTCAAAGCTAGACCGCATATCTTTGTCAGCAAGTCAAATCCATTGGCTAAGCATGAAGTTGTCTCTTTGGAAGATTTAGAAGACTTTCCATACCTTAGTTACGACCAAGGGATTCATAATTCCTTCTACTATTCTGAAGAGATTCTCTCTCAGATTCCCCATAAAAAGTCCATCGTGGTTTCAGACCGCGCGACACTCTTCAACCTATTAATCGGTTTGGATGGTTACACCATTGCTACAGGTATTTTAAATAGTAATTTGAATGGTGATAACATTGTCTCTATCCCGCTTGATATTGATGATGAGATTGATATTGTTTACTTGAAGCATGAAAAGGCAACCCTCTCTAAAATGGGAGAAAAATTCCTAGATAACCTCGTTAAAGAAGTCACTTTTGACAACTAATAGATTTAGTCCCCAGCATATAATGTTGGGGACTTTTTATCGCCCAAACTATCCAATTTTGGTTCACAAAAAAAGAGCCTTTCGACTCTCATTGTTATTTATAATTTTTATAGCTTGCCCAAGCCTCATCTATAGATAAGGTCTCAGCATCTGTGTATGAGCCTCTATAGCTGTTCCAAACAAGGCCACTTGTTGACCCAGTTGCTTGGGTAACTGGAGCTTGATCGTAGGCAGTCAAACCATAGTATGCAATAATGCTATTTAATTTAGAAGCGTAAAGACTGTCAGTTGCATAAGTTCCTGTCAGTGCTTGGGTGGCATCTGCATAACTACTTGTATTTGATTTCCATGTGCCAGCATAAGTTGATGACGTCATCAAAGCAGCATAATCGGCTAAAGAATCGCTTAGACTTCCATAAGAACGGAAAGGTTCATCAATCTCATAAGTCTTCCCTGTACCATCGTCTTCCCATGTACGCATGGTCACAGAATTCCCATTATAAGTGCCCTTAATCCCGAAGAAGTTGTAATAAGGAGCTTGACTCAGACCTGACTGACCTGAATTTGATTCCAGAATGGCTTGAGCAATTAGAACAGAAGCATAGATATTGTAATCTTGACCAATCTGTCTAGCAGTCTCTCCGATACTATCAATAAAAGCCGTCGTAGTTTGATTGTAGGCAGCTTCAGCTTTAGCATTAACACTGTTATCATTTTTTCTATCTGTTGTGAAAGCTAGAACCAAAAAAAGTGAACACACAAAAGCTCCCACAATAAAAATCATATACTTCTTTAAATGACGATACATACAACCCTTCCTTCATAAGATTTTCGATTATAATATTTTAATACTATTCTATCAGAAAAACTGACAAGTCGCAACTTTCAGACCTATTTTCCTTGATAAATAAAGCAAATGTCACCTTTACATCATATTTATAATAAGCTATAATATAGTCAAATTTTAAGGAGATAGATGAATGAAAATAAAAGAATTCTTACCCGGATTAAGTATTGCAATACTTATATCTCTCCTAGCATGGTTCCTTGGAAACTTGTTCCCTATTATTGGTGGGCCTGTCCTTGGTTTATTTATAGGACTTCTGCTAGGAATTATTCTAAGAGATTCTCAAAAACTTAAAGTAGGAATGCAATTCACTTCTAAAAAAGTATTACAATACGCTGTTATTCTTCTTGGATTTGGACTAAATCTTTCCCAAGTCTTTAAGGTTGGCGTAACATCACTTCCCATTATTCTAGTGACAATTACTACAGCACTGCTTACTGCTTATGTCGTCCATCGCGTGTTCAAGCTAGATAGTGAAATTGCTACTTTAGTAGGTGTTGGTTCTTCTATTTGTGGGGGATCTGCTATTGCTGCAACTGCTCCTGTAATCAAGGCTAAAGATGAATCTATTGCAACAGCAATCTCTGTAATTTTCTTTTTCAACATCTTAGCAGCTCTACTCTTCCCTCACTTGGGATCCTGGTTGGGACTTAGTAATCAAGGCTTTGCCATATTTGCTGGAACAGCTGTCAACGATACTTCTTCTGTAACTGCTACAGCTAGTTCCTGGGATAGCTTACATGGAACATCCATTCTAGAGCAGGCAACAATTGTTAAGTTGACTCGAACGCTTGCTATCATCCCTATAACTCTTGGGCTTTCTGTATGGCAGTCTCGAAAGGACAATACAAAGGAAGCATTCTCGCTAGCCAAAGCAGTACCTAACTTTATCCTTTGGTTCCTTTTGGCCTCACTGATTACAACTGTTTCAATGTCACTCGGTGTAACACCTGCCGTCTTTTCACCTTTAAAAGACCTTTCGAAATTTATGATTATTATGGCCATGGCAGCTATCGGTTTCCAAACAAATCTCAAACAACTTATCACTAAAGGTGGCTCTGCACTTCTAGTGGGAGGAGTTTGCTGGTTATTAATCAGTCTTGCTTCTCTTCTCATGCAAAAGCTATTAGGACTTTGGTAAAAGACATCTAAAAAACTCACAATCCTGCTAAGTTTGTGAGTTTTTATTATAGAATCATTTTTTATACTCAAAGACATAGGTTTGAATAACCTTGTCCCCATCGTTTGTTACTTTCAAATCAACATTGTAACTCTTAGTTTCACCACTAATATCCTGAACCTTATAATCACCATCTTTTTTTACCGAAGAGGTGGTCTGCCCTGAATAATGCTTTACTTCATGACTTGAAGTTCTGTCTAGAGAATAAGGAATAATCCCGTTTAAAGAATATAGCCCATACAAAATAAGACATAAAAAGCTCAGTGACGCAAGGCTCACTAAATAATATTTAACAAAAGCCCCCAATTTCAACCCCTGTTTACTCACTTAGTTATTATCTTCCTTTAACTTAACATTCTTTTTATTAGAGTATTTTCAAATTTTATTTTACACACATTTGGGTATTTTGTCAAATTATTTGATATTTAAAACAGAACCTATATTTTTCTATATACTAAAAGCCGTTAGTCATCTAACGGCTATTTTTTATTTCTGAGATAACGTATTCCAGACGGCTATAGAGACCAAGTAATAAGTCGTAACTTCGATTTTCATTTTCTTTCAAAACAGTGAAAACTGTTGTACTATAGGTAAATTCAAAGAAGTCATCTAATTCCTTGAGCCAGTCATCAATAACCCCTAAATTTTGATCAATGATTGCAAACAAACTTGGTTGATACCAGATTGTACCTTCGATATAAAGGTTTTTGTCAGATAATTTAGATAGGGATACTTTCAAGTCAGCAAGCTCTCGTTTAGCAAGATTTGGTTCAATCTTTAAATCAAAAAGCAAGCGTGCATCATGATTTAGAATATCGAGTTCTGCTTGAAGCAGTTGAATATAATGTATCGCTACTAAATACTGGTTCATGGGTCTCTCCTGGTCATCTGAAAATCGTACTATTATTGTACCACTAAAGAATGAAAAAATGTAGTAATTATTTAATTTTTTACAGGATTTTTTTAGAAAAAATACCATGCTTTAAATTTCTATTTAAAAATAATGACACTAGCGATTTTCTAAGAGTTTAAGAAATGAAAGATTTTTTAAAAAAAGAAAAACACTCACGAATGAGTGCAATTCTAGTATTAATGACTAACCATTTCTTGGGCAATTTCAAAGCCACTAAGTTTTCCAGGATAGTAAGTTGGCCAATTATCCATCTCTTTTAGAATCTCATCTTGGCTACTATTTCCGAAGAAAATATGGAAATGTGCTGAAGTTGTTGGATCTATTTGATGGTCTGAAAATTGGACATATTGGTAAGGGTTATCTGCTGCTTGACTGTCAGTTGCTGTGAAGAGATAACGGACACCTTTTTTACCAGAAGCATAGGTCAAAATCTTATAACCATCATAACGATAAGTGTGTGTCACGCTACTTCCATCATTCTTTGTGAAAGTCATGGTCATCTTTTTACCATCAATAGCAATTTTAGAAACATCTGTTTGATAGCCCTTAGTATAGTACTCTTTGTACTCTTGTGCGGTTTTATCCTTATTCAATAGAGCTTTGTATTCAAATACTTGATCTAAAGTACCATCTTGGAGGTAAGGATAGACCGATTGCCACTCACCAGACCAATCAGAAAGTTTCCTATCTTTAACATCTTTGTCATCAAAGTAACCATTTTGGACTGTTTTCTTGTCATCACTTCCTGTTTCAGGTTGGATAGCTTTACCTTCAACATCTGTTGTTAAACGAAGGTTTTTAAGGTTCTCAGTCATAACACTGACATAATCTTCACCTTTTTTCAACTGTTCCTTAGTTAGTGATTCAATTGGATTTAAAACTGCTGTCTTAACACCTACTTCATTAGCTAAGGTTTTGGCAACGCTACTTGAAGCATTTTCCTCAAAATAGATATAGTTAATGTCATATTCTTTGACATACTTAGAAAGGCTAGCGATACGTTTTGCAGATGGATCAGATTCAGCTGAAACACCTGAAATTGGTACTTGTGTCAAACCGTAATCTAAAGCAAGGTAGGCAAAAGCTGAGTGCTGAGTAACAAAACTTTTCTGTTTCGCTTGACTAAAGGCTTCAGTATACTCCTTATCCAAAGTCTTTAATTTTTTAAGGTATTTCTCGGCATTGGTTGTAAAGACTGCTTTTTTATCTGGATGCTGAGCAATCAAACCGTCCCTAATAGTTTCAACTAATTTTTGAGAACGTTTAGGTGAGAGCCAAACATGAGGATCATATTCGTGGTGATGCTCTTCTCCACCGTGATCATGATCTTCTTCCTCTGTTCCAGGTAAGAGAACCATGCCTTGACTTGCCTTAATGACTTTTGTATTTTTAGTGTTGATAGACTTTTCAACTTTTGGAACCCAGGTTTCCATATTTTCATTTAGGTAAACGAAAGTGTCTGCTTTTTCAATGTCAGCGACATCCTTAGTAGATGGCTGAAAATCGTGGGCTTCACTACCAGCGGGAATAAGATAAGACACCTCTCCCTCATCGCCAACAACCTGCTTTGTAAATTCATAAACAGGGTAAAAGCTGGTCACAACCTTCAAGTCACCATTTCCTTTTGAACCGTGGTGACTAGTCGAATAATAAATACCTGCACCAGCAGCTAAAACAACTGCTGCTATTCCTGCTAGGCCAAAAATGCGTTTCTTTTTCATTATATTCCTTTCAAAATACTTAACCAGTTAATAGTTTACTGGTTAAGTATATCACACTTCATTTATTTTGCAAGCCTTTAAATAAAAAAATTGAAATATTTCGATGAAATAGAATTATTTGATATACTGGAAATATCATTTGGAAAGTAGGTTATCAATGTTTCGTAAATTTACCCTATATCTTTTTTTATTGCTTTCATCCATTGGCCTGACTTATGATACGCAATCATACACCTCAGGTGCCTTGTCTGGTTCAGCATACGGTATTATTGGACTATCAACACTAATTGCCTTATGTTATATCCTACCAGGAATATTTCTGGTTCGATACTTAGGTAAGAGATGGCAGGTGAAACCACTTGTTCTCATATTTGCTCTAATTGGTGGAGTCTTTATTACAGGATGGATAGCTGGTTATGCCAATACCATTTCTCACGACTGGGTGACTGCTCATCTTTCTTCAAAGAGTTTCTTCTACCGCTTTGAGGATGCCCTTATGGCCCCCCTAGTTGAAGAACCCCTCAAACTAGCTGCTTTTCTCTTTGCTATCTATATGGTGCCAACAAAAAGTTACAAAGGACTCTTGCTTGTCGCTATTACGGCAGGTCTTGGCTTCCAGATTAGTGAAGATTTCTCCTATATTCTTTCAGATTTGCCTGATGGTTTTTCTTATACGGTTTCAGGGATTCTTGGTCGAACTATTGGTGCTGTATCGTCTCACTGGCTTTACACGTCCTTCCTTGCTATGGGGCTAGTCCTTATATGGCGTTCACGTCAAAAACTCATTAATTCCAAGTACAGTCTTATTGGTATGCTTTATGCTTGCGGTGCTTTTGCGGCACACTTTGCTTGGAATTCACCTCTTCGAAATTTAGAAAGCGATTTGCCATGGGCATCAGGCCTTCTCATTTCACTCAATCTTTTCTTTTTCATTACACTTTATCAGCTCCTCTCGAAACTGGATGAAGAAAACAAGTAAGGTTAGACTACGAAAAAACCTTTCCATAAAATTGGAAAGGTTTTTTTGATGACTTTAATCACTCATAGAAAAACGATTGGTCATCAAATTACTTGCATCATCTAAGACTTTTGCCAATAGTTTATCTGTTTCTGACTGAATCTGGTCACTAATCTTTTGATTTTCAGATTCAAAATCAATACTCTCACCATTTGCTAAAGCATTGTCGACATGATTAATCATAGCATGGCCAAGAGCCATCGTTGTTTCTACATAGGCATCTAAATCAGCTTCATGCTGTTGGAAATGAGGATCACAGATAGCAGCAATCAAGCGATTACTCCAGTAGAAATTGCCTGTATCTACTTTATCAGTTGTTTGACGGAAATAAGCAGGTGTTGTTTCGACCTGAGTCCAGAATGGCACCATTGTACCAAATGGCATTGATCCATAGGCTAACCACTGAATACCAGTTGTTTCTGATGGTTTGTTAGGACGCATTTGCAAGAGAGCTGTTTGACTAGTACGGTTAATACCGATTGGACGGAATTGGCGTTGACTCACGGCATCTCCTTGAGGTCCATAAGTATCATAAGGCGTATCTTGGTAATGAAGACTCAAAACGTATTTAACATCTTCAACTGTAATTTTGCGGTATGGTTTTTGGCACCATGGAATAAAGAATGATTTTGGATCATAGTCTTTTTCTGGGTTCAAAAATTTCTGCATAGCCCAGGCACGTGGTGTATTATAATGACGATCCTTATCTCGTTGGCTACCAAAAGCATAACGTGGATTAAAGTGTTCATTAGAATAAGTCAAATCCAAGTGATGTTTATTAATAAAATTTCGAATGTCTGGTGAGGCAAGATAATCGTCTGGATTTTCAAACTCATAGTGATCGATACCAAGTTGGTTTGGGTTAGTAACATAGGCATCGTCTGGAACACGTCTTGCAATCCAATGGTGACCACCAATTGTTTCCAACCACCAAATTTCTTCAGTGTCTGAAAAAGCAATCCCATTAGACTCGTAAGTTCCGTAAGTTTCAAGGAGTTGTCCCAAACGAAGGACACCTTCACGCGCCGTCTTGATATATGGCAGGACCAAAGTCAACATATCCTCTTCTCCAAAACCATCTTTAACAAGAGGATCAGCGCCGAGAACACGCGCATTGGTCGTGATTGTTTCTGTTGCACTCATGGCAACATTAGCTGAGTTAATACCAGCTTCACCCCAGATACCGTCTTTCCCAAGCGCATCTGGGACAGAGGTATAACGTAGAGGATTATCTGGCAAATCAATTGAAAAATTGCTAAGCACAGACTGGTAATGACGCGGTTGGTCTTCAGGGGGCACGACGAGAAATTCTTTGGGCGTAAAAACACCTGATTGAGAATCCTCAGTACGTGCAATCATGGTAGAGCCGTCATATGAGGCCTTCTTACCTACTAAAATCGTTGTACAAGCCATAAAAGCTTCCTTTCTACTTACAAATCGTCGGCAATCTTATTGATTTTTCTGAGACGATGGTTAACACCACTCTTGGTCAGAGGAGGTTCTATACTATCTGCAATCTGCTGGATAGAGTAATCTGGGTTGGCAATACGGAGTTGGGCAATTTGGCGCAGCTCCACCGGTAAAATCTCCAAGCCAACCGTATCCATAATCTTGATAATATTATTAATTGTTTTCATGCTAGCACTAATCGTTCTAGCAATATTGGCTGTTTCCGCATTATTGGCACGATTCAGATCATTTCTGGTTTCTCGCATAATTTTGACCTCTTCGAAGACATCCTTAGAATTCATTGCACCAATAACAAGGAGAAAATCCATAATGTCCTCAGCTTTTTGAAGATAGGTCACAAAACCATTTTTATGACTCAAAACCTTAGCATCGAGCATAAATTTTTTCATGAGAGAAGCTAAATCCTCTGCGTGGTCTTGGTAAACGGAAAAAATTTCTAATTGATAACGGCCTTTTTCAGGATCACGTACTGTTCCAGTCGCCAAAAAAGCGCCTCGTAAATAGGATCTTCCAGCTTCGTCATCTTCCATTACTGATGTTTCAATACCTGTTTCAAAGCCAAAGAAAGAATCTGCCAATTGTAAATCGGACAAAATATCATTGACATGGTCAGCGACAAAAACCGTGTAAACACGATTTTTCTTGAGATTGGTCTTGTTGTGATGTCTCAATTCAGGATTACTCTGATAACGACTTTCCATTAATTGGTAGATATGTCGCGCAATCTTTGCATTTTCTGTTGAGATGGAAAGAGTCAATCCTTGGTTGGTCAATCCAACCGAACCAGACATCTTAATCAATGCTGACAATTCAGCCTTGTCTTTGCTTGAAGCAGCAATTATCTCTTCTTTAACCTTAATTGTGAAACTCATGACTTGTTCCTCACTAGATGCATGAGCTCATCCACTACCAAGTCACCATGGTGGAAGGCACCACCATTTTCAAGTCGCAGAAAATTAGAAGACACAACTGTTTTAGCTTCACGACGTAAGCCCTCAAAATCATGCTCAACCTGAACAAGGTATTCATCAAATTTATTACTAGCCATGTATTCCTTAGGTACTTTCTTAATATTAACTAGGACATTGTCAATCACATCAGAGCCAAGATGACGATTAAGAACAGCCACATGGTCGGCATCTGAGAATTGTTCAGTTTCTCCGTACTGAGTCATAATATTACAAATGTAAGTCACATCAGCCTTGGTCTCGATAAGAGCCTGACGAATCTCTGGTATAACTAGGTTGGGCAAAATCGATGTATAAAGAGATCCAGGACCTAAAACAATCATATCACTATTCATAATAGCATCAACAACCTTACGACTGGCCTTAGGCTCTTCGTCATTATAGGTATTGGTCACATAAACGCGTTCAATCATGCCATCATACTGGGCAATACTACTCTCCCCTGCTACTTCATGACCATCTTGAAAAACGGCATGAAGCGTCAAAGCTGTCTCACTAGCAGGATAAATTTTTCCTGTAACGTGGAAGAACTTCGTCAGAAGCTGCATGGCATTATAGGTAGATCCCTGCATTTCTGAAATTCCAGCGATGATTAAATTTCCGAGTGGATGACCAGCCAAAGCACCATCGGTTTTATCAAAACGATATTGGAAAACTCTTTCATAAAGTTTAGGCATATCACTCATAGCTACCAAAACATTACGCAAATCCCCTGGAGGTGTCAGTTGCATGATATCACGCAAATCTCCCGAAGAACCGCCATCATCAGCTACAGTTACCACAGCAGTGATATCAACATCCTTATGACGCAAACTACGAAGAATGACTGGGATACCAGTTCCCCCACCTATTACTGTAATTCTTGGTTTTTTCATGAACGATTCACTGTCTCCTTACGTCGATCCTTATCACGATGTGTTTCATTGACTGTCCAATCATTTTTCAAATCTTGAGCCAGACGATGTGCAAAGGCTACACTACGGTGTTGACCACCTGTGCAGCCAACAGCAATGGTAAGAACAGACTTACCTTCTTTCTTGTAGCCAGGCAAGATTGGTTTAATAAGCTGTGTCAAATGATTGTAAAAGTCTTCTGATTCCTTATGTTTCATGACATAATCAAAAACCTCTTTATCCAAACCTGTGAGGTTACGAAGTGCAGGATCATAATAAGGATTTGGCAAGAAACGGACATCAAAAACCAGATCTGCATCCAATGGCAATCCATATTTAAAACCAAAACTCAAAACTTCAATACGGAAAGAAGATTGGTCTTGTTCAGATGAGAACTGTTCAGAAATAGCCTTACGCAACTGGCGTGGGGTTAATTCTGTCGTATCAACCACGTTTTGACTCAAACTCTTAAGCGGTGACAAAAGCTCACGCTCTAGCTTGATACCATCCAAAACACGGCCATCTGCCGCCAATGGGTGGCTACGACGTGTCTCTTTATAACGAGAAACCAATTCACCATCAGTGGCATCCAAGAATAGAATCTTGAAATTAAGTTCCTCATTACTTTCCAATTTATCCAGAATATCGTTAATCTCATCGAAGAACAAGCGACTACGCATGTCAACAACAAGAGCAATCTTGTCTGTCTCTTCACTATGTTTTACCAATTCGATAACCTTAGGTACCAAAGAGGGGGGCATATTATCAATGGTGAAGTATCCAATATCCTCAAAGGATTGAATTGCTACAGTCTTACCTGCACCACTCATCCCTGTTACAACAACTAAATTAATTTTTTTCGTTCCCATGAGACTCCCTTTCTAATCTTTCTTCTTTCAAGACACGAATAACGTCTGACATCTTCTCAACTTGTTGGCTAACCCCCATAATCATTTCTGTCTGCAATTTTTGAATTGTCAGAAGATCTGATTGGTCTTGTTGAACCAAGTGGTCTATTTTTTCATGCAAAAGTCGGATTTCTTCCTTAGACTGGGTATTGACGTGATAGTCGTTACGCGCTTGTAAACGGTCATAATCCGATGCTCGATTCTGACTCATCATTATCAATGGTGCCTGAACGGCCGCTAGAGTAGACAAGGCCAGATTCAACAGAATAAATGGATACTTATCAAAGGCAATCCCAAAGGGTTGAACAACATTCAGCCCCATCCAAATAGCCATAAAAGCAACAAATGACAAGATAAAAGTCCAAGATCCACCAAATCGGGCCACTTCATCCGCCACTTTTTGACCAAAAGTAATCCTACTATCCAACTGTTCCTGGATGTCTTGATCCTCGTACAATAAACTCTTGGTCACATCGTGAACGGTTTCCCGAACATGTTCGTTTTTCTCATTAGCATTAGCAATAACTTCATCTAGAAAAACTAACCTATAATCCAAAAGGCTGATATTACTAATAAAATCATGTCCTTGTAAATCAGGGTAATCTTTTTTCAAAAGCACCTGCAAACGACTATTTAGACGTTCGAAATAGGAACCATCTGTTTCATCGAACCACTCTTTAGAGATATAATCCTGAACTCTCTTAACCTGCATATTTTCGCCTTCTTTCTAGGCTCTATTATACCATATTGAAAGCTTAAACGTTCAATAGATAAAGGAAAAGAGTCCAAGACTAACCTCAGACTCCTCCATTATTGGGACAATTAATTTAAACTCTTCTTATTGGTAATTTAAAGTCCAGTAGTAAGTACCGTCACCGGCGACAACACAAGCTACTGCTGCTTGAGTAGCATCTGGACTCATGAGAAGTTCACGAATACCACTACTCAACCATTTATTGGCTACAACTGAACCATCAGATTCACGACGGTAAACAATACCATCACTGTTGTAAGTGTGTGAAATATCTTTGGCATGTGGAAGGGTTGTGCTATTGTAAAGATCATCAGACCATGTAAGTGCTGGCAAACCAGCAGCTGTACGTTGAGCATTGATTTCATTAAAGGCAGCCTTAGCTGAGTCAACTTCAACATAATCAGAGTTTTCAGTTGGTTCTACATGATAAACAAATTTAACATAACCAAATTCAACATCACTATATTTTTTGTCGTCAACACCGCTCTTGAGATTAGCTGTAATAACATAGTCACGTGCCCAAGCACTGCCCTTAGAAGCGTTGAAGTTGTCAACATCTTCAATTTCCCAAGTTACATTACAATCCCAGCCAGCATTATCTAAGAATTTTGGAGCAAAATTCTTAATAACATAATCTTTGAATTCATCCACATTTTGGAATGGAAGAGCTTCACCAGCTTTACCAGTACCAACTACATTTTCAGAATACAACTTAACACTTGATGCATTGTCATCGTACATGTATTCGTCGTTTCCTGCTGGTTTATGGAAATCTGGATCAAGCTCAGGGTCATCATTGGCAGTACCATTGTAGAGTTTCCATTTACCATCAACCCATTTGTAGTAACCATCGATACCACGCGCATTATCTTCATCTGTCAATGCCACACGGTAGTAATAGGTACCGTTGTCATCTACAAATCGTGGATCTGAATACATGCGATAATCTGTTGGTGGCAATGTTGGTTTTGGCAACTTATCATAGTCAATGTTTGTTTCAGGCGCATACGGTGGTTTTTCAAGTTCAGGAGCTTCAGAACTTGTTTCTGATGTTGAACCTGTCTCAGAAGTAGCAACTGAGTCTGAGGTGATTACTGAAGTTGAATTACCTGTTGAAGCAGCATCTGAAGTTGTGGCAGAGGTTGAATCTACAGTTGACGCTACTTCTGAACTTGCTGATGAAGTTGAATCTACAGTTGATGGTGCTTCTGAAGTTGCTGATGACGTTGAATCAACCATCGATGGTGACTCTGAAGTTGCAGATGACGTTGAATCTACGGTTGATGGTACCTCTGAAGTTGCAG
>OGYV01000554.1_pt1 | contig 31510 bp, 26 predicted proteins | sample 1576651 | NCBI WGS metagenome assembly OGYV01 (sample SAMEA3541570, study PRJEB24748) | human gut metagenome | biome: human gut; feature: human-associated habitat; material: faeces | place: China | collected 2012
TGGTGCTGCAGGCGCTGGCGGCCTACCGCGGGGAGGCGGCCGTCGCGGCGGCCGTGTCGCGCGGGATCGACACGCTCTCGGCCATGCAGAGCAGCGACGGCGGCTTCACCTCGTGGGGCTCCGCCAATGCCGAGAGCGTCGCGCAGGTCATCGTCGCCTGCACGGCGCTGGGCATCGACCCGGACACGGACAGCCGTTTCGTCAAGGACGGCGGCTCGGCGGTCGATGCGCTGCTGACGTTTTACGATGCGGGCGCGGCCGCGTTCCGCCACAAGGCCTCCGGCGGCGTCGACAGCCTTGCCACGGAGCAGGCGGTGTATGCGCTCGTGGCCGTCTCGCGGTTCCGGCGCGGGCAGAGCGGCCTCTATCAGGAGACGGATGCGCCCGCGGTCGAGACGCCCGCCGAGCCGGACGAACCGGTCGCGCGCGTGCTCTGCACGGCGGACGGCAGCGGCCTCATCCCGGCCGGATACCGCACGGTCGCCGTGTGCCTGCCGGACGTGACGGTGGACAGCACGGTTACGTTTTCTGACGGGACGCAGCTGCTCTACAGTCCCGTGCTCTCCGAGCGCAGCGACACGCCGACGTGGGTCTGGCTCTTTGCACCGGACGTGACGGATGACGCGCTCAATGACACGGAAAACTACACCGTGACGGAAGGCAAGGGCCCGGTGCTGACCGTCGGCGATGGGAATGCCGACGGCGTTATCAACGCGCAGGATGCGCTCAATATCCGCACGGCCTGCGCAGACAGCAAGGCCCCGGCAACGGAGCTGCTGCTGACGATGGATGTCAATCTGGACGGCCGCGTCGACGCGCAGGATGTGCGCGCGTTGGCTGACAGTTTCGTTCAGAATACGGTGCTGCCCACGGCGCAGGAGGACGGACAATGAAGATTTTCTGGACGAAAAAGAACCTTGCCATTGTGCTTGCCGTGCTGCTGGTCGTGGTTATCGTGGTGCTGTGCATCGCTCTACGGCAAAAGAGCGTCGCGGACACCGACCCCACGCTTACGCTCACGTGCCAGAGCGCGGACGCGGATGGCGCGTGCACGGTCGACGTCGTGCTCTCCGGCCTACCGGACGGCGCGCACTATGAGGCGGCGAGCCTCGCCGTGGCCTTTGACCCGACACAGATCACGTTCCTCGGCACGTCGGACGGGGACATCCCGCTCGTGATGGGCAGCCTCCCGGAGTGGGAGAGTGACCCGGAGCGTGCCAACGAGACCGGCAGCGTGCGCGCCCTGTGCCTGCCGGAGGCGGGCGGCACGCTTGCCACATCGACCGGCAGCGTGCTCGTGCGGCTGCGCTTTCAGCTCGCCGACGGCGTGATGGAGGCGGTGCTGACGGTGTCGGACGCCGTGCTGGCCGCCGCGGATGAGACCGAGAGCCTTGCCACGACGACGGCCACGCTCACAGTCGTGAACGGGACGGTGCAGCATGGCTAAGCGGCGCACGCTTGCACTGCTGCTGTGCCTGCTGCTTTTGCTGTGCACGGCCTGCGGCGGACAGACGCAGGACGATGCCGGCGCGCTGCGCTGTACGGTAACGATCGAGTGCAGCACGGTGCTGGAGCACATGGACGCTCTGAACCCCGGCAAGGCGGACATCGTCCCTGCCGACGGCGTGCTCCTGCCGGAGACGACCGTCGCCTTCTCGGAGGGAGACACGGTGTTCGACGTGCTGCAGCGGGTCTGCCGCGCGCAGGGGATCCACATGGAGTCGACCTGGACGCCTGCGTACAACAGCGCCTATATCGAGGGCATCGGCAACCTCTATGAATTTGACTGCGGCGAGCTGTCCGGCTGGATGTACAGCGTCAACGGTGTCTGGCCGGACTACGGCTGCAGCGGCTGTACACTGCATGACGGCGACACCGTCGTCTGGAGCTATACCTGCGACCTTGGGCGCGACGTCGGCGCCCAGCAAGGAGAACCATGAACGATTCCTTCTCGGCGCTGCACCCGGCGCTGACTTTTTGCTATTTTGCGGCTGTGCTGCTGCTGACGATGCTCGTGCTGCACCCGGTATTTCTGGCGCTGAGCCTGCTTGGCGCGCTGGGCTACTGTGCGGTGCTGCGCGGCTGGCGCAGCCTGGGGCGGACGCTCGGCTGGCTCGTGCCGTTTCTGGTGCTGATGGCGGCGCTCAACGCATTATTCAACCATGCGGGCGTGATGATGCTGTTTTACCTGCCGAACGGCAACCCCGTCACGCGTGAGGCGCTGTGCTACGGCGCGGCCGCGGCGGCAATGTTCGCGGCCGTGATCCTGTGGTTCCAGTGCTGCAACGTCGTCATGACGGCGGAGAAATATCTGTACGTGTTCGGCAGCGCGCTGCCGGGCGTGTCGCTGCTGCTGAGCATGGCGCTGCGGTTCGTACCGAAGTTTTCCGCGCACATCCGCGCCGTGCGCGCGGCGCAGGCGTCGCTCGGCTGCGGCACGCGTGAGGGAAGCGCGTGGCAGCGGCTGAAAAGCAGCGCGCGCATTTTGTCTGTCACCGTTTCGTGGGCGCTTGAGAGCGGCATCACGGCGGCGGACTCCATGAAGAGCCGGGGCTACGGCGCCGGCAGAAGAACGTATTTCGGCAATTACCGCTTCACCCGGCGCGACGGCGTGCTCTGCGCCGTGCTTGCGCTCGCGCTTGCGGGCGTGTGCGTGGGCGTCGGCTGCGGCGCGCTGTATGTGCGCTACTACCCGTCGATCCGCATCGGCGGCGACGGCGTGGGCGGTACGGTGTGCATGGCGTGCTTTGCGCTGCTGTGCTTTCTGCCGCTGCTGCTCGATGGAAAGGAGGCACTGACATGGCGTCGTTTGCGCTCGAACATCTGACGTTTGCCTATCCGGGCCAGACGCGCCCGGCGCTCGATGATCTCACGCTCACGGTCCCGGAGGGCGCGGTCACGGTTCTCTGCGGCGAGAGCGGCAGCGGCAAATCGACCCTTCTGCGCCAGCTCAAGACCTGCCTTACGCCGCACGGCACGGTCAGCGGCACGGTGTGCCTTGGGGGCACGCGCCTAAAGGACATCCCGTTTGCTGAGCAGGCGCGGCGCATCGGCTTTGTGCTCCAGCACCCGGATGATCAGATCGTGACGGACAAGGTGTTCCACGAGCTGGCGTTCGGGCTCGAGAGCCTCGGCTGCGAGGAAAAAACCATGCGTTTGCGCGTCGCCGAGATGGCGAGCTACTTCGGCATTGCCGACTGGTTCGAGCGCGACGTGGCCGCGCTCTCCGGCGGCCAGAAGCAAATGCTCAACCTCGCGTCCGTCGTGGTCATGCGGCCGGACGTGCTCATTCTGGACGAGCCGACGAGCCAGCTCGACCCCATCGCGGCGAGTACTTTCCTGCACACGCTGCGCAAGCTCAACGAGGAGCTGGGGCTGACGATCCTGCTGTCCGAGCAGCGGCTGGAGGAGGCCGTGCCGCTGGCCGACCACCTCATCGTGCTCGAGCAAGGGCGGCTGCTGGCCGCCGGTGCGCCGCAGGAGGCGGCGGCCGCAGTGCGTGGTCATGCGATCTTTTCTGCCATGCCCACGGCGGCGCGCATTGCCGCTGCCCTCGGCGAGACGGAGCGTCTGCCGCTCACCGTGCGCGCGGGTCGGGCGTATCTCCAGCGCTTTTCTCCGCGCTCGATGCCGGACGCACCGCCCGCGCCCGTGGACGCGCCACCGGTGCTGACCGTGCGCGACGGCTGGTTTCGCTACGCGCAAGGCAGCGCGGACGTGCTGCGCAATTTCTCACTCACGCTGCGACCGGGCGAGCTCTACGCGCTCACCGGCAGCAATGGCAGCGGCAAGACGACGGCGCTCGGCGTGCTCTCCGGGCGGCTGCGGCTCTACCGCGGCAGCGTGTACCTCGACGGGAAGCGCCAGCGCGCGCTCCAGCCCCTGCGCGACGGCATCGCCGCCGTGCCGCAGGACCCGCGCACGCTCTTCGCGGCCGACACGGTGCGCGCCGATCTCGCTTCGCTCGGCAGGGACGCCGCGCTGGTGGACACGGTCGTGCGGCAGATGGCGCTCGCGCCGCTGCTCGACCGGCACCCCTTTGACCTCTCCGGCGGCGAGCAACAGCGCGCTGCGCTGGCGAAGGTGCTGCTCATGCAGCCGCGCGTGCTGCTGCTCGACGAGCCGACGAAGGGCATGGATGGCGCGTTCAAGGCGGACTTCGGCGCGCTTTTGCGCGCGCTCTGCGCACAGGGCGCGGCCGTGTGCATCGTGAGCCACGATGTGGAGTTCTGCGCGCAGTATGCTGACCGCTGCGGCCTGCTCTTTCGCGGCGAGGTCGTGACGGAAAACGCCCCGCGTGCATTTTTCTCCGGCAATTATTTTTACACCACGGCGGCCGCGCGCATCGCGCGCACCGCTGCGCCCGGCGCGGTGCTGTGCGGGGAGGTCGTGCAATGTCTCACCGACTGACGCGGCGCACCTGGGCCGCGCTCGGCATCCTGCTCGTGGCGATTCCGGCGCTGATGGCGGTATTCGTATGCGTGTGGGACGAGCGGAAGTACTACCTCACGTCGCTGCTGCTCGTGGGGCTGATGTTTGTGCCGTTCGTGCTGCGGTTTGAAGGCCGCAGGCCGCAGGCGCGCGAGCTCGTGCTGCTCGCGACGATGACGGCACTGGCCGTGGCCGGGCGTGCGGCGTTTTACTGGCTGCCGCAGTGCAAGCCCGTGTGCGCGATCGTGATCCTCACGGCCGTGGCCTTCACGCCGGAGGCGGGCTTCGTCACCGGTGCTGCGGCTGGCCTGATCTCGAACTTTTTCTTCGGGCAGGGGCCGTGGACGCCGTGGCAGATGCTCGGTTTCGGGCTCGTGGGCTTTCTCGGCGGCGTGTTGTTTTCCGGACGGAAGGTGCAGCTCGTGCCGCTGCTGCTCTACGGCTTTTTCTCGGTGCTCATTGTCTATGGTGTGCTGCTCGACACGGCGAGCATGCTCATGTACAACGCCGTGCCCTCGTGGCAGCTGTGGCTGGCGACCTGCGCGTCGGGGTTCGTGTTCAACCTCATTCACGCGGGTGCGACGGCCGTGTTTCTGCTCCTGCTGTATAAGCCCCTGCTCAGCAAGCTCGCGCGTGTGAAAGAAAAGTACGGCCTTCTGGAATGAAAAATCTCCGCATCCGATCGGATGCGGAGTTTTTTGATATGCATTTCATGCCCGCTGCCAGAGCAGGCGGTTGTCGTCAAAGACGGCGCAGAGCCTTCCGCTGTCTTTGAGCCACGCGAGGTAGGAGCGCACCGTGCTGCCGACGAGCACGTACTGCTCGAAGTTCATCCCGAGGTCAAAGCGCCGGAACAGCTGCTGCAAGACTGCCTCGAACGTCTGCGGCTCCCGGCAGAGCTCCGCGATGATGTCCGCGATCTCGAGCACCTTGTCGATGTTGTACTGCGCGAGCGGTGCAATGTCCTCCGTAGCCGCGGCGTGTGCGGGCACGAATGCGCGGGCAGAGAGTGTTTTGACTGTTTCCAGCGTGTTCAGGTATGCGGCGACGTCGTAAAGGAAACCGATCTGGTACTTTTCGAGTGTCTCCCGGCTCGACAGACAGTCGGCCAGATACACCACGTCGTCCGGCGTGCGAAAGCCCACCATGTCGAAAAAGTGTCCCGGCAGCGGCAGCAGCTCGCACCCCTCCGGCAGGCACGCCGGGGTCAGCTCCTGCGCGTCGCTGGGCTTGGCCATGAGAAATTTGTGCTGCAGCTCCTTCGGCGGATAGCCGCCGTAGAGAAACGACGGCTCGAGCACCGGGTGGCGCGTGAAGTCACACTCGATGCCGGGGGCATAGATCCTGCAGCCGGTCTGGTTTTGCAGGTACTGGTTGCCGCCGATGTGGTCGGCGTTGGAGTGCGTGTTGTAGATGGCGGTCAGGTGCCAGCCGTTGGCGTCGAGGATCTGGCGCACCTTGCGCCCGGCCTCCTTGTCATTGCCGCTGTCGATGAGGCAGACGTCTGTGTCGTTCAGGCGCACGAGGCCGATCTTGGCCGGGCTCTGGATATAGTAGCTGTTTCCGGCCACCTGGGTCAGTTCATACATGGTGCTTTCCTCCTTTGTCAGACGGTGTGTTTGCGGATGAGCGGCTCCACCTGCGCTGCCAGCTGTGCGAGCGCGCCCGGCTCGAACGGGGAGCGGAAGCCGGCTTCGGCCAGCAGGTCCGTCCAGAGCTTTTCGCCGCCCTGCTGCGACAGGTGCAGGTAGCGGGCGAACGCATCGTCATAATCGTCCTGCGACGCGAGCAGGAACTGGAACGCCGCCGTCTGCGCAAGACAGTAATCGATATAGTAAAACGGTGTCTCATAGATGTGCATCTGGTACTGCCAGCGGGTGCCGCGCTCCAGATACGGGATGCCGCTCTGGTCGATATACGGGCGGTATTTTGCCTCCAGTTCCAGCCAGACGGCGTTGCGCTCGGCCGGGGTGAGGTCGGGCTCGGCGTAGACGCGGTGCTGGAATTCATCCACCATTGTGCCGTAGGGCAGGAAGCTGAGCGCATCGAGCGCGTGCTGGAAGCGGTAGCGCTCCGCATCGCCCGCCTTCGGGAAGAAGGCGTCGAGATACGGCCAGGCGAAAAACTCCATGCTCATCGAGTGCGTTTCGGCGGTTTCCATGCCGCCGCAGCCGAGTTCCAGCGCGAAGCGGTTGTCCGCGATCAGGTAGGCGTTGAGCGCGTGGCCGGCCTCATGCGTCACGACGTCCACATCACCGGACGTGCCGTTGAAGTTTGCGAGGATGAACGGCTGCCGGAACTTCGGAAACTCCGTGCAGTAGCCGCCGCCCCATTTGTTCGGGCGGGACTCGACGTCAAAGGCCTCGTTTTCACACATCATGCGGAAAAACGCGCCCGGCACGTCGCCCATGGCGTCGTACATCTTCTGCGCCGCGGCAAACAGCTCGTCCTTGCCGCAGGGCGTCGGGTCGCCGCCGGGGGTGAAAAATTCGTTGTCGTAGAGTCGGAACGTGTCGATGCCGAGGCGCTTGGCGTTTTCCAGCCGCAGGCGGGACACGACCGGCACGATATCGCGCACAATGTTTTCGCGGAAGGTCTGCACGGTCTGCGCGTCGTAGCACATGCGCTCCATGCGGCAGTAGCCGAGCTCGATGAAGTTCGGATACCCCAGCTTCTTGGCCATCCGGTCGCGCACGTGCACGAGCCGGTCAAAAAGATCGTCCAGCTGCGCGCTGTGCGCTTCCAGCGTCGTGCCGAGCGCTTCGTAGCATTCCCTGCGCGTGGCGCGGTCGGCGCTGCGGGCGTATTTCATCAGCATCGGCCGCGGCAGCTGCTCGCCCCGGAAGGGGAAGAGCATGCCCGCCATGAGCTGGGCGTATTCGCTGACGAGCTTGTTCTCCTCGACCATGTCTTCGATGATCTCCGGCGACATGCTCCGCCGCTGCAGCTCCATGCTGCGCAGCAGGATCGGCGAGAGCACCGTCTCGAGCTCTGGCCGGAACGGACTGTCGAGCACCGCGGAGGTATATTGCAGTGCAAGGTTTTCCACCTCCGGACCGATTTCATCATAGTAGTCCTTTTCCGCCAGATAAAACGGGTCCACGGTGTTGATCGTGTAGCGCATGTATGACAGCGACTGTGCCGTGGCGTACTCCGTCGTGAGCGAGAGATATTCCGCCCGCGCGGCGAGGATCTCCTCAACACTCTGCGCGGCGCGCACGCGCTCGATCACGCGCTGCAGCCCTTCGGTCATTTCCTCGCGCGTCACGCGCCGGTAGGGGAGTTCGGATACTTTCATGCTTGCTCCTTTCCAAGTTCCGCGGCCTCGGGATCCGTGCGCAGTGTCTGCCGGGCGAAGGCGAGAAACCGCTTCGCCGCCGGGGACAGCTCCTCGGGTGCGGGCGCGGCGATGCCGATCTCGGCATACTGCGGCGGATCGACCGGGAGGATCACGATGCCGGTCGTGTCCCAGCCGCGGGTAATGAGTTGATTGTTCAGACTCACGCCGAGACCGGCCTGCACCATGGCAAAGGTGGCGCGGCTGTCCACGGACGTGTAGCGGACATTCGGCGTGATGCCCGCGCGGGCGAACACGCGCGCGTTGTCTGTGTCCTGGTGCATATAGGTCGCGATGGTCGGTTCGGTCGCAAACGCCGCGAGCGGGAACGTCCTGCCCCCGGCCAGCGGATGCTCCGGCGGCAGCCACGCGACCATGGGATCGGCGTACAGCGGGATCCAGTCAAAGTCGCCCTCGCGGAAACTCGTGATGCAAAAGTCGGCCGTGTGCTCGCTCACGGCGCGCGTGAGCTGGCTGCTGTTGCCCTGCAGGACCTGCACCTCGATGCCGGGGTAGACTTCGCAGAAGCGGGCGATGCAGCGGCTGAGCCAGCCGTAGTATGCCCCGTACACGCAGCCGACGGCGATGGTGCCGGTCTCGACGCCGCGGATCTCGGCTGCCTGTGCCTCGAGCAGGGCGCTCCAGTGCGTCAGTTCCCGCAGCGTCGGCAGCAGCGTCCGGCAGGCACGCGTCGGCTGCACGCCGTTGTGCGAGCGGCTCAGCAGTGGGAAGCCCAGCTCCTGCTCAAGCGCCGCCATCATCCGGCTCAGGCCGGAGGGAGTGTAGTCCAGTTTTTCCGCCGCCGCCGAGAGGCTCCCGGCCTCGAGCACGGCCAGCAGTGCGCGGCATTTTTCCGTGTCCATAAGCTGCCTCCGTCCTTGCGGAATTCGCAAGGAACCGTTGAAACATTGTCTCTTTACGCAATGATATAACCGTGGTATCGTTTCGTCAAGGCATTTTCGGGAGGAATTACGGATGAAGACCCGAACCATGACGCGCACACAGGCGGAGCTGCTACTGGCGGCGGTCATCATTGCGCGCAGCACGTCGTATGTGCTTACAAAGGTCGGTCTGCAGGACATGGGCAAATTCACGCTGCTGGCAGTGCGGTTTTTGCTGGCGTTTGCGTTTCTGGCGGTGTTGTTTTGGCGGCGGCTGCTGCACATCGACCGCCGCACACTGCTGAGCGGTCTGGCCATGGGCGGCATCTATTTTTGCGTCATGACGGCGGAGCTCACGGCGCTCAAAACGGTGGAAACCTCGACGGTGTCCTTCGTGACCAATACGGCTGTTGTCATCGTGCCGATCGTTCAGGCGGTGCTCAGCCGCCGTTGGCCGGAGCGCCGCGCGTTGATCGGCGCGCTGGCTTGTCTGCTGGGCGTGGCGCTGCTCACGCTGCGCAACGGCCTTTCGTTCACAGCGGGCGTCGGATATTGCATTTTGGAGGCGTTTTTGTATTCGGCTGCCATTCTCGTGACCGACCGGCTCACGCACGCCGGGGCAGATCCGCTGCTGTCCGGTGTTGTGCAGGTGGGGTTTTTGGGGCTGTTGGCGTTGGCGGCGTCTTTTCTTTTTGAGATGCCGCACCTGCCCGGCAGCGGCACAGAGTGGCTGGTGGTACTGGCACTGGCGCTTGTGTGCAGCGGCTTTGGCTTCACACTCCAACCGGTCGCACAGAGCGGAACAACGGCGGACCACGCAGCACTGTTTTGTGCGCTCAATCCTTTCGTTGCGGCAACGTTGGGTGCGGTGTGCTTTCACGAGCACTTCGGTTTTGCGGGTCTGCTCGGCGGTGTACTGATCCTGGCCGGAATCCTGACATCCTGTTGGCCGCAAAAGCACGACGCCTGAAATACAAAACTCCCCGGATCATGCATCCGGGGAGTTTTGCGGTTTATGCGTTCTGCGCCTGGTAGGCACGCACGTAGGCCACGAGCGTGTCGACAGTCTTCTCGATGCCGAGCTTGCCGCTGTTGACAACGAGGTCATACCCGCGCGCATCGCCCCACTTCGTGTCGCAGTAGTAGTTGTGGTAGGCTTTGCGGTCGCGGTCGACACGGCGCATCTCCTGCGCCGCCTGATCGGCCGTGAGGGATTTTTCCTCCATGAGCCGCCGGCGCTTCACGTCGGGCTTTCCGGCGATGAACAGGTGCACGGCGTTCGGGTTGGCGCGCAGCACATAATCCGAGCACCGGCCGAGCACGACGAACGACTCGCCGCTGTCGGCAAGCTCCTGAATGTGCTCGAACGTCTCGTGTGCGAGCGCATCCTCCGGCGCGTTGAAGTTCTCGCCGATGCGGCGCGACCACAGCAGGTGCACCGGCTTCTCGTCATAGCGCGCGGCGTCCTCGGCGTTGAAGACACTGGCCAGCAGCAGCTCCTTATCATAAAACGCGATGCCGAGCTGTTTGGCGATCTGTTCGGCGATGTACTTGCCGCCGCTGCCGTGTTCACGGCCGACGGTCACGATGATTTGCTTCATGATGCGTTACCGCCTTTCTCAAAGTAGGGTCACAGGTATCTCAGAAACAGGCATCCCAGCGAGACCGCAATGACCAGTACGGTGGCCGGAACGCAGTATTTGCAGTATTTGCCCCAGGTGATGGGGTGGCCGCTCTTGGCCGACACGGACGTGGCCACGACGTTGGCCGACGCGCCGATGGGCGTGGCGTTGCCGCCGAGGTCGGTGCCGAGCGAGAGTGCCCAGGCGATCACGGACAGATCCATGCCCTGCGTCGCCGCGATGGACTGAATGACCGGCACCATGGTGGCCGCGAACGGGATGTTATCGATCAGCGCACTGCACACGGCCGAGAGCAGCAGGATGATGACGATGACGGCCTTGATGCTGCCGCCGCTGATGCTCGAGATGAACTGCGCGATGAGCTTGAGCACGCCGGTCTGCTCCAGTCCCGCGACGGAGATGAACAGGCCGATGAAAAACAGCAGCGTCTTGTAGTCCACGCCGCGCAGCACTTCCTTCACGCCGGTGCTGCCGTTGGTGCACACGGTCACGAGCAGCGTCAGCGCTGCGACGATCACGCCGATGCACGCGACGGTCAGCCCGGTCTGCGCGTGCGTCACGAGCAGCGCGACCGCGATGAGAAACACGATCACATCTGCGACGAATGCCTTGCGGTTGGCGATGGCGGTCGCCGGGGCGGGGCAGACAGCGTCGGCCGGACGGGCGGCCTCGCTCGCCTTGAGCGGCTTGCGGAAGCACAGCCAGAAAAACACCAGCACGAACACAAAGCAGATCCCGACGATCACGCCGGTGTTCTGGATGAAGTCCGTAAACGTATAGCCGAGCGCCGTGCCGATGATGATGTTGGGGGGATCGCCGCACATGGTGGCAGCGCCGCCGAGGTTCGCGCAGAAGACCTCCGACAGGATCATCGGGACGGGGTCAAAGCACAGGATCTGCGCCAGCTCCAGCGTGACGGTCGCGAGAAACAGCACGACCGTGATGCTGTCGATGAACATGGCCAGAAACGCGGACATGGCCATGAAACACAGCAGCAGCGGCACCACATGGTAGTGCGCGAGCTTTGCCAGCGACAGGCACAGCCAACGGAAGAAGCCGGATTTGCCGAGGCCCTCGACCATGATCATCATACCGGTGATGAAGAAGATGGTCGACCAGTTGACGCCGGAGCTTGCGCTCTCCGAGGCGCCGTACCAGAAGTCGGCGCGGAAGATGGCGCCGAGGTTCAGGGCGTTTTTGATCGCGTCCCAGCTGTGCATGCAGATGCCGAACACGACCACGAGCACGAGGGCCGCACTGCCAAGCGTGACATACTGGCGCTCAAATTTGTCCATGATGATGAGCGCGAACATGCCGACGAAGATGACAGCTGCAAGGATTTGAGCAGTCATGGAAAAAACCTTCTTTCTTGAAATTTGCGGGGGGTGCCGACGCAGAGGCATCGAAGAAAGAGGGTTGCTTCGCGGTGGTGTCCTTCCCCAACAGGAGAGGAATTTTAGCGCGCTCGATGGCAAAAGTCAAGAGTATTTTTGAAATCTGAGCGTGTTCTTATCAGACTTTCAAATGCTTGATATTACAGGCATTTATAGGCGATGATCGTCGCGCCGCCCTTGCCCTCGTAGCGCTTAATCTGATACTTGTTCGGGAAGGCGGCCAGCAGCTCCGGCAGCTTGCTGTAGCCGTAGGCGCGCACGTTAAAATCGGGCTTCACGCGCTTGATATACAGCCCCGAGGAGCTGACGTTGACAAAGCCGTCGGCATCCTGATACTTCTCGGACGCAATGTGCAGCAGATTGTGGATCTCGCGGATGTCTGGCTTTTTCGGTTCGGGCTCCGGTTCGGGCTCCGGTTCGGGCTCGGGAGCCGGCTCCGGTTCGGCGGCCGGGGTAGATTCGGCCGCCGGCTTTTTCGTGCTGCGGGTGGTCTTTTTCGTCTTGCGGGCGGGCTTCTTGGCTGCGGGCTCCGCGGCGTGCTCGACGGCGGCGGGCTTCTCATCCGCCTTGGACAGGTAGTCGATGAGGATGAAGTCGTCGCACGCGTTTTTGAATGATTCCGGCGTCGTCGTCACGCCGGCGCCGATGATATACAGGCCCGACTCGCGCAGACGGATGGCCAGCGGCGTGAAGTCGCTGTCGCTCGACACGAGCACGAGCGCGTCGTACATATTATTGTGCAGCAGATCCATGGCCCCGATGACCATGGCGATGTCGGTCGTGTTTTTGCCGGTGACGTAGTCAAACTGCTGCTCGGCGCGGATGGCGAGGCGCTTGAGCTCCGGCTCCCAGTTTTTCAGCGAGTCCTTGCGCCAGTTGCCGTAGGCCTTTTTCACGACGATGCGGCCGTAGGTCGATACTTCGTGCAGCACGGCCTCCAGCTTGGACAGCTGCGTGTTGTCGGCGTCGATGAGCACGGCGATTTTCTGGAAATTTTCCATAGATGTTTACTCCTGAACCGCCCGGCGGGCGGTGATTTTTTCTCCATTATAGCGTTTTTGCGCGCAAAATGCAACGAAAGCGGGGCGAGGCCCCGCTTTCATTTTCTGTTCATGACCCCTCGCCCGCGGTCGCCGGACACTGGCGGCCGTTGGGGTCGATGCTCGTGTCGCCGGGGAGGATCATCTGCGAGATCGGGATGATGGAATACCCGTCGGCGATGAGCGCCTCAATGATGCCGGCCAGCGCCTCCGGCGTGTGCTCGGCCGCGTTGTGGAACAGCACGATGCTGCCCGGCTGCACGCGCGTGAGCACGCGCGATGTGATCTCGTCGCTGCTCAGCCCCTTCCAGTCGAGGGAATCCACGTCCCACTGGATGACATGCATACCCAGACCGTTAATGGTGCTCACGACCGTGTCGTTGTACTCCCCGTAGGGGCAGCGAAACAGCGTCGGCCGTGTACCGGTGACGGCTTCGATCTTGTCGGCGCAGGTGTTGACCTCCGTCTGGATCTGCTCGGCGCTTAGCTGCGCCATGTGCGGGTGCGTGGACGAGTGGTTCATGACCTCGTTGCCCGCATCCGCGAGCGCCTTGACCGACTCCGGATATTTGTCCACCCATTCGCCCACGACGAAGAACGTCGCGTGGACGTTGTACTTGTTGAGGATGTCGATGAGCATCTGCGTGTCCTCATTGCCCCAGGCTGCGTCGAACGACAGGCTCACGACACGGTCGTCGCGCTGCACGCAGTAGATGGGCAGCACGCGCTTGGCCGCGCTCACGCCCACGATCGCGGGGCTGTTGACCGCCCAGAACATAAGCGCGATGGCCAGCACCATCGCGCACACGCTCAGCAGTTTCCGGTGTTTTCTGACGGCTTGCCGCACTTTGTACATTGCACCACCTCCGGCTTTCTGCCTTCATCCTATGAGGGGGCGGAGCGCGGTATGCGCCATTTGGTTTACATAACTTCTAGTGATGCGCAGAAAAACGCCCGCACAGGAAAACTGTGCGGGCGCAAACGCTCAAAACAGGCCGGTGATGCGGCCGTCGTCGTCGACGTCGATGTTTTCGGCGGCCGGGATTTTTGGCAGGCCGGGCATCGTGAGCACGTCGCCCGTGAGCGCGACGAGAAAGCCCGCCCCGGCGGACACGGTCACGCTGCGCACGGTCACGGTGAAGCCCTCGGGCGCGCCGAGCAGCGCCGGGTCGTCCGACAGGCTCGCCTGCGTCTTGGCGATGCACACCGGCAGGCCGCCGAAGCCGAGCGCCTCCAGCTCGCGGAGCTGTTTGCGCGCGGCGGGCAGGATCTCCGCGTCCGCTCCGCCGTAGACCCGGCGCACGACGGCGTCGATCTTTTCCTCGACCGGCGCGTCGAGCTCATAGGCAAAGCGGAAGTGGTTTTCGGCTTCGCACAGACGCACGACCTCGTGCGCGAGCGCCTCGCCGCCGCGGCCGCCGTCGGCCCAGACGGTGGACAGCACGACGCGGACACCCAGCTGTCCGCACAGCTCCGTCAGCAGTGCGATCTCGCGGTCGGTGTCGGTGGGGAAGCGGTTGATGGCCACGACGCACGGCAGACCGAACGTGCCGCGGATGCAGCGCACATGGTGCAGCAGGTTCGGCACGCCGCGGCGCAGCGCGTCGAGATCCTCCGTGCCGAGCTCGTTCAGCGCCAGACCGCCGTGCATTTTCAGCGCGCGCACCGTCGCCACCACGACGGCGGCGTCCGGCCGCAGTCCGGCGAGCCGGCACTTGATGTCCAGAAACTTCTCCGCACCGAGATCGGCGCCAAAGCCGGCCTCCGTCACGGCGTAGTCGCAGCGGTGCATGGCCATGCGTGTGGCGAGCACGCTGTTGCATCCGTGCGCGATGTTGGCAAACGGCCCGCCGTGTACGAACGCCGGCGTGCCCTCGAGCGTCTGCACGAGGTTGGGCTTGAGCGCGTCGCGCAGCAGCGCCGCCATCGCGCCCACGGCCTTGAGATCGCGCGCCGTGACAGGGCGGCCGTCATACGTGTAGCCCACGAGGATGCGGCCCAGCCGCGCCTTCAGGTCGGCCATGGACTCTGCCAGGCAGAGCACGGCCATGATCTCGCTGGCGACCGTGATGTCAAATCCGTCCTCGCGCGGCACGCCGTTGGCCCTGCCGCCGAGCCCGTCGACGATGCAGCGCAGCTGCCGGTCGTTTATGTCCACGCAGCGCCGCCACGTGATGCGCCGCGGGTCAATGCCGAGGGCGTTGCCCTGTTGGATATGGTTGTCGAGCATGGCGGCGAGCAGATTGTTCGCCGCGCCGATGGCGTGAAAGTCGCCGGTGAAGTGCAGGTTGATGTCCTCCATCGGCACGATCTGCGCATAGCCGCCGCCGGTCGCGCCGCCCTTAAGCCCGAACACCGGGCCGAGCGACGGCTCGCGCAGCGCGACGGCCGCGTCCTTCCCGATGCGGCGCAGCGCGTCGGCCAGGCCGATGGTCGTGGTCGTCTTGCCCTCGCCGGCGGGCGTGGGCGTGATGGCCGTGACGAGGATCAGCTTTCCCTTTCCGCGCGGCGGCTGCCCGAGCACGGACAGCGCCACCTTCGCCTTATAGCGGCCATACGGCTCTATATCAGCATCGTCGATGCCGACGGTGCGTGCAATGTCACAGATCGGCTGCATCGTGCAGCTCTGGGCGATCTCCAGATCGCTTCGATATTCCATGAAACCCCTCCTTCGGATGCGTGTACCTTTTATCATACCTGACGGCGGCGGGTTTGTAAAGCTTGACGCGGGGTGGATTTTCCGCTATCATGGGCCGGATAATGAGGTGATGACCATGCAGTATCTCTGCGCGCCGATGGAGGGCGTGACCGGCGACCTGTTCCGGCAGGCGCAGCGGCAGACGTTCTCCGCGGCGGACAGCTACTATACGCCCTTTCTCTCGCCGACGGCAAACCGCACGTTTTCCCCGCGCGAGCTGCGCGAGATCGAGCCCGCGCACAACGCGGGCATCCACGTCGTGCCGCAGCTCATGGGCCACTGCGCGGAAGATTTTCTCTGGATGGCGGGGCGGCTCGCCGACATGGGCTACGACGAGGTGAATTTTAACCTCGGCTGCCCGTCGAACACCGTCACGGCGAAGAAAAAGGGCGCGGGCCTGCTCACGGAGCCGGATCTGCTGCGGCGGTTTTTCGACGCCGTGTTTGCAGCCTGCCCGCTGCCGGTGTCGGTCAAGACGCGGCTCGGCAAGGCGACAGCGGAGACGTTTCCCGCGCTGCTGGAGTTGTATAACGACTACCCGATCTGCGAGCTGATTGTGCACCCGCGTGTGCAGGCCGACCAGTACCACGGGCACCCGGATCTTGACATGTTCGCCTACGCGCTCGCGCACAGCCGCGCTCCCGTGTGCTACAACGGCGACCTGTTTGACGCCCCGGCCGTGCGCGCGTTTCAGGCGCGGTTTCCGACCGTGGAGCGCGTCATGCTTGGCCGCGGGCTGGCTGCCAATCCCGGCCTCATCGGCCAGCTGCGCACCGGCGCCGTGCCGACGCCGGCACAGTTTCAGGCGTTTCACGACCGGCTTTACGCCGCCACGCACGCGCGCATCCCCGACCGGCGCGCGCTGCTGTTTCGCATGAAGGAGGCGTGGCGCTATCTCGGCTGCAGCTTTGCCGACGCCGAGCGGCCGCTGCGCCGTATCCGCAAGGCGCAGGACCTTGCAGAGTATGAGAGCGCGGTGCGCCAGCTTTTCGCGTCCTGCCCGGTGCGGGAGGATGCGGGCTATTTTGTCTGATGGCCGAAAAAAACCCCCCCTCCGCAGGAATACGACCTGCGGAGGGGGTTCGCTTATGGAAGTCCGTGGTATACCGGCGCGCTTCAGGGCATCGGGCAGCCGAGGGGCGTGATGTTGTCCGGCGTGATGTACTTCGTGGGCAGGGTGATCTCCGTTGCACCGTTGAGGTACGACTGCCGCCAGGCTTCGTATTCCCGTCCGTCCACTCTCTGCGCGTTGGCCTCGTCGCCGAAGGTGGGGATCTCTTCGCCGGAGTAGAGGAAGTAGATGAGACCGTCCCCGTCCTGATCCAGATCGTCGGGAAAGGGTTCACCGCCGCCGTAATATGTGCTCATATAACTCTTGTCCCAGCCGTCCACGGCGCCGAAGTGACGGTAGCTGTCGGTCTTGGCGTCGTAGGTGTAGACGTTGTACGGCCAGATGCGGCCGCCCAGCCCCTGATTGTGCGACCAGCTTGCTTCCACGGCGCCGTTGCTGTAAAAGCGCATGTCAACAAATTCGGACAGCTCTTCATGGAGCTTTCCGTTGTCGTAGCCGTAAATGAGGCACATCTTGCTGGCCATCGCAGCGTGCGCGCTCCACTGAACGATCAGCTCCTCGCGGCCGTCGTGATCTACGTCATAGATGGCAAATGTGTTTTCTTCCGCCTGCTGCGTGCTGCTATAGTCCAGCTTGGAGTTGTCCGGGAGAATGCCGTACAGGTAAATGTCCCACAGCGCGGCGCCGTATGCCTTGTTCTGCGCCGCCGTGTCGGCGGCCGCTGCGTTGTCGGTGCTTGTCACTTTGTCCACGGTTTTTCCCTCGGATCTTCCGGTGTCGGAGGCGGCTTGGCCGCACCCGGCGAGTCCTGCCAGCATGGCGATGCACAGAAGCAGGCAGCTTAGTTTTCTCCACATATTGTGTTTTCTCCCTTCCCAAAGATGTTGTCCGAAACAGATCTATGGTTCGAGTGTAACCGGAAACAGGGGAATTGTCAATCCTTGTATAAGAAACAGCCCCGCGGCGGGAATGTAGTTCCGCTGCGGGGCTGTTTTTGCACTCGTGTTCAGTTCTGGCTGTACCAGTCGCCGCCCGGCTGCGGGCCGGGGTTCGGCTGCCAGCCGTTGGGGGTCTGGCCGCCCATGCTGCGCGGTAGACTGCGGTAGAACGCGGCGCGCGACACGGTCATATACGGCACGAGCCAGAGATTGCCGATGCCGGCAGTCAGCACGGCCAGCAGTGCCCAGCCGATGAAGCTCAGGTCGAGGCAGAACAGGTCGCCCTTTCGCCCGTCCATGAGCGCCTTGGAGCACTCAATGGCCTCCGTGGCCTGCATGTTCGGATTTTCGGCCATGATGTACGTCGCCATGGAGTAGCGGTAGGCGGCGACGATGCCGGGGATGACAAACAGCAGCGACCATGCGATGACCTTAAGCGTGATGAGCAGGTTGAGCACGAAGGCGTTGCCGAAGATGTCAAAGCCGGAAAACAGGTCCTCAAACCGGGCTTCCTCGCCGTCGACCAGCTTCAGGCAGAAGCGGTTGTGGCCGATGGAGACGCTGCCGCCGATGACGAACTGTGCCAGCGAGATGATCCCGGATACGGGGAGAAATATGCGCAGCGCGTGGCGCAGGGCCTCAGGATAATACTGCGTCAGGTCGTCCCCGTTGACCGTGAGGCTGAATGATGGGGTGAAGCCGCTGCTCGTCCCGCCGAGGATGCTCGCCAGCAGCGTCACGCCCACGGCGAGCCACCAGTAGTTTTTCAGCGCGCGGCGCGCCATGCTGCGGTAGTCGGATGCGGAATACATAAGTGTTCTCCTTTCTGCCGCCCTCACCAGGGCGTGCGTTCCTGCCCGTGCACGAGGTAGGCGTGCTCGGCCAGCTCCGCGAGCGGGCTGTCGCTGCGGGAGTCGGAGTAAAATTCTGCGATTTCTGTGCCGGGATAGGCTTCGCGCAGGCGGCGGACCTTTTCCGCGCCATGGCAGTTTTCCCCGTCGGTCTTTCCGGTGTACTTATCCACGCGCGAGGCCAGCAGCCGCACACCCAGTTTCTGCGCCGGGATGCGCACGAGAAACTCCGGCGATGCGGAGATGATGATGTCGTCCGGGCGCTGCTGTGCGAGGTACCACGGGTTCACGCGGTCGAAATTTTTCGCCCAGAACGCCTCCAGCTCTGCGTCTACATCGGGCACGCGGCGCAGAAAGCCATACATCCGCTCCTTGAAGGCGGTCTTGCTCACCTTGCCGAGCAGGTAGACCGGCAGCAGGACGAGCGCGCCCAGCAGCGGCCAGATTACGCCGGGGTGTCGCCGCAGGCACCAGCGCACGAACGCCACCGTGCTGTCCATGGGGAAGATGGTCTTGTCCCAGTCGTATACGTTGACTTTTTCCATAGGGCTCCTCTCAGTACAGGGTGCCGGCCAGCTGCATGTACGCGGCGGCAAAGGCCTCCCGGATGAAGTAATTGATGCGCATGGACGGCAGAGTGGTCTCGGCGGCGATGCCGACGGGCTCTGCCCCCAGTGCCCGCGCCATGCGCTTGGCGCGGCAGAGGTGGTATTCGCTCGTCACGATGCCGACACCGTCCGCCGGGTCGTACCCCCGCGCGCGGAGGATGGCGAACGAATTTTCCAGATTCTCGCGTGTGGTGCGCGACTGATCCTCCTGCACGATGCGCGCGCTGTCGATGCCGTGCGCCGTCAGATAGTCGGCCATGGCCTCGGCCTCCGTGATGTCCTCACCCTCGCCCTGACCGCCGGAGACGACGGCCAGCGCGTCCGGGTTCGCGCCCAGATAGTCCAGCGCAGCGTCGAGCCGGTTGCACATTGACAGCGACGGTGTGCTGCCGTTGACGCCCGCGCCGAGCACGATGATCGCGTTCGGGTGCGCGCCCGTGTCCGTGCGCGCGTCGCGCACGACGGGGATCTCAAAGACCGCGAACACGATCAGCCCCGCGCACACGAGCACGCTCAGCACGATGCGCCCCACGCGGTGCAGCCGCGGGAAGAGAAACACCAGCACGGCGGCGCCCCAGAGCGTGTAGCCCAGAAAGTCGTGCCCCGGCATCGTAAAGCGCAGCACACAGCCGGCGATTACAAACAAGATGGCGAGGATGAGGGATGCTTTGTGTTTCATTCGCACAGCGCCTCCCACGCCTCGTAGAGCGCCTCGAGCTGCGCATTGAGCGCCTGCTTCTGCGCGTCGAGCTCCATGAGCTTCTGATAGTCCGTTGCATTGGCCTCGCTCTCGGCGTCGAGCGCCGCGAGCTGCCCCTCCAGCTTTTCGATCTCGCGCTCCGTGCGCTCGCGTTGGCGCGTGGTGTTCGGGGCGCGTTTCGGCTTTGGTTTCGGCTCTTTTTTGCGCTCGACAGCCTTCGCCGTCTGCTGCAGGGCGGTCTGGCGCGCGCGGTATTCACGGAATTGCTCATAGGTTCCGCGGTAGTCCGTGATCGTGCCGTTTTCGAGCAGCCAGATGCGGGTGGCAAATTTCTCGATGAAGTACCGGTCGTGCGACACGAACAGCAGTGCCTGCGTATAGTCGCTCAGTGCGTCCTCGATCCACTCGCGGCTGGCAATGTCGAGGTGGTTCGTCGGCTCGTCGAGGATGAGGAAGTTGATCTCCCGGCGCATGAGCATGCACAGCCGCAGCCGGGACAGCTCGCCGCCCGAAAGCGCCGACACGGGCTTGAGCACGTCCTCGCCGCAAAATCCGTAGGCGCCGAGCTGGTCGCGTGCCTCCTGCGGCGTGCACTTGCACTCGTAGAGCATTGTGTCGAGCATGGAGCGCTCCGGCACGGCAAAGCGGACGATCTGCGGCAGGTACGCCGTGCGCACGGAGGGCCCGCGCTGCACCCAGCCGGTATCCGGCGTCTCCTCGTTCATGACGAGCTTTAAAAATGTCGTCTTGCCGGCGCCGTTGTCGCCGATGAGGGCGATGCGCTCGCCGCCGGTCACGGTCAGGTCAAGGTCGTGAAAGAGCGTCCGCTCGCCGTAGTGCTTGCTCAGACCCGACATGGTCAGCACGTCGTCGCCGCGAAATTCCTGCGCCGTGAAGTGCACGTTGAGCTTGCGCGCCTCGGTTGGCCGCTCGGTCGTTTCGAGCTTTTCCATGCGCTTTTCGATGGAAAACGCGCGCTTGTGCAGTTTGTCGTTGCCCATGAAGGCCCAGAGGTGCAGCTTTGCCGCCGCCTCTGTGAGCTGCTGGAGCTTGGCCTGATCCTTTTCGTATTTTTTGAGCTGCTCGTCAAAGCGGCGCTGCCGCTCAACGACGTAAAAGCTGTAGTTTCCGCTGTAAAACTCCGCCTGCCCGGACGTGAAGTCGATCGAGCGCTGCACGACGCGGTCGAGGAAATACCGATCGTGGCTGATGACGAGCACCGTGCCGCGAAAATGCAGCAGATATGCCTCCAGCCACTCGGTAGCGCGCAGGTCGAGGTGGTTGGTCGGCTCGTCGAGCAGGAGAATGTCCGTGTCCTCGAGGATGAGCCGCGCGAGGTTCACGCGCGTTTTCTCCCCGCCGGAGAGACTGTCAAACGGCTGCGCACGCATCGCGGCCGGGATGTCCAGACCGTTGGCCACGCGGTTGCGCTCGTGCTCCATGTCGTACCCGCCGAGGCGGCGGAAGTTTTCCGACAGTCGGTCGTACTCCGCGAGCAGGGCGGGGGAGTCGTCCGTCGCCATGCGCGCGGTGAGCTCGTTCATGCGCGCTTCCATGTCGTAGAGCTGCCGGTGCGCCTCGCGCAGCACGTCCTCCGTCGTCCAGCCGTCGGGGTAGACAGGGATCTGCGAGATCAGCCCCAGCCGCCGCCCGGAGGCGATGGACACGGTGCCGGCATCCGGCTGCAGTTCGCCCGAGAGGATGCGGAAAAACGTCGTCTTGCCGCAGCCGTTGCGCCCGAGAATGCCCACGCGCTCGCCGGCGTTGATGTCGAATGTGATACCTTTTAATATATCGTTGCCCTGCTCAAAGCCCTTAACGAGCCCGCGGACGGATAGATCGATCATGTGTGACTCCTAAATTATTTGTTCACGGCCGCCTGCAGCACGGTGTTGGCCACGGCGCCCGCATTCGTCAGACCGCCGCCGGCGTTTTCCACCAGCACGACGAAGGCGTACGGGTGCGCATCGTCGAGCAGGAAGCCCGTGAACCAGGCGTGCGACGTGCCGTCGCCGACCTCGGCGGTGCCGGTCTTGGCGCAGAGATTCAGGCCCGGGAAGCGGTTCGTGCCGTAGTGGGCCGAGACGTTGTAGTTCATCATGTCGCGCAGCTTGTTGGCGGTCGTGCCGCTCAGCAGGTTCGTGGTCGAGCCGCTGGGCGTATCGAGCAGCAGCGACGGCTCCACGACGCTGCCGCTGTTGGCGATGGCCGAGACGTAGCGCAGCATGGAGTACGGGCAGATGAGGTCCTCGTACTGGCCGATGCCCGACCAGGCGAGGTTTGCGCTGCCGGACGCGCCCTTCGTGAAGCTGCCGGCGAGCGTCGGGATGCCGCTCAGCGACTGGGAATCGAGGAAGCCGAGCTTCTTGGCGTAGCTCTCGATGGTGTCGGCTCCGAGCTCGAGTGAGATCTGCGCGAATGCGCAGTTGCAGGAGTTGGCCAGTGCGTCCTCAAACGTCTGGCTGCCGTGTACGCCCGTGCACTTGACGCTCACGCCGTTGACGTCCAGACTGCCCGCGCAGGAGAAGCGGCGGCTGTCGATGTCCTTGATGTTCTCGATCGCGGCGGCGGAGGTGATGAGCTTGAAGATGGAGCCCGGCGTGAACGAGCCGTTGATGCAGCGGTTGATATACGCGCCGTCCGGTACGTCGCCGTCGCTGTTGGGGTCGATGCTCGGGCCGGAGACCATGCACAGGATCTCGCCGGTCTTATAGTTGCTCACGAGCACGGCGCCCTTGCGCCCGGCGAGCGCCTCGTAGGCGGTCACGCACAGGCTCGAATCGAGCGTGAGCGCGACGGTGTGCCCATCGGTCGCGTAAGTGCCGGTGATGGGATTGTAGCCCGAGAGCTGCTTGGAAAATGCCTTGAGCGCTCCGGTGCCGACGTTGCCGGTGTAGTCGCCGACGGCCTGATAGCAGGCGGTGCGCACGGCGGCGTCCTCGGCATAGCTGCGTGAGCCGCCGTTGGCCGTTGCGAGCACGACGCCGCTGCGGTCGGTGAGCGTGCCGGTGCTGAGCACGCCGCTGGTGTAGACACTGCTGTTGGCAGCAAAGGTCGCCCACTCGGCACCGTGTTCGATGTAGCGCACGATGTACACGCCGATGCCGCCGAGCACCAGCACGGCGACGAGCAGCGCGCTCATGGCGCGGCGTTTGACTTTGTTCATGCCTGCGCCTCCTTTTTATTGCGCGACGGCAGCCGCACCACGAAGCTCGCGCCGCGCCGGGTGTCGGCGGCCTTGATGTAGGCCAGCAGCATCCAGCACGAGAGCATACTCGATCCGCCCTTGGACACGAACGGGAACGTCACGCCCGTGAACGGCAGAATATCGAGCACACCGAACACGTTCAGAGACATCTGCACGAGCATGAGCGTCACAGTGGCGCAGCCGGCGATGACGTAGTACGACGAGCGGCCCTGAGCCGCGTTTTTGACGGTGAAGATGGCCAGCGCGATGATGGCCAGCATCGCGCACAGCGCCACGATCAGGCCGAGCTCCTCACACAGCATGCCGAACACCATGTCGGTGTTGGCGGCAAAAATGTTTTTCAGCCAGCCGCAGCCCGCGCCCTGGCCGAACAGGCCGCCGGAGGCGGCCGCGCTCAGCGCGCGCGTCTGCTGGTAGCCCGCGCCGGAGACGTCCTCCCACACGTGGCCCCAGGTGGCGAAGCGCTGCGCCACGTGCGGCTTGATGCTCAGCACCAGTGTGCCAGCCATGGCGGCGGACGTCACGGCCAGCAGCACGGTCGCGATGCTGCCCGAGCGCATGAAGGCGATGACGAGGAAGGTCGCAAAGAAGATGAGCGCGGAGCCGAAGTCGCCCATCAGGGCGAGCCCGCCCACGCAGATGGCGGAAAAAGCGATGAAGAGCAGAATGCTCTTGCTGCGGAACATCCGGTTGAGCGACGTCGCGCCGACGTAGATGAATGCGACCTTGATCAGCTCTGACGGCTGCAGGGAGAAGCCCGCAATCGTCAGCCAGTTTTTCGCGCCGAACACCTCGCGCGCGGCAAACAGATTCAGCGCCAGCAGCGCCAGCGAGATGATGGCCGCCGGCCAGCGCAGCGCCTTGACATGGCTCAGGTCGCGCAGCCACCAGCCGAGCAGGAAAAACAGCGCGATGCCCACGATGATGAGGATGATCTCCTTGGTCAGATCGTCCGGCGTGCTTGTCGCGCAGATCTCAAGCCCGAGCGTGCACAGGAAAAACGCGATCGTCTCGACCTCGAAGCCCGAGCGGTCCATCGTGCGCATGAGTACGTAACAGAACCACTGCGTGAGTGCGAGCGCGGCAAAGGACATCAGAATGCCCAGCAGATGTGCGCTGTCGGCCGAGGACACGAACTCCAGTGCCAGCAGCAGCTGAAACACCGTCAGGAAAAACAGCGTGCCGCCGGCGGAGACCTTCCGGCCCGCGATCGTGCGGCGCTGCTCCTGCACGGCGCGGCGCTCCTCGCTCATGTCGGCGAATTTGAGCATATGCGTCGAGCAGCGGAGAATGTCGCCGCTGAACACCTGCGTCGGCTCCGTGATCTGTTCGCCGTTGAGGTACACGCCGCCGCTGCGGCTCAGATCACTGACGGTCCACTCGCCGGCGTCGTTGCGCATGAGCACGGCGTGGACGTTGGCCACGTCGGCATAGGGCAGCGTGATGTCCGCGCTGCGGGCGCGGCCGATCAGGCACTCCCAGTGCAGCAGGGGATAGACCTTGCCGTCCGGCGTGACGAGATGGCCCCACGTCTCCGGCTCGGCACGGCCGTAGAACATGGATGCGATGCAGCGGATGAGCACGATGAGCGCGATGACCGGCAGAATGAAGTGCGCGGCCTGCGCGGCATAGGCAGTTACGGCAGACACGGCGTCCGCCTCCTTTCCAAGGCTCCCGCGCGGGGAGCGGTACATTTATAATAAAGCGATAAAAATCAAACCATTATACCACGGCAAAAATCCATTGACAACCACTGCCGGGCATCCTAAAATGAACGTATGATGAAACAGACGAAATTTTGGGTCCTTTTGTTCGCCGCGCTCGCGATTTTGGGCGGCGGCGCATTTTTGCTGCTCCGCGGCCACGGGCAGACGGGGCAGACGGCCGTCATCCGGGTCGACGGCGAAGTGTATCAGCGCATCGACCTGCGCGCCGTGACCATACCATATGATATAGAGGTGCAGACCGACTGGGGCGTGAACACCGTGCACGTCGAGCCTGACGGCGTGTCTGTCACATATGCCGACTGCCCGGATCTCCTGTGCGTCCAGCAGGGGAAGATCACCACATCCGCCATCCCGATCGTCTGCGTGCCGCACCACCTGACGGTGCAGATCGAGGGGACGCCATGAAGGGGACGAAGCGTCTGGCCGTTCTGGCCATGTTCACCGCCATCGCGCTGACGATCTTCGTTGCCGAGGCGCAGATCCCGCCCATTGTGCCGATCCCGGGCGTGAAGCTCGGCCTTGCCAATATCGTCACGCTCATCGCCATGGCCCTGCTCGGCCGGCGGCAGGCGGGGGAGATCCTGCTCGTGCGTATCGTGCTCGGCAGCATGTTTACCGGCGGCGTGTCGGCGATGCTCTTCAGCATCGCGGGCGGCGTGTTTGCCTATCTTATCATGTGCCTGACCATCCGCCACTTTCCGGAGCGGCTGCTCTGGGTCGTGAGCGTGCTGGCAGCCTTCGGGCACAATGCCGGGCAGCTGCTGGTCGCCGTCTGGGTCACGGGCACGCCGTCCATTCTGGTGTATGCGCCCGCGCTCGTCGCGGCAAGCGTCATCACTGGGGCGTTCACCGGCGCGGCTGCCATGTATCTCGTGCGCGCACTGCGCAAAACCGGACATTTTCCGCAGGCATGAGCCAGCCTTGTCATTTTTCTGTAACATTTGAATGGCCTGTATTTTTAAAATATTCGATATGTTAGAAGCCGCAGTTTTTGGAAAGCTGCGGCTTTGCTGTGCAAATACGACAAAAAGCGCAGAGAATATATAGTAATATACATCAAAAATGCACGCGAAAAAATTTCAGAAATGTTAAATCTGTTTTAAGTATTGACTTCCTGGAGACGGCGCGCTATAATGCATCCGTGATTGAAAGATGGGAAGATTTAGGCTGGTATCAGCCGGTTACACGATCATTTTCTTCCCGCGCCGGGCGGACCCGGCGGAGCTTTCCAGACGATTTTTGATGCTTATGAATGCTTTTGATAAACTTGTCCAATCGAATACGGAGCAGACGGGGCGCGGCCATGGCTTTGCGCGGATGTTCGACCGTGTGTGCGCGTTTCTTGATGAGCGTGTCGGCGGCGCGTCGGCACTCGTTTCCGCCTGTCAGAGCGTGGCAGACCGCTTCTGGCACAGCAAGCTGTACTTCCCGGTCTGCTTTCTGATGCTCGCGGTGTTCATGGCGGCCGGACTGCCGGTCGTGGGCGGCGTTCTGGTCATGTCCACGCTGATCTTCCTGCTGCTGTTTTGCGACGATCTGCTGAGTATCCTGTTCCCGGTTGTGCTGCTGGCCATGGTGGGCACGGAGTTTTATGACGAGCTCTACAGCCTGCTGCGCTTCTGGTGGATCGGTCTGCTGGCCGCGGCGGCGCTGCTCGTGCACATTGGCGCCTATGCCCGCGCACCGCGCAACGGCGGCTGCCTGCACGGCATGGTGGCCGTGTCGGTCGCGACGCTGCTCGGCGGTCTCGGCTTCATCTCCCGCGAGGAGTATTTCTCACCCACTGCGCTGTACTATTCCCTTGGCCTTGGTGTGGTGATGCTGCTGGCCTATCTGCTGTGCCGCAGCGAGGCGGACCGTGCGCGCGATTATGACGTCGCCGAGCGTATGCTGCAGATCCTCTATGCCGGTGGCCTGTTTACGGGCTTCGTGGTGGCGCTGTTTTATGTGCGCAACCTTCAGGAGTTCCTGCAGGACTTTGCCACGCTCTACTTCAAGTACCGCAACTTCAGCGCCACGATGCTGCTCATCGCGCTGCCTGCCGCGGCGTACTTTGCCGCGCATGACCGGCGGCACTTCCTGTCGGTCGCGTTTTTGTACTTCATGCTGCTCATGACCGGCTCACGCAGCGGCCTGATCTTCGGCACGGCGATGCTGCTGCTGTGCCTGGCCTATGTGTATTACTGCAATCCCGAGCGCCGCGCGTTCTATCGCCGCGTCGGGCTCATCAGCCTGATTCCGGCGGTCGCGCTGCTGATCGCGCTCGTGCCGCGGCTGTTTGCCTCGCGCATGGTCGACGGCGCGCTCATCTCCCCGGATGACAGCCGGTACACGTTTTTCATTCAGGGCCTGCTGGATTTCGTGAAGAATCCGCTCTTTGGCTGCGGTCTCGGTTCGATGCACAATGCGCCGATCTTCCTCGGCGTGGAGGGCAGCATCGTCTGGTACCACAACCTCATTGCGCAGATCCTCGGCAGTATGGGCCTTGTCGGCGTGGTCGGCTACGGCTGGCTGTTTTATGACCGCGTGCGCCTGCTCTGGCGCAAGCGCAGCCGCACGACGATGGCCTTCGCGCTATCCTACTTTGCCATGCTGCTCATTTCTATGACGAACCCGGGCATGTTCTGCCCGATGCCGAACGCGCTGCTCATGGTGGCCATGTTTGTGGTCATCGAGCGGCAGCCCGATACTGCTGCGGTGCCGGTCAAGGTCGGCTCCGCGAGCACACCGGAAAGGAGACTGTTCTGATGAAACGTTTTCAGCTTCTCACTACTGCAATTTTTCTGTTCTGCACGCTGCTGATCGCCGGCTGCACCGGCCGCGGCGTGGAAGCGCAGGCAACGCCCGCCCCGGAGGCAACACCGACGGCCACGACGGATGTCAAGTCCGGCATTCAGACCGGTGACAGCGAGGTCAATAAGATCCTGGCCGGCACGTGGGCCTTTGAGCGCACGGATGCCGACAAAAAGTCGGATGACAGCAGTCTCAGCCAGATCCTGCCCGATGCGGATACCGGCGCGAAAACGGCCACGGACATTAAGGAACCCGGCACGATCCGCGAGCTGGTGTTCCGTGCCGACGGCACGGGCACTTATACGGACGCTGACGGCGCGGCGCAGGCCTTTGAGTTTGCGCTCAACGGCGACAATCTGACGCTCGCGCTCGACAACGGCACGGTGCAGATGTTCCGCTGCACGCTCGAAAACGGCCTCATGTATCTCACGCCCATGAGCAACAACGGTGCATATCAGGCATTTACCGATGTGTTCCGCCAGACGGAGGCCAACTGAATCCTTGCCATCACCCCGGCCGGACGCTGAACGCGTCCGGCTGTTTTGCTTTTTTGCAAGAATTCAGAAATTTTTCAGGATTTCCGGCCCGCAAACCGTGTATAATTAGGAGCATCCCCTACGGGAAAGGAGACCCGCCATGTCCCGAAAGACAAGAAAACGCGGCCGCCGCCGGCTGCTGGTCATTGTGGTGCTGCTGGCGCTGATCGTGTTCGGCGTGTTCGCGCGCGGCCTGCTCACGAGCGGCAGGACCACGACCGAGCGCGCGCAGCGCGAGCTGGATACCTATGCCGAGAAAAACGACGTCTCGCTTGACGCTTATCCGGAGGCGCTCGTGCAGCTCTACGCCCGCAACCCGGACGCACGCGATTTTGTGCGCGACTACCCGAAGAAGAAAGACCTCACCCCGACGATCGACCTCAGTGGTCTTGCGGGTTCGGAGACCGTGCCGCTGCTGCTGCAGTGGGACGAGCGCTGGGGCTACCGGGAATATAACGAGAGCATCATCGGTCTTGCCGGTTGCGGACCGACGTGCCTGTCCATGGTCACGATCTACCTCACCGGTGACACGACGAAAGACCCGCTTTGGATGTGCCGGTTTGCCGAGCAGCACCAGTTCAACGTGCCCGGCAGCGGCAGCAAGTGGGCGCTCATCTCCGAGGGTGGGCGGATGCTCGGCCTCGATGTGACGCAGATCCCGCTGGACAAGGACCGTATCTACCGCAATCTCGACGTTGACAATCCGATCATTGTGGTCGTCGGCCCGGGCGACTTCACGACTGATGGGCACTTTCTCGTCCTGACCGGGCACGACGGCGACAGGATCACGCTCAACGATCCGAATAGCCCCACGAACTCCCAAAAGAGCTGGGACTATGACACCCTTGCCGGGCAGATTCAGAGTCTCTGGGTGCTGCGCCGCGCGGGCTGATAAAAAACAGCGCCATCCAATCGGACGGCGCTGTTTTTGCGCGTTTCCGGGGTTGCGGTGCGCGGGCAGATGGGCGTATAATAGCGGCATCTGAGATTTTTGCGAAAAGAGGTTACAGGATGGAATACCGTCTGGAGCATGATACGATGGGCGAGGTGCGTGTGCCCGCCGACCGTTACTGGGGCGCGCAGACGCAGCGCAGCTTTGAAAATTTCCGCATCGGCACCGAGAAGATCCCGCCGGAGGTCATCCGCGCGTTCGCGGTCGTGAAGCTCGCGGCGGCGCGTGCCAATGCGCAGCTCGGCGTGCTCGACGCCCGCCGCGCCGGTGCCATCGAGACCGCCTGCCACGAGATCCTTGACGGCTCGCTCGACGGCAACTTCCCGCTTGCCGTCTGGCAGACCGGCAGCGGCACGCAGACGAATATGAATGTCAACGAGGTCATTGCCCACCGCGCCAATGAGCTGCTGGGAGAGACGCTCGTGCACCCGAACGACCACGTCAACTGCTCGCAGAGCTCGAACGACACGTTCCCGACGGCCATGCACGTGGCCGCGCGTGTCGCACTTGAGGAGCAGGTCCTGCCGGCTGTCGGCCGCCTGACGGCGACGCTTGACCGCCTGAGCACGGAGTACCGCGATGTGGTCAAGATCGGCCGCACGCATCTGCAGGACGCCGTGCCGCTCACGCTCGGGCAGGAGATCAGCGGCTGGAGCGCCATGCTCGGCCACGACCGCGACATGATCGTGCAGGCCTGCCGCGCGCTGAGCGAGCTGGCCCTCGGCGGCACGGCCGTCGGCACTGGGCTCAACGCCCCGGCGGCGTTCGGCGACCTGGCAGCGGAGGAGATCTCTGAGCTGCTGGGATACGCCTTCCTGTCGGCACCGAACAAGTTCCACGCGCTCACAAGCAAGGACCAGATGGTGTTCGCGCACGGCGCGCTCAAGGCGCTGGCGGCCGACCTCATGAAGATCGCAAACGATGTGCGCTGGCTCGCTTCCGGCCCGCGCTGCGGCATCGGCGAGCTTATCATCCCGGCCAACGAGCCCGGCTCTTCCATCATGCCCGGCAAGGTCAACCCCACGCAGTGCGAGGCCGTTACGATGGTGGCCGTGCAGGTCATGGGCAACGACACGGCCATCGGCATCGCGGCGTCGCAGGGCAACTTCCAGCTCAATGTGTTCCTGCCGGTGACGATTTATAACTTTCTGCAGTCGGCGCGTCTGCTTGCCGACGCCATGGATTCGTTCGAGGCCAACTGCGTGCGCGGCATCCGGCCGAATTACGACGTCATTCAGGCGCATCTGGACGCATCGCTCATGCTCGTCACGGCACTCAACCCGCACATCGGCTATGAAAACGCCGCAAAAATCGCAAAGCACGCCCATGCCACCGGCCAGACACTCAAGGCCGCGGCGGTGGAGCTCGGCTTGCTCACGGCCGAGGAGTTTGACGCGTGGGTGCGCCCCGAGAATATGGTGCACCCGAAACAGGAGGACTGACCATGGATTACGCAAAAGAATCGCTCCGGCTGCACGAGCAGTGGGGCGGCAAGATCGAAGTCAACACCCGCGTGCCGGTCTCCACAAAGGACGACCTGTCACTCGCGTATACGCCCGGCGTGGCCCAGCCGTGCCTGGAGATCCAGCGCGACCCCGATAAGAGCTACACGCTCACGCGCCGGCACAATCTCTGCGCCGTCATCACGGACGGCTCGGCCGTGCTCGGCCTCGGTGACATCGGGCCCGAGGCGGGTATGCCCGTCATGGAGGGCAAGTGTGTGCTGTTCAAGGCGTTTGCGGACGTGGACGCCTTCCCGCTGTGCATCCGCACGAAGGACGTGGACGAGTTCGTGCGCACGGTATACCTGCTCTCCGGCAGCTTCGGCGGCATCAATCTGGAGGACATTTCCGCGCCGCGCTGCTTTGAGATCGAGCGCAAGCTGAAAGAGCTGTGCGACATTCCGGTCTTTCACGACGACCAGCACGGCACGGCCATCATCACGCTCGCGGGCCTCACGAACGCCCTGCGCGTGGTCGGCAAGCGCCTCGAGGACGTGAAAATTGTCATGTCCGGCGCGGGTGCGGCCGCCATCTCCATCAGCAAGCTCCTGCTGCGCGCCGGCGCGCGAGACGTGACGCTCTGCGACCGGGTGGGCGCGATCTATGCCGGCCGGCCGGAGAACATGAACTGGATCAAAACCGAGATGGCCGAGGTCACGAACCTCCGCCGTCAGGCCGGCACGCTGGCCGACGTCGTCCGCGATGCGGACGTGTTCATCGGCGTGTCACAGCCCGGCTTGCTGACCGGCGACATGGTGCGCACCATGCACCGCGACGCCATCGTCTTTGCCTGTGCCAACCCCACGCCGGAGATCTTCCCCGACGAGGCCAAGGCCGCAGGCGCGGCCGTCGTCAGCACCGGCCGCAGCGACTATCCGAACCAGATCAACAATGTGCTGGCCTTTCCGGGCATCTTCCGCGGCGCGTTCGATGTGCGCGCGTCCGATATCAACGAGCCCATGAAGCTCGCCGCTGCGCACGCACTCTCGGCGCTCATCACGCCCGAGGAGCTGTGCGCCGACTACATCATCCCCAAGGCCTTTGACCCGCGCGTCGGCCCGACCGTGGCCGCGGCGGTCGCGCAGGCCGCGCGCGAGAGCGGCGTCGCGCGCATCTGATCTTGAATTTTTCCCCCGCAAAGGAGACATCCTATGGATTCCTATGAAAAATCCCTGCAAACGCTGGAGCTGCCGGCTGTG
>OGYV01000577.1_pt1 | contig 31024 bp, 27 predicted proteins | sample 1576651 | NCBI WGS metagenome assembly OGYV01 (sample SAMEA3541570, study PRJEB24748) | human gut metagenome | biome: human gut; feature: human-associated habitat; material: faeces | place: China | collected 2012
GATGTATCTCTTTAAAAACGAAAAACCATATGATAAAATTGAAATAGATTATAGAATAAAGGAAGCGATACAAATGCATGACAAATATATATCTTCTGAAGAATCATACCTAGAATATCTTGATCGTTTAGATAATGAAATATTGCTTCGTTCTCGTGATAGAAAAATTAAAGAAGCGAATCAAAAAGTCGAGGAAGAAAAGCAAAAAGCTGAAGAAGCGAATCAAAAAGCCGAGAAAGAGAAGAAAAAAGCGGAGGAAGCAAACCAAAGAGCTGAAAAAGCAAATAACGAAATAGATAGTATTCTTGATGAAACAAAGGAAAGTATTATTAAGTATATTAAAATGCAATTTCATGAAGATATCAGTGATTTTATAAGCACTTTTTCTAAACAACAAATTCGTAATCTTCAAAAACATCTATATGATTTTGAAGAATTTGAAGAATTAAAAAATTATTTTCAAAAACCAAAGGGTTTGTCAAGAAAAGTGTGTAAGTAATTTAAAACTTACTAAAAAATAGGTTATTCAAGTTTGTAATTATTTCTTGTAGTGTCACTAAAAGAACTTGTATTTAATAAACAGCAGTGTTAAAACCTATCTTTAATACTGCTGCTTTTTGAGTATATAAAAGGTTATGCAATATATGAATAATTGCATCCTTCTCAAATCAAAAGAATAAGCAGACTCGCTTATTCTTTTTAACTATCTTATTAATTGTCTTAATTCTCCAACATCAAGAGAATATCTTTCTGCTACCATACGATTTACTTTTCCAGTATTTACTAAAGTAGCAAGTGATGCATTTAATGTTGTCATTCCTTCATTTCTTCCAGTTTGAATCATTGTCTCTATTTGATGACCTTTATTTTCCCTAATTAAATTTTTAATAGCGTCATTAGCAATCATGATTTCTAAAGCAGCTGCTCTTCCTTTACCACTTGCAAGTGGTAAAAGTTGTTGAGTAACAACCGCTTGTAAAACAGAGGCTAATTGAGCACGAATTTGAGCTTGTTTATGAGGAGGGAAAACATCAATAATACGATCAATTGTTTTAGGAGCACCAATAGTATGAAGTGTACTAAATACAAGATGGCCTGTTTCAGCTAAAGTAATAACTGCTTGAATCGTTTCATAGTCTCTCATTTCTCCAACAAGAATAACATCTGGATCTTCACGTATGGCACTTTTTAAAGCTGTATCAAAAGAATCAACGTCTTCATAGACTTCCCTTTGATGAATAAGAGCTTGTTTTTGTTGATATACATATTCAATTGGATCTTCAATGGTAAGAATATGACAATTTCTCATTGAAGAAATAAAATCAATCATTGCTGCTAAAGTTGTTGATTTTCCACTTCCTGTAGGACCGGTTACTAGAACAAGTCCTCGAGGAAGTAAAGCCAATTTATGTAAAACATCAGGTAAATTTAATTCTTCTAATGTCTTGATTTGTTCATTGATGATACGAATTGCGGCTGTCATATAACCTTGTTGAAAATAAATATTAACACGATGTCTTCCTAAATCATTTACATAGACAAAGTCAGCATCTTCATGTTTTTCTACAATCTTTAAAATTCGATCTTTACACATTGATAAAATCATTTCTTTTATTTCTTCATTACTAAAAGTTTGTTCAAATCCAATAAGTTTTCCATCTTGTCTCAATGTTATACCTGTATTTTCACCAATATGAACATCACTACATCCTTTAATTCTTGCATCATTTAAAATATCATTAATATTTGCCATAACATTCCCCTTTAATCAATATAAGCAATAATCTTATTGAATTCATCTACTGTTGTTTTACCTTCTTTAACAAGTTTTAAAGCTTGATCTCTTAAAGTTTCTACTCCTTGTTCTTCAACAAGATATTTCATAATATCATCTATTTCTTCTTGATTAGAAATCATTTTACGTACTTTACTATCTATTTCAATAACTTCATGAATAGCAATTCTCCCCTTATAACCTGTTTGATTACAATGAGGACAGCCTGTTCCTTTAGAAATATATTTAATTCCTTCTTGTAAAGCTAATCGATCAGATAAAGAAGTAGCTACTTCCTTTTTACAATAAGGACAAACCTTTCGCATTAAACGTTGCGCAACAACACCTACTAAACTGTTAGCGACCATATAAGGTTCAACACCCATTTCTTCAAGTCTAACAATCGTACTAATAGCATCGTTCGTATGTAATGTACTGACAACCAAATGTCCTGTAATAGCTGCACGAACAGAAATTTCAGCAGTTTCTTTATCACGAGTTTCTCCAACCATGATTACATCTGGATCTTGTCTCATTAAAGCACGCAATCCTCTATCAAATGTAAGGCCAGACATTGTATTGACTTGCATTTGATTAATACGATTTAATTTTCTTTCCACAGGATCTTCAATCGTTGAAATATTGATTTGTCCTTGAGCTAATTTTTCAAGGATCATATAAAGTGTTGTAGTTTTCCCACTTCCAGTAGGACCTGTTACATAGATAATTCCATGTGGCATAGACATCATATGATTCATTTTCTTAAAGTTTTCTTCTGTCATTCCAAAAGTACTTAAGCGGTCAATAGTACTATTAGAATTCAAATAACGCATAACAATCTTTTCACCAAAGATAGTAGGAATAACAGATACACGAATATTTAATTCAACTCCATCAATTACCCCCATAAAATGACCATCTTGAGGTAATCTTTTTTCAGCAATATCCATGTTAGATAAAATTTTAATTCTAACAATCAAAGCCGCTTGTATATTTTTATTTAAATCTAAATAATCAACAAGCATTCCATCAATACGCATTCTTACATGCAATCTTTCTTCAAATGGTTCAATATGAATATCAGAAGCACTTGTATTATATCCTCTAATTAACAATGAATTTAATAATTTAACAACAGGTGTATCATCTTCATTCGCATCAAATAAATTTAGATCCTCTTCTACTTCAGGTAAAGTCGATTCATCAATATCATCTACTAAATTCAAAGTATCAACATCTGAATAATATCTTTCAATAGCAATTTGAATATCTGCTTTTGTTGCAAGTGAAACGCTAATACGACAACCTGAAACAAGTCTTACATCTTCTAACCCATAATAATTTAAAGGATCACTTGTTGCTACTGTTAACACATTATCATTAAAAGCATACCCAATGACATTATATTTTTGTGCCATTGCTTCAGGAATCTTTTTAACAGCATTAATATCAAAATCTATATTATCCAATGAAACTAAAGGCTCAGCTAATTTATCAGATAAAGCTTCTAACATTTGTTGTTCACTAACAAAACCTAAATCTATTAAATGTTCCCCTAATCTTTTACTTCTATCTTTCTTTTGGGCATCTAATGCAATCTGTAACTGTTCTTCATTAATATACCCATATTCTTTTAATACTTCACCTATTGGTAAACTTTTCATGTGTCAACCTCCAATTTTATCCCAATTTATTCCCGTTTGATAAATATTATTAGATGGATTATTATCAAAACTAATATTATTGCTTGCTTTAATATATCCAATTCCACCACAATATACTACATCACTTTTTAAATATGCACTATTCGAACGGTAAGAATTATCAAGTATTTGCCATCCAGATGAAGCACTTGATCCCGGCTTTCCTACTCCATCTAGAACTTTTAAATAATAACAATAATCATATGTTCCATTCTTTGATGATTCACTATAATACTTTTCTTTTACAATACTTCCTATTGCATAAGACCCTGCATCAGAATAATTTTCTACCTTATCAAGATCGTAATTTTTTAACTTTTCAGCAACTGTAGTAAGATTATTTTGCCACAATGGTTTACAATTATGTTTTCCGTATTTTTCTTCATCACCTTCTTGATACTCTTTAAAATATGTTTTCCAATGTACAGTAGTATATTTGTCAGGTGCATCTTCTCCTAAATCAATATATATTTTTTTATCATAATATGCTGTATAAAAAGTTGCACCTGCCCCAAAAGTTTTTATACATATATACTTTTTTCCATTATTAACAACTATATCACCAACTTCATAATAACTTGAATAATCAAACTGATCATCTATCTTTTTCCAATATCTATTAACTGTCTCACCATCTCTATTTCCAGGTTCAAAACAATTCCAGTTAATTTCCATAAGTTGCCACCAAGAATTATTATGGTATACAAACACTCCTATTGGATAATTAGTCGCGCCCGCATACATTCCCCAATTATTCAAAGTATTTAAGCAGTTTATTTGATTACCAACCATATTTCCTCCTACATCAGGTGTTGGAGATGGAGTCGGTTTTGGATTTTCATTATCATCGCTATTATTAGACGAATCATCTTTTATATAATAAAGTTTTGTATTTTCTGATAACTGTGTCGTACTAGAAATATTACTAAATAAAGTCGTTTTATCAGTTGTATTAATATTAAAATTGACTAGCTCATATGTATTCTTTGTTGAATATACTTCTTCTGTCCCATTTAAATACTTAAGCGTTAAATCCAAACGATATCCATTAGTGATAAAACCTCTAACATCCATTTGTAAATCTCGATTATTAATATAATAATCATCATCAAAAACTGCTTTACCATCACGATAAAGTCTACCTTTATTTTTATCATTTTTTAATACATAAAGATAATGCCAATCTCTATCATCTGGTTTAGTATTTGATACTCTTACATCTGTTGCATAGGTGATTTCATTGCTAATAAAATCTAGAACACCATCTAATGTTTGTTTATCTAAAGATTTCTTGGTTGTTGTATCAAAATAACCTAATGAGTTGACTAAGATTCCTCCTGTAATTGTCATAATAATAGAAGCAATTAAAAGTACAACAACAATTTCAACTAATGTCATTCCTTTATTATTTGTTTTCTTTATCATATCTTAGCCACCTTCTTTCTATTTTGATGTTGTGTAATGTTCCCAACTTGAATCATTTATAATACTTGTATAATATTCTTGATAAGTTACATCATAAATTTTTTTTGTTGAAACATTGCTTTCAGGGATTAACCAAGTATCCTGATTATTGTTAACACTTGTATTATCTAATAAAGCCCATATGTCCGTTGGTCGATCTCCTTTTTTAGCCTTATCACCAGCTAAAATGTATACATACTTTTTATAGCCACCATCTTCAAAAAATTCTTTAAATGTTAAACTTTTTCTTTTTTCATCTGACATATACATACAAGGCGTAATATACTTATATTTCGTTTTTTCAAAATTTGGATTATGTTCTTCAATAACATCTAATAAAGAATCTAATTCTATATCTGGATATATACTTGCATATAATTTAGGTAAATTAGTAATAAAATCTGATTTATTTTCACCTGTTTTTTGCATCATCCACTCTTTTATGTAACCATTTGTTTTTCCCTCAAATAATTTATCATTTGAAGCAACACCTTTTTGTTTTAAATATGTTGAAAAATTTTCCATTATAGTACAATAATTTTTGTAAATATTTCTTCCTTTCACAGCTTCATTTATTTGAATTTTAGGAATAAAATTTGAAAGATTAACATCCTTATATGTTTTACTTGTTGCTTTTTTATAAGTACCATTGACGATAATTGGATTACCACTCTCATTAACAGTAATAGAATAATTAGCTAAAGTATCATCCACATCAATATCTGTATCTTTATTTTCTTCATCAACTAAAGCTTTTTGTTGTTTATTCGTTACATCTTTATAATGATTAGAATCTGTAAAAAGATTAAGTGCAGTAACAAAACCAACCACAATAATTAAAGATGCTGTACTAATAATTAATAGAGAGATGATTACTTCAATAAGTGTCATACCTTTTGTATTTTTCATATTCATCCCTCCTACTCAATCATTTGCCAATCATCGGTTTGAATTAATTGCTCTAATTGTTCTTCACTCATACCATTTGTTTGTAATGAACCTGATTTCTTCACGTATATATGATTATCAATGAATAATAAATATGTTTCGCTATAATTCCAACTATTATTTTGACCGTTTGCTGTTAAAAAGAATTCTCCATTAGATGTATTTAGATTAAAATGCAAATATAGTGGGTAATTTTTAATCCAACCTAAATCTTTATTAACTTCAATAATTTTATCATATAAACTATTATCTAAAGTCAAACATCCATCTTTATTATAAAGATGATCAAATATCACATTGATGAAACCTCCATTATTAAATTTCCAATCCTTTTGATTTTCAAAACTTACATTATTATTTTGACATTCTTGTTGATACCACTCATTAAATTTATTAATATCTTTATCATTTTGATAATATGCATTTAATAATGCTGCAATTTTATACTTAACTAAAGAGATTGCATCTTTATTACTATTTGTATTTCCACTATCTTCACCATTATTATTTCCTGTATTATTATCTGTACTACCATTATTCCCTGAATCATTTCCACTTGAACTACTATCAGTAGAAATATCTCGATTTCCATTTGTATCATATTGAACACATTTCCATTGATTGTTAGACTGCGTTAAATAAGCATAAATTGTATAATCTTCATCATGGTAATTAGCTTTTAGTGATGCAATAATTAAATTTTCTTTTTTTCGATTAATTTTAATATTTGAAACTGTTCCATAAGGAACAGAGCATTCCATCTTTGATACATTAATTTGTTTACCTGTATTTGGAATTAGCTGCGAACTATTTTCATCATTTTCAATAGCACCAGCTAGAGATTTAATTGCCGAATTAGCAATCAATTCAACTTGTGTCTTATTTCTATTTTTAATAGATTGATTATAAGACATATATGCAAAAGACAAAGAGGCACCTACAATGACTACAAGAACCATAATCAATGTAATTGCCCATACAATTGTTGATCCCTTTTTATTTTTCATTGTTTGCACCTCTTTTACTATTTTTCTACCATATAAACTGTATATGTAATTGTTAAATCCAAGTTACCTGTTGAATTTTCATAAGCAACAGAATTAATATGTAAACCACTCATATTTTTAACATCTTCAATTAAATTGAGTAAATTAGCTTTTGTTCCTTTACATGTTTGTGTAACAACACATGAATAAACTAAAGCATTGGATGATTTAGATTCATCTGTATTATCATTTGCGTTATCAGATGAATTATCATCACTCTTTTTACTTGATAAATCTGTTTGTGTTATTTCAGACATTGTTAAATTAGTAGGACTGATTTTATGTTCTATTGTTAGATTTGTAATCAATTGATCAATATCTTCTTTTGACATAAGATTGTAAAATTGATCATTTAAAGCTTTAATTTCTTGATTAATATTCATAATTTGTGTTTTGATATCTTCTGTTGAAGAAGATGAACTTGTTACTTTTAATTCAGTAAGTTGTAATTCTAAACTATCTTTTGAAGACTTTAATGATGTATGTGATGTTAATTGTGGTTGTAATAAAATCAACCATCCAAAACAAACAATCAATAAAATCACTAATATATAAATCAATGTCTTTTCTCTAGAAGAAAGTTTTTTAAATGAATCTTTAATCTTGTCCACTTGTCGTACCTCCTTCAAATGTACATGTAATCGATGATTTATAAGTAATTGGTGTCGTATTCGTTACTGTTTGTGTTGTTGTCGCACCTGTTGTAGGATCTGTTACGGTTTCCGTTGTTTCACTGACACCACCATCTTGAGTATACCCATTGTAATCAACTGTTTTAAAAGTACCTGATTCTCTAAGTGTTCTTACTGTTTCTTCACAACCATTAACTTTAGAAGCTGTTACAGTAAGTGATATAGCTCCTGTTTCTTGATTAAATGATATTGAATCAATTGTTAAGTTCTTACATGATTTATCAATTGTTTCTAAAATACCTTTATCAATTTGAGGGTATTTTGATAATGTTTGTGTAATTGTTTGTAAGTTTGTAAGTTGTTCATTGAGCTTACTTAATTCTTTTTGTTGATCAGAATTTGTATTAGATGCTGTTGCAGCAAGAGCCTCTTCTATTTGTGTTTGCAATGTATCAACATCCTTTTGCAAGTTTCTATTAGTGATTGTTAAATAAAGTGTACTTGTCGCAAAAATAAGAATGAGTAAAACAGGGAATGCTATAAGCAAGAGTGTTTTAGAATTTATATTTATTTTTTTCTTTGTTTTATAGACAGATAAAAAATCAATATCTTTGTTACTGTTTCTTGCCATCTTATCTCCTCCATAAACTTCCTACAAATAAATATTTATGAATAGGAAAATTATTATCTTTACTACAAGTATAGTTTGTTGGTTTAAAACGAGATGTCTCAATACTCAAATTAGAAGAAATAGTTGACATCAACATATCTTCTTCATAAGTTTCTAGCCCCGCAAAATAGATTTTTTCTAATTGGGCATCTTTATAAGCACCTTTAGTAAACTGCATTAATTTAGTAAGTGAATTGGATAATTCAGTAATAAAAGCAACTGTTCCACGATCAGAGAAAATACGTATTCTATTAGCTATTTCATATTATCCATTAATAAATAAATAATGAATAACATCTTGTCCATTGATTACTGTTAAAACATAAGATAGATTTGTTAATTTAGGAATAGATTCTGTTAATTTAATAATTGAATTTGTCATAATATCAATTGATTCTAATGAAATTCCCATTTCATCAAACAAATCAATATACGGCTTTAAAAACTCTTTTTCCATTGCCGCACATAAAACGAGTTGACCTTCTTTACCTTCAACTTTATCTTTTATGATTGCATAATCATATAATAAATCCGTATATTGACTTTCAACGTCAATAAATTCATCATTTACAAATTGAAGAATTTGTTTATGAGAAACGTTTGGTAAAACAGCACACTTCACTAAAATTTGCCCACTATCGACAACAAGTCTCACACTATCAACATTTTCTTTTTTTAAATCAAGTAAAACATCTCTAATAGGTTGATCATCAAGAATATTTCCATCAAGCATTGTTCCTTCAACAAATTCAAATTCTTTGCAAGAAGAAATATGAATATTATTTTTTGAAACATTTCCTTGAACCATTTGTAATCCTTTTGTTGATAAAAATACAATATAACTCATAATTCCTCCTACATATTTCCTACATTGTTATACAATGTATAAATTGGTAATAATACAGATATAATAATTAAACAAATCACAACCGCTAAAAAGATAATCATTAATGGTTGAATAAGGGTAATCATTCTCTCTGATGCTTGTTCTGCTTCAAAATCAAAATCATCTGCAAGAGTTGTAAGCATTGATTCCAAACGTCCACTTTCTTCTCCCACAAAAATACTACTTGTTAATTTAATATCAAAACCATCAATGTCCTTGATTGCTTGAGATAAACTTTCCCCGTTTCTTAATTTCTTAATAGCTCCGTCAAACTGTGATTCAATATAAACATTACCAATCATTGTTTTAGAAATATTTAAAGCATTAACAATAGACATCCCACTTGTATATAAAGAACATAAAGTTCTTGCAAATCTGCTCGTATAAATTGTCATCAACAATTTACCGAACTTAGGAATTTTTATTTTTAATTTATCTACTTGAAAACGTACCTTTTCTACTCTAAGTAAAGCAATAAAAGTGACAACCAAACCTGCAGCAACCAATAAGACAAAATACCAATAATCTTGTAAAAACTTTGAAATACTAATATTAATTTTAGTAATCAATGGTAACTCAACGTTTTGAAAAATATCAAAGAAAGAAGGAAGCACTGCTAAATAAACAATCAACAAAACAGCAATTGTAATAACAATCAAAATAATAGGATACATCATTGCTGACTTTGTTTTACCTTTAATACGATGATCCTTAGAATACTGATCAGACATTGTTAAAGCTGTTTTATCCATATTCCCACTTGCTTCACCTGAGCGATACATTTGAATCATTAAATTAGGAAAAGCGACACCTTGAGCTTCCATAGCAGCGGATAAAGTATATCCTTGTTGTAACTTTACATAAATATTTTCATAAATTTTTTTTATTTTTTTATTATCTTCTCTTCGAACCATAATAGAAAAAATACGAATCAAAGATAAACCAGAAGCAAGCATTGTTCCTATTTCTCTAGAATAAGCTGATAATTCATTTAATTTCATTTTATACTGATTAACAGTCTTTTTAGTGACATCTTGGCAACTTACTAAAAACAAATTTTGTTCTTTAAGCTTTCTCACTAAATCATTTCGATCATCAGCTTCTAACGTTCCTCTTATTGTTTTAGCTGACATATCTTTCGAAATATATTTAAATGTAGCCATTCTATCACCTCTTTACATCATTAAATTTAAATACCAACTTATAATTTCACTACCATAAGATAAAGCAATAAAAATACCAATCGATAAATAAGGCCCAAAAGCAATATGACCCTTTTTATCAATCTTTTTAGTTGCTATCAAATAAATACTATAACTTCCAGCAATTAAAATACCAATAAAAGCAGCAAGTAAACTATACTTCCATCCTAAAGCTATTCCTGAGACAAACATTAATTTAATATCTCCACCACCAAAAGATTCAGCAATTAAAACATTTAATAAAATCATTGGTACAGAAATACAAAACATACCCATAATACTTTCTAACAAAGACATATGTCTTACATACATTAAAACAATAGAAACAATGAACATGGCTATATTTAAACCATCAGGAATAATCATTGTATCAAAATCAATCATTGTAATCGCAAGTAAAATCATCGCAATCACAAACATTAAAATCGTTTCAATACTAAAACCAAAACGATAAAAACAAAACATACCAATCAATCCACCAAAAATTTCAATCAAAAAACCTCTAATAGGAATCGAAGTATGACAATAACGACACTTACCCCTTAAAAAAATATAACTTACAATAGGAATCAAATCATACCATTTTAAAGTCTCACCACAATGATCACAATGACTCCTTCCCTTTACAAAACTCTCATTTCTAGGAACACGATCAATCACAACATTCATAAAACTTGCTACACACATTCCTATTAAAAACATATATACATAAATCAAAATAATTATTGAATCCATAAAAACCTCATCTAATCAAAATTATGATTACTATCAGTACTTACAATCTTTACATCCTTATTCTTTGTGAGTGTAGCTTCAATATGATGATCATCATCACTAATCCAATACATTGTATAAGTATTACCATTTCTTTCTACATCAACATCATCTAACTCTGTCTTTTTCGCAATAATGCCTTTTAATTGATTATTATCTGCAGTAGCAATTGTATTACCACTCAATATATTTTTAATATAATTATCTATATCATTTTCACTAGGATCATCTGTTGCCTTATACTTAGCCACTTCTGTTTCTACGACCGTATAAATAGAATGCGCTTCTTGAATATAGCGAGACTCTTTAGCTTCATTTACATAACCAATTACAGAAGGTACAGCAATCGCAGCTAAAATAGCTAAGATTACTAATACAACAATAATCTCTACCAACGTAAAACCTTTCTTATTTTTCATCTTCCTCACCCTAATTAACACTTACTGTTATATCTTTATTTCTTTTAATTACAGAATAAACATTCTTTCCATCATCACTTTTAAAATTAACATAGTACTTTGCATTATCTTTTCCAATATGACTACAAGTACCAAACGTCACATTTTGAATACCCGTTTTTTTTGTTATTGTTTCTGTTAATTCTTTTTTATACTCAGTATTATTATAAGTATCATCATTTAATTCATTGCCTAAAGCTTTATACCTTGCTTCCTCTGTTTGAATAACTGTATAAATAGAATGAGCTTCTTCAATATAGCGCGTCTTTTTAGATTCATCTACATATCCAAGAACAGCAGGTACAGCAATAGCAGCTAAAATAGCTAAAATCACTAACACAACAATAATTTCTACCAACGTAAAACCCTTGTTATTCTTCAATCTTTCCTTCATATGCCCATTCCCCTTTTTTGGTTATATTATAACACATAAATACAAAAAAACTAATAATCCGACAATTATCTATTATATAATTACAAGAAATAATTAAACAAAAATGGCTTATAATAATATAAGTCATTTTAATATGCTAATTATTGTTTAACAGAAAGAATATCTACTTTCTTATTTTTTGTTATTTGTGCATCTATTATTTTACCATCTTCACTTGTCCAATTTAAAATATATATCTTTGAATCTGAATGGATATTACTTACTTTAGGTATTCCGGTTTTTTGAGAAACAATTCCTTCACCCACTGTATTAAATTTTGATTTATCACAAATTTTAGCATACATATAATCTTCCGCTCTATTATAATTCGATGGTTTATCTGTATAATCTATTTCATTTGCAAGTTTTGTTTCTTCAACCTGAATAACAGTGTAAACAGCTTTAGCTTCTGCAATATATTTTTCTTTTTTTTGCTTCTTCAACATATCCTAAAACAGAAGGAACAGCAATTGCTGCAAGTATTGCAAGAATAACTAATACAACAATTATTTCTACTAATGTAAATCCTTTTTTATTAAATCTTTTAATCATTTCAATTTCCTCAAATATGTAGAAATACCACTACTTTTTAAGTAGTGGCATCATCTTTATTTACTTTTATTAGCTTTTAGAAGTAATTTTAACATCGTTGTTCTTTGTTAAATCAGCTTCGATTGTTTTTCCATCATCACTTTTCCATTTAAGTTCATAAACTTTTTTATTATTTTCTGTTGTTGGAGCGATTTTTTCAACTTGTAATTTTGTCATATCAAACGCTTTTTTACAAATACCAGTTCCTGTATAATCTTTAGCATCTGCAGCAGCAGTACCTTTACCATAAGTAGGTGTTGTTTCTCCTAAAGCTTCTGATTTAGCTTCTTCAGTTTGAATTACTACATAAATTGAATGAGCTTCTTGAATGTATCTTTCTTCTTTAGCTTCGTTTACATATCCTAATACTGATGGTACAGCAATTGCAGCTAAGATAGTTAAGATTACTAATACAACGATGATTTCAACTAATGTGAAACCTTTTTTGTTAGATTTTTTTTTGTAATTTCTTTAATAATTCTTTCATCATTTCTTTTTTTTCTCCCTCTTTGATATGATATTTTAAAGAAATCCTATGACAGTTAAAAACCACCTATTATTTTGGTGGTTGCTATAACTTATAGACATACGAAAATATATCTTGATAGGTTAGGGCAACCGGCGATCATAGCACTTACGTACTTTAGACCCTAGGGCTTTGCGTCACTGTTTTTCAACAGCTTTGCCTTTTTCTTTTCTTTACAAATACATAATAATATTTTTAAAGGGAATTTGCAACAAATTCCCCTTAAATTCGACCTTTTTTCACATATTTTTATAATTGAACAATCAATTCTATTATTTTTTGATAGTTATCTTTAACTATTTGTAGAAGTTTACCTGCTTCTTCAAGTTCTTCATCATTTAAATTTTCTTTTTCTCTTAAACATTCTGTTAAATTACAACTTGCTTGATATAAATCATCAAATCCCAAATTAACACTTGTTCCTTTCAAGGTATGAATAAAACGGAAGGCTTCTTTATAATCAACTTTATTAAAAGCATCAATAAGATTATCAAATGTTTCATCATCTTTAAATTTCAATACAAATTTTCTAATAAATTCTTCACTAAATAATCTTCTTTTAACATCTTCAAAGTTCCCACCAACTTGTTTGTAAAATTCTTCTAACTCCATAAACAACTCTCCTATAATATTTCTATATCTCCTAATATCCCTAAAGCTTCTTCACCATCATAAATAACTTGTACAGTTATTTTAACATCTTTAATTGTATTATTGATTTTAAGTTTTGTATTCATCGAAAACTTATCTTTTTCTTTTTCTAAATCAATAGCTTGTTGTATGAATACATTAAAATCATTATTAATAAATAGTTTTGTAACTTTTTCATTACTTAATGGATCTATAATTTTAGGTTCTATATTTAATAATAATGCATCTTTTTTAGATAATGTAAGTAATGGTGGTACAACTGAATATTCAAATTGAATATTATTAGATAATTCACTGTAAAATTTATATTTTGATTTTTCAAAATATAAATCTTGATAAAGTAAATTAGATAAATTAAGACCTTCATCTTTTAAATGTTCTTGTGTACGTTCTTCAAAATATTCATTATCTTCATAAAATTCATTAATTTTTAAATCATTTTGAATGTATGATTCAATATCCATTAAACACTCTATAAGTAAAGGATTAAAAACACCACATTTGCCTTTTTGAATCATTTTTAAAGCTTCTTCATGACTATAAGCCTCTTTATAAACACGTTTACTTGTTAAAGCATCATATGCATCAACAATTGAAACAACTTGTGCCGCAATAGGAATTTCTTCTCCTTTTAAACCATCTGGATAACCATTTCCATCATATCTTTCATGATGCCATCGACATATTTGATAACCATATTTTACAATTGGTTCATCATTATAAAATGGTAAACTATTTAACATCTTTGCACCGATGATAACATGTGATTTCATGACTTCCATCTCTTCTTTAGTAAGGGATGATGGTTTATTTAAGATTTCTTCTGGAATAGCAATCTTTCCTATATCATGTAAAGAAGAAGCCACTTCAATTGAAATCATATCATCTAAAGTTAAGGAATATTGATTTGTTTTCTTAACTAAAATATTTAATAACAATTTTGTAAGTTTTTTAATGTGTAATACATGTAAACCACTTTCACCATTACGAGATTCAACGATATGACTTAAGATCATAATCATCATATCGTTATTTTTATATTTTTCATAGATTTGTTTATTAATGATGGTTGTAAGTTTTTTTTGTCTTTTATAATGTGAAATAATATTATTTATTTTTTTTAAGACAACAGCAGATGAAAACGGTCTTGTAATATAGCCTGATACACCTAATTCATAGGCTTTTTCAATACTTTTATCATCTTTATCGATAGAAATAATCATCACTGGTACTTCTTCTATCAAATGATTTTGGTTCATATACTTTAAAACTTCAAAGCCATCCATTTCAGGCATGACAAGATCTAATAAAACAAGTGCAACACTTTTGCTATCAGATTTTAAATATTCTAAAGCTTCATAGCCATCTTTTGCTTCTATAACTGTATATTGATTTAATATTTCAGAGAGTATCTCTCGATTAGACTTTGCATCATCAACAATCAGTATTTTCCCATTTTTATCCATCCTAATCACCCTCATTACGCTTTATTAATTTCAAATAAATATCTTTTCTAGATAAAATAGTATATCTTCTTTTAAGCTTATTATACCATTTTAATCCCTTTTGATTTTGATACAATAAAACAATAAAATGAATAATGATATTTAGTTCAAATTCTTCTAACTCTATTTCACCATAAAAACATTTTTCAAATAAACTACTTACTCTTAAAAAATCACCTTGATGAATCAAATCCATCTTTTCTAAAGTCTCATCCACTTCTATAGAATCTAACCCCAATTGATAATCTATACCATAAGATTTCAAATACATTTCCATTAAACTATATAAATATTTTGTTTTATTTTTAGAAGAAGCATGATGATAAATATATTTAACACCTATATTTAAAATCAATCTTAATAATTCTAATAAAATCCATATAATAAAGATAACTACACAAACAATTGTTAATACCCCTAAAGACATCATACCTAAATTTCCAACATAATCAATTAAATCATTAATCATGCCACCATTTTGACCATCATCAACAGATTGAGAATCTTGATGTCCTTTTTCAATATTTGTATCACTTTGTTCTCCTTGAGGAGTTGCGACCATATTCATTAAAGTATACACATCATAATAATAACCAGGTGTAACATCAATTGGTAACCATCCCATACCATCAAAATATACTTCTACCCAAGCATGTCCATCTTTTGAGGTTAAAGTTGCATTTCCCTCATCATCAATTGCATCACTTTTTAAATAATAACCTTCTACATATCTAGCTGGTATATCGTAATATCTAAAAGCTTCAACTGCTACTGTCGAAAATAATACATCATTACCTGCTGTTTTTTGATTTAAGAAATCCTTTAAACTATTTTTATCACTTATTTGATCATTATATTTCAAATAACTTGTCATTGTATCTCTAATATGTTGACAAACAGAATAAATACCTGTGTTTTCAAAATCATCTTGATCAAATAATTGAGAAATTGTTTTTTCTAATCCTTTATCTACCGTTTGATAATTTTCATAAACAAATGATCTATAGATAGATTCAGTATCTAAATATTCTTTTTGTGAAGCATTTGGATTATTTAACCAATCACTTCCAACCATTAATTCACTTGGTGAAGTAGAGGAAGTTTCTTGATAGCTATAGCTTTTACTTCCAAATAAGGCTATTGATTGTAAATTTAAATCTTTTTGAATATTTGATGATGTAACATCACTTTGATTAATTGAATAAGGTGTATATAAGTATTTTTTATTTGCTGCTACGTTATTAATGGTTACATTTTGTTTTTGATCATCATTCTTTGATAGTTTTTGATAAAGGTTATATTGATATGTTGAAGAAAATTTCTTCTTTTTCAACCATTTCAACATACCTTCATGTTCACCATTATAACTTGCTTTTGTCAAATCCTGCCATTGATTATTTTCTAATGTACTTCCTACAAATCCTTTTAAATATAAATTCTTTCTTTGTGAAACTGTTATTTCTAATCTCTCTTGATTATTTTCATGAATCCTAGAAGCCCTATTTAAATCACCTTGAGGTAAATTATCTTTACCATAACGAAGATCATCTACTTGTTGTAAAACATCTTCTTTAATTTGTTCAATTGTTAAATTTTCTTGGTAACTTGGTATCGTAAGAGAAACAAAGATAATACAAAGAATAATAAACCATTGAATTGTTTTTGTATTAATTACTTTATTTTGATGATACATCCATACCATTAAAGCATTAATACTAAATAAAGCGCCTCCTACAAAAGAAAAACAATCTAACCATAATGTAAAAGAAAATAAAACAAAGAAAAGAATAGATAACACAGTATACTTTTCTTTCTTTATAGAATGATAAATATAATAAGTCAGCCATGTTATAATCACTAAACTTAATGCTTGAATATGTGATGATGTAATAGAAGTAGCCATTATCATATTTCTAGCATCTTCAAATTTTGTATTATAACATTCAATGATATAATTCATTATTCCAAAGAATCCATAATAAAAACTTTGAAATGAATAAACAATTCCAATCATTATTGTCATCATGATTGGTAAAATAATTGTTTTTATTTTTTTACACGATAACAAAGATAAAGCTAGTAATAAAACAATACTCACAATTATTTCTAATAACCAAGAACTTATTACTACATTATGATAAAAACATAGAAAACTGATACCACTCATTAAAGAATAAAAGAAGGTCACAATGAAAGAAATAATTCTATTTTTTTTATTTTTTTCCATATTTGACCTCCTTATATTTCAAAATGATACATATTTTGATCAATTGAATCTAATGGTAATTCATATAACTGATTTTGAAGATGTTTAATTGTTTGTACCTTTTGAATATCATTTTTAATCGTAATTGCACTAATACTCAAAAAATCATTTAATCTAGATAACTCTTCATTAAAATCTCCAGCAGTTACATAAATCATCTTTGTAAAATATAAATCTAAATGCTCACTCGCAAACAAATGAAGTGCATCTCCACCTTGACTTGTAATACCTTTAGAAATCCAATTTTCCATACTTTGATAATAATCTTGAAGACTATTCATTTCTAACCAATAAAAACTTCCTTGATCATATAAAGCAACATAATGCCCTATATTTTTCAATAATAACTTTTCAGACATACTCATCGCAAAAGCTAACGATTTAGATAAAACATGTTTATCAATTTCACTCGTTTGATCTTTTAAACCAATATCTACAAGTAAAACAGTTTCAAAACTACTATTATGAGAACCTTCCTTTAATAAAACTTCTCCTGTTTTAGCAGAAAGTTTCCAATGAACATGACGAATATCATCTCCAGGATAATATGTCTTTAAATCATAAATTTCAGACATATCTGTTCCTTTCTTATATTGGTACTGTAAAACACCATTTTCATAAGGTTTAGAAAGTTCATTATATAATAATTCTATATTTACTTTCCCTGGATAAACCACAAGATGATGTTTTTGAGTTTGTGAAATAGGAACTCTACAAAACCCAAAAACATCATATAAATAAACTTTTTCATATGAAATCATGACATTCCCACAATAAGTCGCAGTATATTCTTGATTCTTTCGGGCTGTTTTTATTCCTAATGGAATAAAAATATTTCTTTTGAGTTCATTTTTTAAAGTCATGTTTTTATAAACAAAAACATAATCTATTCTTCCAGAAACAAGTAGTCTATAACGACTCTTTACTTCTGTTGTAAATGATAGAGACTGACCTACTTTTCCTTGCTTTGGACCTTGGATATCCATTTGAATATATCTTAATTCCAGTTTCAATAAAGTAATTAAAATAAATGGAAAAACAATACCAATGATCCAAATAATTAAGAAGTAGAAATATGTAGAATAAATATAGGCAACAAGTACCAAGAAATTAATTATTCCATATAACAAATATTTATTCTTCATCTTAATCAGCCAAAGGAGGTTTAACTTCTTTTAAAATTTCATTTAAAATATCTCTAGCATCTAAACCTTCTACCCTTGCTTGTGGACGTAATATCATACGATGTGCACATACATCTAAAAAGACATATTGAACATCTTCTGGAATAACATAAATACGATCTTCTAAAACAGCATGTGCTTTAGCCATTTGTACAAGTGCTAATACTCCACGGGGAGAAACACCTAATTCTACTAAAGGCATTTCTCTTGTTTTTTCACATAATAAGACAATATATTTTAAAACATCATCACTGATACGTACAGAAGATAAATAGTTTTGTACTTCAATCACATTTTCTTTTGAAGCAACTTCTTTAATTCTTTCAATTGGATTATCATAGCGACGTGATTTAATAATTTCTATTTGTTTTTCTAAATTAGGATAACCAATAGATAAACAAATCATAAATCGGTCCAATTGTGATTCTGGTAAAGGTTGAGTACCAGCAGAACCCATGGGGTTTTGTGTTGCCATCGTAATAAAAGGATGTGGTAAATCATAAGTAACACCATCAACTGTTACATTATGTTCTTCCATTGCTTCTAGTAAAGCAGCTTGTGTTTTAGGCGATGTACGGTTAATTTCATCAGCTAAAAGTAAGTTACTAAATACAGCCCCTGGTCTAAATTCAAATTTTTGTGTTTCATTATTTAACATTGTAAAACCAACAATATCTGATGGTAATGTATCTGTTGTAAACTGAATTCTTTTATAATCTAAACCTAAAGCTTTAGAAAAAGCTAACGCTAATGTTGTTTTACCTGTTCCAGGCGCATCGTTTAACAAAATATGTCCTCCTGCATAAATTGTCATTAAAACCTTTTTAATTATTTCATCTTTACCAATAAAGACTTTTGAGACTTCATCAATAATATGTTGTGATTGTTCAATTATCATTTTCATCTACCTCATTTTCTAAAGCTTCTTGTTTATTTTCATCTTGTTGATCATTTTGATCTTCATCATTGACTTCTTGTTGGTTATCTTCTGGTGCTTTTTCAACATCAGGAACAACTTCCTGATTGTCATCAGGTTGAGTACCTGTTTCTGGTAAAGTATATCCTAATAAACCAGCAATTTTCTTTACTGATTGATTAAGCTTTTCTTCGTTAACACTTGGATCATTATCTTCACAAGCTATGAAACGGTACTTCCAAGCATCTATGTATTTTTGTTCTAAACCTTTAGCTGCACCACTTAAAGTAATATGGAAATCTTCACTAGCCATGTCACCAAAAGTATATTCAGTAAATTTATTATAGAATAATTCAATTGGTGTTGCATTTTGGAAAACAATTTCACTTAAACTTTCATCCCCACCAAAAGTATTTGTCCATAAACATGCAGGATAATCTGTATCATTTCCATAAGTTTTTGGAAAAATAACTTTTGAAATATTTGAACCATAAAATGCAACTTGCCCAATTGGTCCTAAACCATCAGGTAAAACAAGTTCACCTGTTAAATTCGTTCCATAGAAGGCATAATCATCAATCCAATACATATCATCTGTCATATTAAATTGAATGGAAGTAATTGGCACATCTTCAAAAGCACTTGTACAAATTTCAAATGTACCTTCTTTAGTAGCCACATCCCCTTGAACATCTGTTGTGGCATTGATTAAATAAAATTCATCTTCTACTGTAACAGTGTTTCCATTTTGATCTGTTCCTCGAGCATATCCATAAAGAATTTCTCCACCATAAGATTCATCTATAAAATAAGCACCACTATATGTATTACCACCATTATAGCCTTCTCCATCAAACGGGATATATATTTGTTTTGTTACTGAAGGCAAATAATCATTTTCAAAAATAGCTTTTTTAGCATTAAATGCCATATAACGTAAATCATATGACCAACTATTTGTAATTTCTAAGGCATTTTCTTGAATAGTGATGCTATCTGTATTTTCAGAGAAAACACTTTCTAACGCCTCACAGCCATAAAAAGCATAGCTATCAATTTGATTAATATGTTTAGATAACTTGACATGTTTTAAATTTTTACATTTAGAAAAAGCATGTTGTCCTATTTCTGTAATTGTAACCCCTGGAATACTATTTTCGTCAAATTGTATTAAATCAGTAGGTGCATTTAATAAAATCGTCGCATGTGATCTATCACGATAATACATTTCTAGATATTCAAAACCATTCTTTGTTTGAAAACTTGAATCTGTTTCACTAAGTAATGCAAATGAAGCTTGATCTATTTCATTCTTCCATTTATTATCATATAATTCATAATAATTTATTGACACATTAATTGCTTTTAATGAATTCGCTTGACTAAATGTATCACTATATATAACTGGAATATCTTTCGTTAAGAAAGCAACTTCTTCAACTTGGCTATCTTTAAAAATTTGACGTCCTAATTTAACATCACCATGAGTAAAGATAATACATGTAATTTTATCATTACCACTAAAAGCATAATCATCTATTTTTTCTACTGTTTCAGGAATAACAATTGTTCCTGCGGCACTATCCATTGTACTCACTAATTCTTTTTCATCATTTAAGAAAACCAAATTATTATTCACCGTATAATCATACGATTCTCCATTTTCATTAATTAAATTTGTTACAAATCTTCTATAACTTTTCTTAAAATAATCCAAATAATATTCATCAGGGACATGAATAATTGTATCTGTTTGAATATTCTTAAATGAACTTTGATCAACCATACATGGACCATCAAAATAAACATCTGATACAAACCAGGAAACAATACCTTTAATTGCTGTAACTCCTTTAGGAATATAAATTGCATCCGCTATCGGTGTTTGATAAACAATTGTTTGATCTTTATTCATTAACAAGCCATCTTCATTAGAACTATATTTTGTATTATTTTCATCAACAATATACTTACCATAAAGTTGTAAACCACTCCTTCCAAAATTGGCACTTTCAATAGAAGCAGGTATATAAAAATCGCCATAGAAATTTTGCCAACCTGCATAATTCATTTCTATACTGTTTACTTCTTCAGGTACATGAATATCCGCAAATTCATCACCACCATAACCTGTAAATGCATAATTATAAATTGTATATGAATCTCCCGCAAATACATATTCACTTTGTAATTGAACTTCATACCCTTCAGGTAAATCTTTCATTTCTAACGGAATAAGTGAAATTCTTCCTTTTTTATGAGCTATATATGCTGTTTGTGAATCAATATCGCTACCATCTTCATTTTTCCAACCCATAAATATTTGTGTTTGTGTTTGATAAGTTGGTACGATCAAATTATAGTATTTTCGTAAATCTTCTGTTTCCTCTTTTTTTAAGTAGAAATAACCTGTTTCTTGTTGATTGTAATCTTGTAATGAAATACGTGTTTGATATTCGACCTTAAATGTCACTTCATATTCTTGCCAAGGACTTGAAGCATTCATTCTAAAATAAAACTTTACTGTAAAATCTTCCGTTGCATATTGAGGATAAGACCCTATTTTAAAATTATCATTGTAATCTTCTATTCGATAAAGTTTAGGCAACTTACCTTCTTCATTTTCAGCAATTATTACTACCATATTACATAATAATTTCCAAGGAGTAATGACACAACCTTCATATAATTGATCAACACTTTCTTTAGATAAAAATTCTGTACTTAAAAATTGAATTGTATAACTAGCACCTTCTTTTTGAAGAATACCATCATTTGTAAATGTTGATGCATCTCCATAAATTAAATCATTAGACATATCTGGTAATCTAGCTATCGGATCAGGATCAACTATTGGTGTTTTATTATCATGATTGGTATTTTTATCTACTACTTCATTTGAAATACCTGTTCCTGTATTATTTATTGGTATCTCTTGTCCAGGAATAACAACTGTAACATTACCGTCACCTGTTCCATTTGGATTAACACCTATAGTATTATTTCCATTAACACCTAATCCTATTTGTCCATATATCTTTGTTGGATCTACTCTTCCTTGATTTTTAAAGAGATAGGGTGAATTATTTAAATTTGTTTGTGATATTTTATCTAATGATTGTTGATTTTCTTTTAAATACTGACTTTCATCTGGTTCTTGATGAGTATTAGTTTGTTGGTCTTGATTTGAAAAAATGACTTGATTATTTTTGAGTTCTAATGTTTTTGATTGCGGTGAAAAGATAGAACTGTTTTGAGAAAGTTGATAAGCAGAAATCGCACATGAAAATGATACTACTGTGACTACTGCTACTTTTCCTAAATAAGGAATTGATAATTTATATGTTTTTTTCATCTATGTCTCTCCTTGAAAAGAATTGACCCAATTCTTTTTCCATTTCATCAAAATCAATCGGTTTAGAAAAATGTCCATTCATTCCCATTTTCTTTGAATATCTTTTATTTTCAACATAAGCATCCGCTGACAAAGCAAAGATAGGAATTGATTGACTGTCTTCTCTATTTAAACTTCTAATTGCTTGTGTTGCTTCATAACCATTCATTTCAGGCATTTGAATATCCATTAAAATCAAATCATAATAATTTTTAGCATGCTTTTTAAAAGTCTCTACTGCAACTTGTCCATTTTCTACACGTTCAACAAAAGCCCCTTTAGCATTTAAAACACTTAAACAAATTTCAGCATTAATATCATTATCTTCCGCAAGTAAAATACGTTTTTGATCAAAACTAAATTCTTCTACAACAACTTCTTTTTTATCTTCATATTGTTGATTAGTAGAAATTGGTAAATTTAAAAAGACAGTAAAATCACTCCCCTTTCCTTCTAAACTATCAACAACAATTTCACCACCCATCAACTTAACAAGTTGATCTGTAATAGCCATGCCTAATCCACTACCACCATATTTTTTAGAAATCTCTACACCTTCTTGTTCAAAAGGTCTAAAAATATGACTTAAGAATTCTCTAGACATTCCTTTACCAGTATCATGTACACGCATCATAATATTAGCCACTTGATCTTCTTTATACATTTGTCTAAATGTCACTTTAATTTCACCTTTTTCAGTAAACTTACTAGCATTAGACAATAAATTAACAAGAATTTGCATAATACGTAATTCATCCCCCATAAAATATTTAACATCAAAATCAAAATGTTCTATTTTAAACATTACATCTTTTTTCTCAATTGGTTCTTTGAAAATATTATTTAATTGAGGTTCTAAATGATAAATATTAAATGGTTTATTTTCTAATTCTAATTTTCCAGCTTCCATTCTAGACATATCTAATACTTCATTAACTAAGGAAAGAAGGTATTGAGAAATATCTTGAGCTTGTTGTAAATAATAATCTTCTTGTTTAGTATCTTGTGTATTTCTAGCTAATGTCAACATTCCAATAATACCATTCATTGGTGTTCTTATCTCATGAGACATTCTTGATAAAAAAGATGCTTTATATTCACTTTCATTTTTTGTAGTTTCTATTTGTTTTAAATAATCTTTTTCTTTTAAAACATCTTCACTATGATCATAGAAAGCAAATAAATGATATTTACCATTTTCTATCGCACTTACTGTAAGTACAAACCATTGATCTACATCTTTCATTTTAAAAGAATATTTAAAAGAATTTTCTTGATTCCATGATTGATATTTTTTCATAAAATCACGATAAACACTTTCCTCCACCATTTCTTTTAAAACCATAAAATCTACAACTATACGTTCTTTAGCTATATGAAATACTTCTTGAAAGCGTGAAGAAATAAATAAAACTTTAAAATCTTTAGTTCTAACTAAAACATAAAGTTGACTTTGATCTTCATCAAATATTTGATTAGTTAAATCACTTTTATTAAAATGAGAGTTTTTATATTTTTTATAAAAGAATGAAATTATATTTAATACAATAATGATACAAAAAATCACTAAAATATCTAATAAAATTGTTTGACTATTCTCTCCTGCAGCCATAATAATCTTTTTCATACAAAACCCTCCCATTTGCCTAATTATCCATTTTCTATTATAGAACCAATCTAACAGTTATGCAAATTTTCATTTTCTGTTCATAAATTATAGTTATAATAAATAAGAGGTGATTTTATGAATGTAAATCAAAAAGAGATTAAAAAATATATGTATTTAATAAGTTTTGCTGGTGTTGTACTAGCAATTATTTTAAATTTATCACAAGTATTTCATTTTATTCAAACTATATGGAAACTTATTGTTCCTTTTTTTGTAGGATTTTGTATTGCTTTTGTATTAAATATTATTACTAAACAATTAGAAAATACACTTTTAAAGAATAGTAAGAATAAAAGAATGTTTTCTTTTATTATTACATTAATACTATTATTTGCTTTTATTATTCTTATTTGTTTTATTGTTGGTCCTGAACTTGTTCATTCTATTAAAGAAATTATTAGATTAGCACCTAATGCTTATGATCAATTTATCCAAACATTAAAAGATAATAGAAATATAATGAATGGTAGTTTTAAAAATATGATTGATTCTATTATTTCTTTAGATATAGATTTATCTTCTTTATATAAAACTATTGTAAATAATTGGCAAACACTTTTTCATTCAGGATTTTCTATTTTATCTAATACATTAAGTAGTTTATATACCTTTTTTATTGGTCTTGTTTTTTCAATCTACCTTCTTTTTTCAAAAGAAACATTATCTAAACAAATAAAAACAACATTCCAAGTATTAATTGGTCAAGAAAAAACACAAAAAATATGTAATATCATACAATTATCTAGTCATACTTTTTCTAATTTTATTACTTGTCAATGTTTAGAAGCTTGTATACTTGGTAGTATGTTTGTTATTTCAATGTCAATTTTACAAATGCCTTATGCCTTGTTAATGGGAGTTGTCATTGCTGTTACTGCATTAATTCCTGTTTTTGGTGCTTTTATTGGTTGTTTTGTAGGAATTATTATGATTGGTATAGTTAATCCTCTGCAAGCTTTAGAATTTATTGTTTTATTTCTTGTTTTACAACAAATAGAAGGAAATTTAATTTATCCTCATGTAGTTGGTAATTCAGTTGGTCTTCCTTCTATATGGGTATTTGTCGCTGTTATTATTGGTGGTAATCTTATGGGTATATTAGGAATGTTCTTATTTATTCCACTTACATCTATTCTTTATACTTTATTTAAAGAATATATTAAAGCAAAAGGAGATAATCGTTCTTGATTATCTCCTTATTTTATATCTTCTACAATTTTATTAACAATATCATCTAATGTCCCATCGTTATCAACATGATAATGACAACTATCTAAATAAAGATCATGTCTTTCATCATAGAGTTGATAAAGTTTTTGAGGGCCATCTTTTAATAAAGGACGATGTGCTGTTTCTACATCACTCACAATATTATCTAAAGGTCGATCAATATAGAAAACAGTACCCGCTTGTTTTAAAATATCACGATTTTCTTTTCTTTTAACAACGCCACCACCAGTAGAGATAATATAACCATCAAGTTGAGCCATATCTAAACAAGCTTCACTTTCACGATCTCTAAAATAATCTTCAGAAATATCAAACATTTCTGGAATAGTCAATTGATATTTCTTTTCAAGATATTCATCCATATCGATTGCTGGCATATTCAGTTTTTCTGATAATAATTTGGAGATGGTTGTTTTACCACACCCCATGATTCCCACTAATATAATATTTTTCATTCTTACGCCCTTTTATAATTTCCCAATACTTTTAATGTTGTACTATTAGCTTTCATTTTATTGATTGCTCTTTGTATTCTTTCTTCATGCATATTTCCTTCAAAATCAATATAGAAGTAATATTGCCAAAATTGTGTTTCAATTGGTCTTGATTCAATACGATCCATATTAATTTGACTTTGTTTAATTGTTTGTAACATGTTATCTAAAGCTCCAACTTGATGTGGTAATGTAAAGATAACAGAAACTTTATCACTTTCTTTTGGACAAATAAGTTCTTTTGAAATCACCATAAAACGTGTTCTATTGTTTTTCTTATTTTGTACATTTTCTTTTAACATTTCTAAACCATAAAGTTTACATGCAAGTGGTGATGCAATGGCTGCTTTAGTTGGATCTTTTGAATCCATTACATATTTAGCAGCCATGGCTGTATCTTGAAATGGTCTTTGTTCAATATAACGATGTTGATATAAGAACTCACTAGATTGTGCTAATCCTTGAGGATGTGAGTAAACTTGTCTGATATCTTCAATCTTTGTCCCTGGAAGTGCCATTAAACATTGACTGACATTAACTGCAGTTTCTCCTACAATATAAAAACCATATTTTCTAATTAAATCATAGTTATCATTAATAGATCCTGTTAAGCTATTTTCAATAGGTAAAACCCCATAATCAATTTCACCATCTTCTAATGCTACATAAACATCTTCAAAGTCTTTATAACCAATATTTCTTGTCCCTTCACCAAAGAAGTTTTCTACAGCACTTTGAGAAAATGCTCCAGCAATTCCTTGATATCCAACAAGGGGATCTTTTTTGAATTCAGTTTTAATATTTTTATCTAATTCAAGAGGTAATAAATCTGATTGATAAGATTTAGAAACTGTCATCATTTCTTGAATAAAACATCTTGCATATTCTTTTAATTGATCATTATTTAAACGATTAAGATTCTTTTCAATAACTTCTCTTTCTCTTTCAGGTTGGAAAATTTCTAAATGATTTTCAATTTTATATTCAACGACACTTTTAGAAAGAGCCATACGTTTTTCAAAAAGTTCCATTAATTGTTGATCAATTGCATCTATTTCAATTCGACATTGTTTTAAATCTTTCATACTTATTCCCCCATCATATCAAGTATTCCTAAAGCCATCATTGCTTCTACAACAACAACTGCTCTTTGAACAATACAAGGATCATGTCTTCCTTTTATTTTTAATTCTACATTTTCTTTTGTTTCAATATTAATCGTCTTTTGTTTTTTAGCAATCGAAGGTGTAGGTTTAAAAGTCACTGTACAACTCACAGGCATTCCATTGGTAATTCCCCCTGTAATACCCCCATTATGATTAGATGATGTTTTTACATCCCCATTTTCATCATAATAATAACAATCATTTGCTTCACTACCAAGCATTTGATCAATCATTTCACCATCTCCAAAAGAAACACTTTTAACAGCTGGAATAGAAAACATTAAAGATGATAAATGACTTTCTAGTGAATCAAAGAATGGTTCTCCAATACCTGCAGGTACATGAAGTGCTACACATTCCACTTTTCCACCTACACTATCTAAATTTTCTCTTGCTTTTAAAATAGTTGCTTCCATTTTTTCAAAAACATCTTCTTTAATTGTTGGATATTGTTTTTGACTTAAACTTGAAAGTAATGTTTCATCTACATTATATGGAAATCTTTCATCTTTTACATTTCCAATCGATAAAATATGCGCTCCTACAACAATACCTTTTTGTTTTAATATTTGTTTAGCAATATTTCCCGCAAAAACGATTGGGGCTGTAATTCTTCCCGAAAAATGACCACCACCACGGACATCATTAAATCCTTTATATTTAATATAAGCAGGATAATCACTATGTCCTGGTCGCATATTTGTTTTTAATAAAGAATAATCTTTAGAATGTTGATCACTGTTATAGATAACTCCTGTAAGTGGTGCTCCTGTTGTAATACCATCTTGAAGTCCTGATAAAATTTCTACTTGGTCTGCTTCTTTTCTAGCAGTAGACATTTTATTTTGTCCAGGTGCTCTTCTTTTCATATCACGTGCGACTTCATCTAAATCAATTTGAATACCGCTAGGAAGGTTTCCAATGGTAATACCAATAGCTTTTCCATGGGATTCACCAAAAATTGTCAGTTCTATATTATTTTTATAAGTTGCCCCCATCGATTTTTCCTCCTAACATCTCGAAATCTTCCCAAAAACTTGGATAAGATTTTTTAACACATTCTTTATTATCAATAATGACTGGTTCCTTACACACTGTTGAAGCAATCGCTAGCATCATCGCCATACGATGATCATCATGACTTGATACATTTCCACCAGTTAAAGTTTCTACGCCATCTAATTCCATAGAAGATTCATGTTCAACTGCATGTGCTTTTAGTTTATTCAATTCTTCAACTGTTGCTTGAAGACGATCACATTCTTTAATACGTAAACGTCCGGCATTGATGACTTCACTATGTCCACTTGCCACTGCTAAGGCAAGAGAGACAACTGGAATAACATCAGGGCATTGACTCGCATCCACAATTGTTGCTTTTAAACCATGACTCACCACTTTAATTCCTTCATCATTTTCCACGATTTCACAATTCATTTGTTTTAAAAAATCAATTGTTGCTTTATCACCTTGTAAAGAATCTAAATTTAAATCTAATAATGTAACATCATTTCCTAAAGCACCCGCTACTAAATAGAAAGCAGCTTGAGAAAAATCAGATTCCACACGATAATCTCTTGCCTTATATTCTTGTCTACCTCTTACAATAAATTGTTTATATTCATGATTCACAATTTCAATACCATAAAGTTTTAATACTTGTAATGTTAAATCAATATATCCTTTACTTTCAAGTGGTGTCGTAATTTCAATGATTGAATCAAATGATAATAAAGGTAAAGCAAATAATAAACCGGTAATAAATTGTGATGAAATATTACCTGGAATACGATAAAGATCCGGTTTTAATTCTCCAACAACATTTAAATCTAAAACATTTTCACGGTATAAATAACCAATATTTTGCCTTTCAAAGATTTCATAATAGGTATCTAATGGTCTTTTCCCTAATTGTCCTCTTCCTATAAAACGTACTTTATTTTCTTTAGCAAGAGAAATAGGAACCATGAAGCGAAGCGTTGATCCTGATTCTTCACAATCAATTTGGACTCCTGGCATCGTATTATTTTTAGTAAATGTGTAATTACCATTAATAATAAGATAATCTTCATGTTGTTCAATAATTGTTCCAAGTGCTTCCATCGCACCAATTGTTGCTTTGATATCTTGAGAATATTCTATATGATCAATTCTTGAAATACCTTTAGCAAGACTAGCTGCAATAATCGCACGATGTGCTAATGATTTTGAAGGTGGAACAGATACTTTTCCTTTTAGTTTTGTAGGAATTAACTTAATTTGACTCATTTTATACCCTTTCTTTTTTTAATAAAAATTCTTGATTTGTTTGATAAACATAACTATCTCCTATTTCTTTTAATAAAACAACAGATAACGAATTATTAATATTCTTTTTATCTAAAGAAATAGCTTGAATAAGATTTTTTGTTTCAACTTGACATTCATATGGTAGATTGTATTTTTGTAAGATTTCTTTAATTTGCATGGAAGATTCTGTTTTTGTCAAATCTAAACTTTCAGCAAGTTTTGTAATTTGATACATTCCAATACCTACGGCTTCCCCATGTGAATATTTTTCATAGTGATAATATTGTTCAATGGCATGCGCATAGGTATGACCAAAGTTAAGTAATAAACGATCACCAAAATCAAATTGATCTTTTTCAACAACTTCTCTTTTGATGTTGACACAATTATATATGATTTCATCAATAAATTCATAGAGTTCTTCAAAATTTTGATAAGAATTTAATTGATCAAATAATTTTTTATCTTTAATACATCCATATTTAATGACTTCTCCCATGCCATCACTGATAAAATGTGGATCTAATGTCTTTAATGTACATGGATCAATCAAAACCATGGATGGATGATAGAAAGCTCCTACCAGGTTTTTCCCTTCAGGTAAATCAACCGCTACCTTTCCACCAACAGAACTATCCACTTGTGCAAGTAAAGAAGTAGGAATTTGGACAAGTTTTACCCCTCTTAAATAACTACTTGCGACAAATCCTGCCATATCACCAATCACACCACCACCTAAAGCAATGATTAAATCCGTTCTTGTAAGTTTAAAATCTAAACATGCTTTATAAAGTGCTGGTAACATATCAAAACGTTTTGATTTTTCTCCATGAGGAACAACGACATGGTTGACTTTAAAATCTTTTTCAAGATTTAAAGTCAAATCATCGCCATATAAAGGATAAACTTGATCATCGGAAATGATCATAATTTTCTTTCCTTTAAAGACTTCTTTTATTTTTTCATTTGCATGTTTTAAAATATTTTTTTCTATATAAATAGGATAACTATGTTCCTTTAAATTAACGATCATTTCCATTTCAGTCACCTTAAATTTCTTTACCAACAGCATCAGCAATTGGTTTTAATTCTTTCATTAATTGTTCAAATTTGGCTGGTTTTAATGATTGTGGTCCATCACATAATGCTTTTT
>OGYV01000594.1_pt1 | contig 30430 bp, 42 predicted proteins | sample 1576651 | NCBI WGS metagenome assembly OGYV01 (sample SAMEA3541570, study PRJEB24748) | human gut metagenome | biome: human gut; feature: human-associated habitat; material: faeces | place: China | collected 2012
CATGACGCAATTCATAGCCTTGTTTTCCCATTTCACTTCTCAAATCGTAGAGAAGAGTTTCTACAACATCGGTCAACACATAGATTAAGTTGAGTGTCGTATTAAGATTTGTTGTTCCTACTAACATGATTTTATTTATTTATAACCACGGCCATTGTACTTATACCTGTTCCGCTCTCTTTAAACTCACCTGCACCAATTTCAAATACTTGCCCGTGTACTTCATCAATCCATTGGCGGAAGGCAGCACACTTCTTTTCAGAAGCAAATTTCCAATGTGGACTGGTAATGGCCGCAAGCGTGCCACCTTCTTCGAGCCGTTCATACATAAGCCTTACATGATCTATGTCCTGATTGTTTGCGAATGGAGGATTGGCGATTATCTTGCTATAGCTGCCCACGCTATCTTTCGCAAAATCTTCTCCAAGTAGTATTACATTGCCCAGCGAATGCAGAAACTCCCTGTTTTCAGGCATCAGTTCATAACATTCAACCATAACGGAAGGACATGCCCGATGAACAGCTTTGATAAGCGCACCACGTCCGGCGCTCGGATCTAACACCGTGTCATCTTCATGTATCCCTCCGGCAAGCATTATCAGCCAGTCTGCAACACTATCCGGAGTTTCAAAGAACTGATATTCCTGTTGAAGATTACAGCGCTTCCCATCTTTGAGAATAGAGAAGACGCGCTCGGCATTGAACGGGAATGTAAAGCCCTGTACTTTCCCACCTTGCCAGGAACCGCCCGCTTCCTCTATCCATTTTTTGGCTTCGGCATAAGATTTCTTATTGAATTGCACTTGTGGAAGCTTGAGGATGTTATTCTCAAGCGTGCAATGCTTCAATATCTCTTCCACACTCCATTTCTTACCTTCATCAGATTGTTCCCTTTTTTTATCCATGGGAGCATCAGGGGCGAGCAATGATGATACCTTTGATATGACCTTATTACTCGCGTCCATAAATGCGTTGACGCAGGTAAGCATTTCCATCAGGAAATCGTTATCTACGTGGTCCGTTTCGTCCATAACGGTCAATCCGTCCATCATGTCCTCCAGTCTGTTCAACTGATCAACACTACCACGTAACGTTTTTATTAAAGTCTCTTTTTTGTTCGTCATAACTTTTTTGTAAATAAATTCTTGTTGTGTCTACGCTGCCATGACCTAAAAGATCAGCCAGCTGAATCACATCCTTGTTTTTCTTAAGAAACATCTTCGCGAAGAAGTGCCGGAAAGCGTGTGGATGCATCTTCTTCTTGTCAATGCCGCAACAACTGCCCCAATCCTTCATACCCTGAGCCAGTCCACGTTGTGTCATGGGACCAAACCTGCCCACGGCAAAAAGCCCGGTCTTACCGCATTCTTTCGCATAAGCCTTCACTTCTTGCTGTAGCTGTTTTTGAAAGAAAAAGCGACGGTACTTGTTACCCTTTCCTTTTAATGTCACTTCTCCGGATATGATGTCTTCCCACGTGAATTGCAGAAACTCCGACAGACGGGCACCGGTTGTACCTAAAACCCTAATAAAAAAGTAATAATCTTTGTTGGATTTAGCCTTCAAGTATTCCAGTAAACGGTTATATTCGTCTTCTGTAGGAACATTATTTGTGTCCAGCTTACGCTTCATCTTGGGACGCTTGAGCTCGACAGGTTTCTTCATCCACTTGGAAAATCTTTCGATGGCCGTAATCCGTAACCGGATAGTAGCGGGAGCGAATTTTTCCTCCTCAAGCATCTTTATGAATCTCTTGCAATTATCCATATTGACCTCATTCGCATATTCGAAGTATTTCTTCATAGAGGTATGGTATAAATCAACCGTATGCGGGGAATAATCATTATTATCAGTCAGCCATACTATAAAATCATTCAACATCTTCTTATTCTTCTCTGAAATGGCGTCAAGTTTCTCCAATGGCTTTACCGTCTTTTCCTTGCGGTCATATCCGATTTTAAGATAAGACAACAAATCGCAAATGGCCGAACACATTAATGGATAACGAGCCATGACATCAGCGTTTTTACGCTTATAATTCACATAGCCACGGCGGTTGACCTCTTCAGTACTCTCAAGAAAATCCGCTACATACTTGATATGCTTGCCAATTGTATCATAATTTCTACCTGTGGTATACAGGTAAGAAATATAATTAGTCAGTATATTCTGTCTGATATTATCCATTGTTTTTAAGTATTAAATCACACCAGGTAGCATCATTTTCAAAGAACCATTCAAAACCGCACGCTTTATGCTTGCCCGGCTTTTTATTGCAGATACAGCTGATCAGAGACGGATTAACACCTGTCGCTTTCCCTGCATCCTGAATGGAAGGGAATACGCCGCATAACTTTCTATCTTTAATGGCAACTACACTTTTACGATTTAGACCTGCACCTGTTTTATGCCAAGAACCACGTCCTTTGGCCAAATTTTTCAGACTTCTACGTTTGGTCTTTGGGGAATGATACTTCATTGTTTTCCCTTTATTGTGAGGAGCAATACCTTTCAAGAATCTGCCGTTTATAGGATTCCTCGTAGGGCGTTCAACGGGTATATAAAGTTCGCTCATATCTTTTATAGATTTTATTTATTTCTTAAGCTTATAAAGCCTCGTTTAACCAACTCCATCAGATCCAGCATATCCTCTTCGCTTATTTCCGCCTGAGTCTCACCATTGACAGACATATAGTGAGGAATGCCAAATCGATCACGGATTCTCTTACGAATAACAGGAGTAGACTTATTCTCCCAGTAGATAGTTACTTTCATGATGACATTAGCATTTTTCTGGCTTCTTCATCTCCGGATCCCGCTCGGAATTTCAATTCTTGATATTCAGCATAAGAGATTCTGTTATTTCCACGTTCTTCTATCTCTTTCTGGCGTTGAACGCGGTATTGCTCTCGCTCATAACGTTCGATGTCAATACGGCGCTCTTTGATATACTCCAGGAGCGAACAAGTAATCTTCATTGGACCAATGGCTCCATAGAACTGCCCATATTTTCCCAATTTGATCCTGGATATGAAGTTACATATTTCAGCCAAATTCATCCAATAGTACTCACCCAGGACAAGAATACAAAGTTCATCCAGTTGTGAGTCTGCTATACCCTTCCCTTGCTCCGCATAATCGTTTATGCTATTAAACTGTACTTTCAGCCACCTGATTGCATTGTCTTCACCGTACACGGAGCGGATGATGGACAACGAAGGTATGTTGCCATTCATTGCAATATCCGCAAGTGTAAGATTTGACTTCGCAAGTTTCCCTTGCAGGTCAGGATTGTAATCAACCGCCATCCGGGAAGGTGTCGGATATTTCTCCAATAAAGCCAACTGCTTTTCGTTTAGCTTCTTGTTCTGCAAGGAATTTTGTGTCTGCATCTGCGAACTCAGCCATGATTCTAGCCTTTCTCCGCTCAGAATCAATTCGCTTCTGCTCGTAGATGTTGTTGGTAATTGGTTTTGGTTCATAATTGCCTTTCTTTTTCAGTTCAATATTCAACCAGCGGGAGAAATGCGATTTTGCATCCTTAGGAGACTTTCTTACCTCTCCCTCGTTTTGGAGTTTCTCGAAAAAACGTTTTAAATACATTCCGAACATGTCTATCGTAAAATCCTTATGACCGGAATTACGTGTATTCATCGTTACGATTTCAATCCAGCTTCTGTCACAGGATAGTTCATCATAACATTCGCTTAATGTTTTGTCTAAAACCTCGGGAGGGGGAAACTTTTCTTTATCTCTCGATAGAGAGATTTCTTTTATTTCCTCTTCCTTTTCCTCTTCCTTTTCCTCCGTAGTGTTCACGTCGTTATCACGTAGTGTTGACGTAGTGTTTACGTCGTCATCAAGCAATACGCTATTAATCAACATCTTAACATATTCCTTATCTTTACTTATGTAAGACTTGTCGTATCTCTTATCAAGGACTTGATGGCTACGGAATGTGCGGATAACGTAATAACTTTCTTCTGCAGGGCGTTTCTTGTCGCCGTCAAGAATAATAGGGATTAACATCCGGGCATCCACTAAGGCACCTATCCACTTTTTTATTTCAGATACGCGCAAATTTTCATCATAAGGGAATATCTGGGATTTGAGTAATGCGGCATTGGCTTTTATCACTCCGTAATCATCTGCGAAGTTCCAACATCCAATAAAAAATAATCTACATGGAATAGGAAGTTTTCCAATATCTTCATCTTCCCAAAATTCTGGTTTAATGGTTCGTATACGTGCCATACAAACATTTTATTAGGTAATACATATATATTCTCCACTTTAAGGACATTTTGGGATATGTTCTATCTCCGTGACTATTTCTTTAATTGATTTCATATTGCTATGATTAAATATTAGATTATTTGCGATCTACTTCTCTCAAGACATCAATTAGCAGAGCAATTGTACCGACATTATCTCTGAATATATCGTCATTACCATCATTATGGTTTAGAGAATAATCAATAAGGAGATCGGTCAAAGAGACTACCAAGTCTCCCGGACTAATTGTTTGAGATAAGAAGTCTTTAAGAGGATTAAGATTAATGACAGAATAAGCCGTTTCGTGGCTGGACGTAGATGTAGAAGTTACTATACTTCGCTTCTGCTCTAAATTTGTCGGGTTTGGCATTTGAACAAATTTTGAGTTATATAAAAATAAGAAAGGCTATCGCCTCTCCAAGTCGCCAAACCCGATACACATCATTGGAATGAGTATCCACGAGAGAACAATAGCCTTATATCTTTGTGGTATAAGTATCTAATGGACATAAAAAAGCCCATTCCAAATAAATATGTTGTTAATGCAGGTTTGGCGTACTTGCACCGCAAAGATACGCTCAAATTTCAAAATACCAAATGAAAATCTTATTTTTCTGCTAAGTAGTCATTCACAACCTCTATAAACTCCTCTATTGACCGGCACACAACATATTTATTTCCTGCTCTTTCAACTTCCTTTTGCCAGTTTCTCTGAGATTCCGATTGTCTTCCCACTTTTGTTTTCATCTCAATACATAAAGTGCTATACTTTTTATTTCTTTTCAAAAGAATCAAGTCAGATACTCCGGGAGTAGCCCCTTCATCTTTCAGTTTAGCTCCTGTAAGTTCATCTCTTCTTCCTCCATTTGGAACAGCAAAAAGCAAACTTCTTAAGAAAGGATATTGCATTCGAAACCATCTAACACAAAGCTTTTGAAGTTTATGTTCCTCGTCTCGGAATACTCTTTTAGGTCTTTCCGAGTCTAATTTGGCTTTCATTTGTTCATATATCATCCGTTTATTCTCCTCAATCAGTCCTTTGTTTCAGAATATCATTATTTTCTATCAGAAGAGCCCCACATCCCAGATACCATATTCGCGCATCCGGATCAGAATCAGCAAGACCGATCACCGTATTCAAGTAGAGTCTCGCATCAAACATCGCTTTTTGCTTTATTTCCGCCTGTGTCTCCCTAACTCTTTGTCTTCCTTCATCCGATTCACACTCTTTCAAAACATTTTTCTTCGCATATGCCATTTCATCAATTACTCCCCTATCTTTTACTTTATCATCGGCGTCTGTCGATCCGGAGGAATATGGGTATACGTCCATTACTACTGTCTCAGAAACAGCAGCTATCTGATAATCTCCCAATGTCCCTTTCATTCCTTCATCTAATTTCTTAACCGCATCTCGTAAGTCCGCTGCCTGAACCAACATTTGAGTAGAAGATCTTCTCTCTGCTCCACTCTTTTCGTCTATGGTTATAAATACCACTTTGCACTTGTACCATCTGTCCGCTTTATCTTCATCACTTGGGAATAATTCCGAATATGGAACTCTTTTAATATCAGATACCGTAAACTCGCCTGTCATAAAAGGTTCTATTTCTTCTATTATTCTTGCCTCTGCTTCAGTAAAACTCATAGCATCCACAATATATGATTCCGTAACCTTCTTCTCCTTACCATTTTCCATGGTCTTTTGATAACGAATTTTACATTCAAACCAACTTCCCATTATTATATCTCCTTATGTTTTTATCCATTTATAAATTCCAAAGGGTAGACAAACGTTCTTCCCTCTATCTCACATAAAAGAAGTTCTCTTATCACCTTCGGATCAATTCTATTTACTTCTACCAGTCTTCCCTTCTTTCCCTTCAACCATATTCCATATAACTTTCTCACCGTTATATAAGGATTTTGAAGTTCAAATAAGAAAGCATATATCGAAAGTTGCCAACTCAAATATTTTTTGTCTAATTCGCAAGTAGTCTTAATATCTCCAAGATCGACTTCATTTTTACCGGCTTGAAACACCTTATCTATCGGACTTGCAAAATATTCGTTATCCGTAACAATATATTCACACTCGGCTATTTTAAGATCATTGAAATCCCTTAGTTTCAGATAAACCTTGCCTTCTTCTGTTTCAGGATCCATTCCCATGTCTGCAAGTTCACAATCCCGGTGTATATATTTTCCTATTTCCGCAGCTCTTTGCAATATATATTCCGGTATGCCTCTGTATTTACCAGCAAATACATGTTTTGACAGCATTTTAGTTATACCGCTCAATTCTTTCCCATTGAGAAAATATTTATGATTTACTTCGTCAAATACGACTTCTGACTTTCTTAAATTCATTTTTAAGTTCTTTCATTTTAATAGATACTTTTTCCAAAAACCAAGAATTCCCATGCATTTCCTCATGTCCGTTAAAAAGGGACATCACTTCCTGCTCTGTCTTGCATAGCTTCAACTCCTTGAAAACATTAATATTTGTATTTGTTTCCATAGTGTATTTTATAATCATTTACTCCTTGAACTTCATTTCTTGTAGCTCTGTTCAGTTCTTTTCTGAATAGTATCCAGTGTAAATCTTCAAGTGCATCTTTTACCGTATACACTCTTTCCCCTTCTGGAATACCGGCACATGGAAACATTTCTATTCCCACCTCTTTCGATTCAGTTCCACACCATCCATAAAAAACTCCTCTTCTCAAGTTTCCTTCCAGCTTTTCATACATTTTGCTCTTTATGAATAGGCATGTCCTTATTAATCTTTTCCCTATTCTTTTGAACATCTCGTAAGCCTCCTTAAAGTTGTTGGAATAATACATTTTCTCCGAGTTATCATTCAATCTTACCTTTATCACATACATAACTATATTGTTTCTTTAGTTTTTTAATCATTTTCTTTATTCTCCTGGCAACATCTTGCTCCGCAGATATCTTGGGTGAATACTTTTTAATCGCAACTTCTCCCTGCTCCAGCAAACGTATGATCATTTTTATGTCAGTCTTTGATATTTCCATATTAACCTCTCCTATTTTTTATAAATTTGCCCGCTATATCTTCACAGACATCGCGGGCAGGTCAACAAAGTAGTTCCCGGATAGGCGATCAAACCACTCCGGAATATGCAAAAATATAAAACCTTAATCCGGGTCATTCTCCCGACAGTGTCCTTTACACCGGAATTATTGTTAGCAATTCAAACAAATTGGTTGTATATAATTTTTTTCATTGACTACTAAAAAGGAAGATCGTCTTTTTCATCAGTATTCTCCACTGGAGCATCAACAGTTGCAGCACTATTTTTATTATCAATCACAAAGGGTTTCATATCTCCTAAAAACGGCTTCTTATCTATAACATCTTTACTGTTAGAATCACGAAACTCTCTTGAAAATGATTGCTTCACATAATGTGTCTTCCCATACTTGCTTATTTCCCTACGCTCAAAGATCGATAGTCCAAGATAAGCCGCTTTTGCTCTCAGGTCTTCGTTCATATTGATGTATATGTCATTCTCCTGAATAGGGATGACCAAACATTTTTTTCCTTTAATAGTTGCGATACCCGCCAGTTCTAATTTAAGCAGGTCGATACTTCCTTGTAAATTCATAATTGTATAATTTTAAGCGAAATAATATATTTTGCTATTACCAGTACCTAATTTTTTAACCCGTACTGTTGCCATAAATGGAAAATCTTCTTTTGATATTTTGTTAAGTGCCTCTTTGATCGGAGTGGAATTGGTAAAGAACTTACATTCCGTTCCTTCATGTTTTATTTTGACTACGTAACGGTTGTCTCCATGTTGAGTTTTAACTCCAGATTCATAGTCAAGTACCTCTATCTCACAGTTGAGTATATCGGTTATTGATATTTGCTGTACAGGGAAAATATTACGTCCTGCGTCAATGTCAATCCCAAAATCAGAGAACTTTTTCATTTTTGATTATAGTTTTAATTAGGTGCTTTGAATTACAATGTTTTGCCCATCCCATCCATGAACAAAGTGCTATCTTGCAGTTGCAGAATGTAGTTTTCTTTTTGTTCAACGCTGCTACTTTTCTACAGAAGTTTTTCTTGATACTTTTCCGCATTAAAATATGAGTGTGAAAGAAAACATAGCCAACAAAGTCAATTCCTCTATTATCAACCGGGAATATTTGATAATTGTCTTTTAAATTTAAATGAAGCTTATTATGCAGATATGATTTTATATCTCCAAGCAGAGAGTGAAGCTCTTCTTTGTTTGATGAAAGTATTACCATATCATCAGCATATCTATAATAATACTTTATACGTCTTTCCTCTTTAAGCCAGTGGTCAAAGTAAGATAGATACAAGTTTGCAAAGAACTGCGAAAGATAATTACCGATAGGTATTCCCGGAGCAGAATCAATAATACCGTCGAGTAACTCAAGAAGACGTTTGTCCTTAATCTTCTTTCGGACAATATTCTTAAGTATCAAATGATCTATTGACGGATAGTATTTACGAATGTCCATTTTCAGGCAATATTTCGTATTTTGGATATCTTTCAAATTTTTCTTTAGATGTTTCATTACCCCATGGATACCTCTGCCCTTAATACATGAATAAGTATGTGAAACGAATATCGGAGTCCATATATCTTCGAGGATATTCATTATCGCATGATGAACAACGCGATCACGGAAAGGGAGCCGGTATATTTCACGTTCCTTGGGATCATGTATGATAAAAGTTTGATATTCAGAAGTAACGTATTTACCTTCTGACAGTTCCTTATGAAGGGCATTTATGTTGTCATCCAATTCTTTCTCAAATTGAATGACCCCATAAGTATTTACCTTGCCTTTTCTTGCTTTGGTATATGCAAGGTAAAGGTTATCAATGTCACAAATACGATAGTATAAATTTCCAAATCGTTTCATAAGCCTTTGTTTCTAATAAGAGTCTTCGGATAAGTCCTACCAACACCGTTTGAATTGTTATTTTCCACCAAGAGGTGAGGTTCCTGCCCATTGGATTATTGTAACATAGGTGAGACCTGCTACCTGCATTCGCATTCGTATTATCGTAATTCGAATCGTTGAAAGCGAAAGAGGAAGGAGACAAGGGCAGGCAACCTTTATATCCTATCCTATCTGGATGTCTTTCCAAATATCAATAAATTGCTCTGCTGCATAATTTGCAAGCTCGCGTGTCCGAAATTTAAGGCGAGACCCGCTACCCGCAACCGCATTCGTATCATCGCAATCCGAACCGTCGAAAGCGAAAGAGGAAGGAGACATTTCAAACCAAGGATAATACTTATATTCATTATAATTATCCCAATCAGGAATCCATCCCTCGTTAAGGGCTTCTGCAATTACAATCATCTTATACTGTGCCTCAAAATGTTTGCGCATGTCAGTGGGAAGATTGGAAAAGTCAGGAACATCCGGTCTGCCAGTCAGCTTACGGGCATCCTCAAACGTTTTGACTAACTCTGTAATCTTTTTATTTTCTTTTTTCATGATGATAATATTTAGTTAAAGAATGAACTGTTTCCAAAGGTCAATGAATTGTTTACCACAGTACTCTGACAATTCTTTACTTTTCAAGCAAAGGCGAGACCCGCTACCCGCATCCGCAAGCGTAGCAGCGTAATCCGAACCGTCGAAAGCGAAAGAGGAAGGAGAACCATTAGTCTTGAACCACGGGTACCATCTATATACACTACTATCACATACATCCGGTACCCAACCTTCGTTAAGGGCCTTGATAATGGTTACCAACTTTTGATAAGCAATATCATGTTTAGTAAAACCGAATCCTATCAACTTATTTTTATCAAGAGGATTCATACTTAATTCGCGACATGCATCTTCATAGGTTTTAACTCTATCTGTTATCTTTTGAGAGAAAAAATCTTTTCCAAAAGACTCTTCCAAAATAGATTTTAACTCGCTGGAACCACTTTTGTAGAGTTCTCTAGCTTTTTGTTCACTGATTTGCAAAGTTTTCATTGTCAATTATCTCTTTATTTATTTTTGATTTCATAACTAAACAGTATTTTGTCGCATTCAAAAGAATCATGTAATCTTTTTCTTAATTCTTCAAGATCGCTTGTCTCACATTCGTTGTAATGCGTAGCAATAACCTTTAATTAAAAACATACTACCATTTTCCTGTATTTCCTTAAATACCTTTTATACGTTAATATACTTATTCATTTGTATTGTAGATAAAGCTTGCTTGATTTCCGCTTTCGAATAATAGATAGGAGAATTCCGGCCGGAACCTTTTCGTTTACCCTTGATCAACCCCACATCCTCCATTTGCCGTATAAGCTCAGTATCCAAATTCATATTGGCAAACCATCTGGCCACTTCTCTCCTACTGATGCTATCTTTTGTCGGTTCGTAGCATTTCACCGCATTCATATACCCTACTTGCACCATATCAGATATTATATTCTTCAATTGGTATAAATCCAGCGTCACTTTCATTGGTATATTATATAAAAATTAAACATCATGGTAAGAAAAATGCCTGCATCACGCCTGATGCAGGACTTGATAATCTAAATCTAAAATTCTAAATAAATAAACTACCCTCGCGAGCGTGGACGGTACAGGATTCGAACCTGTCTTTCTGCTATGCAGCGTTTCACCATGAATACTTACCGCCCTGTCAGCCGCAAAACTGACATCGAGTTAAAAACGAAATTCACAATGTTCACCTTCACAGGCTACTTAACACGCAAAGTCTTAAAAGAACTTGGTAGATTTTGATAGCGCTCTTGCATCAGTTTACAGCTTCTCCTTTTTTAGTGAGCGGAACTCTACATTCCGGATGCAGACATGTTGGACATCTCCGTGTGAAGATGCACGGTACCGTACAATGGGGCAATCATGCAACTGCCCGAGGGGAAACAGTCCGATGGAATACCCGGCATGATAATCGTGAGCGTAATGCGCTGCTTGTAGGTAATGGGAAGCCTTTCACGATGAAAAATAATAATCAGCACAGATTTATGAACTAATGTAAAGCGTCCGATACAGTCCTATATGAATCGGTATAAAGTTGTAGTGTTGGGGGCGGCTACACACGCTTAACAAGATATACGAGATCGCCTCGCGTCAGTAGGCGGATTTCCTTCCCGTAAAATTCGGGCGAAGAAACGTATTGTTGCGTTGAAGGAAACAGAATTAAAACAGTATAAACATGAAGAAAAAGAAAGAAATTATAATTGAGTTGGTAAACGACATTCCGGCTCTGATAAGAATGCAGGAACTTTCCTTGATTGAAATGAAAAAGAGAATTCGTAATCAACAGGTTATAGATTTTCAAGAAGACGTTCTAAGAGTTCTAAAAGCTGTAAGCGAAATTGATTTTATTAATATAGATAGTAATTAACCAATAACTATAAAAGTATTATGCTTTGCAATATATGTGCTCTTATTTTGATGCTTACAAGTGTATGCGTCGTATTCTTTTCTAAACGGAAAGATTCTATTCAACTTGGAATGCTGATAATGATAATGGTATGGCTTATGCTGATTTATGAAAAAATCAATTAATAGTTATTTATATTCTTAATTTTTAGTTTGACACTTCAAAGTTAAGAAAAACCCGCAAAGATATGCCTTTTATACCCAGATGATTTTACTGGGGCGGGGACTAATCAATATTTTAAACTATGAATAAAATAAGTAAAGCAGCACTATGCGTGTCGGCAATGATAGTTTTATTGGGATACGCCGGAAGTTTTGAATATGCGGAAGAGATAGTGTACTCTCTTACTGAAAAGCAATATGAAGCGATAAAGAATGATTTAGGAGGCAAAGCAAGTGATAAGCAAATAGCAATGAAATATCAAGAAAATAAAGAATATTATGACTCGATTAAGTAATAAGGAGAAAATTAATAATACAGAAATGATACCTTCAAAAGACAAACCGATCAGTAAAACGATCAATAACATGAAAGTTGGGGATGTAGAAAAGTTCCATATCTCTAAGAGCCGATCTGTTAAGAACAGAGTCTATGACTATAATATTGAGCACATTGAAGAAGGCTTCTTGTGTAAAACGTGTGTCGAAAGGGACAAATTTATTATATGTGTGAAAAGAGAAAAGTAAATATACGCCAAGTTCTTTTAAGACTTGTCCCCCAGAATTGATTTTTCAAATTTCTTTTGTATATTTGGAAATCGGTACTGAGATACTGACTTTGATGATGCAAAGATAGAGTATTGCTCTATTATTACAAAATAAAACTCTAAAAATAATAGAGTAAAAATCTAATTTAGAATTAATATAAATAAACGAATTATGGAAAGCCCTATTACAAAGAGAATTAAAGAGTATATTTTATATAAAGGTATACGAATAAATCAGTTTGAGCAATCATGCGGTCTCTCAAATGGTTATATAAACCAAATAAAAAAATCTATTGGAGACGAAAAACTAAAGGCTATAAGTCTACGTTTTCCGGACTTAAATATCTCTTGGATATTAACAGGTATTGGCAATATGATACAAGATCAAGAAATAGAGTATATCGATGATAATAAAACAACAGAAAGAGAGATAAATAAACGTATTGGAGATATAATAGCATATACAGGTCTAAGTTTAACAGCTTTTGCCAAGCATATAGGCATTGCTCAAACCTCCTTAAGAGACTGCGTAAAAAACAATTCAGAACCTAAATATTCAACTTTAAACAAGATTATTATAGCCAACCCGTTAATATCTTCAGAATGGCTTTTGCTTGGAACTGGCAAAATGCTTAAATCTTCTTCTGATTCAGAAAAAACAAATTACGAAAAATTATTGGAAGCATATACTAAACAAACAGAGGATTTGTTATCTGAAAGAGACAATGAAATAAGAAAATTACAATTAGAAAACGCAATATTAAAAGCCAAAGAAAGCATTAAGAACGTAGGATGATACTATTATGGAGAGAGCTATAAACAAACGAATTAAAGAGATAATCAGATACTTAAATATATCTGATACCGAATTTTCTAAACGCATATCTATGCCTCAAAGTACTATTTCTAATATATTCAATAGAGATAGTGATATTAAATATAGTATATTAGAATCAATACTAACCCAATTTGAATTTATTTCCTCAGAATGGTTATTACGAGGTGAAGGAAGTATGTTCAGATCAAATTCTAAAGTGGATAAAACAAATTATGAAAAACTACTGGAAGAATACACAAAACAGACAGAAGATTTATTATCTGAAAGAGATGACGAAATTAGAAGGCTGCAATTAGACAATGCAATTTTAAGAGCCAAAGAGAAAGTAAAAAACGCAGGATAATCACTGATAAATGCTAACGGTATCAGTTCATAAACTTTAGAAGAAGATGTCAAGCATCTTTTCTAAAATGAACCCAAACATCAAAAACAAATAGTTGAGCTTTATAAAATTTTCATTTTCTTCTTTCATGGGATTATAGTTTTATAATACAAATATAGTAATATTTTCACTCCCTTCAAAATTATTTAATATGAATGCATACAATGAATATTCTGAAAGATTTTTAGAAATAATAAATGCAATGGGAATATCAGATTATTCTATTTGGAATAACGTTAAAGGAATTACAAAAGAAAGAATATCTCAAATCAGAAGGGGTGTTTCAGGAGCCTCTCTTAATATAATTAGTGCATTTTGTTCTCATTATACTAATGTAAATGCCAACTATATCATCACTGGTCGAGGTAGCATATTTATTTCTACTGAGGAGTTACCCGAATCTAACCGTATCACCAGTAAAACCACTTACGAAAAGTTGCTGGAAGAATACACCCGTCAAACTGAAGAACTACTGTCTCAAAGAGACAAGGAAATTAGAGTCCTTCAATTAGAGAATGCCCGCCTCAAAGCAGAAGCAGCCACAAAAGAAGCTGTATAATTTCATCATATTTATTCAAAACAAAACAAATTATATCTTTATCTGAAACTATCTAAAAATAAATTACACTTTTTATGCTGAGAAACATACATTCCTCCTCAAACTTTCATTTTTCGAAAGTGTTTATATAAAACGATTCTCAAGATATAAATAATAAATTAAAATCCTTAACCTATGGAGATGTATGAATTACTACTAAAGCGTCTGATAACTTTAACAGACGAGTATTTTAAGCTACGTAAAGAACTGAATGAATTAAAAGAACAAGTTCATCCTACATTAAATGAAAGATTCGGCCACAAACGAATTATCCCAATGAAAATAGAAAAGAATAAATAAGAACTGAGAACGTTGATTGTACTATATAGTGTCAGAAAAGCCGGGCTAATTACAGTCCGGCTTTATTATTCTATGCACATTCTTTTCCTCAGGAGCTTATATGCCTTTTGTAACCATACTTGCAGTCATCGTCCTGGTCTTGACCTAATATAAAACGAAAGCCCGGAAATATCATCCCGGGCTCGCAATAATCATCTTCCGATGACATGTACAGAAAATGTCGTCAAACAAAAGTCATTGATATTTTAATCAAAACTGAACTGTACATAGTTCTTTCGCTAATTCATGAATAGCTTTCTCAAACTTTTGTTTTTGAGAAAGAGAAGCTAATGTAATCCCTTGTTTATATCTTCTTAAAAGTGAGGGATTCATACCTATTTTTTTAGCTAATTCAGTCACATTAAAAAAAGAGAAAGTTTTAAAGAAACCAGATATATCATATTGATAGTCAAAATCTACATCTCCTCCATTTAATTTATCCAGAGAAAGAGAATCTTCACATTCATCAATAAACATTTCTAAGTTTTCTTTTAAATCTTCTTTGGCTTCTTCCTCGGTTAAGCCATATCCAAACAGAGAAATTCCATCTAATTGAGGACAGTAAATACCATATCCTCCATCAGAAGATCTTTCAATAATCGCTTTAACACTTACAGTTGCCATAGTAATTTATATTAGAGTAAATTTAATCACAAAAAAGAAATGTACATATTACAAGTAGAAAATATTTTCAAACATAATGAAAGCATCACTTATATCTTTAATTTAAACTATGTACATTTCTATTTTTTCATTCTACTTGCCCAATTTTAATCCTTTTCTAAAATGCTCTAAAAGAGCAGGGCTTATTTCAGCCCTGTATCTTTTAGAATCTTTTCCAAAGTCCCTTTTGGAACTTCTTTGCTGGGATGTCTTCCGACTGGAACAGGAGTAGCGTAATCAGGATGAACATATTTATAATGCTTCTTCCCTTTCTTCAACTCCCATCCGTTTTCCTCCAGCAACTTGTACAATTCAGAAAACTTCATAAAGTTGGAATTTAAATTAAACATATCAATGAACACTCTCGTTTGACATCCACAAAAGTAACACATTTGTTACTATCCACCAAAGAAACAAGAAACAAATATGTTACTATAATGCTTTTTTAACACTATTACCCCTATGAAAACAGAAAAGCCCCCAGGTTATGGGGGCAATATCTTTGTATTAAATCGCATCAAATTTTACTTGTTGGGCCAGTTGGACCTTTGATAAAGATATTATTATGGATATGACAACCCATCTCTCCACTCTTAACTTTATCCTTAGACAAAAATTTCTCTATAAAGTAAATCTGGCCTTTGCCGGATACCTTAGTAGTTGTAGTCACTAATACAGATCCATCCGGCTTAGTGATTGAGGTTTTCTTCAACTCAAAAAGCCCTAACTTCATAGCTTTCTGTGTAGGCTGATTGTAGTAGTCCCCCTTTTGACAGAGATAGCCATTTTCACGCATCCAAGAGAACAAACGGTTCTGCCCAACATTTACACCGTTTTGCTGTAATATTTTAGCCAATTCCGCTATCAGGCAAGAGCGTTGAGAGGTTGAAACGGCATCAGCAAAGAGAACTTTCGGAGCATCCTTTTGAATCTTCTGTTCGGCCTCGATAAGACGCAGCTCTTTACGCTTTAGTGTTTCTTGTGCAACAAGTAACGCACGTGCCATTATTTCTTCAGGAGTATCGTCTTGTTTGGATGCAATATATCCGCCATGTTTGCGGATTGAGGGTAGAACTTCATTTGTTACCCACTTACGAAAAGGCTTTGCCTTCTCACTATCACTACGGATTATTACATCATACAATCCACTTTCAGTGACAAAAGTAGCCTGTTGGTTTCCACCTTCTGTAAGGGTGTCCATCTGGCGGACATCCTCTGCATCCAATCTTGCTTTTACATTTCTTGAATTAGAAATACCAATCACATTGCATACATCAGATAGGCAAAACAAAGGTTCATCGCTTTCAGTCATTGCAACTCTTACTTGGCCAAACTTTTCATTCTGGAAAATTTTAATGTTATTCATACTCACTGGGTAATGTGCTCCTTCACACATCTTAAAAAAAGATCCTACCCTTTCACCGTCATAATGTGGCTGCTTGACGGTTACTCAGGTAGGATCCCAATATCTTATTCAGGTAGCAGCCACGAAACCAAATTTTTCTTTCACTATGCAAAGGACAAAAAATAATTTCATATAATCAACACCTAAAATTTGCTTTCTCTCTACTTTTGATTTAAAACGCTACTTTTGTTTTTAAATAACAGTTATTTAACCAATGCAACTGATATTTTAACAACCTTTACATTATTTATTTATTGAAAACATAGTCAATCACCTTCCGGTTAGCTTCATTAATCATATTGAAATCTTTCTCTATATAAATATCAGTGATCTTCATCTTGCCATCTACATGGTTTAGAGCTTCATGCACTATATACTTATCAATCTCCAAATCATTACGCGCGATAGTTGCCCATGAATGGCGCGCAGCATAAAATTCAAGATCATCTATCACTATATCTTTCCCCATTCGTTTCAGTTCCGTATTGATGTCCCTCTCTATTTCCTTAAGCCCCTTGTTTATAGCTGAATTAAAATTGAGGTGATCTGCATACATTCTGCTAAACCGAAAAACTTTCCGTTTTGTCTTATCTTCATATTTTTCTATCAGATTTTTTATGAATGGATTCACCTCTACATGGATCTCTGCTTTGTCATCCCTTCTTGTAGCTGTTTTTGTACGAAAGTACTTTATCATATTGTCTTTCAATTCATCACAATTATATAAATCGACAGAGTTCATCCCTATCAGACAGAAAGATAATATAAAACAGTCCTTTGCTAAATTATACCGGCAATTCTGCTCTATGCTTTTTCTCATATTACTCCTGTATTTATATGGCAGATCCGCTATCATTTTAATTATAAAAGGTGGTATTGCCCTCTTTCTCGCCATCTCCTCCCGTGGGACTTTAAATTTAGCAAATGGGGTCCATGGGATTCTTATAACTCCACGTTCTTCATCATTATATTTTAGTTTTGCTTGATTATATAGATGCCTGATACAAGCAGTATACTTCGATAACATATGATTTGATGTTACTCTCCTTCCCTTCGCAATGGCTTCTTTATTCGCCTTTTCCTTTTTTTCTATTATAAACTTAGAAAAGTCGTTCAAGAACTTGTAAGTTATCTCGGACACACCGATTACCTCTCTTCCGGTAAAGTCTATCATTGCCTTAATAGCACATTTGTAATTAGAAGAGGTACCCTTTCTTCCTTCCGCATCCATTTTTTCAATATGGTCCCGGGCAAACTGTATAAAATCAATGTCTTTTTTATCCTCTTCTACTCTGGTTACAAATTCTACAACCTCTTCAATTGACATGGAATTGATAGACAAAGATAATATATTGCATTTGGCTCGATATGAATCTATAATCTTATTAAGCTCGTCAAGGATTGATTGATTTTTTATTTTCATCCCTCTCGTCATATCTTCCTTCTTCACATAGATCGATGTTGCTATCCTTTTTATCTTTCTATTGTGAGTCACCCGTATCTTCACATTATATGTCCCATCTTGCCTCTTTCTGGAAGAACACACCTCTATTCTGAATGTTGTTGCCATAGTATATGATTTTAGTTATGTTGAAACAATGTTGAAACAACTGCAAACAAAAGTAGCGTTTTAAATCAAAAGTAGCAAGTATGACGATTGAAAAGAAAAAGCGGTAAATTATTCCTTTTAAAGGCTTTTTAGACAATAAAACACTGATAATCAGAATATAACAAAATAAAAAAGACAGCCTAAATAGACTGTCTTTTTTGTGATTCCGAAGCGATTCGAACGCTTGACCCACGCCTTAGAAGGGCGTTGCTCTATCCAGCTGAGCTACGGAACCATCCTTGATTGCGAGTGCAAAGGTAGTGCTTTTTCTGAAATCTCCAAAAGAATCTATGACTTTTTTTACTTACATTTTCATCACACTATTCTATAATCCTAAAGGTAAGCCAGTTAAATACCAAATAAAAAGTAACATAGTCCAGCCTATCAATATATATACAGAATATCGCCAAGTATATTTTAAAAGCGAACCATAAGTGGCCTGTTTATCGTATTGTTGCATATAGGTTAATACTAAAGGCATATAAAACATAAATGGGGTAATGGCATTCGTCGCACTGTCACCTATCCGAAAAGCGCATTGCGTCATATCCGGTTCAATCCCCATCCGTGCAAATACAGGTACGAAGATAAAAGCCATAAAGGCCCACTTGGCAGTCGCAGAAACCATAATCAGATTGATTGCAGCAGTGAACAATATAAACAGGATGAGAGTCCATAATGGACCTGCTTGCACCGAAGAAAGCAAATTAGCCCCTATGATAGCCACACATTTATCAAGATGTGAATATTCAAGGCAAGCAAACATCTGAGCAGCAAAAAAAGCAATGACAAGATAGCCACTCAATAACTTCATCGGTTTTGCCAGTCCCTCTATTACATCTCCGTCCGTACGATAACGTCCGGAACTAAATCCGTAGACCATTCCCATGATTGCAGCTCCCAACGATAGTAAGAATAAAATGCCCATAATGAAAGGTGAACGTATCAGTCCTCCATTTACTCCCCGCAAAATACCCCAAGATGAAAAAGTAGCCCATAGTATGATTGAGGCGTAGATCATCCCTACTACGATTGCCATAGTCATAGCCCGACGTTCTTTCCGTGAGAGTTGTTTATAGACCTCAGATATTTGCATTCCTTCATATTCTCCCAAAGAAGGAATCAGTTGTTTACAGGTTATTCTATAAATAATAGCTCCAATAATAAATGTAGAAACAGACATGAAATAATAATTGCATAAAGGTCCTGTGTTTCCCTGATATACTCCGGAGTCGATGGCCGCCTCTTGTGTGGTACGGGCTATCAACGGATCCATTGTACTCAACATCACATTGGCACTGTAGCCACAAGATACCGATACGTATGCAGTGATGATTCCTGCTACCGGATTCAATCCAACCGAATAGAATAGAGTAGCTGCTATCGGCAGTAGTATGATATAACCTGCATCCCCCACTATATTCGATAACAATCCCAGGATAATCACCCAAAGAATTATTTTTTTAGTGTTTCTCCGGTTCTTCACTCCCTGTCGGATACAAGCATCGATAAATCCGGAATGTTGGGCTACTCCGATGCCAAACATTGCTGTCAGTACCATGCCCAGCGGTGCAAACCCAGTAAAGTTAGTGATCGCATTCCGCAACATCCAGCGAATCCCCTCCGGACTCAGCAGACTCTGCACACGAATTTCCGCTCCTGTTTGCGGAAGCTGTACCCTTAGTCCATAGATATCGAATATCCAGGATAAAAAGATGACTGCCAGCGTAAACAGGAAGAACATCGTTGCCGGATGCGGAATGCGCCATTTACTCTTCATCGGCTTCCAGATTGTCCAGATCGATAATGCGAAGTTCTAATGCACGAACCACCAGCCGGGTTGCGTTTACTCCCACCCGTTCACCTTGCGGAAACAACCTCCCAATCAAATCGTTTTGCCGTTTTTCCAGTGATTTCACTCCGAAAGGCATACCCTTCAGGTTAGCTATCATCTCTTTGGTATATCCTAAGGCCAAGTGGCGGAGAAACCGTTCGTCATATTCATCGATATCATAGCTTATGACAGCTTCCTGACGTTTAGCGTCATTGGCAACCGATTTTTTAAACCGCTCGACAATCTTCTCCAGAATTGGATAATTAAATACCAGTTTTTTGCCATCCATCACAGCCTGCACATCTGTTTTGGTCAGTAATTCACCTGTTTTCAATATAATTCCATCTGCTCCGGCGTTCAATACGTCTACCCATAACTTTTCATTTAGAATTTCTCCTGTGAATATCAGCACCCGCACCCCTGGATAGCGTTTAAATATGTTCCGGCAAATATCGACACCGATCGTCGTAGAACCTCCCAACCCTAAATCCAGCAATACCATATCGGGTAACTGAGTCTCCATCAAAGGCCAGAATTCATTTTCCGTCATTGCCGTACCAATTACCTGGGCATTCGGTATTTCATGACGGAATATTTCTTCGGTTCCTTTCAGTTCCAGTTTGACGTCTTCTACAATAATTACTTTAAATTTCTTTTCTTCCATACTATTATCTATGTATATTAGTTTTCTTATCTTTTAGGTACAGTAAAATAGACTGTAAATCCTCCCCCCTGTGCTGGTTCGGCATTGATGCGACAACCGCGTCTTCCGGCAAATTCATCATGATCACGGATAATTTGTTTGCATATCAAGTATTCAGTTCCGCGCAACTCACCTTTTTCCCCCGAAGTCATACGTGCCAGATTCGGATAAAACAACAGGTTCAGTTCTTCTACGTGTTTTTCACGTCTTCTGTCTGTAAACAGGAAACGAATGTATTCTCCGTCTGCGACAGCTTTTAATATCAACTCTCCATCCTGATGGAAAGAGAGGGCTTCATCAATCAGGTTTTCCATAAGAAAACGCAATTGATTGATATCTCCTATTACTTTAGCTTCAAGAGGCTCTATAGCCATCGTTATCTTATTAGCACCCCCTTTACCAGCTTTCTTGAAATACTTACCGGCATATGCCATTATATCGGCAACCGGAATTGTTGTTCTCCGAAATGTAACCTCTTCCAACTGACGTGAAGCACACGAACTCAATATCGTAAAAATACCTTTATAATATTCTATCAGCTCACTAATGGTCTCTACACTCTCCTTCTCTTCCTCTTCTGAGAGGGACTGCACATTCAACCTGCCGATGATCTGTTTGATTTTATTCGGATAATAAATCGTTTCATGTTTAATGGTCGAAAGGCAATTATCCAGTACCATGTTCTGTACATGCAGCATACTGTCTTCCCATGAAGCTCTTCTTGTTTCTTCATGTGCTGCTTCAATATCGCGGTATTTCGTAGCAAGCCTGACAACTGCATTAAAGACCACAATGCCTACATATCTGGAGATCAATTGAAACAGCAGGCGGTCTGCCTCTTGCATGCTTTCTTCCTGCCTTTCCAAATATAATACACCCACACACTGATGTTCACCTCCCGCATCGACCAGCAAAGGCAATGCTTGCATGTCTTTGTCCGAAAGATAAGACTGACAGTCAAAACATTGTTGTACAATTTCCGGAGTCACATTCATGCGAGGACTGGAAGCAAACTCAAGCCGATGTCCCATTTCGTTATATACAGCAATGCCTAACCTCTCTATGGTCAAAAGTTCGTTTACCGAATCAAAAGCTTCATTTACAATTCTCTGTGGTATCTCTTTCAGCGTATCTTCTTCGCGTTGCAAAGCTTCTGCCGATTCTTGCGTACGTGTCAGTGAAGAGGCAAATACTTTTTTGTTAATCTCCAGGACTTGCTCCAGATTCAGGCGGTTCAGGAGCCGTTTGCGCATGTACAAAAGATAATAGCCGCAAAGAGAAGCCACTAACAAAAGAATACACAAAATAATCCCTACTGTCTTATTAGTAGTCGACCGTTCCAGTTGACGGCAATAACCTTCCAGAGACTGATCTTCTCCAGTCAGTTTATATAATGCCGTATAAGCGACATTATTGTAATTATATGCATCCAGTTTTTTGAGACCTAAGAAAGCGACTGACGCTTCGTTTCGCACATCCAATATCACATGGAAATCGGTATTGAACGGTTCCACCCACCATTCCAGTTCGGCCGGTACTCCACTCCCCACCAGTTTCATATATCGTTGAGGATGGCGAGCATACTTTTTATAATGTGCATTCAGTCGGTTTAGTGCCGAATCGGCATACTGCAAAGCGAGTTCAAAATTTTCTATCACATTACAATAGTACACTGTATCAGCAAAGCGGGAAGCTTCGTCTAATAAACGTTCGTATTCCTCTTCAGCTACCAAGGTTACGGAGTCGACAGGGACATCTTTCAGTTTCTCCGGCATCGGTTCATCCTGACAAGAGAAGAAACTGCAAGATATGATCAGGTATAGCCAGATCCCGAAGATCTTACGTATCCCGGGAGGCAACCGGAAATAGAAGCGACTTCCTTTACCCGGTGTGCTCTCTACGTTAAATGTACACACCCTGAACAAGTCGTTGGTCTTTTTGTATTTCTCAATAATTCCCTTACAGTTCATCAGTCCGAACCCACTGCCTTTACTGCGTTTCAGTTCTTCTTGATCCGTACTTTCTTTCATCCCTATCGATTGAGAATCATAGACTTTCTCACCGATAATTTTCGTTATATCTTCAGACGAAAGTCCCCGTCCGTTATCCTCCACAGAAATCTCCACATATTCATCGGTCGTCCCAGCATATATCTTCACGGTACCTCCCTCCGGGGTATATTTGCGGGCATTCTCGGCCAGTGTGTTAATCATAAACAAGGTCAGAGCTTTATCCGCCTTTACCAATGCCCCTGTCGGTTCTATTTCAAGCCTCTGCTTCTTCATTTCAAAAGCTTTACGCCCTTTGCCTATTAACTCAAACAGTTCGTTCAGCTCAAAATTTTCAATATTCAGGCTAAGTGAACCTTGTCTCATTTTAATCCACAACGCCAATATATCATTGTATTCATTGATAGTAGTGACCAGTTCGTCAATGTACTGGTACTTCTCTTTTTTTATCCGGTCGTCATTAATAAAGCCTTTTTCCGTCAGCTTGTGGACTTCGTTAATAATCCGATCTATATACGGATTGATTCCGTCTACGATAGCCAGGCAGGATTTTTTTATCAGGTTCTGACGTTTGTTTCCGGCGATGTGCTGTTCATAAACATACCTTTGTTTTTCCAGCTTATTTCGTTCATCACCCAATGAAATAAATGTCATTCCATTGTCTAATGCCCAAGCAATATAAGGAGTTATTACTTTCACCAACGCCTGTTCGTCTTTATTCAGCCGATGGCGGGTAAAGAGAATCAAAATACCGATAGGATCTGTTTTATCGGGTACATATAAATTAAAGTCGGCTCTTATACCAATCTCGCTACCCGGCTTTACTTCAGTTTCCTGTTCACTTTCACATTCTTCGTCAAACTTAATTTCTCCAGCTTCTTCATCCCTCACCCCGATTCTGATTCCTGTCGCACTAAACAATTGTTCCATATCCGGCAATATCGATCCGGCGATGGCACGTACAATCTCACTTTCATCCGCCACATCAGCCGGGATAGAAGCGGTGATTTTCTGACAGACATCCAATGTTTGTTTCAAACGGGCAATATGGATGCGGTTTCGTACTTTCGATCTTTTGTTGAACAGCCAAAACATGACAGCAACCAGTACGAGCCCTATAACTACGAAAAATAATACCACATTCAACTGTCTGGATTCTTGTTCCAGAGACAGGTAACGACTCTCCAGTTCCTTGTCTTGACGGGTATATCGCAAGATATCCAGATAGACATTTCTATTATAATCCGAAGCCGGTTTCATACCCAGACACGCAAATGACACACTCAACTGTTCACGTATTCTGGAGATCCATTCCGGCACAGTTTTCACCTTTTCTTTCCCAAGCCAGGTTACTTCAGTATATGCCACATCTTTGTTTGGGACAAACACCTCCAGTTTATCAAGTGTATCTGCTACAGAATGGTAATATGTTATATGGTGCTGGTTCACGCAATCCAACGCTTTTGCCAACGTGTCCAGCGCTTCTGCATAGCGCCCATGAGCATTCAGATATTTGCCGATTGATACATAGGCACCCGCTATTTGATAAAGGTCGTTATATTTGCGAAAACGTTCCAGTGCCATTTGTCCTAATCTCAACGGCAACAATGAATCTACAGGCATACCGAATCTTGTCAGAGCATGCGAACGCCTGTTCAGGAATAATTCATAACTACCCGGAGATGCCATCAGATTGGCAAGCCCCTGCAAGCCATTTCCTTCGAAGTATAAATATCCTTGCTCCGATGCCATTTTCCAAGTGGTATACAGTTCATCAAACTCTTCAAGCTTCCGGTCTTCCGGTGTTTTCCCCTCACATAAACCGGCTGAACCTTTGATATAATGAAAATAGAGAATTTGGTTTGTATCGGCTGCCAACTCCTCGTTTTGCCGTATTTCGTTCAGCGAAGCCATCGCCTCGGCACGTTGTTGCAGATAGTAGTAATAAACCGCTGAAACGATAAAAAACTCTGTAAAAGCATAATTCAACCGGGCACTTTCGTGACGATCTATAAACAGGTTACTTTCTTCATCAATCCGCTTCATTCTCCGGATTGCACTATTCCTGTAATCATAGAACTCTTTATTCATAGCTGTCCGCTGATAAATTTTCATCAGTCCGATATCAGCAATCAAAAGCTCCAGTTCATTTTTCGTCAGATTGTAGACCTCTTTATACAAACGTTCCGCATTATCAAAATCCATCCGCATGAAAGCGCAGAAAGCAAGATTATTAGAAGCTTCCGCTTTTCCCTGCTGGTACATGCTAACCTCTTTATAGGCCTGCGACGCAGCCCGGCAAGAAGAATCCAGATTTCTATATCGATAAGTATATGCCAGTTGGTTTAGCGAATCGATATGCTGTACCTCCTTGGTTGGAGCTGTATCGACACAAGAGAAGAATGTCGTCAGCAACAACACACAAAAAAGCACTATAGGCAAACGCGGATTCATTTCTTTTCGGATACAATTAGTGTTCAGGTAGCAAAACTACAATTTTTTCTACAATAAGTCTTTTAAAATGCCCAGATAATTCATACCTTTGCGCGCAAATTATAACCAATAGGTAACAACTATTACACACAATGAGCGAAAAAGCACCCTTTATGGTATTCTCGGGAACTAATTCGAGATACCTGGCAGAAAAAATCTGCGCAAGCCTCAATTGTCCTTTGGGAAACATGAATATCACCCACTTTGCTGATGGTGAATTTGCAGTTTCTTATGAAGAGTCAATTCGTGGCGCACACGTATTCCTGGTTCAGTCCACTTTCCCTAATTCTGACAATTTGATGGAACTTCTTCTGATGATCGATGCAGCCAAAAGAGCGTCTGCAAAGAGCGTCGTTGCCGTTGTCCCCTATTTCGGATGGGCACGTCAGGACAGAAAAGATAAACCACGTGTTTCTATCGGCGCAAAGCTGGTAGCAGACCTGCTTTCAGTTGCAGGCATCGATCGTCTGATCACAATGGATTTGCACGCAGACCAGATTCAGGGCTTCTTCAATATTCCGGTGGATCACTTGTATGCTTCGGCCGTGTTCCTCCCCTATATTCAGTCATTGAAGCTGGAAGAACTCGTAATTGCAACTCCCGACGTCGGTGGTTCAAAAAGAGCAAGTACATTCTCCAAGTATTTGGGTGTACCCCTGGTTCTCTGCAATAAGTCACGTGAGAAAGCAAATGAAGTAGCCTCTATGCAAATCATCGGCGATGTAAAAGGTAAAAACGTAGTATTGATTGACGATATTGTTGATACAGCCGGTACTATTACAAAAGCCGCCAACATCATGCTTGAAGCCGGAGCCAACTCAGTACGTGCCATTGCCAGTCACTGTGTAATGTCCGATCCCGCATCATTCCGTGTTCAGGAGTCAGGACTGACTGAAATGGTCTTCACCGACAGCATTCCTTATTCTAAAAAATGTGTCAAAGTAAAACAGCTGAGCATTGCCGATATGTTTGCCGAAACAATTAAACGTGTAATGAACAACGAATCCATCAGTTCACAATACATTATCTAAGAAAGATAGGATAAAGGACAATAAAAAAACGTAGAACTGAAAGTTCTACGTTTTTTTATTTATGCTTATCTCTGCTCTGTCTATTGTTCCAGTCGTCCGAATTTGTAAGTTCCTTTACGGATTACTTTTCCGGTACTATCTGTTTCTACAAACGGTCCATTTTTCTTACCTTGCTTGAAGAAGCCTTCATAACGATTCCCGTTTTTATCTTCTTCCACTCCATTGCCTTCCTGCAATCCGTTCACAAATCCACCTTTATATTTGGTACCGTTTGTCAAAGTAAGAGTACCTTTACCATTAGGCTGGTTATTCTTCCATTCTCCCTCGTACACATCCCCGTTGCTCCATTTATAGGTTCCATGTCCGTTACGCTTGTTATCTTTCCATTCACCTTCATATACGGCACCGTTAGCCCAGGTAAACGTACCTTCACCATCCTGCATGCCATCTTTGAAGTTACCTACATATTTGTCACCATTAGCATGATAATATATACCGGAACCGGTACGTTCGCCCTGCAGATATGAACCTTCATAGCGGTCGCCTCCCAGAAAGAAGATACCTTTTCCATGTTGCAAGTCGTCCTTCCAGTCACCCACATATTTTTCACCGTTTGTATATTCAAAGGTTCCTTTACCTTCACGGACATCATTTTTCCAGTCACCGTCATATCTACAACCGTCATTCCATTCCAATACGCCTTTACCGTCTTTTTTATCATTTTTCCAGTCGCCCACGTATTTGGAACCGTCTCTCCAAGTGTACGTTCCTTTACCTTCACGTTTGTCGTTCACCCAGTCACCCACATATACGTCTCCATTATGGTAATACATCGTTCCCGGCCCGTGCTGATAATCCTGAAACCACATACCGTCATAACGGTTATTGTTCATAAAATAGTAGATCCCGTTGCCATGTTGCTGGTCCTGGTACCACTGTCCTTCATACCGTTCACCGTCTGGGAAAGTATAAACTCCGAATCCCTCACGCTTACCTTTTACGTACTCCCCTTCGTAAACGTCGCCATTCTTAAAAACAGTCTTACCTTTACCGTTTGGCTTACGTCCCTTCATTTCTCCGGTATATACGGAGCCATCCTTAAACGTGTAGTTTCCTATTTTAATTTCAGTAGAGAAGGTGTCCCGCACTTTGCTGAAGAATCCACCTTTATTTTGTGCGACAGCACTCCCTTGCGAAAGAGCCGCTAAAATGAGTGCTGTATAGATGTATCTTGTTGTTTTCATTTGGCAAATATACAATTTATACACTAAAGCTGCTTTCTTTTGACGCTTTTTTATGCTAACTTTTTACCTGCAATGACCTCTTTTAAATTCTCTTTGCACAAATAACGACCTGCTAACTCCCGTATTTCTTCCGGCGTAACCTCCTTCACAGCTTGTAGCGAGCGGGCAAAATAAGCATCATCCAAACCGGAAGTAAGGATAAACATCCAGGCGTCAGCCAGTGAGAAAGGTGATTCATAATTCCGGCACATCTCTCCAAGCATATAGTTACGTACCATGGCCAGCTCCTCCGGTGCCACCCGGTCATTCTGCAATTTATCGATCTCCTTGTAAACTTCCTGTATCAACGGTTCTACATATTCATTCGCTGTCTCCGTGCTGATGCCAAGCAGGCCACTACCCGGATAGAACATGATCCCGGCAGAAATTCCATAGGTATATCCTTTATCTTCACGAATATTCGACATCAATCTACTGCCGAAATACCCCCCGAACAGAGTGATCAACACTCGTAGTTTCAGATAATCGGGATGTGTTCGCAAGATAGTTGTAGTTCCCAATTTCACCGCACTCTGCATTGCATCTTCTCTTTCCGTGAAAATACGCTTCTCCGGGACCGCAACAAACGGATATTCTTTCTTAACCAGCCTTTGCTGATGGTTGCCAAACGGAACCGTACCGAATGCAGCTTCTATACGGCGGGTAATTTCGTCCGTTACTTTACCGGAAAGGTAAATATAGCAATTTCCCGAATGATAATACGTATTATAAAACTCACGCAATAAGTCCGGAGTTATGTTATGATAGTCTGTCTCCTCCACATAGCGTCCGCATGGATGTTCTTCACCATAAAGTGCCCTCAGTAGACTCCTGTGTGCCAGAAAATCCACTTTTGACGTATTAACCAGATACTGCTGAATATTGGCATCTATTACCGTATTCAGTTCTTTTTCCGGAAAAAGCGGCTCTTTGATAATTGATTCAAGCACATCGAGCGTTTCGGCAAAATACTTATTCAGTGAGTACAGTGTGACATATGCATATTCCGCCGAACTGGACAGTTCGAGCCATGCCCCGTAATAATCCAGCCTTTCAGCAATCTCTGCTGCCGTATATTTCCGGGAGCCTTCACGCAACATACGGTTCGCAAACAATGCCTGTAGTTTTTTCGACTGTTGCCAACGTCCGCCACCAAACAAAATGTCAACGCGTACCACATCCTGTTCGCCGGCATTGATAACCGTCAACGGTACTCCATTCGGCATTACCGTACGTTCCGGAGGAAGGATGTTGAACTGAACTAATTCCTGAATTTCGGGTTGAAGTGTCCGGTTCATAATAAATTATTTTTCTGTAAAAACTTCTCTGCCTCTTCCAGATCCTGAGGTGTATCGATCCCGATTGTCTCTACTTCACTGATTCCGACTTTAATGGTATACCCGTTTTCCAGCCAGCGAAGTTGTTCCAATGATTCAGCCAGCTCCAACGAAGACTGTGGGAGTGAAGTTATCTCTTTCAGTACTTCTGTTCTGTATGCATATAGTCCGATATGTTTATAATAAGTGTGATTTTTCAACCAATCTTTTTTATCCGCGTTACGTTGGTACGGGATCACAGACCGGCTGAAATACAATGCATTCATGTTCTTATTCAGTACTACCTTCGGAGAATTCACATTTTCCAGCACGGCAAACTCGTCATCTGCCGGAAAGGGTTTCACTAAAGTAGCAATCTGTGTAGACACATCTTCAAAGCAGGCTTTTACAGCTTTCAGCTGCGAGGGCTGAATAAAAGGTTCATCTCCCTGTATGTTAACCACTACATCAAAGTCCCCACCTATCTTTGTACAAGCTTCATAACAGCGGTCTGTTCCACTTTTATGGTTAACAGAAGTCATTATTACCTTGCCGCCAAATGCTTTTACAGCAGCTTCGATCCGTTCGTCATCCGTGGCTACATAGGCATCATCAAGCACACCGGCCACTTGTTCATATACACGTTGTATCACCGTTTTTCCTCCCAGCATGGCCAATGGTTTTGCCGGGAAGCGGGTAGAAGCATAACGTGCGGGAATTATTCCTAAAAATTTCATATTTCTTATATTTAGTTGCGAGCCATAGGCTACTTCAGTTCTTCAAGTCCTTTGAGAATATAGTCTCTTTTCAAGTCTTCCGGTTTCAATACCCGGTTATCAAAAACGAGTAGGTCGATATCCAGACAAACCTTTTCCCTCTTTTTGTCTTCCTTCTCTCTTCCAGCCTCCTTTTCGATTGTTTTCAACTCTTTCACCACCCGTTCGGCGTCCGCATCAGTATAGAAGCGAGCCACTTGGTTAGAGAACAATGCCGGATTACGAAAGAATAACGGCCTTGTTTCCTGCTCACCCGTAAAGCGGATGGAGGGAAACAGAGCCGTCAGCCTCCTGCGGGCAAGAAGGAGATTCTCCTTCCGGTTATAATTACTTCCGATACAAATCAGACAGGAGTGCATCACTGACTACATTAATTGAATAAATCGTCCAGTCCCGATGCCGGTTCATCTATGATGCTGTCCCCCGAAATACTGAAGTCTTTGCACGGGTCAAATCCGTCAGGGAGTTTAAAAGTCTCTTTCGGATCATATCCCAATGTCTGGTCTGCATACACCTTATGCATGTATTTTGTCCAGATGGGCAATGCCAGCGCAGCACCCTGTCCATCTCTCATCGAGTCAAAATGGATATCCCGTTCTTCACCGCCTACCCAGCAACCGGATACCAGTGAAGGAGTGAATCCCATAAACCATCCGTCCGAGTTGCGCTGAGTCGTTCCGGTCTTACCACCCATATCGGCTGTTATTCCGTACCTGCGGACACGTC
>OGYV01000595.1_pt1 | contig 30361 bp, 40 predicted proteins | sample 1576651 | NCBI WGS metagenome assembly OGYV01 (sample SAMEA3541570, study PRJEB24748) | human gut metagenome | biome: human gut; feature: human-associated habitat; material: faeces | place: China | collected 2012
CAGATCCGGGCGCTGTAATTTCAGTGCTTCCGCTTCCAGGAAGAATTGTTCGCCCAGCCAGTCGCGTGGGACCTGTAAATAGGTGCTCGATGTGACCAGGCGATCGTCACGGTCCGTCAGCTGCTCGACGTTGACCCAGTTGTCGCGGCTTTTCGGCGGGTTGAACGAGTAAAAGCACCAGCATTTAGATCCACCGCGTAGCAGCGACTGGTTAATGTTTCGTATTTCGGCCATGCCGGCGAACTGGTCGAGTTCTTCATACCACAGCACCCCGACATACCCAAACGGCATCTTCAGGGATTTCAGCTTGGCTTTATCATCGACGCCGAAAAACAGAATCTTTTGCCCGGTCCGTTTCAGTGTGATTTCAAGGGGCGACTTCTTGAATGAAAATTCGTCAGTCAGGCCCAGGGCATCAATGGCCCATTCGATTTGCTGATAAACGGAGTTCTTCAGCGTGTTGCCGACTTTACGCAAAACAACGGCGTGTAGTTCCGGGTCCTGTTCCAACAGCTGCGGAATCTTGATAGAGATGAATGATGACTTCGTGCTGCCACGGCCGCCTTTCAGCCAGTAGTGTGTATGCAGATGGCGCTTAATATCGGCGCTCAGTGCATCGAATGCCGGTATAATCAAGTTAGTGTCATCCACGGAAGGCGCCGCCGGCATCTGTTCGGCCGGCTCTTCATAAGCCCCGGCCAGGGTGGTGATTAATTCAAAGGCCCTGGCATCGCCCTTCAGGCTCTTTACTACTTGCGCCAGCATCATGGCATCCTGTACGCTGATATTTTTGCCCTTTGCGTCGGCCAGGCTCTTGATTTTCTTATCAATCTTCCCGTCTTTCATCGGCATGGAAAGTATGCTTTGTGTCAGCTCTCTCCATGCTTTAATTTGTCGCCGCTTCCGGCCAGAAGCCCGGCCACCTTTCCGTCGCATTTCTCTTTGTTCAGCCTCACTTCGTTTTGTAATTTCAATCAAGTTTTCATTGTTCATCGTCTCCCATCATCCTTACAGCTAAATTCAGGCAACAAAAAAGCAGGCCGTTAGGTCTGCTTTAATTGATTTGTTCTTATTCTTCTTCGGCTTCATCTTCGACCGCTTCGGCCATTGCTTCTTCTTCCCATTGCAGCCGTTCTTCGATTAGATTTTTGGCATCTTTGCCGTCATTGTTTTGAATGGCTAAATCTAATTCCATTTTGTGCAAGGCCAGCCCTTCGTCGCCGTCTAAACATACCACGTCGGGGGTGCTTTGCAAATCTTCCAGCTCTGTAATTTCTTTTTCAATCATGGACCGCCATTTCTTAAATCGGTCTTTGTCCATAAACGGCTTTTCTTTCATCATGATGTTGAGTTTAGCAAATGTCCTTGTCCATTCCCTAGATAGTTTTTTCATGGTTCAGTGCCTCCTAGCGTCCATACTTATAATCTTTCTTGCGGCTGACAAATTCTATGCCATATTGTGGGGCCACCCTTTTATAATAGCCCTGCAACAGCCCCGTTGCTCGCTGTCTGGCGACATGATGGTTGCCAGTCTTATTGTACACTCTCTCATACACTGCATTATAGCGCCTTTCGAGCCTTTTTTCATCCCGTGAAAGCCGCTGGTCGAACCCCTTTTTATTGCTTTTTGCATTTGCCCGCAAAATATAGTTCATTTCGCCTTTCCCGCTGGCTGTCGCTCTATGCTCTGACCATTGGGAACGGTTGAAATTATGCACGTCGGCAAAACTGAAGGTGCCGCCAAAATTAGCATCCCCTTTCGGGTGCCCATGGGTAACGGTCCACCCTTTCTTCGTCATCAAATCGGCCGGAAACGCAACGCTCTGTTTATTTCCCTGGTAAGCAGCCTGCAATTTCCCATTTTCATCATAGGCAAGCAGGACTTCTCTTGTTCGCTTGCGGATGATGGATTCGCCTTTTTTCAAGACTAAGGCCTTTCCATTTTCCTTTGGAAATATCAATCGGATGCACGCTTCTCTGATCGCCCCGTCGATGTCCTCCAGACGATTGTGGCCCATTGCCACTTCCTGCTCCTCTACCGCCCATTTGGCTTCCCTCTTTTCATGTTCTCCGTTACGGCATTATCAAAGTAAATGGCCTGACATGGGAACGGATACCCAATGTCCCCACCATATACCAGGACCGCGGAAGGCATCAGCCGCTTCAAGGCTTCATCCATGCCGGCTTTCCAGATTCCCGTAGCAGCTTCGTCACGTTTGACACCAATTGTCGATACGCTGACCACGCCGCCCGGCTCGATTCCATCGAAACAGAATTGGAATGTCCCATCTTCTGCCCACGACAGTGTAGGGATGACATTCACGCCCATATCTTGCAAAATCTGGCCAATCAACCGGGAAAGGTACGTGTTCCATATCTTCATGGCCATGGGCATGTCCAGGTACAACGAAAAGTCCGGCGTCAGTACAAAGTCAAAGGCGGCCAGCCTTTCGCAATACTGCCCAGGGTCGTTCCAGACTCGCTCGAACTGGTAATCGTCCACATAGAAATGGATTCCCAGCCCCGGCCGCGGGTCCGTCGTCAACATGTAATTAAAGCCGACAAGTTCGGCCGGCACTTCTGTACATTTACGGAGAAGCGGCATTTGGTAGAAGCCGGCTGTCCTGCCCGGGTCATAGTCGTCCAAGTTGTATGCGTCCATGGTCCGTTGGCGTTCGTTTCCCTTTTCCAGCTGCTCTCCGTCATCGTCTCCCAATGGGTCCAGTCCGTCCAGGTCGAACCCGAAATCTTCCATAGAAAAATCCAGGCCGTCCAGCTGACGTAATTCTTCGCCCAGTAAATCGTCATCCCAGGTCGCTTTTTCGCTGACTTTATTGTCGGCCAGGCGAAACGCCTGCACCTGCTCCGGTGTTAGATCGTCCGCGATAACGCATGGGATCGTCGTCAAGCCTAAGAGTTTGGCTGCTTTCAGCCTCGTGTGGCCACAAGTGACAACGTTGTCCTTATCGATGACAAGAGGTACCTTGAACCCGAACTGACGTATAGAATTCGCCACGTATTTCACGGCTTCGTCGTTGTGCCGCGGGTTCTTTTCATATGGGATAATATCGTCAATCGGTTTTTCTACGACGTCCATAGTTCCTCCATATCTCCAACAAAAAAGCACCCGCCAACTGGTGGATGCTCTTCTGTATGTGTCTGTACTATCTAAGGAGTGTCTCAACATGGTAAACTCGTCGGCATTGCCTGTTTGCCGTTTCATCTACGCTACTATTATAGCACATTGGTTGCCTTCGTGCTTGTGCCATTCACTGCCATTCACTGCCATTTAGTGACAACTTTCGGCGTTCAGGAAGTCTTTATGCAGCTCCTCGAAACTGCCCAAGGCTTCGCGGTGTATCCGGTAGATGGTTCGTAGTGACATGCGTGCATGATCTGCAATAGCCCGCCAGTCCTGGTCGTTAATGTAGCGTCCCATGAGCACCGCTTTTTCCGTGTCGTCCGGTAGGGCCAAAATCTTTTCCCTGGCCTCTGCCTGCTCATTTTGCAATTCAAGCAAGAGCTTCGCTGCATTCAGCTCCTTTTCTTCCAGCCGGATATACAAGTCGCTCAAATCACTGCCACCCGGCCGGCCGCTGCCTCCACCAGGGGCATTAGCCGAACGGATCGCATAATTGTCTAAGCGGGCTTCTCGTACCGCCTGCTGTGCTTCTTTCGCCAAAAATCGCCGGGTCCTTACGTGTTCCAAATACGTAAGTGCTGTCATTGCGTCTCCTTCTTATAACAATACCATGATAAAGCTTTTGTTCTGTGCCACTTTATAGCCCCAACTTTCGATGACTTCACAAACCGCCTGGTTCACGCTGTCATCGTTAGTCTTTTCGATTTTTGCGTAATGGTAATGCTGTTTCATGGCATTACTGATTCTCTGCTTAATGGCTTCATGCATCAAGTTATGCATCTTTTTCACCTCCTAGCAATGGCAAAATTCCTTTATAGGCGCTTTCTATCTTTCGGGCTGCGTCTGTCATTAATTCGATACTCGATTCTATCTGGGTCTGCAAATTTAGACTGGATGCAGACCCTAGCTTCAACTGATCTGAAATGTTTGTTGCAACTTGAATGATTTTGATATACCTATCTGCATTCCATTCAACCAAATCTATTCCTGTGGCCTTACGTATTTTTTCTAGTGACGTTCGCAATGTCGCTAGTTCTTTTTGTGCTTGCCCTTCCTGAAATCTTACTGTATCGTAGGCTTCCTTATAGGCTTGCTGTTTCGTATACTCATCGGATCTTCCCAGTCCGCGTACAAACGCTATCATGAATCCCTTATCCACAACCGCATCATGCCATTTCGCCGGTTGTTTTATGCGCAGACGTCCCGACTTCTCATGATATTCCATGATGCCCCAACTAGGCGGTATGAGTTCTCCGTCCGTTAATCCTTTCGGGACAACTAAATACCACTCATTTACGTACTTATACAATTCATCGCACTTATCCGCATCTTCCAGTTCGCGCCGTAAATCTCCTTTGCTTATTTTGACTTCCATGCCAATCGTTTCAAACGACCGTGACGGATACTGATTAATTGCAATAGCATCCGCATGCCGCTTTAACTCAGCGCCGGTACTGTTCCCAACTTCAAACCCTAACAACCAATTAGGTTCCTGGTATCGGTCGCGGATTGCTTTATCTATCATGGCTGTACTTACCTTCATAGTCTACCTTCTTCCTATTTCCAAACTCTCGCGTTCCCCAACCATGCCAACACGGCCTGGCGCATCCTGGTGGCCTCTTTTGAGCGATCAAGCATTGTCCACATCTCCCAACGTCAGCTGGCTGACTATGATTTCCATGCGCGGGGTGTCGCTGTAATGCTTTTCGGCCCGGATGGATACGACATAGCTGTCATCCTTGAAAAGGGCCTTATTGAGACCATCCATGGCGATTTTGATGTAATTATCCGTGTCCGGCCGCGACGTCGGTCGGATGGTGCCCAAGATAGCCCGGTCCCGTTTGCTCTTCGGCCAGCTTTTCGGGATACCCCGGTAAACCATGACCGTCACATGCAGCGGAACCCCTGGCGGGATCTGCCTGATTTTCCGTGTAGCTATCTGTGCCCAGATTTCGTCGAAAATCCGTTGCTTGTATTTTCGGGACTTCCCCGGGTCATACGTGGATACATAGCCGGCATGGCGGCTGAAGCGCGGCCGCCCCTGTGCCACGGGCTCGCCCAAAATAACAATATGAATCGGTTCCATAGCCGCGGCCCGTTCTTCCCTGGCGATGTTCTTCATGGCATCGTGCGGAGTCGGGTCGCTGTAATGTTCCTTGTTGTACTTATTCATGTTTTCGCCTCTTTTCTTGTGCATCACGCAACGCCAGTTCGTCAATACTGTCCATAAGCGTATTTACTAGTCGTTCTGAATGTTCCGTCCGTAGTAGCCCATAAGCCAGCATTGCCACGGCATCGTAGGCGTTGAGGGCCCCTCTCACCACGTCTTCGTCTTCATCCTCCAGAAACAGCTGGTAGTACTCCGTAGCCCAACGCCTGACGTGCTTATTCAGTATGTCTTTTTCTTCGTTCGTCATATTTTCACTTCCCTTCATCCTACCAACCGCTGGTTCGGCCCGGACACGGCCAATCCATACGGCTTGACCATGTCGTAGATCCGGCTTCCCAGGGCCCCGTCAATTGCCGCTATGTCTTTGACCGTGTATTCACTACTGAACAGCGTCGTCTTGTGGCTGAGATAGCGGGCATTGATAAGGTCAAAGAAGACACGCAATTCGTCTTGATCGATGACGATACGATCGCCGGCTTGCTTTCCGGAAAACTTGAACATGTCATCGATGTACAGATTTGGGTACCGTACCCATTTTTGCATTTCTGCTTCATAGTCATCTTTGAAGCTTTTAGACGCTTTGACCAGCCCTGGCATAATGCTGCGGTAGGAGAAATAGTGGTGTGGCTCGCGGTACCGCCGGGTAAGCTCCTGGCAGACTGCGATGCAGATATGGGTCTTCCCCATGCCGCTGCTGCCAAATACGCCAAATCCCGGGCCGCAGAATGTATGCTCTGCCAGGTACTTTTCCGCCATGGCCAGCATTTTGGCGCTGTCCGGCGTTTTCCCCGGGTCAAACGTAATCAGATTGAAGCGGGCATAGTCGCGCGGGCTGATACCGCTGTGCTGAAGACGGCGGACCACCTGGCGCCGCTCATAGCAGTAAGGGCACGCCCGTACGCTTTCGTAGCCGTCGTCCGTTACTTCATAGGTCCATCCCGTATTCCCACAGTGCGGGCATTGGATCCCGTCCGGCGGTGTAGCGAATTCCGGTACGACCCTTTCCCGGGTATCGGCCATAGCCCTGGCCCGGTCAATCTTTGCTCTTATCCGTTCGCGCTGCTTTTCTGTCAGCGCTTGTGAAATGATTGCCATGTTACTTCCCTCCTAAAACGGGATTTTCTTGTACTGTTCTGCCAGCGGGTCCTTTCCTTCCGGCTTCGTGCCATCGTCATATCCACTGGCTTGCCAGCGCTTCAAGATTCCATGTACATATGCCAGGTTCCGTTTGTTTCGGCACACGGCCCGGTCAATCGCTTTTATGACAATATCGCTGCCAAAATCGTCAACCATGGCCTTGATCTTTTCTAGATCCATTTCGCCTGGCATAGGGTAAATATTTTTCCGGTAGGCATTGACAGCATCTTTCAAGCCGTCGCCCCTACTACTGCTTTCCTTTACTTTACTTTCCTTTACTTTACTTTGTGGATTATCGTCGTCATTAATCGAGTTTTTGTATACATTAACTAAGTTTTTGTAGTCAGAAACGTTTATAAGCAGAAATCTCGCGTCGTAACGGACCGACGTTCTGCGGGCTGTCGCTTCAAAAAAGCGCTTTTGAATCCCATCAGACGTAAGTACGCCGTATTTTTCGTACATATTGGCGTTAAAGAAGCCTACCTGCGTCGCCTTATCGACAACCGCGGTAACTGCGCCCTCGCTGACCCCAAGCTCGTCGGCAATCAGAAAAGGCATATCATTGTCCCACCGTAGGAAATACCCCTCTTCGCGATAGGTATTAGCCAGCAGGCTGATTAGCACCGGGATAGACTGTATTCCGCACGCTCTCATTATTCGTCTCACTTTCACGTTCTGCAAAAACCCGACATCCAGGGGAAAATAATCAAGCCCCTGTTTCGTCGGCCTGGCCATCGCATCACCTCCCTTGCAGAATGGGGAAACGGAACCGCGTCCGCTTCCCACATCCCATTACAGGTCAAGTGACGCATCAAGTACAGCGTCATCGGCTTTTTCCTGAGCAGAACGGTCACGTACTTCCCCCGTGGCCGGGTCCACATTGTCTGGGACCTGTTCGGCTTGAAGGTCAATGACGTGCTGCTCATCGTCAATCTGCCCCGTTGCAAGATCCGACGCAATCTTCAATGTAGCCGGGTCTGCCGTCTGGTAATTGATAGAGAGTAGGCCCCACTTGCTCAAGAGCGCCCGTAAGACTGTCTTGCTGGCCATAGCTTCCCAATTATCGCGCCAGCCCTTGCTTTGATAATGGCCCTTGCGGAATTTCGCTTCATGCGCGTTGATTTTCTTCGTCGGCCAGTACAGCGTTTTCTTCATGCCGTTCGTCAGCTCGAAATACGCGCAATAGCCAGCAATCGGCAGTTTCTGCCGTTCATCTTCGTCGTCGATCCAGTCGATGTCGATTTCTTCGGTCAGGCGGTCCCAGTGTTTCAGCTCGCCCTGGCGGACGTCGACGACGTTGATTTTCTTGTATACGCCCGTGCGGACGGCCAGCTGGTACAGACCTTTATAGCCGATGATGAACGTGGCTTCCATTTTGCCCTTGTTGCGGAATGGGACGATATAGGCCTGACCCAGTGCCGGGTCGATTGGCAGGTCGTAGGACGCGGCCCGGAGAGCGGATTTGATGATGCTGTTCGGGTTGTCACGGTACACTTCCATCATGTTCGGGTCGTCGTTAATCATCGTGACCAGGGACCCGACGAATTGCGGCGCCCGCTTCCCCAAAAGCTCATCAATCCGTTTCTGGTACCCTTCCCGGCTGAGAAGTGCATTGAATGTAGCCGCTACGTTTTCGTGTGCGCTGGCCGTCGGCTGAATGGTCGCGCTGCGTTTTACTAAGGTCGATTTTGTCGTTGCCATTTATTTTTCTCCCTTCTTTACAGAAATGCGCACGTGTTTTTCCCGTGTGGGTTCTCCCACTTTGACGTAATCGTCGTACAGATCCGGATGGTCGCCTTTAAAGCGCTTCGTGTCGAACGTCTTGCGGCCGGCTCGTGTCTTCCAGGCGACCTTATATGTACCGACGGTTGCGACTTCGTTGTCTCCCATCATGGCCTTCAAACGGTTTTCCTGTGCTTCAAGGGCCTCGCCGATTTCTTTCTGACGCGCCTTGTAATCGTCGATAAGCTTGATGATATCTAAAGCATCGCCCGGAAGGTCCAAAACGTCGTCACGGCCGCCAGGATACTGTTTTCCGAGCATCTGTGCCGTCACGTAACTGCCGTCAATGTCCGGCACGATTCCCATCTTGACGTTGACGTCCCAGAATTCTTTTTCCGCGTCGAAAAGTGCCTTGATCTGCTCATCGTTGCGCGGGATGTATTTCTTGCGGAAATCCTGGCCACCGATGAGGACGGCGATCCACCACCCCTTGAGGCCTGTGGCCATCATGTAATGCTGGCATTGTAAGAGGTAGCTCGCCGGCAGGTCGTCGCCGTCCCATTCGTGCGCGGAAAATGCGTTCGTCGTTTTGATTTCAAGGCCGATGTCAGCGTCCAGGCCGTTCTTTTTGCCGGGAATCAGACGGTCGATGTTGGCCTGCATCCATGGGTATGTCTTATTCCTCATCATGCCGCGTCGTTCGACTTTGAGGCCTGTTTCGTCGGTAAACCAGTCCGCGACGACCGGTTCCAGGCGGATACCGGCCTGGACCGACGGCTTGCTGCTGATGTCTTCAGGTTCTACCTGGCCCGTCTTTTCAAGCCAGAGCTTAAAAGGGCTGCTCCATGGGTTGTACCCCATGATTGTACCGGCGTCACTGCCGCCGATGCCCTGTTTGCGAAGCTGAAGCCAGGCTTTGCGATCCTGCATTTCCTTGACGTTCATAATGAGTTCAGCATCCATAGTTTTTACCTCCTTCCTTTTCTTCATCCATTACCAGCACACGAAATACGCGTCCAAAATCGCACAGCGCTTTTTCGTACGGCTGCCCATTCAGCACGGCCACCTGCTTCAGAAGTGAGCACATCATGATCATGGCTTCAGCGCCAGTGCAGCACATGTTTGTGCTGGTGCCACATCCAGTGGCGTCGCCGGACGTGTCTTCTGTAATGTGGTCGCACCACGCAATGATGCAGTGACGGCCTGAGCGCCTGCACGCCCGCTTCAATGCGTTACTCAATGTACACAATGTTTCTTCAGAGACGCCCATATTGTCTTGATTTACGTTTGATTTCGTGTTATCCATTGCTTTTTCTCGCTTTCTGTGCCATAATGTAGGCACAAACCAATATTTTATAGAGGGCTGACATTCATGGCGGGTGTCAGCCCTTTTTCTGTGCCGCCACACATTTTATTAGGTCCTGGCCTTCGTATTTCGCCAGGAATTCGTTGAACCGGAATTTACGGATCCGGCGATACCGCCCCACCCGGATAGATGGCAGCAGGCCCGCATCTAAGAGCTGGTAAATAAATCCCTTCGTGGTCTTCATCTTCTTGGCGATTTCCGGTATGCTATATAATTCATCCGTACTGTCCAAAATGATTTTGACGGTTTCAGCCATTACATTCACCTCCTACCGGATGACGATTTTCTGCCCCGGCGTCAGTGTACAATCATCATCCAAATCATTGTTGATTTGGAGCTGGTACACGATTTCGCGGACGTCGATACCCTGTTCATCGGCCACCGGGCGGGCAATATCCCATACTGTTTCACCAGGTTCGACGACGTGAATCCGGGCCGTTTCCGCTGCCAACGTCGCTGTCGGTGTTGCTGCTTCAGCGGCATACCGGCCCACGCAGAATCCGACGCCTAACGCCATCGTAATGGCCAGGCCGATCCGGATAGCGTGGCTAATTCTTTTCGGTGTTTCCCGCTGTCTGTGATGCATGCGTACTTCTGTGACTTTCATGTCTTACACCGCCTTAGTCGCCATCGTCTTCAGCGCGAATGATCATATCAAGGCGCTGAACCAGTTTCAGATAGAACATATGCTTTGCGTGAATGCCTTTCCGGACCCCAATTTCGTTAGCGATTTGCTGAGCGCCACTCACCAGGCAATTCAGCATTTTGCCCGCGTCCCCCGTGACGGCATTTACGCCACATCTTTCAACGTCCAGCCCGTCATGGACCGAAAACGTACCCAGAATTATAAGGGCTTCGGGGTCTACGGCATTCATTTTCCTGACAAAATCATAAATCGCGTCTGTGGTGATTTCCTGTGCTTTTTCTTTAGTGACCATGTTGATTACTCCTTTCAAAGTAAAACTGAACATTAATGCCTTTTTCTGCCTAAGGGCGGTGATTCATTCTCGCATCATCTTGGGCTTTTTGATCGATGCGATTCAGCCAGTCATCGGCCATGTCTGGATAAGTAACACGGCCGCCTCCTCTAAGTAGCGTACCTGCAAGTTCACAAATGCCAATATACGTATAATATAGAACCTGATTTTTAATTTTAGGGTGCACAAGGCGATCCACATAATACGCGTACGCTGAGAGATATACTTTTTTTTTCATTACTTCCATTTCTATAGCGTCCATATAGCCCTAACGCCTCCTTTCGTCATGCGACCATCTCCTTTCTCCTCCCGGTCTGGTATAATGACCATGGAGGGAGGTGATAATCGTGAAACGTGATTTGGATTTAATTCGCTCTATTTTGTTGGATATTGAATCTGTTCCGTCCAATAAGTTATCTGTCTACGATGTAGCCGAAAAGCATCAAGTACCGGCTGATTTAGTTATGTATCAACTAATTATTCTTTCAGAAGCCGGCTTTATAAAGCTTCGTGGGCTGACCATCGCATTTACACCTAACACTCGCAAATACGATGACATCAAAATTGAACGATTAACTCTTCATGGCCATGACTACTTAGATACCATTCGTAATGATACGGTTTGGAAGAAGACCTTACAGAAAATTGAAGCGGTAGGCCCTTCCGTTGCCTTTGAACTGGTATCTAAAATTGCCAGCCACTTTATAGATGAGCTTTTTTAGATTCGTTTTCGATTTCATCATAGATTTTTAAATAGTCTATGATTTGATTGCTGAAATATTTAACAGAATCATCATTGATTTTGGGCGTGATTTTAAAAGACGCCAATTCATAGAGCTGATCGCAGCTACGTTTGATAACTTCCCATTCTTGCTTAGGAACGCCATCTAACAGCTTGATGAAGGATACAATCTTCTGTTCATCTACTATCATTCCCGATTCACCTACTTTCATAGTTCCATATCAAACCATCTTCTTATTGATTCGCAGGAAAGGTCATCAAGTGCCAGCTTGTTGGCCTTTTCTTCATATTGACGGTCAATAATGATTTTGATGCGTCGCCATTCGTTCGCTTTTAGCCCATTCACTAATTGCAATACAATGGCTAATTTTTCTTTGTCCGTCATTTACGCGCCTCCTCCCTGCTTTCTAGAATTATTTTCTAGTAATTATCCAAAAAAAATACAGTCAATGGGAATTTTATATGCCTTAGAAATCTTCTTTTGATAAATGGGGCTGACCAAGCCAGAGTTTTTTTCCCACTTGATAATCCTGTCTTTACCGACCCCGATAGCCTTAGCAGCTTGTATAATGGTTAAACCAGCATTAACGCGTGCGGCTCTTAATGTAATTTGTATCGGCATTTATATCACCCCTTTCCTCAACTTCTGTACACATTTTACTAGAAAATAGTTCTAGTGTCAAGAAGTATTTTCTAGTTTATTAGAATTTTTATTGTAAAAATCAGATTTATATTCTATAATAAGAACATAAATCGTTCGTTAAGGAAGTGATTAAATGCCGTTATCACAAGAAGAAATGAGAAAGTTATTTAGCAAAAGATTATCAGAGATGATGCAACAAGAAAACATTAATCAAGTAGAACTGTCGAGAATCATTGGAGTCAGCGAATCAACCGTTGGCAAGTGGATTCTTTGCAAATCTATGCCAAGAATGGGGATTATCCAAAAACTCGCTGATCATTTTCATGTCGGGAAAAGCTATTTTCTGGAAGAAGCACCGAAAGATAATTCTCCCACAGGCCGAGGCGTCCGCATCCCGGTTCTGGGGCGCGTCGTGGCTGGCATCCCCATTGAAGCCGTAGAGGAAATACTTGATTATGAAGAAATCACCCCTGAGCTCGCCGCCACGGGTGAATTCTTTGCACTGCAAGTCAAAGGTGATTCAATGCTACCAAAATTGGAAGAAGGCGATATTGTTATTGTAAAAAAGCAAGAAGATGTAGAAACAGGAGATATTGCAATCGTCTTGGTCAATGGAGATGAGGCTACTATAAAACAAGTGAAGAAAGTAGAAGGTGGCATCATGCTTTATGGCTTTAATCCGGATGTATATGAACCCCATTTTTATTCCAATCGGCAAATTGAAACTCTCCCTGTTCGGATTTTAGGTAAGGTTATCGAAAGTAGAAGATCATGGAAATAATAAGAAAATTTTAATTATTTACTTTGAAAGGTGGTAATCGCATGGATAAGTTTTTAGGATTTTTAGGAATTATCTGTATTTTATGGTTTATTGTTGGGATGTTTATCCCTGGGAAAGTAGCCCCTTTTTTCAATGGGAACCGGCGTAAAAAGATTTTCGTTACTTTCTTCATCGCAATGATGGCCATTGGTGGCATTGGATCCATTGTAGATCCTTCCCCGTCTTCTACCAAAGCAGAACAAAAACAGGAAAAAGTATATAAAATTGGAGATACTTTGGATGCGAAAAATTTTGAAATTACTGTTTTGAATAAAGACGTTGCAAAGCAAGTTACGGATAGCAGCGGATATTGGCATACGGATGCTAACGGTAAATTCGTAATTCTAACGGTTAAATATAAAAACATTTCAAACGCCGCCAGGAGGTTAGACAATAGCGCTTTCCAGCTTAAATTGGATAATAATACGTATTCTCCGTCTACGTTGGTGTCATCGTCCAATGATAATATCTTTTTGGAAAATATCAATCCCGGCATTGAAAAAACAGGCAAGCTTTATTTCGATGTACCCGATGATGTCGCCAATTCTGACGATTTTATTTTACAGTTGTCCAGCTCATTTGTGTCGGATAATTCATCTGGCAAAATCGTTCTGAAGCAGTAATAGTTAAAGGTGATAGCAATGAAATGGATCAATCACGCAATATAATAATAACTTCATTCCCGCCCGACGTCCGGCGGCCTGTAAGGTCAAGTGCTGGCTGTTCTTTCATGGTATCACCTCATTCAATAAAAGGCATCTAATAATAAAGCTTGACTCTTTTTTCTGCGTATGATATGGCATATATATAGATAGTACGGCAATTTGCCCACTAGGGAACAGATGTTCTCAAAATACGTGCCGTGGCCGTGGTTACGCTCTGCAATGGCATTTTAGGTAGTGGGCAATTTGCCGTACCGGTGACGTCTGTTTTTATGTTTCAGACTGTTAAGCAGTGGGCAATTTGCCGTACTGGTAGTGGGCAATTTGCCCACTCGACACTTTAATTTTTTTGCATACAAAAAGCGCCAACCGTGTAGGCCGACGCTATCATTTCATCGGGGCTCGGTATGCAGCTACCCCGCCCCATCTTGTGTTGTTGGTGAACCCGGCGAAAGGTTCGACCTCATTATAGCATGGAAACATGCAGAAAGGAAGTGATTGCATGGTACATTGCCGAAAAAAAGGAAATCGATGGTACTACCGCGTTACGTGGACCGATGAAGAAGGGACCCATCACGCCGAACGTGCCGGCGGCAAAACAAAAACGGAATGCCTCCAGGCGTGGCGTGAAGCCATGACCGAAATCCAGCGCCGCGGTGAGCTGAGAAAAACAGCAGCCATGCCGTTTGGGGATGCCGTCGAGGAATGGCTTGAAAAAGAGGTCGCCGTCAACCGTAAGCAAGCGACGTACGACTCATATAGCTCCATCGTCCGGAACCATCTGACAGACACTATCAAGGCCATCCCGCTGAAGAAAATCACCACGGGGTTACTACAAGACTGGCTGAACGAACAACGGAATTATTACAGCCGTTCCACGGTCCACACCTGCTATGCTGTCCTGCGCGCAGCCTGTGCCTGGCTGGTAAAAAACAGGAAGTACCTGGCGGAAAATCCAATGGCCGACGTCATCATGCCGAAAATAGACGAAATCCCTAAACCGATACGCGTCTTTACGGCTGACGAAATGGCACGGATATTCACCCACTGGCCGGCCGGCCATCGCTATCATCTTCCCATTGCCCTGGCATACTATGCCGGCCTGCGTATCGGTGAGTGCTTGGCGCTCACGTGGAATGACGTAGATCTGACAGCTGGCACGCTGACCGTCACATCGACACTGTATGACCGTAAAGGGCTCCCTACCCGCGCCAAAACCCCAAAAAGCAGCCATTCTGCCAGAACCATCACCTTTGGTGAGAGGTTGAAACAAGAATTAATCATGAAACGATGGCAACAGAAACAGACACGCTTTCAGGCCGGCCCGTTTTACAAAGAGGGGCCCAACGGCGGTTACGTCTGTGACCGTGGCGACGGCGGCGTCCTGACGTCGAACGACATGAAATGGTTCGGCATGTGGTGCAAAAAAGAATTTGGCAGCGGCTCCTTCCACTGCCTACGCCATACCCATGCAACCATGCTGCGCGAACAGGGTGTAGGCCTCGATTACATCGCCGCCCGCCTCGGCCACTCCAGCATGTACACCACGGCCAAATACTACGACGCCATCACCGATAAAAGAGAAAAAGAAGTCGTCGAACTCATCGACAAAGTGTTCTAATCTAAAAAGCTTCCCACTTTTGCAACGAAAGTGGGAAGTTTTGTGGGAAGAATGCTGATAAACGGCATGGTTAAGCCGAACTGAGTTTAATTTAACATTATCGGAAGTAATAAAAATATGTTAATATAGGGCCATATGCTTTTAAACTGCCTAGCGTGAATATGCCGATTATCGAGCATGCAACTGAAAATATTTACATATCTTTTTATATACTTTTATACAAGTTTTCTTCATCGGCGGCGGAAAAATGGCGGAATAAAGTTATTTTTTAGACGAATACACTAAAACTTTCACGCGTATTAAAATTATCAGCTGATGTGTGCTATAGCTAAAAAGGACGGCTCATAATGAGTCGCCCTTATTTTTTTGTCTATTTTTCGGCTTTTTCTTCACATGACGAACAAATGTACTTCGCCATGCTCATATTGTGGGCGGTTGCCCACTTCTTAATCTTTTCCCGGGTTCCTTTCGGAACCCGGATTGTAATTGTCTCGTAATTCTTTGCCAACCATTTTCGGTTGGCTTTTTTTCGGCTCTCCTCCATTTCATTCCTCCTTTTTGATAGTGCGTGCTTCTGCATCAGTATCAATAGTAATGCCCAAAAAGTTGGTACAGTGAAACTGACCAATGGAGCTGAAGATTTGACACAGGGAGTCAATGCGAATACGGCTTTGATTCAGAAAAATTCGTCGGCTATTCAACAAAATACGACAGCTATCAATGAAAATAGTAACGCTATTCAGCGGAATGCTACGGCAATTCAACAATAACCCCGCATAAAAAGACAGGGGCATTCCATGCGTCATCGCATTTGGAATACCCCTGTCTTTATTTTATTTTGGTGTAATGGCTACGACGCGGACAGGGAGTCCGGTAGCGCCTTCGATGTTGGGCCAAGCTGCCAGGAGAATGGCCCCGGCAGGGGCTACTTTGTCGAGGTTATCCAAGAGCTCAATCTGGACGTGCCCCTGGCTGAGGACGTAGCGTTCGCAGATGAGGTCTCCTGCTTCAGCTGCGACGGCCGAGGCATCGGTATCAAAGGTTTCATGACCGTTGGCAGCGGCGTGGCGGACTTCATAGATATATTTCAAGGCTTCTAACGACCAGCCTGGCGCATTTTCATTACCTTCTTCATCAAAGCCGCAGAGCTTATCGTTATCCGGCCAGTTCTTCGACCAGTCCGTCCGCAGTGCGACAAAGGCGCCTTCCGGAATGGCTCCATAAGCCGCTTCATAGGCTTTGATGTCGTCAACGGTAACGGCGTAATGGACGTCACGGGCTACTTTTTCACTGACATCGATGACGACCAAGGGATATGCCATGTACTGTACGCCGAAGCGTTCAGACAGTGCGGTCCCTTTGGCAAAATGGCCGGGGAAATCAATATGCGTGCCGAATTGGCCGGGAAATTTGAAGGTCTGGATCAAACATTCCAGCATGGGATTTCCCCAATCAAAGACGACTTTCCCGATTTCGACGGAACCTTCGGGCATGCCAGACCAATACGGACTGTCATTGTTCAGGCGATGGCTAAGTTCTACCCATTCGTAATCAGATTTTAGTTGCTGTAAGAGAGTCCACAATGCATGTGTTGCCATGAAAACACTTCCTTTCTGAGATAGTTTTAGCTATTTATAATTTCCATGTTTCTAATACGGACATCATTGCCCGTTTTTCAGCCGTTGCTTCTTCCAAATGAAAAACGGCGAAACGATTGCCACTTTCGGGCGTGTAAATTTTCTTCATGACTGGATAGCCAGGCTGTGCCAGCGCTTCTTGGGACAGTTCATCGCCTTTTTCAAAAACAGCTTTGCCGTAATAACGGAAAAAGAGTTTCCCCTTTCCCATAAGTCCACAAATTTCTACATATGGGTTTTCCTGCATTTGGCGATACACTTCTTTCATGGCACCAACACCAAAATAATTAACCCCATCTTTCAGCATATGGAAACTGATGGGACGCGATTTGGGCCGGCCAGCTTCTACGGTATTCAAAAAGAAGGCGCCGCTTTCGGCTACGCAATCGTTTAACCAATCGTTGATTTTTAATGCAATGCTTTGTTTGTCCGTCATCTACCATTCCCCCATTGATTATGTTATTTTTCCGAAACAGTTGCCGGCAATTCGCTGGTGCAATGCGGGCAGCGCGTAGCGTCATCAGCAATGGGCTGACGACAGAACGGGCAAAGCCTCGGTTCCGGAGCCGGTTCTGGTTTCGGAAGGAAACGGTTCAGCTGTTTGATGACGATAAAGATAGCAAAAGCGATGATCAGGAATTCTAATATCGTATTGAGGAAAGCCCCGTAAGCGATAACAGGAATCCCCGCTGCTTTCGCTTCGGCTAACGATTCAACATGTTCTGTACTCAAAGGGATAAAGAAGTCAGAAAAGTCGATGCCCCCGAGAAGAACGCCGAAAGGCGGCATAATGATGTTATTGACTAAAGACGTAACGATTTTCCCAAAGGCACCGCCGACAACAACACCGACTGCCATGTCCAGTACATTGCCTCGCATGGCAAATTCTTTAAATTCCTTAATAAAACCCATCCCATTTCCTCCTGTTGTAAATAAATACTAAGGTAAAAATTACATATATGTATTCATCATAACGAAAAAGCGGAGAAATTGCAATATCTTTTCCTGTCTACCCTTGTATACGGTACCAGAGCTGCTTTTCAAAGTCGTTAGGAATCTCCGATTCTGACATGAGTTGGCCAAAGCCTACGACGATGCGCGTCATGGTTTGGCGAAAGGCTTTTTCTAAGGGCATTTGCTTTACCTTATGCAAATACCATGATTCATGGATGGAAAGACACATTCCCGATTTCAACAGCAACAGACGGGCATCGTGAGCCGCTTGGCGTTTCTCGGGGTCTCCTTGCGTATCTGCCTTAGCCGTTTCCAGCAGCTCCCGTTGTTCTTTTGGCGAAAGGTGACTGCGGAACATATACTGTGCCAGACGCCGGAACCAGGCATAGTTTTCCCCGGCATCAGCCAATAAACGCGTCATGAGCCGTTCAGAAGCCCTATCTTCTAAAAAAGCTTGCACACAAGCTAATTCCTGATTTTCCAGAGACATGCTATCACCTCTCAGATTACACAATTACTTCGCACGAGCTGCCCGACAGACAGCTTTTATGAAGATATTCTACACAGCAACGATTAATTCCTGCTCTTTCTTTCCAATATGTATTATCACGTACGAGATGCCAGTTTTTCTCCTATCTGTCCTATTTATTTAGGCGAATTTTACATGTTATAATAGATACAAATTTTATTATGTTGAGGTGATCATCTTGAACGGAAAAAAATTTGCATCTATATTGGCCATTACGGCTATGTTGGCGGGATTTGGGATGACAGGAACCATTGAAGGTGCCAGCCGGGCTGAGTTAGCAGCCATTCATGTCGATCAAGCTGGAAACTTTCAGTATTGGAACAATGATTCACCTGCCAAGAAGAAACTGGTAGCATATGTCCAAAAGGTAACAAATCCTAAAAATCCTGACTTCATCCCCGTAAAACACCGCCTGGCGGTCTTCGATATGGATGGAACACTTTTAGGAGAGCGGACTCCGTCGTATACGGATGGTGTCTTCTATGCCGACCGTGTTCTTCATGACCCGAACTGCAAAGTATCTGAGGAAGATAAAAAATTCGCTCAAGCCTATTGGGATGCCATTTCTCAACGAAAACCAGTTCCTCCGGAAATTGAAAAGAATCTATATCATAACTTATACGCCGGACTGGCCGGCATGACTCCGGAATCGCTGGATACTTACGCGCAGGGATTCATGAAAAAACCGGTTATTGGCTTGACGAATTTGACTTATGGCGAAGCTTTTTATTTACCCATGGTAGAAGTAATTTCGTATTTAGAAGCCAATGATTTCACCTGCTATATCGTTTCGGCATCTGACCGCCCTCTCGTCCGTGCACTCGTCCATGATGTCCTGCCTATCGCTCCGAATCAGATTATCGGGTCGGATCCGCAAATCGTTGCTAGCCATCAAGGTCAAACTAACGGCGGTTCGTATCAAATGACACAGGAAGATACGATTCAGTACGGGGGATTAGACCGGGTCAATGAAAAGATGAATAAAGTGTCATCCATTGTCCGTGAAATCGGGATTCAGCCGGTCTTAGCCTTCGGAAATAGCAGCGGCGATTATTCCATGTTCCGGTATACGTTAAAGGATAACCCTTATAAAGCTGAAGTATTCAACATTCTCTGCGACGACACGCAACGCGAATACGGTCGTCCTGAACGGGCTGAACGAGATAAAAAAACATCTGCCGAAAATGGTTGGAATACGATTTCCATGAAAAACGATTGGAAGACAATCTACGGAGATAACGTAAAAAAGACACAATGACCTACCGGTCCATCTATTTTGTTCGAAATGCCCGTTATGCTTTGAATAATAATTCTGAAAAACATTGACAAATACGCATTTTAATGTATAATCTTTCTTAACATTTGAATTTTAAAACTTTATATCATTTCATGAGGGGGAATGAACATGAACGAGAAATGGATACTTGCAGGAATGGCTGCCTTGACGGCGATGAGTGTCTTAGCAGGATGCGGTACACAACCGGATAAAACGCCGACAAAAACAAACAAACCGCTTATTGTCGGGACAGAACCGTCATTCCCGCCTTTTGAAATGGCAGAAAATGATACGTATACTGGCTTTGATATAGACTTAGCCAACGCCATCGGGGAAAAATTGGGTCGCAAAGTCGAAATCAAGGCCATGGGCTTCGATGCCTTGATCCCAGCCTTGAAAAGCGGCCAAATTGATATGATCGCCTCAGCTATGTCGGCAACGGAAGAACGGAAAAAACAAGTCGACTTCACGGCCCCTTACTATATCGGCGGCTCGGTCATCGTCGTGCAGAAAGACAATACGACCATTCATGGTTGGGACGACATCACTGGCAAGACCGTAGCCGTCCAGGCCGGCTCTAAACCGGCAGACTTTGCGGAAAAACAAGGGGCTGTCCTCAAGCAATTCGATGGCAATTACCAATGCCTGCAAGAACTGCAGAATGGAGGCAGTGATGCCGTCGCTATCGACAAAGCCGTTGCCTTGTACTACGTTTCCAAAGGCAGCATGAATAACCTGAAAGTCGTCGGTGAACCGAAGAAACTGGCTGGTTCAGCGATGGCCATCGACAAAGGTCATGATGATGAATTGAAGGCCATCAACCAAGCCCTGGCAGAGCTGAAAGCTGACGGGACATATACTAAGCTCTATCAAAAATGGTTCGGCGTCGACCCGACAGCGGAAGAATTGCAATAGCAAGATGCAAGGAAGGATGCAAAGGAATTTTATTCCTTTGCATCCTTTGTTTTATGATCGGAAGATAACATTTTGTAGCTTTCTCCCTTCAACAATTCCCCGTTCCCTTTGCCTGGTTCAGCATGTTCCTGTAAGGCAATGAGCTGCTGGTTCAGCGACGTCAGCATTTTAAGAGTCATTTCGTTAGTTTGGTCGAGTATCATTTGCTTATCCTGTACCAGACTGTCGATGATTTTTTCTTGGCGACAATTTAAGGCTTTCAACTGCTCTCCGACATATTCCAGTTGTAAATTCATATCATCGGCAATCCGCTTTTCATATAATTTATAAGCCGCTGAATCTTTATCGTATTGTTCCAATACCGCCAATAACTTAGGCAATTTTTCCGTATTATACGTGTCATTGTCTTTCTGAATCTTATCCTCCAGCTGGCTATACATGGACTCGATTTCCTGAACCGCTGCCGCAGAACCCTGCTCGATGATGAGCAAGCGCTTCTGGGCAATATCATTCAGCTGTTTTTGCATTTCGACGATAGTCTGTGCCATCATATTCAGCCCTCGGGCCTGCGCTTCTTTCAGGGCCAGTTCCGACTGGGTCCTGCATTGAATGATTTCCAGCCGCGCCTGTTTTACTAGTTCCACTTGTTCATTACTCAAATGAGCCAGTTTGACCTTGGTGGCGTTGTCCATTTCCGCCATTTTTACTTTGTCCGGCTCATACGTATAGGCATGAGTCGTCCGCCCATTACTGCTGCCACCAAAGATTTTGCCAAAAATTTTCCCGATACTTCCAAAAAGTCCCAATTGGTATTCCTCCTCATAAAAAGGTCCTGAAAAAACGCGTTCTACCTGCTGACTGCGATATTGCCCTAACGTACAGGCATTGGCAAAATGTTCGCAGTTATTGAATAGTAAGTGATATCCTGTATCGCCTAAGCAGAAGCGGGCATATTGAACGATTTGCGCAGGGGTGTACAAATCGTCCAGTTCTTCCTCCGTATATACCTTGACTTCCAGTACGCCCCCATTTAGAAATCGCTCTAAATCGGTCCGTATTACTTTGCACTTTGACCAATCGAGGATGCTGTCATCGTCTGTACCAGTGAAATGGATGACCTCCTCATCGGACACATAAATCCCATGATGGGCGTACAGGCCATCATAGCGCTGGACCCGGATATGGTCTCCCATAACCGGGCGCCGATGCTCCCATATTTCAAACGTATCCCGTAAAGGCGTTCCCCAGGAAATGACGTTTTGCAACACAAAACACCTCCAGTCACTATTTACCTTGTGCTGGCATCAGATTCTTACGCATCTTAAAAATTAAGTTATTATACTGGTTATCTCGTTCTTTTTGCGCCTGACTGTAAGCCTTGGCATCGTTGAGGAAGGCAGCGTACCGCTTCGACTTTAAAGCGGCAAAGTCACGGAGGATATCCGCGGAAATCGCCGACAAGTTTTTATCAGCCACAAAGCGAAGAACTTCATCAATGCTGAGATTCCATAAGGGGAAGGCCCATTTAAAGATGAGCATGCGGTCTTCACTATTCTGGCAGGAGAAGATGAGATTCGATACTTGATTCTGGAACTCTTGAGTTCGCTTGTACAATTCATTTTCAGCGTCGAATTTTTCTTGTAACTCCCCACTCGGTACGAAAGCATATTTCTGATAAATCCCTTTCCGTTCTTTCAAGAAGAAATTATCGACAGCATCTTTATAGGAAGCTAATTGGCCAAGTAATGCATCTGCCATTTCCGCTCTTGCATCCTGAGCTGAGCCTTTTAAAGTCCAGGCAACCAAAGGCTGGACCTTTTCTTCGATATGCAAGCGCAGGCGCTGCCAATCAGCATACCAGATTTCCCAGATAGCTTCTTCAATATCGTCTTCCTGGCAGAGATGCTGTAGTTCCTGGCGATGAGTCGACTTGAAGACGCGATAGTCTTCGGTCCAGCTTTGCCAAATGGCAATGGCTTGCTGGACCCGCTCCTTATGGGATTCAAAATATTCGATTTTCAACAGGGCTTCTTTGATAATCTTGGCCGTATTTTCGGCGATAAACGAAAAACTTGGCCGTGTTTCCCGTTCCAGTTCGGCTAACCCCGTCAAGGAGTCTTCCTTTTCATCTACCGCATCCAGGCGCGCTTCCAAGTCATCGGCCTGGTCTTTAATCGAAAGTATCTTATCCTTGACCCGGTTCATATCCAAGGAAAACTGCTGCTGAAAGAAGCGTTGCCGCTTTTCCATCAAGTCATTTTCTACTTCCGTCAAATTAGGGTCAGCTTCATATTTCTGAGATAAGGTCAAACTGAGTACGTTGAAGTCCTGAATAGTCTCTTCCTTTTCCGCTTCGTACTCATCAAGCTTTTCTAATAATTCTCCCGTCCAACGCTGAAGGGCCTTATAATATTGAATGACCGAAGCGTCGATGGCCGCGATATTATAATCTTTCAATAAATCCCGGTAATCGTCACTGGATAATTGATTGATCTCAGCATTTTGTTTCTCGGCACCATGGCGGCATTGATTTTCATTACATTCTTTTTTTGATTCTGAATTGCCCCATCCATGGCGGCGTCGATTTTCTTCACATGTTTTCAATGATTCCGAAACAGCAGTTGAAATCTGGTCAAAGAAACTATTTTCTGTAGTCATAATAAATTTCTCCTTTGTGAAATAAAATATATAAATGGTCTTACTCACAAATACATCAGTTTACAACTTTTTGAACAAATAAATATCGCGTAACCAGACTTTGAAGTATAACGAATCTGCTCAAACACATCATCTTAAAGGAGTTACGCGATGAGTTCATTATACCTCGAAAATTCAATCATTAGTAGTCTGATTTTATAATATAGCCTGTTTAGCTTCCGGAAGATTATAACTATTATTGCCAGGCTGTTTATAAGGAAAATAATTGAGATTGGCCCACAAATAACCCGCATTGCGGTCCCATAAGACTTTTGGTTTATTCTTGATGAATTATGCCTATTATTTGCCCCCTCTTTACAGGATATATATATTCAGCTGGTATGCTGAAGAAAATAGCGTAAAGGTGGGATTTTCTATGGCAAAAACTTATGTACTCGATACGAATGTGCTCATTCAGGCGCCGTATGCCATGCAGTGTTTTGAAGACAATCACGTCGTCATTCCTTTGGTTGTCGTCGAAGAGCTGGATGGATTGAAAAAAGCGGATGGTGAACGCGGGTTCAATGCCCGGCAAGCCATCCGCTTTTTAGAACGCCTGCGGCTCCGGGGTAACCTGCTCGACGGCGTCCCCTTGGATCATGGCGGCACCCTGCGTATCGAAATCAACTGCGTCCATGAAGCCCTTCCCGATTCCCTGCCAGATGATCAGGCCGATAATCGCATCCTCAAGGTCTGCCGTCATCTGCAGTCGTGTCAGCCCATCCTGGTCACGAAGGATCTGGTTCTGCGCCTGAAAGCACAGGTTCTGCATATCGAAGCCCAGGATTTCAGTCGCGAACAGGTCCTTCCAGAAAAGAATGCCTATACCGGTCGTCTGACTTGTTATGTACCGGAAGCGGCTTTCGACGATTTCCTGACCCAAGGCGTTGCCGTCAGCCAGCTTTATCTAACGGACAGCGAAGGACGCAGTTATGCTCCGGAAGTCCAGGAAAATGAATTCGTCATCTTACAGGCCGACGCGTCTTTGCACAAAACCCATTTAGGCCGGGTCCATCAGGGACAAGTCCTGCCCCTGACCTACAGCCGTGTCACGCCTTATGGCATCAAGCCGCGCAATGCCGGCCAGTATTTCATGCAGGAAGCCCTTATGCAGCCAGCTTCGGAAGCCCCGTTGGTCATCGTCAAAGGCCAGGCCGGGACGGCAAAGACGTTCTATTCCCTGGCTGTGGGCCTGGAAAAAATCATCAACCATCCGACTGGCGAATACCGGAGGATTCTCATCTGCCGGCCGAATGCGCAGTTCGACTCGGACATCGGCTTTCTGCCCGGCGACGAACAGGAAAAGATCTCCCCGCTAATGCGGCCCATCATCGACAATCTGGAGCAGCTCATCGACAGCAACGAAGATGAACGCTACGATAATGAACGGGAACTGGCCGAAAAAATCGAGGAAATCTTTGACCGTCAGCTCATTCAGACAGAAGCTCTCAATTTCATTCGCGGCCGCTCTTTGGAAAAGACGTACCTCATCATCGACGAAGCCCAGAATATGACACCGAACCAAGTCAAAGGCATCATCACCCGTGCCGGGAAAGGCACGAAGATCATCCTCATCGGCGACCCCAACCAAATCGATAAGCCCTTCCTAGATGAACGGACCAATGGTCTGACCTATGCTGCCGGTAAGATGAAAGGCAGCCCTTTATGCTACCAGCTGACCATGATGGCCGATGAATGTGAACGGTCGCCGCTGGCCCTCGACGCTATCCAGCGCCTGTGATTCACTGCTTCAGATATTGGCTGCTTTCCTTGCATTCCTTTACAATTTGTGATACATTGAGAAAAGATTCATCTTAAAGTGTACTTGAAGGAATGATTTTTCATGGAGCGAAAGCACTATTTTCTAATTCTCGGAACTGTCTGTCTTGGACTTCTGGTCGGCAGCGGTGTCTTTGCCCTCTCAAGCGGCCAGGCCGAAAAGTTCCTGGTGTCGAAGGAAGCTGCACCGGTTTCTTTGACGCCGCTGGAAGAAGCCCAGAAAGACTATGCCGGCATCGCCATTACCTATCAGTTCGGCGATCAGAGCGAGACCCTCGACGGCGGCCGCATCGTCTCCTGGCTCAGAACCGATGCTAACGGCCAGGTCACCTTTGACCCGCAGCAGGTTCGGGCCTTCGTCAAAGAACTGGCCGACAAATACGATACGGCCTATACGCCGCGGACTTTCCACACTTCCGGCGGTCAGGACATCACGATCAGCGAAGGCGATTACGGCTGGCGCATCGACCAGGACAAGGAAACGGCCCACCTGCTAGACCTCCTAGCCCAGAAGCAGAGCACGGTCTGCGAACCGGTCTACGCCCAGATTGCTGCGGTCCACAGCAATCAGGACTGGGGCACGACGTACATCGAAGTCAGTCTGAAGGACCAGCAGCTATGGCTCTATAAAGACGGCCAGTGCCTTCTCCAAAGCTATCTCGTCTCGGGCAATCCGACACGTAAGCACGGTACGCCCAAGGGCATTTACGGCCTGACTTATAAGACACAAAATGCCACCCTGAGCGGTCAAGGCTACGACTCGAAAGTCAAATACTGGATGCCTTTCAACTGCAATGTCGGCCTTCATGACGCACCGTGGCGTTCCTCGTTTGGTGGCCAGATTTACAAATCGAACGGCTCTCATGGTTGTTTGAACCTGCCGCCGGCCAATGCCGCGAAAATCTATAAAAACGTCGACAAAAATACACCGGTCATCATCTATTAACATTCACTTTTTCAGATATTGACTGGAAATAGCCGGATTCCAGGAACAAAGGCCCGCCGTTTTTTCAAAGCGCCATTTTTGTGGGACGTCGGGATACTTCTCATGATCCACTTCGCTGAGGAACATGTCCAGAGGGCGGATGAAATCGCGGTATTCGCCATACAAGGTCTTATAGACGACGTAGGTCTCACCCGTTTCGGCGTCATCCGCTACATCGAGGATGCGGTACATATGGTTCTTGAAATGGCGCCACGTTTCGCCGGGCTTGGGCAGGTCGCGGCCGATGACAAAGGCTGTGAGCTCCGCAAAGGATGATACGAAAGGCACGGCATCAGCCCAGGCCTTATCGACGAATCCTTCGGCGCTCATCTGCTGGATCAAGGCTTTCATGGGCTGATAATAGCCATTGAAGTCGAGAAAGGCAAAGCGCCCTTCCAACTGGTGCAGTTTTACCTGGCTCATGACCTGGCTGATTTCTTCCAGCGTCCCGATGCCGCCGGGAAAGGCCAGGAAAATATCGCCTAAGTCCATCATCTGTTGCTTGCGCGACGTCATATCTGGCGTCACAATCAGTTTTGTCAAGCCTTCATGCTGTAATTCCTCATCCATAAAGAACTGCGGTTCCACGCCGATGACCTGCCCCCCGGCCTGCAAAGCCCCGTCAGCTAGTTTTCCCATGAGCCCGGTCCGGCTGCCGCCGTAAACGAGCGTATGACCATGGTGGGCAATCCAGGCCCCTAACGCATAGGCATAATCAGCATAACAAGGTTGGTTCCCACAACGGGAACCGAGATAAACAGTAATATTCATAGATATGGTCCTTTCTTTCCCTTAATATATGGTATAATACAAATTATATCATATATTAGGGGGAATTTTTTATTATGATTTTCGTGCCTATGTCGGAGCAAAATTCACGCACTTAGCGCCGAAACCCTTGCTTAAAGAGGCTATCGTCGCCATGCCGACCTTAGGCGGCATCATCATGGTCCTCTTCGGCCGTTAAGCCTGCTGATGGCGGTGCCAGCAGTAACAGAGCAGGACCGTCAGGACGACCCAGAAAGCCAGGCGGCCGCTGTGCTGGCTGATATGGATGAGGTCATGGCCCAAGAGGACTTCGATGACGACCCGCGGTACCTTGCCGGCAGCTGTTGCCAGAAAATGGTCTTTCTGGCTGAGATGGCTGACGGCAGCGATAGCCGTAAACGGTACGTTGGGGATATATGGGATGGACCGGGCTGCGGCCAGCGTTCGGAAGCGGCTGTACCGGTCGAGCTGGTTCCTAAGGTGATGGCGTGAAATGACGTGGATGGCCTGGCGGCGCAAGACGGTCCGCAAGATAACGAAGCTCAGTTCCGTCCCAAGTACTTCGCCGACCCAGGAAATGATAAGGCCCGGCACGAGTCCGAAAATGGCCCCATTGACCGTCAGGAAGGGAATCGACGGCAAGCCGGTCATATCCGTGACGGTGATCATGAAGATACTGATGAGGGCCGCATAGATGCCAAAGGATGAAATATAATCGATAAGGCCGTCCACGTCGCCAGCCAGGCTGAGCCGGAACAGTTCCTGATAGAAATCGGGGATGACCCACTGAACACCCCAAAAAGCCAGGAACAGGCCCAGACAGACTGCGATTTTCAGCACTTTGTCCCATAAAGGACCATTGCGGATTGCCATAACAACTCCCCTTCTTTCCCTATTTGATTCTATTGTATACCAAAAAAAGGCGTATCTACAAGTTGTTCTTGTAAAGCGCCTGAAAAGGAGGTTTTCTGTTGTCTAAATTGACAGATGCGCCGAATTTTTTCATCGGCCGCAGTGAAGCCATTGCTCAAAATGATAAGTTATCCAATAAAGCCCGCCAGAGCCTGTACACGGCCCGGGCTGCTAATACGGTCGATGCCTATCGGTCAGATTGGAACGATTTCTGTGACTGGTGCGCCTATCATCATGTATCGTCATTTCCGGCAGAGCCAGAAACAATCGTCAATTATATCAACGATTTGGCCGACAACGCCAAGGCCAATACCATCGCCCGGCGCATCAGTGCCTTGACGGAAAATTTCGATGCTGCCGGGTTCAAGGAGAACCCCTGTCGTTATCCCATCGTCAAAAACGCCCTGCGGGGCATCAAACGCATGAAAGGGACTCTTCAACACGGTAAGGCGCCGATTCTCTTCGATGATATCAAGGAAATGCTGACCTATCTCGAAGGTGATGAAATGCAGCAGGTCCGCGATAAGGCCATTCTCCTGGTCGGCTTCTATGGAGCCCTGCGCCGGTCGGAACTAGCCGGCATCGACGTAGAAGACTTGAAATTCACTCGCCTGGGCCTGCTCATTACGTTGCGCAAATCGAAGACGGACCAGTTCGACCAAGGCCAGATGATTGCCATTCCCATGGTCAAAGATAAGAATCTCTGTGCTGTTACGGCTTTGCAGAAATGGCTTGATGTTAGTGGTATTGCGACGGGACCTGTTTTTCGGGGATTGACTAAGGGCCATCATGTGCGGAAAACTCGGATTTCCGATAAATCAATTGCCCTTATTGTCAAGCATTATGCAGGCTTGATGGGTATGAATCCGGATGATTATGGCGCCCACAGCCTACGCCATGGCTTTGCCACGTCGGCGGCCCAGCATCACGTCGAAGAACGGCAGATCATGCGCCAGACCCGTCATAAGTCGCAGGCCATTGTCCGTCGCTACATCGACGAAGCGGACCGCCTCATCGACAACCCGATCTTAAAGATTACCGAAGATTCTCATTGATCCACCAGCTGCCGTGCTAACGCCGTCCGCACCTGTTCGGCCCGGCCCGGTGCGATGGGCAGGCGCAGTATTTGGCCCGGACGGATGTCACTGGTCCCGGTCAGGCCGTTGTCTTCTAAAATCTCATTGACGACCTGGCGCACGTCCATATCATCACCGGCTGCGACCGAGGCCAGCTGCCAGACCGTCTGCCCCGGTTCGACGGCAACAGAAAGGTATTCCTGCGAAGGCTGGTAACTCCAGCCAATCTGTGTACACATAAAGAGGGCCAGCACGGCCAATACGACATATTTCATGGCAATCACTCCTGACTTTAAAACGAACGTTCTTAGAACGAAATTTCTTAGAACAACCGTTCGTCGATGGTTTTATTATACCGACGAACGGTTGTTCTTGTCAAGATGTTTTGAACAAACGTTTGATTTTTTTTATAAATTCCGCTATAATGAGAGTAGCTTATACTGGAATTGCTATAACTTTCCCAGACTGGAGTGATTATATATGATTAATAATGAAAAAATGCTGACGACCCGTCAAAAACAAATCCTGGAATATATCCGCACGTGTGTCCATAAATTCGGCTATCCCCCGTCGGTACGGGAAATCTGCAAAGAAGTCGGCCTGAGCTCGACGTCAACGGTCCACGGTTATCTCCACCGCCTGGAAGACCTGGGCTATATCCGCCGCGACCCGGCCAAGAACCGGACCATCGAACTTCTCGACGAAGGCGATTGGCGCTCTAAAAAAATCGTTCCTTTGCCCTTAGTCGGTCAAGTCCGGGCCGGTGCGCCGATTTTTGCTGAAGAGTGTGTCGAAGACGTCTATCCCTTCCCGGCGGACTTCATAGGCAATGACGACTGCTTCATGCTCGTCGTCCAAGGGGACAGCATGAAGAACGCCGGTATCCTAGAAGGGGACCAGCTCATCGTCCGCCGCCAGGAAACGGCAGAAAACGGCGAAATCATCGTCGCCCTCATCGGCGAGGAAGCAACGGTCAAGCGCTATTTCCACGAAGCCGATACGATCCGCCTGCAGCCGGAAAATGACGAATATGAACCGATTTACACCCGAGATTGCCAAATCCTGGGCAAAGTCATCGGCCTCTATCGCCGTTACTAGGAGGTCTTTCGCATGACTGATTCTTTACCCATCCTGCCCGATGACCTCCCCTTCTTTACCGGCATCAGCCCCGACAAGCGCATGGCCATGCTCACCTGCCTGGGTGCGCGGGTCCGGACCGTCCGCAAAGGCGAATTTCTGGTCCTGGCTCAGGATGAAGTGCGCTACATCGGCATCGTCCTCAGCGGAGAAATCCACATGATCCACGAAGACCGCTGGGGCGACAAGGCCGTTCTGGCCGTCATCCGCAGCGGCGGCCTCTTTGGCGAAACCTTTGTCTGTGGTACGGTACTTCAATCCATCGTTACCTTCCAGGCCGTAAAGAACACGAAATTCCTGGTCCTGCCCTTCCACAAGGTCCTGCATGTCTGTACCAATGCCTGCCCCTTCCATTTTCAGCTCATTGAAAACATGCTCCGCCTCATGGCCGATAAGAATGCCCAGCTCCTGGAAAAGCTCGAAGTCATTTCCAAAAAAACGCTGCGCAAGAAATTGCTGACGTACTTCTCCTTCCAGTCCGAACAGGCTGGCAGCCCGACCTTCACCATCCCCATGACCCGGACCCAGCTGGCCGATTACCTCTGTGCCGACCGGACCGCCGTAGCCCGGGAACTGAGCCATATGAAGGCCGATGTGAAGCGGCTCTGCGGGCTGGACTTGGGCATCAAGTGGGTCAATGACCTCTATTATAACGGCAAGAAGGTCTGCGGCATCCTGACGGAAGCCGGGGCCG
>OGYV01000601.1_pt1 | contig 30105 bp, 19 predicted proteins | sample 1576651 | NCBI WGS metagenome assembly OGYV01 (sample SAMEA3541570, study PRJEB24748) | human gut metagenome | biome: human gut; feature: human-associated habitat; material: faeces | place: China | collected 2012
TCAGCAGGCTGGACTGGAACCAGCCGCGGAACTGGTCGCCGCCCTCCATATACATATCAGCCGGGAAGCGCAGTTCCGGACGCTCCTCCAGCACAGCGGCGTGGGTGGAACCGGAGTCGAACCAGACATCCATGATGTCGGTGTCCTTGGTCCACTCGGAAGCACCGCACTTTTCGCACACTTCGCCTGCGGGGATGATCTGCTCGGCTTCGTACTTATACCATGCATCGGAACCTTCCTTGCGGAACAGGTCGCTGACAGCCTTGATGGTGGCATCGGTGATGTGGTAGGTGCCGCACTTCTTGCAATAGAATGCGGGGATGGGCACGCCCCAGGTGCGCTGGCGGCTGATGCACCAGTCGTTGCGGTCGCGCACCATGCCCTTCATGCGGTCATGGCCCCAATCCGGCATCCAGGTAACGGTGTCGATGGCCTTGTAGACATCCTCGCGGAACTTTGCGATGGAGCAGAACCACTGTTCCGTTGCACGGAAGATGATGGGGTGATGGCAGCGCCAGCAGTGCGGGTACTGATGCTTGATGTGCACCTGACCCATGACAGCACCGGACTCGGTCAAATCGGCCAGAATGGTCTTGTTGGCAGCCCACACGCGCTGACCTGCATACTTACCGGCCAGCTCGGTCAGATAGCCGCCATCGTCCACGGGGACGGTGATGGGCACCTGCGGATACTTCTGGCAGACGTTGAAGTCGTCCACGCCGTGGCCGCCTGCGGTATGGACGCAGCCAGAACCGCTTTCCAACGTGACGTGATCGCCCAGAATGACCCAGCCTTCCTTGGGCAGGTAGACGTGGTTGTAGCGCATCAGCTCGAACTCGGTACCGGGGACCGGCTCGCCCACGATCTCGTAGTTCTCGATGTGGCAGGCATCCATGACGCTCTTGACCAGTTCGGTGGCCATGATGTGGAACTCATCGCCGATCTTGACGAAGGAGTACTCGAACTGGCCGTTCAGGCAGATTGCCTCGTTAGCGGGCAGAGTCCAAGTGGTGGTGGTCCAGATGACGAAGTAGGTCTTGTCCATCGGGATGCCGTGCTTTGCCAGCACACCGTTGGGATCCTGAGAGACGTGGAAACGCACGAAGATGGAATCGCAGTCGTCCTCGCCGTACTCGATCTCGGCCTCTGCCAGAGCCGTGCGGCAGTCCGGGCACCAGTACACGGGCTTCAGGCCCTTGTAGATGTAGCCCTTCTTTGCCATCTCGCCAAAAATCTCGATCTGGCGTGCCTCGAACTCAGGCTTCAGGGTCAGATACGGATGCTCGAAATCGCCGATAACGCCCAGACGCTTGAACTGGTCGCTCATGATATCGATGTGCTCGGTAGCAAACTTTTCGCAGATCTGGCGCAGTTCCAGCTTGGAAATGTCCTTCTTCTTATCACCGACGGAGGACAGAGCCTTCAGCTCGATGGGCAGGCCGTGGGTATCAAAGCCGGGCACATAGGGAGCCTGGAAGCCCTCCATGTTCTTGTCGCGGATGATGATATCCTTGATGATCTTGTTCAGGGCGGTGCCCATGTGGATGTTGCCGTTTGCATACGGAGGGCCGTCGTGCAGGATGAACTGCGGCTTGCCCTCGTTGTGCTTCATGAGCTGATTGTACAGGTCGTTGTCGTCCCAATCCTTGAGCATGACCGGCTCCTTCTTGGGCAGACCGGCACGCATTTCAAACAGGGTCTTGGGCAGGTTCAGAGTACTATCGTACTGCGATTTGTTCTTAGCCAATGGTTTACACTCTCCTCTATATTTCCTTATGGGGTCGCCTTACTCGCTGAACTTGACGCCCTGAAAAGCATCGTAGTCCGGCTCGTCCGGCTTAAAATCAGCAGGAGGCGCGGGCGGAGGGTCCAGCTTGAGCTGGCTTTCGTCCTTTGCCCAGAAATCCTCGCTGCTGTCAGCCGTCTTGCTGTCATCTTCAGCAGAGGCGGCAGGTTCTGCATCTTCTTCTGCAGCCGGAACAGGCTCTGCCTCAGGCTGCACATCTGCGGCCTGCAGCTGAGCGGCAGCCGCAGGTTCGGCTTCGTCGGCTGCAGGCTCTGCGTCGGCAGCTTCCTGTGCGGGCGTTTCCTTCTGGAACTCCGGCAGGCGGCTCAGCGACTCCACATGGCTGCGGTACAGGTTGAGCACATCAGACTTGAAGCGGGTCACTTCCAGACGCACGCGGTCATACTCGCGCTCCTCTGCAAGGCGCTTCTCGTTTGCTTCGTTCTCGATCTCGTCTGCACGGTCGTTTGCCTTCTGCAGCAGTTCGTTGGCATCGCGGATGATATCATCACCGCGCAGATTTGCACGATGGATGATCTCTTCTGCTTTCTGGTTTGCTTCGCGGATGACATTTTCGCCCATGCGCTGTGCATTGATCAGCGCGCTCTTGAGCATTTCACCATCTGCCTCAAAGCTCTTCAGTTCATCGTGCAGCTTCTGGTTTTCAGCAGTCAGGTCCGCAATCTGCTTGCGAAGCTGTTCCGCCTGCGCATCGTCGTCCCGCAGCTGTTCTTCCACCTTATCCAGAAAACGGTCTACGTCCTCTGTGCGGTAGCCGCGGAGGTTTTTCTCAAATTGCACAGAACGGACATCCTGCGGAGTCAGCATAGTCATTTCCTCCCGTTGCTTTTAATATTGAAAAAATTCGATGATTGACCGATCTTTTCTGCTTTTGCCGGGCAGTGCAGTCAGGTTGAAGCGGCCCTTGCCGCGCACCGTGAACACATCGCCCTTATATACCTGCGCATGAGGTTTATCCGCCGGCAGGTGGTTGATCTCCACCCTGCCCGCCTCGATCAGTTCCGAAGCCTGTCCTCGGCTGCAGTGCAGCATAGCTGCCAGCACAGCGTCCAGCCGCAGGGACGATACCGTTGCACTGTGCATCTCACGCTCTGCCTGCGGAAACTGCGGCACCTCGTCCAGCGTCAGCAGTTCCGTGGTCAGCTCCGTGTGTCCAGCCTGAAACAGTTCCCGGCAGATCAGCTGTGCTGCCGGTTCCAGCGCAAACACATAAGCTGTGCCCGGCTGATCCTCCGGCAGAACGATATCTCCCAGCGCCTCGCGCCGCAGCTCAAGGCCCATCAGACTGCCCAGGTAATCCTTGTGGGCGGGCAGCGCAACCCCCGCCTGTGCACGGCATTGCAGCCGCACACAGCAGATGGGTGCTTCGCCGCAGCTGTACTCCGGCTCGATACAGAGCACCCTGCGCTCCGCATTCAACCAGCCGCCCTCAAACCGGAAGCCCTCCTGCACACCGGCACGGCCCAGTGCCGCGCGGGCCAAGTCCTGCTCGCGGTCACTCAGGAAAGCCGAATACCGCGCAATGTCCCGGGAAAAGGCCGTGTGGGCCAAGTCCTCGATATGGCGCATGAGATAGCGTTCTTCATCGGTACGCGCAGGGATGAACCCGCGCGCCGCCTTGGGCTGCGGATCAATAGAACGCGCCATTGTTCTCCAGCTCGTCCAGCAGATCACCCATGATATCCACGTTGTACGGAGTGATGATGAAGGTGCTGTTGGCCACGCGTTTGATCTGGCCATTGTTTGCATATGCAACACCGGACAGAAAGTCCACCAGACGGCGGGACACTTCCTTGTTGGTGGACTCCAGATTGAGCACCACGGTGCGCTTGTTGTTCAGGTGGTCAGCAATGGTACTGGCATCCTCAAAACGCTCAGGCTTGACCAGAACGACCTTGAGCTGAGTGGTGGCATTGATGTTGACCACCTTGCCGTTCTTCTTGGCACCCTCAACAGGCTCTTCATTTTCGTCGTCAGCACCAAGGCCGATGCCATTGTTATTGTTTACCATCTGGGGGCCATCGTCAATGTACTGATCCTCGTAATCGTCTTCCTGGTCAAACAGACCTTTCTTAATGCTGTCAAGCAAAGACATACAATCTGCTCCTTTCATTCGGGCAGCATGGCGCTGCCTGGCGTTCTTTGCAAATAGATGCAAATAATAGCTTTATCTATTATCGGATTTTTTGCCTCAGATGTCAATAACTACAAAAGCTTTCCATCATACAAATTTTGTCCGGAAACGATTATTTCGTCATAAAGCCTCACCTTGCTGACCGAGCCCTCGGTCCCTTCGGGCAGAACAAGGATGTAATCGCCGTCTGTGATGAGGGGATGGGCTGCGTCCACCGGGTCGATCGGGCAGAAGCGGGCAATGTTGCCAAGTTTCACGTACACACCGGGAATGTAGTTTTCGCCCTGCGTTTGTGCCTCGGTGCCATCCTCTTTTAAATAGTGCACAGCCGCAGCAGGCACCCGCAGGCCGCTGCGCTCTCCTACCGAGATGCGTGCTGCAGCCCGGTTCAGGCAAAGCACATCGCCGTTGATGGAGTTGCAAGAAAGCACAAAGCGGGCAAGGCCGCTGTCCTGATCGATCTCCACCTCGGTGACGGTGGCCTTGAGGCTGTTCTCCACCTGACCCGGGAAGCTGATCTCCACCGCTGTGCTCAGCGGCTTGCCGTTCTGACCCAGCAGCTTTTCGCCCTGCTTTGCAGTGCACACGCCCACATAGCGCCATGTGAACCCTGCCACGATCTTACCGGCGCAGCCGTCCAGTGCCAACACTGGGTCGGACTGCAGATAGCCCTGCAGCTCCTGTGCGTTCAGTGCAAGGATATCATCGGCACTGGCATTGAGCCGTCCGCTGCTGGAAGAGCGCACAAAATAGCCGGTCTGCGGTGCAGTGATCTGCGCCGGGCTGCCCAGCTGCGCCTGCACGCTCTGGGACTGCTGGACCAGCGCGGTGATCTGATCGGTAAAGTTTGCAGCTTCGCCCGTTACCACCCAGAGCTTGTTCTGGGCCAGCAGGTAGGCATTGGCATCATCATCCACCGCTTCATAATCGCTGTCGTCCAGCGTATCCAGCAGGTCATACAGCGCAGAAGAACGTTCTTTTAAAAGGGTATCCAGCTGCAGCGCAGAAGTGTTCTGCGATTTCTGCAGCAGGTCGATCTGATCATTCAGCTGGTTCAGCTGCAGGCGCAGCGAAGCCTGCGAAGCGTTGCTGTACACCTCTGCCACTGCGGTGCCCGCTGAAACGCGCTCGCCGTCGGCAGCAAGATATCCAAGGTTTCCGCTGCCTGCCACATAGCTTTCGTCGAACAGCAGAACTCCGTCGGCTTCCACCGTATCCGAAATGACCGCAGGCAGCGCAGTCTCATAAACATTCTGCGGGAACAGGATATGTGCGGCCTGATACACCACATAAATTGCTGCCAGCAGCAGAAACGCGATCAGCACGCCTGCCAGAGTGGTAAGCACATGCGGCGCATGGCGTTCCTTCTGGGTCTCATCCGGCATATCGATCATCCTTTCGCTAAAAATTCGCTAGTTTTGCGGATGGCAGTCTGCACTGCATCCGGTGCACCGGCATCCAGCCAGACCACACCGTCCATATGGCGGAACCAGGTCAACTGGCGCTTGGCATAGTTGCGGGACGCCTGCTTGAGCTTTTCCGTGCAGGCTTCCAGTGGAGCCGTCTGCTCAAAATACGGAAAGAACTCCTTGTATCCGATGGCCTGCGCTGCCGTGCGGAAGCTTTCCCGGTTCTGCCAGACATGCTCCGCTTCCTTTATAAGGCCCGCTTCCAGCATTTTGTCCACACGCAGGTCAATGCGGCGGTAAAGTACCGCGCGCTCTGGGAAATCCAGACCGAGGATCAGGCTGCGGTAGGGCCGCTCCGGTGGGAGAGACTCCGCCTTCTGTTCGCTCAGCTTTTTGCCGGTGGCACGATAATGTTCGAGTGCGCGCAACACCCGCACCTGATTGTTCGGGTGGATAGCCGCAGCAGCTTCCGGGTCGGCCTGCTTCAGTTCTTCGTACATGGCAGCACCGCCTTTTGCAGCCAGTTCCGCCGCCAGCTGCTCCCGCAGACCGGCAGGTGCTTTTTCCTCTGTAAAGCGCACCCCATACAGAAAACTCTGAACATACAGCCCTGTGCCGCCCACAAGGATGGGCAGCTTCTTCCGGGCAGAGATCTCTTCTTCCAGCTTTCCGGCCATGGCGGTAAAGTCTGCCACGCTGAAAGCCTTGTCCGGCGTAAGGATATCCACGCCGTGATGCGGGATACCGCAGGTCTCCTCCGGTGTCACCTTTGCCGTGCCTATGTCCAGACCTTTATAGATCTGCATGGAATCACAGCTGATGACCTCGCCGGAAAAATGTTTTGCAAGTTCTACACCCAGCGCTGTCTTTCCGGTTGCGGTAGGGCCGACGACGGCCACCACGGGATGTTTATACGATGCGTCCAAACTGCTTTTCCAGCTCCTTCCGGGTCAATTTGAGTACGCAGGGGCGGCCATGCGGGCAGAACGGCGGCACCTCGCCGGAAAGGATCTTTTCGGCCAGCGCCAGCAGTTCCTGCGGCGAGGACTTGTCCCCCGCCTTGATGGCTGCACGGCAGGAGATAGAATGCAGCACCCACTCGGTGTGCTCGTTCAGCGCATCATGGCCGCCCTTGAGCAGCTTATTTGCGATCTCCACCAGCAGGCTTTCGGCATTCTGCGGCTCCACATCTGCGGGCACCGCGCGCAGCACCACGGTATTGCCGCCAAAGTCCGCGATCTCAAGGCCCGCATTTTCCAGCAGAGGAATGTTATCCAGCAGGGCCTGCTTTTCCTCCGCAGCAAGGTCGATGGCAGCAGGCTCCAGCAGCATCTGGCTGGGCACATTGCCATAGTTCGCGGCTAGTTTTTCGTACAGCTGGCGCTCGTGGGCAGCGTGTTTATCGATCAGGCACAGTTCGTCGCCGCGTTCTGCAAGGATATATGTTCTGAACACCTCGCCCACATAGCGCAGCGGTTCCGGCTGATCCGCCGTCGGATCAAAGTTCATCTGTTCCGGCTCGGCCAGTACAGTTTCCTGTTCTGCCGCTTCCGGCGCATCCGGTTCTGTTTCTGCACAGGGTGCACTCTCAGGTTCTTCCTTTGGTGCTTCCTGCGCAGGGTTCCACGCTGCCATATGGTCCTGAGACGAATGCAGTTTTGTCTCACCAAATTCCGGTTCCACATCCAGCTGCGTTTCACTTGCCGCCGCACGGAACGGCTCTGGTGCCTTTGTCGTTTCCAGCTTCGGGCTGTGAAGGGTCACGAACGGCTCCAGCATATCCTCGTTCTGAGCACTGCCTTTCCAGCGCGGCACACTGGGTGCTGTCGGTATTTGCATTGCAGCAGACGGGGCAGGCTGCTGCGGTGCTGCGGCGGGTTTTGCCGGTTCCCAGTGCTGCTGTGGCAGAACGCCCGGGTCTGCCTGCCCCCGAATGATCGCAGAAAGCCCTGTAAAGTTATTATTCTTTACACCATTTTCGATTATATCAGTGTCTTTTTTTGAATTTTCAGCTTTTTCTTCTTTTTTGTCTGCTTCAAAGGTAAAAAGCCGTTCACCGGTGCCGGGCTGAGCCAATGCCAGCTTGACGGCATGATACACCACATCAAAAACATCATTTTCGCGGGCAAAGCGGGCTTCGATCTTGGCCGGATGCACATTGACATCCACAAGGTCGGCCGGCATTTCCAGCAGCAGAATGCCGCCCGGGAACTTGCCCTGCATCATGGTGCCCTTGAACGCCATCTCCATACCGGCCATCATGGTGCGGTTGCGCACATAGCGGCCATTGATGTAAAAATGCTGCATACTTCGGCTGGCGCGGCAGCTTTTGGGCGGGGTAATCAGACCGGTGATGCGGTACACGCCCTCCTGATTTTTCAGCTCAATGAGGTCCCGGCTGAACTCCCGGCCCAGCACCGCATAGGCTGCACCGCGCAGCTGGCCGTCGCCGGGCGTGACATACTGCAGCTTGCCCTCACGGATGAACTTGACGCTGACTTCCGGGTGGCTGAGCGCCACATGGGTAACTGTATCCGACACAAAGGTGCCCTCGGAGGAGTCCTTTTTGAGGAACTTCATGCGGGCAGGCGTGTTGTAAAACAGATCCTTTACCCGGATGGTGGTGCCCACAGCTCTGGCACCCGGCTCACGGGAGACCTCTTCCCCGCCCTCAATGCGGTAGACCGTGGCAAACTCGTCCACCTCGGTTCGGGTGGTCAGCTCTACACGGGCCACGCTGGCAATGGATGCCAGTGCTTCACCGCGGAAGCCAAGCGTATGGATGTTGGTCAGATCGTCCGGTGTTTCAATTTTGCTGGTGGCGTGGCGGATAAACGCCGTGGAGATATATTCTGCCTCGATGCCGGTGCCGTTATCGCTGATTTCGATCAGCTTGACGCCGCCGGATTCAATGTTGACGGTCACCTGCGTAGCACCGGCATCAATGGAGTTTTCCAGCAGCTCCTTAACAACGGATGCCGGACGCTCGACCACCTCACCGGCTGCGATCAGCTCGGCTGTGTGCTTATCCAGAACATGGATCACTGCCATGGTGTTTTCCCTCCTTGTATGGTCTGGGTCAGGTAGAGCAGTTTCATCTGTTCAGGCTGCCCTTCAGGGTCTTTTTCAGCTCGTAGAGGAAGTTCAAAGCCTCAATGGGGGTGAGTGTTTCCACATCCAGAGCTTCCAGCTTGTCCATCATCTCGCTGGGCACAGCCGGAGAGTTATACTCCTGCAGGGCATCAAAATCCATCTGCTCTACTTTATTTTTAGGTGCAGTTGCTTCCAGCGCGCGCAGCACCTCATGGGCGCGGCGGGTCACACTGCCGGGCAGGCCTGCCAGCTTTGCCACCTCGATGCCGTAGCTGTCATCCGCCGGGCCGCGCACGATGCGGCGCAGGAAGGTGATGTCCTCGCCGCGTTTTTTTACTGCAATATTGTAGTTTTTTACGCCGTCCACGCCGCCTTCCAGCTCGGTCAGCTCGTGGTAGTGGGTGGCAAACAGAGTCTTGCAGCCAAGGCCCTTGGCGGGGTCTGCAATGTGCTCCACTACGGCGCGGGCAATGCTCATACCGTCAAAGGTGGAAGTGCCGCGGCCGATCTCGTCCAGCACCACAAGGCTTTTGGCGGTGGCATTTTTCAGGATCTCCGCTACCTCGGTCATCTCCACCATAAAGGTGGACTGACCGGCAGACAGGTCGTCCGACGCACCGATGCGAGTGAAAATGGCATCCACCACACCCACATGGCAGCTGGAAGCCGGTACAAAGGAGCCGATCTGCGCCATCAGCGCGATCAGTGCATTCTGGCGCATGTACGTGGATTTACCTGCCATGTTGGGGCCGGTGATGATCAGACAGCGGTCTGCACCACAGTTCAGGGTGGTATCATTGGGTACAAACAGGCTGCCTTTCAGCATCTGCTCCACCACAGGGTGACGGCCCTCGGTGATGGTCAGCTCATCACTGTCGTCCACGATGGGACGGCAGTAGTTGTTTTCCGCTGCCACCTGCGCCAGCGCCGTGAGCACATCCAGCTGGGCCACCGCATTGGCCGTGCGCTGGATGCGGTCCAGCTGAGCGCTGATGCTTTCCAGCAGTTCGCTGAACAGGCGGTGCTCCAGCGTGATGAGCCGTTCGTGGGCACCTAAGATCTTGCTTTCCAGCTCTTTCAGTTCCTGCGTGATGTAGCGTTCGCCGGAAGTCAGGGTCTGCTTGCGGATGTAGGTCTCCGGCACCATGTTCTTATAGGAGTTGCTTACCTCGATGAAGTAGCCAAACACATGGTTATAGCCGATCTTCAGCTTGGGGATGCCGGTCTCCTGCCGCAGGCGGGCTTCCAGCTGCGCCAGAACGCCCTTGGTATTGTCGCGGATGGAACGCAGCTCGTCCACCTCGGCATGGTAGCCTTTGGCAATGACACCGCCATCCTTGAGGGTAGAGGGCGCTTCCGGATCCACCGCCGCATAAATACGGGCCTTGATGTCCTCCAATGGGTCGATCTGTGCTGCCAGCTCGGAAAGCTCCGGGCAGCTGCAGGCTTCAGCCTGCCTGCGCAGGCCGGGCAGACGGTCGCAGGTCTGGGCCAGCGTATAGATCTCCTTGGGTGTGGCAGAGCCGTAAACCGTGCGGGTCATCAGGCGTTCCATATCCGCAATGTAACCCAGCTCTTCGGTCAGGTCGCCGCGGGCCATGGTCTGCTTGACAAGGCTCTCCACAGCGTTCAGGCGGTGGTTGATGAGTGCACTGGAAATAAGCGGCTGCTCGATCCAGCTGCGCAGCATACGCTTGCCCATGGATGTACTGGTCTTATCCAGCACCCAGAGCAGCGTGCCCCGCTTTTCGCGGCCGCGCAGCGTCTCGGTCAGCTCCAGATTGGCGCGGGTCACGGGCGAAAGACGCATGAACTGGGCCTTATTATAGGTTATGACCGTTTTCAGACGTTCCACGCCCTTGATCTGGGTATCGTGCAGATATTCCAGCAGTGCCGCCATGGCAAAGCACACAAGGCCGTCCGCTGCAATGCCGGTGGTCTGCACCCAGTCGCGGCCAAACTGGTTTTCCAGCGATGCCGCCACAAGGCCCGGTGCATAGCGCTCCTCTTCGATCAGCTCCACCGAACAAGTCATATTCTTTTTGATGTACGCCGTCACCTCGCGGCAGTCCAGCAGACCCGGATTCATCAGCACTTCGCTGGGATGGTAGCGGCACAGCTCCGTAATGACCGCCGGGGCGATCTTGTCTGCATTCAGCTCTGTGATATGGGCCGTACCGGTAGAGACATCCGCAAAGCACAAACCTGCTTTCTTTCCTTTGAGGAAGATACTGGCAATGTAGTTATTGCGGTCATCCTGCAGCATACTGCTCTCAATGACCGTGCCGGGTGTGACCACGCGGATGATGTCCCGCTTGACAAGGCCCTTGGCCTTGGCCGGGTCTTCCACCTGCTCACAGATGGCTACTTTGTAGCCCTTGGCGATCAGCCGCGCCACATAGCCCTCGTAGCTGTGGAAGGGCACGCCGCACATGGGTGCTCGCTCTTCCATGCCGCACTGCTTGCCGGTCAGGGTCAAATCCAGTTCCTTGGATGCCGTCAGGGCATCGTCAAAGAACATCTCATAAAAATCGCCGATGCGGTAAAACAGAATTTCGTCCTTATGTTGTTTTTTGATCTCAAGATATTGCTGCATCATGGGCGACAGCTCTGCCATGGTTTACCCTCTCTCCCGTTCTATGGTTCTGTGCACAAGTTTGCGGCTTGTAACCGCTTTTGCAAACAAAACGCGGTCTGTTTTGCACAGCCGCGTTTTGTTTTTGCCGGTTTTAGTGGCAGCCGCCGCAGGTGGAGCAGCTGCCGGTGCAGGAAGCAGAAGGCTCCTGTACCGTCATGGGGTCGCCGCCATTCATGGCAGTGTTGATGATGGCATCGATATAGTTCACGAGGTTCTCGCAGTCACGCTTGGCCTCGTTGTAAGCCACCATGCCCTCGTTGCCCATGATCTGGCCGTACAGGCTGTTCACCTTTTCGTTCAGTTCGGCGATGCGGGCATCGTTGCGCTCGCTCTTGCCGATCTCATTGTTCAGATCCATGCGGGCGAGGTTGAACTCGCCGATCAGGTTCTGCAGCTCTTCGTCCTTATCGTTTGCCTTGCGGGTCTGATCCAGAACGAGGTAGCGGCTATCGGTCTGCAGCGCAACGGCTGCGCGCTTGAAAAGATCAATGCAATCCATTTGAATGGTCTCCTTCTTATTTATACGTTCAGGGGCACTGCCCCGGAATCACTCAGGCAAGCTCACCCAGCAGCACAGTCGCCCGTGCGCCCGTGAGATGTACGTTGGCATAGCTGCCCATCAGGGAAGCGTCTGCCGTGAACTCCACCGTCAGGTTGTTGTCCAGACGGCCGGAGAGGGTGCCCTCATTGCGGCCAAAGCCCTCTACCAGTACCTTCACAGTCTGACCAACCTGCGCCTTGACCAGCGCCATGGCGATCTCGTCCTGCACCTTGAGCAGGCGGGTCATGCGGTCGGTCTTTTCCTTACGGGGGGTGGGGTCCGGCATTTCGGCAGCCTTGGTGCCGGTGCGCTTGGAATAGATAAAGGTGAACAGCTGCATATAGCCCACCTTCTGCACCAGTTCCAGCGTCTTTACAAAGTCCGCTTCGGTCTCGCCGGGGAAGCCAACGATGATGTCACTGGAAAAGGTGATGCCGGGCACCGTTTTGCGAGCGTATTCGATCAGCTCCATGTACTGCTCCACCGTGTAGTGGCGGTTCATCTTCTTCAGCAGTTCATCGGAGCCGCACTGCACCGGCAGGTGCAGGTGCTTGCACAGCTTCGGCTGGGCGGCAATGGTGTCGATCAGCTTGTGGCTGGCATCCTTGGGGTGGCTGGTCATAAAGCGGATGTGATAATCGCCGGGCACCGTGCACAGCAGGTTGAGCAGATCAGAAAAGTCCACCTTTTCTTCCAGACCCTTGCCGTAGCTGTTGACGTTCTGTCCCAGCAATGTGATCTCCTTATAGCCTGCCTCCACAAGACCGCGGAATTCAGCAAGGATATCACCGGGCTTGCGGCTCTTCTCGCGGCCGCGCACATAAGGCACGATGCAGTAGGTGCAGAAGTTGTCGCAGCCGTACATGATGGGCAGCCATGCGCGGAACTCGCTCTCACGCCGGATGGGGATATTCTCCACGATGACCGGGCGCTGGGCGGGCTCCATCAGCACACGCTTATGCTTCTGCAGCTTCTGGGCAATGAGCTGCGGCAGGGTGTCGATGCCGTCCACGCCAAACACCAGGTCAACGTAAGGATAGCTCTGGCGCAGCTTTTCTACCACGTGCTTCTGGTTGGCCATGCATCCGCACAGGCCGATGATGAGATCATGCTTTTTTTCCTTGAGTCCCTTCAGGGCACCTACGTTGCCGAACACACGCTGCTCAGCATGCTCACGCACGGCGCAGGTGTTGAAGAGGATCAGGTCTGCATCCTCGGGCTTATCGCACAGGCCATAGCCGATGTCCATCAGCACACCCTTGATCCGCTCGCCGTCGTTCACGTTCTGCTGACAGCCATAGCTGTGCACAAAGGCCAGCGGCGGCGTATCATAGAACTGCTTTACCAGCTCAGCGGCAATGTTATTATGTTCAAAACTAATGTATTCCAATCAAACCATCCTTCTCCGCCGGGCCGAAGCGCCCTGTGCGGCGAAAATCTATTTGCACTTTCTGAAAAGAGCCTTCTCTATAGTATACCCTGTTTATACGCTCCGGGCAAGAGGTTCCGTGCAAATTTTATGGTTCAGTGGGCGTTTTCCTGCACCTGCTTCTCGCAGCAGGCCTCGCATACGCCGATCAGCACAACAGCGCAGTCCTGCACATGGCCCTTCTGGTTTTTCACCAGCTTCATTACCTGCTTTTCGTCCACCTCGGCATCGGTCACGTTGCCGCACACGGTGCAGTACAGATGGCTGTGCCAGGGCAGCGTGTGGTCAAAGCGGTCAGCCTTGCCTGGAATGGACACCCGGCGCACCCGGCCCGCATCCACCAGACTATTCAGGTTACGGTATACGGTGCCAAGGCTCAGGCCCGGGCATTCCTTGACCGCAGCATCATAAATTTCCTCGGCGGTGGGGTGGTCGCACAGGTTCTGCACCGTCTGCATGACCAGCTCGCGCTGTTTGGAATATCGCATATCGTTCTCCTTTTTCTTTGTTTTTGGGTTTTGGGTGTAAGGCGTGGCTCAGACGTTCTCTTCGCCCTTGATCTTTGCCCAGTAGGCACGGGCCGCCTGCTCATTTTTGTTATCGCCAAAGGTGTAATATTTCACGTCCTTGATGGCATCTGGCAGGTACTGCTGCTCCACCCAGTGGTGGGCGTAATCGTGGGCATATTTGTAATTCTGTCCCTTTACCAGCGCATCCTCACCGTCGTAGTGCTTGTTCTGCAGCTGGCGCGGGATCGGCCCGGTACGGCCCGCCTGCACATCCGCAATGGCCGCGTTGATGGCATCATGGGCACTGTTGGACTTAGGACTGGTGGCCACCAGAATGACGGCATCTGCCAGCGGGAGCCGTGCTTCCGGCAGGCCCACCATGTTGGCGGCATCAATTGCCGCCTTCACAATGGGGATGATCTGTGGATAGGCAAGGCCCACATCCTCGCAGGCACATACCATCAGGCGACGGCAGGCCGAGGGCAGATCTCCTGCTTCCAGCAGACGGGCCAGATAATGCAGCGCCGCATCCGGGTCGGAGCCGCGCATGGACTTCTGGTAGGCTGACACGATGTCGTAGTGGTCATCGCCCTCCCGGTCATACCGCATGGCAGTGCGGCGGGTGACCTGCTGGATCATTTCCAGCGTAATGTGCTTTTCCCCCTCCTCAATGGGAGCTGCCGTCACCGCAAAATCAAGACAGCCCAGCGCCTTGCGCAGGTCACCGCCTGCGCTCTCGGCAAGGTAGGCACAGGCATCCTCGTCCATGCAGACCTTTGTGCTCTCCCCTTCCGAAAGCTTTTTCAGTGCATTGTGCACCCCACGCTCCACATCCGCTGCCGAAAGTGATTTGAACTCAAACACCGTACAGCGGGACAGCAGCGCATTATAAATGTAGAAGTATGGATTTTCGGTGGTGGATGCAATGAGCGTCACCGAGCCGTCCTCAATGCATTCCAGCAGGCTCTGCTGCTGTTTTTTGTTCAGGTACTGGATCTCGTCCAGATACAGCAGGATGCCTCCCGCACCTGCCAGCGTGCCGATATCCTTGAGCACCGCCTTGATGTCCCCGGTGCCGCAGGAAGTGCCATTGAGCTTATGCAGCGTCATACCGCTGTTTTCTGCAATGATGCGTGCCACCGTCGTTTTCCCGGTACCGGACGGGCCGTAGAAAATCATGTTCGGGATTCGTCCGCTCTCGATGGTACGGCGGAACACCCTGCCCGGTGCCAGCAGATGCTGCTGACCGCAGACATCTGCCAGTGTTTTGGGCCGCAGACGCTGTGCCAGTGGTTCGTTCATCGTGTTTTCCTCCTCCCGTACCGAGGCGCGATTTCCCCAGCATTTTCTATAGTATATCGCATTTTGGCAGTAAGAGCAAGGTTTTATCTGAAAATCATTCTCAGATAATTTTTACCCGCAGTTTACAAAAAACGCAAAACATGGTATTATCGTATCAGCTTTTGTCGATAGGAGTGGATGAAATGCCTGTTCGCAAAAAAGCACCAGAAGACCTTACTGCAAAAAAGGCGCTGGCGCTGGAAGTGATCGACCGGTTAAAGAAAGAATACCCAGATGCCGGCTGTACATTGGATTATGACCACGCCTGGCAGCTTCTGGTCAGCGTGCGTCTGGCAGCCCAGTGCACCGATGCCCGCGTGAACATTGTGGTGGAAGACCTGTTTGCCAAATATCCCAATGTTGCTGCGCTGGCTGCTGCGGAACCCGAAGACATTGAAGCCATCGTCAAGCCCTGCGGGTTGGGACACTCCAAAGCGCGGGATATCTCCGCCTGTATGCGGGTGCTGCGCGATAAATACGGTTGTCAGGTGCCCACCACCTTTGAAGAGCTGCTCGCCCTGCCCGGCGTAGGCCGCAAGAGCGCAAACCTTATCATGGGCGATGTGTTTGGCAAGCCTGCTATCGTAACAGACACCCACTGCATCCGGCTGTGCAACAAGATCGGCCTTGTGGACGGCATCAAGGAACCGCAGAAGGTGGAAATGGCCCTGTGGAAGATCGTTCCTCCGGAAGAAGGCAGCGACCTGTGCCACCGCTTTGTGATGCATGGTCGGGCAGTGTGCAATGCGCGCAAACCAGAATGCGAAAAATGTTGTTTGAAGGATATTTGCCGCTTTGCCCGGGAAACCGCCGGGCAGAGCGCAGAGCTTTAAAACTCAGGAGGTAGAATATTATGTTTGGTTTTATTTTCAGTCTGCTGATCGGCGCTCTGGCTGGTTACATCGCCGGCCGCATTATGGGCAGCGAAACTTCCACCGTGCGCAATATCGTGCTGGGCATTCTGGGCGGTTTTGTAGGCAGCATCGTGTTCGGCCTGATCGGTCTGAGCGCTACCGGCATCGTGGGTGAGATCCTCGTTTCCGTTGTGGGTGCCTGCATCTGCATCTGGATCGGCCGTAAGCTGTTCAACTGATTTTTCTTGTGTGCAAGGCTGCTCTTCGAGTTTTTTCTCGGAGAGCAGTTATATTTTTGTGTCACAGACTATTTGCACCTGTTCTGCCGCAAAATCAAATCTTGACAGCGCACAGGAAGTATGATAGAATATTTCTCGTTGCAGAACATGCAAGAAAATTTTATCTGCTACTGTGGCTCAGCTGGTAGAGCAGCTCACTCGTAATGAGCAGGTCGCCTGTTCGAATCAGGTCAGTAGCTCCAAAAATCCTACGAATTTACGTTTAGAATCGTAATTTCGTGGGATTTTTTTATTTAGTCTCGCAAGTTTTCGCAAAACCGCAACATAAACCGCAACATCGCCCACAAAACAAGACAAAATAAAACGCCCCGTGACACCATTTCATAGGGCGTTATATGCATTTTTATGCTTTCTTTTGGACAGGCTCCTTGAGTTCACAATGTAGGTTTGTCAATGATGAGTTGGTCACAGGATCTTGCGCAGCTCCTGCACAAGGTCGCCGATCACGATGGGTTTGGACAAAAAGCCGGTCATGCCGCTTTCCAAGGCATTGCGGCGGTCTTCATCGAATGCATTGGCAGTCATGGCAAGGATCGGGATCTTTGCCAGTGCAGGGTCGCCCAGTGCGCGGATCTGCCGGGTGGCGGTATAGCCGTCCATCACCGGCATCTGCACATCCATCAGCACCAGATCATAGCTGCCCGGTGCGGCAGTGCTTACCTTTTCCACCGCCACGGCACCGTTTTCCGCCGTATCGACCCGGAAGCCGTACTCGCACAGGATCTCCTGCGCGATCTCGCGGTTCAGCTCGTTGTCCTCTACCAGCAGGATGTGCCTGCCCTTGAAGTTGGTGTTCTTTTTCGGCAGAAGCTCCTGCGCCTCATCCGTCTGTGTCTGGCCGATGGCGTTCATCAGGGTCTCGCGCAGGTCGGACATGAACATGGGCTTGGAGCAGAAGGCGGTCACACCGGCAGCCTTTGCCTCCACCTCAATGTCGGACCAGTCGTAGGCAGTCAGGATGATGATGGGCGTATCATCGTTCAGGCTGCGGATCTGGCGGGTGACTTCGATGCCGTTCATATCCGGCAAGCGCCAGTCGATGATATAGGCGTGGTAGGCGTCGCTCATTTCGATGGACTGCCGTGCACGCAGCACCGCTTCCTTGCCGGAAAGGGTCCACTCGGCACGCATGCCCACCTTGACCAGCATCTTTGTCACGCTGTCGCAGGTGTTGAAATCGTCATCCACCACCAGTGCCTTCAGGCCTTCCAGTTCGGTGATCTTTTCCACCGGACGGTGCTCTGCCTGCGCACGCATGGGCACACGAATGATAAACTCGCTGCCCTTGCCCTGCGCCGTCTGCACCTCGATGGTGCCGCCCATCATATCCACGATGTTTTTGGTAATAGCCATGCCAAGGCCGGTGCCCTGGATCCGGCTTACCGTGGAGGTGCGCTCCCGCTCAAACGGCTCAAAAATCTTTTTGGCGAACTCTTGGCTCATGCCGATGCCGTTGTCCTTGACGCGGAACTCGTACTGCCCGCAGCCGCGCACCGCTCCGGCAAGCTGCCGCACCCGCACCGAGACCGTGCCGCCCGCCGGGGTGAACTTGATGGCGTTGGACAGCAGGTTCAGCAGTACCTGATTCAGCCGGGTCTTATCGCAGTAGACGTCCTCATCGGTCACATCCATGGCATCCATATAAAGCTCCAGCTGCTTTGCGTAGATCTGCCCGCTGACGATGGTTTTCAGGTCGTGCAGCACATCCGAAAGGTTGACTTCCACTTCTTCCAGATGGATCTTTCCGCTTTCGATGCGGCTCATATCCAGCACATCGTTGATGAGGGAAAGTAGATGATTGCTGGAAGCGAGGGTCTTGGCAAGATAATCCTTCACCCGGTCTTTATCGTCAATGTTGCTGAGTGCCAGCGTGGTAAAGCCGATGATGGCGTTCATGGGGGTGCGGATGTCGTGGGACATATTGGAAAGGAAGGTGCTTTTGGCGCGGTTGGCAGTCTCGGCCGCTGCAACGGCATCCGAAAGTGCCTGATTCACCTGCCTGTCGGCGGTGCGGTCGGACAAGACAAGGATATACTTGGTCCTGCCCTCTACCTCGCTGCCCATGGCGATGTTATGGAACCAGCGCCGCTCTTTGGTCTCCCGATGCTCAAACTCGAAATCCCATTCGCGTTGCTGCCCGCTGAGCAGTCCTTCCAGAAAGTTCTTGTCGCGATCCGGGTCATCCTTCGGGTGCAGCGCTGCCAGAGCATGGGCATCCTGCCGCACTTCTTTCCACGGGATGCCCAGCAGCCGTTCGACGTTGGGGCTGACATAATCCACCTTGGAGGTTTTTGCGTCCAGCATCAGGAAAACGTCGTCCACGTTCAGCGAAAGCTTTTGGAACAGCTCGTCCCGGTACAGGATCTCAGTGTCCTTCCGGCGCAGGGTCGTATGGCTTCTGCGCAGGATCAGCAGGATGATCAGCACAGCAAGGCCAAAGGCGATGCCCGCCACGATCTGCACCGTGTGGAACCACAGCTTATCCAGACTGGCATTGACGATGCTGACCGGCACAAGCCCCACCATCGTCCAGCTCTGGACCGCGGTATCCTCGTAGACCAGATAATAACTGGTGTCGCCCAGTTTGACCCGCAGGTTTCCGCTGCGGCCCTGCGCAAAATCATCCGAAAGGGCAAGAATCTGTTCCTCGGAAAGGTCGGAATGGTCGCGCAGCATCGCAATGAAGTTGTAAATGATTTCCTTGCGGTTTACGGAATTGTCAATCACCACCCGCCCATCCGGGTAGATCACATAGTTGCTGGCATTGCCCTGAAAAGCAGAGCTGTCCAGCAATCTCAGCACAGCATCATTATAATAGGTGATGGCAACGGCATCGTAGGCAAAGCCCCGGTAGCTGCCCTGCGTTTCGGGGCAGATGAACGCAAGCATCGGGGCTTTGCCGGGCAGCGCCGTATTCACGACGATATCCTCGCCATCGGAGAGCTTTTCGTCCAGATTGGTCTGCAGGCCAAGGTAGCCGGTTCCCCCGGTCACGGTCATGTAGTTGCCGTCATAGGAAAGAAAGTAGAAGTTAACAAATCCGGTTGCCTGCTGTGCTTCCTCGATATAGGCCTGAATTTCATCCTCATTCGAGGTGTTTTTCAGAAAGCCGTTGCACAGATGCAGATAGGTCAGGTTTTTGCGCACCATCTCTTTCAGCATACTATTGGATTTATACAGTACCTCTTCCAGATGCGAGGTGCTTTCCTGATAGATGGTCTGCGACATAAACGAGATGTACCGGAAGCTGAAACCGGCTGCCAGAAAGACCAAAAGAAGGATGGCAGCGGCGGCAGGCAGCCACTTGTGCCGGGAATAGCAGCTGCGTTTGGATTCGTGCTTTTCGTCTGCCATTCCGCTCACCTCAGTGTCATGTAGTTTTCCGGCTCTGCAAGCGCTGCGCCGCCGGAGATATAATCGCGCCATGTGTTTTTTACCCACGTATCTTCGCCAGCAGACGTGCCGCTATCGCTCGCAAGCAGCGCTTCCATCTGCTTTTCCGTTGCAAGGCAGGTCACGGTAACGGTGTCGTTATCTCCCAGCGGCTGCCCGTTCCGGGTGATGCCGGTCAGGGTATAGCTGCCGTTATTCTCTTTTACCTCCACAGCAATGCCGCTGACCACTGGCAGAGAACCGCGGTTGAAGGGCACAAACCCGCCCTCGCAGCCTTCCACAAAGGCGTGGACGGTCTCTTTCAGCTCCGCACCGGTCATGGTGCGCTGGCGGGACATCAGACCGTTCGGCATGATCATGGAAGCTGCCATTTTCTGGTTATAATCCGCCTGCAGCACACTGCCAGTAAAGCTGTTTGCGGTGGCAAGCAGCACATCGGTGCCATACACGCCGCGCAGCGTGTTTGCCATCACGGAGAAGGCAGCGCTGCCGCCGTTTGCGTGGAATACGTTGGAATAGGCCTTCCCGGAGGTCAGCACGGTCTCGTTGTCGGCAGGCTCCTCATCGGCAAGGAGCTGGGCATTGAAGGCCTGATACGCCTGCTCAGCGGTAAGCTCGCCTGCGATCATTTTGGAGACCACATCCTTGGAAACGGCAAAGAAATCGTTGGAAGCGATGCGGATATACATGTGGTTTTCTTCCACCACGCTGCGGACGTCCTTCAGATACTCGGTCAGGCGCAGGGGAACGTTCTGGCTGTAGCTCAGTATGTCCTGCCCCTCCGAGACGATGCGGTTCTGCGCCTGTTCGGAGAGCATGACGTTCAGCACCTTCATGGCTTTTTCGCGGCGCGCGGTGTCCTGCTCCAGATCCCGGTTCAGGGCAACTTGGAAATAGGGGGTGGTCATGATCCACGGTTCGCCGTTCTGGCTGAAGAAGGGCAGAAAGATCGTGTCGATGCCCTCATCCTGAAACATCTTCACGCCGGCAGAGCTGCCAAAGTACATGGCAACTTCTCCGTTCCGGAACATTCCGGTCACATCGTCGTAATTCAATGCAAGATCATCTGCTGTAAGGTGGGTATCCTGAATGAACTGCTCCATCCGCTCAAACGCCCCCGGCCATACGGTGTCGTCCAGACCCACCCGCGCGGTGCTGGCGGGGTCGCTGTAGGTAGTGCGCCACTTGCGCCCCGCGGTGGTGGTAAGCTCGGCAGCAGAAAGCCCCTGCAGGGTTTCCATGCAGGTGTAGTCGTAGGTATAATCGGAGGTAAAGCCGCGGATGCCTACCTTTTCAAAAGCCTGACAGGCCGCTACAAAGCTTGCGTAATCGGTGGGCAGGGGAATATCGTACTGCTCAAAAAGGCTGCGGTTGACCACAAAGCCGTGGGCATCCGCGCACACCGGCAGCCAGTTCACGCTGCCATCCTCGTTTTTGAAGCTGTTGAGGTAGGTGTTGTACACAGCGCCCGCCTCATTGGTCATGGCAAGGTTCATCAGGCTGTCCTTCAACGGTGCCGCATCGTGCAGCGAGAACCGGCAGCAGGTGATGATATCCGGCAGACCGCCGTTTTGCTGCAAAAACTTGTAAAAATCCAGATCGTTGTTGCCGACGATGAATTCAATGTTCACGTCCGGCAGCTGCGCCTGAACATAGGGCGCATAGTTTTCGTACAGGCTGGTGCTCCACAGATACACCTGAATAGTCTGAGCGTCTTCCTGCTCCTGTGTTCGTTCCGCATTTTTTTCGCTGCATCCGGTGAGCAGGGATAGCCCCATCACCAGTGCCGCAAGCATGGAAAATAGGCGGCGCAATGTTTTTGTTTTCATCCGATCCTCCTCCTCACACTTCTTGGACAGCCATCGTTTTGCGGTTGGCTGCTTTTGCTTACTGATCATACATCACCGCCCGCAAGAGTGTGTGCTGTAAAACCCACCCACGGAAAGGATGCCGCAATTTTTGAGTCTTTTCTGTTTTGCGCTCTCCCTCTACCGCGAAGGGGCACAGAATGACAAAGACATAAAAATATTTTACCACTACCATGAAAAATTTTCAATAAAATTTCATATATTGAACAATAAAAGCTGTGTAGGATTACAATAGATGTGTCACAAAGTGAAAAAAGACGAATGAGTCGTTCTGTGGTACAGTTAAATTGCTACACCAACCATCACAGAAACTGCCGTTCAGGCATAAGAAATAAAGCACCCGCAGCAATTTGCTCACCGGAGATTCAAAACCTCTGTGGCGCTTGCTGTGGGTGCTTTTGGGCGCTGTTTATTTCAGTACATCTGCAAGGACCTGCAGCAGGTGCGGAATATCCAGCGGCTTTGCAATATGGCCGTTCATACCGGCCTTCAGTGCGTTCTGACGGTCTTCCTCAAAGGCATTTGCCGTCATTGCAAAGATGGGGATGCCAGCCTTTGCGGCATCCGGCAGCGCACGAATCTGCCGCGTTGCCTCGTAGCCGTCCATGTTGGGCATCTGGATGTCCATGAGGATCAGGTCATACTGTCCGTCTGCCGCCTGCTTCATCTTCCGGACGGCGATCTCGCCATCCTCGGCAGATTCCACCTCAAAGCCCGCTTCCTTCAGGATCTCCACTGCGATCTCACGGTTCAGCTCGTTGTCCTCCACCAGCAGGATCTTTTTTCCTTTGAAGGCCTCCGCGTTCAGCTGCACCGGCCTGCAGGCAGGCTCTGCACCGAACGGCTCTGCCAGCACTCTGCGCAGCTCCGAGAGGAACAGCGGCTTTTCGCAGAAGGCGGTAACACCGGCAGCGCGGGCTTCCTCTTCAATATCGGCCCAGTCGTAGGCGGTCAGGATAATGATGGGGCGGTTTTTTCCGATCACCTTGCGGATCTGCCGCACGATCTCGATGCCGTTCATATCGGGGATCAGCCAGTCGATGATGTAAACGCTGAATTCATCCCCCTGCTCCATGGCATACCGGGTGCGGATCACCGCTTCCCTGCCGGAGATCGTCCACTCCGGCCGCATCCCGATCTTGGACAGCATGGTGCTGACGCTCAGGCAGGTGTCGGTATCGTCGTCCGCCACCAGTGCCCGCAGCCCTTCCAGCTGCGGGAGCTGCCTGAGCTCCACCTTTTGTCCGCTGAGCGCAAAGCAGAGATTCACGATAAACTCGCTGCCCTTGCCCGGCTCGCTCTCAATGGCGATGGTGCCGCCCATCAGGTCCACAATGTTCTTGGTGATGGACATGCCGAGGCCGGTACCCTGAATGCCGCTGACGGTGGAGTTTTCCTCACGGGCGAACTCCTCAAAGATGTGCTTCTGGAATTCCTCACTCATGCCGATGCCGTTGTCCTTGATGCGGAACTCATAGCAGGCCCGGCCCGCAGGCGCACCGTTTTTCTCAGCAATGCGAATGCTGATCATGCCACCTGTGGGAGTGAACTTGATGGCATTGGACAAAATGTTCAGCAGGATCTGGTTCAGCCGCAGCGGGTCGGTGATGATATCCTCGTTCTCCACATCTATGGTATCAATAAAAAGCGACAGCCGCTTTGCCGAAACATTGGGCTGAATGATGGAGCGCACATCGTGGACGAGGTCCGGCAGATGCACCGCTTTTTCCTCGATCTTTACCTTTCCGCTCTCGATGCGGCTCATATCCAGCACATCATTGATGAGGGAAAGCAGATGCTGGCTGGAGGTGGAGATCTTTTTGAGGTAGTCCAGCACCTGTTCCCTATTGTCGATATGGGTTGCAGCCAGCGAGGTGAAGCCGATGATGGCGTTCATGGGGGTGCGGATATCGTGGCTCATATTGAACAGGAACTCCCGCTTGGCGCGGTTTGCCGCCCCCTCGTGCTGAAGCGCGATCTCCAGCTTGCGGTTCTGTTCCTCCAGCTGGGTCTGGTACTTCCTCTCCTGCTCTTTTTTCTGCAGCTCCATCTCCTGCGCGGAGCGGCGGCGCAGCAGCTGAAGGATCATTACAAGCAGGATGTAGCCGACCAGAACCGTCAGGATCAGCAAAAGCGACTCCCGGAAGATTATTTTTTCATCCGTGTACGCATAGAGATCGAAGGATCTGCCATGGCAGAACATCCCGAAATAGCAGCCGGAGCCGTTCCAGTCCCGGGTATGGGTCAGCTTCTCTGCGGCCCCGGCTTTGCGAATTCCCTGCGCCAGCGGACTGCCTGCAACATCCTGCCCAATCAGCTCCGGGCGGTTTGCGGCAACGACCTGATTGTTCTGCACGATGAACAGCGTGCCGCTGGTTTCTGCCGGGTAACCATCCAGTATGCTCTGGATGGACAGCGCCGTTTCCTCCACAAATTCCGCCGGGGTGTACCGGTAGGCAAGCAGGAGCAGCTCTGTGCTTTCTGCCCGGTGCGCCGCAACATCCACAGCAGAGCCATCTTCCAGCAGGACGCGCTTCACATAGGTCTTTCGCGGGTAAGACAAAACGTCCAGAACAGCGTCATTTTTCAGCTGGTCGCCAAACCGGTCATAGCCGATGCCGTTGGTCGTGGACTCGCACCGGAGCGTGCCATCCGGTCCCAGAACCGAAATGCCGGTGAGCCAGAGCTTTTCTGTCTGCCTGTTCAGGCACTGCGGGTCGGAGAGGTCAAGCGCAGGATTCTCTGCCAGCTGATGGACTGCGACCGCCGTGCGGCGGAGTGCCTTTGCCGTGATGGTATCGTTGTGCTTTTCAAAGCTGGTGGACTGGGATTTGACAAACTCAAGGGTCTGGCAAAAGCGTTCCTCTGCTGTGCGCATTGCCCGCCAGCTGGAGAAAAAAGCAACACCGGCCATCAAGAGCACGCCGATGATCAGATAGGCTGTCCATATCCTTTTATCCGGGATGGTTCTGTTTTTACGCGCCAATTGTGTCCACCTCCAGATACTGCGAAGCATTTTCAAGGTATCGGTCAATGATCCGCTCCAGCGTGCCGTCCGCGCGCATCTGCGCAAGGGTATCGGTCAGCTGGCTGTCCAGCCCGCGGGTGTCGTTCTTGGCAAAGGCGATGCCCAGCCCGGTGACCAGCAGCGGTTCCTCCAAAATGCGGAAGTCTATGGCATTGTCCTTCATATATTGCAGGATGCCTGTCTCGTGGGCGGCGATGCCGTCCACATAGCCGCAGGCCAGCATTGCGTACTGCACACTGCGGTTTTCGATGCTGAGCACCTCCACCGTCTGCGGGATGCGCGGGTCGGAGCCGCTGAGAAAGATCTCCTCCGGCTTGCCGGTGCTCTGCACGGCGACGGTCTTGCCGGCAAGGTCGCTGAGGGATCGGATGCTGCTGTCAGCATCCACCGCAACCACCTGACGGCTCACCATGTAAGGCCCCGCCCAGCGGTATACCTCTTCGCGTCCATCCATGGAAAAGCAGCCCCAGATGCAGTCGATGGCGCCGCTTTCCACAAGATTTGTTTTCTGCTCCCAGTTGATCGTTTCAAACCGGGCAGCATACCCCATACGGCGGAACGCCTCGGTGGCGATCTCCACATCGATCCCGGTGGGAACACCGTCATTATTCAGATAGATATAAGGTGGATAGCTGTCGCTTCCCACAACGATTTGTGCAAGACCGCTGTCTTTCGCTTCCTCTTCTCCGCAGGAAGTCAGACTGCTTACGGCAGCAGCTGCCGCCAGCAGCGTGCATCCGTTCAGGAATGCACGGCGTGAGATTCTGTGTTTCATTCGGGCTTTTTATACTCCTGTTTTGATTGCATCCGCAGCTCAGTTGTGCTGCTGTAATTCTTCTTTCAGGGCAGCTTGGATATCCGTCAGGCATTGCAGCAGAAGCGGCTTCCTGTTGATGAAGTTTTTCCAACAGCTGCTGCTCACGCGCTTTGTAATATTCCTCGATCTCGGAAAGTGTATTCACGTTCTAAGCTTCTCCTGCATCATTTACATCGCTTGTGTGCTTTCTCTGCGGAAACGCGCTTGTCCGCTATTTATTTTCGGGGGGATAACACGGAAGCGTTTTACCGTCTGCTCCAGCGCAGCAATATCCACAGGTTTGGACAGGTGCTCGTCCATGCCGGCTTCCCTGCTCTTCTGCATATCCTCAAGGAAGGCATTGGCGGTCATGGCAAGGATGGGAATGATCCTGCCCAGCGGGTTTTCACCGCTGCGGATGCGGCGGGTGGCTTCCAAGCCGTCCATCACAGGCATCTGCACATCCATCAGGATCATGTCGTACTCGCCGGGCTTTACGCTGGCAAAGGCATCCACGATTTCCTGACCGTTGGAGCAGATGGTGCAGCTTGCGCCATTGGCTTCCAGCAGCATTTCCAGAATTTCGGCGTTGATGGCGTTATCCTCGGCGCAGAGGAACTTCATGCCGGACAGAGGAGAAGTTTCTTCCTCTTCCTCCGGGAGCACCTGTGCCTCTGGCACCGTATCTGCTTCGGCATCAACGGGAAATTCCAGCACCACCTCAAAGCGAGTGCCCTTGCCGGTGGTACTCTCCACATTGATAGAGCCGCCCATCAGGTCAACAATGTTCTTGGTGATGGCCATACCAAGGCCGGTGCCCTGCACCTTGTTGGTGCCGGAGCGCTCCTCGCGGGTAAAGGGGTCAAAAAGGGTCTTCTGGTAGGCCTCGCTCATGCCAATGCCGTCATCCTGCACCACAAAGCGGTATCGGGCGTAGTGCTCGTTTCGGGGTAGCTCGTCCACCTCAAACCGGATATGCCCGCCGGTGGGCGTATACTTGACTGCGTTGGAGAGGATGTTCATCAGCACCTGATTCAGACGGTTGGGGTCTGCCAGCACGTTTTCGTGCTGCAGATGGGTGTTTACCGTAAAGGTCTGGCGGCGCTGGCCTGCCTGCTGGCGGATGATGCTGTCCAGCTGGCTGATCTGCTGGGGCAGATTCATTTTTTCCACATTCAGGGTGGTCTTGCCGCTCTCGATGCGGCTCATGTCCAGAATATCGTTTATGATGCCCAGCAGCAACTGTCCGGAATTTTCCAGCTTGTCCAGATGTTCGGCCAGCTTTTCCGGCTGGTGCAGCTCGTTTTTCATCAGAGTGGTAATGCCGATGATGGCGTTCATGGGGGTGCGGATATCGTGGCTCATGTTGGCAAGGAAGTCCGTCTTAGCCTTGCTGGCGCGCTCGGCGGACTGTAACGCCTCTGCGGCAATGTCCTGTGCCTGCCGCAGCTCATCGTTTACCTGCGTCAGATGGATGTTGTATTGCTCCAGACGGAGGTTCGCTTCTTTTTCTGCCTGCAGCTCCTGCTGCTGCTTTTGCCGCAGGAGAGACCAGCCGACAAAAACTGTTATGACCGAGAACACCATTGCAATGACGATGATGATGATCATGACGATGCTGACCAGCTTCTGCGTATTCACGGCCACATATTTTGCCGGAACAAGGAACGCCAGTGTCCACCGGGCGTTTTCCATCTGCTTCAGGGCGTAGAAATACTCGGTCCCGTCCAGCACGGCGTTGGAATAACAGGAGCCTGTGCGGTCAAGCCGCTCCTTTGCCTCCGCAAAGGAAGAACCGTGCAGATAGGACATCCAGGATAGCACGGTGTATACATTGTGTCCCTTCAGCAGCTCGGTATCATTGGCGTTGAACAGCTTGAAACCGTCGTTATCCAGCACATAGACGCTGTTGTTATTTTCGTAGGCATCACAGCGGAAATAATCGTTTAGTTGGGTCATGCTTTGCGAAATACCAAAATAGCACAGGGTGATCTCTTTTTCTCCGCTTTGCAGTGTGATGGGGGTGGAGAGCTTTTCCAGAAACACCATCCGGGAGTCGTCCACGGTCAGCGAGTTGGAAACATAGCTGACCCACTGCGGAGAGTCTGCCAGATAGTTCATTTCCCTTAGCAGCCCCATGCCGCCATTCTCGGTATAGTAATGTCCGGCAGAGTCCACGGCAATCAGTTCGATCTGTCTTTCATGGTAATTGGAAAGCTCCGACAGCTTTTTCAGATAGCGATAGAACTCGGTATCGGTCTTTAACGGAGTGCAGTACAAATAATTGCATTGTACATTCACCTCGCTCCAATGGGTGTCGATCACATCCTCCAGACTGCGGAACATCTGGTGGGTGACCTCTTCCATCTGGTTCAGCCGCTCATGGTAGACAAGGTTCTGGATGTAGGTCTGGCTCATGATAAAAAGGGTCAGGATGACCGCAACAATGACAAAGCCGGTGCCCCAAAGCAGCTTTTTATATAGTTTGTTGTTCACATCCAATATCTCCTGTCCGTTCTGTTTCAGACGCACCCTAGCTCCATGCGGTATCTGCCCGGCTGATGGTGGTGTATGCACCAAAGAAGGCTTTTGCAGCATCCATGCCCACCACGCCGCTGTCTGTGACCGTGGTCTCCGCAGCCAACTGGTCGCTCACACCGCAGATGGCAACCTGATAGGTCTTGCCCGCATCCGGCTGCACCGGGCTTACCAGCACATAGGGGTAGCCCTTGCCGTTGCCGTAGGCATCATAACCAGAAGCAAGCAGGTCGTTGATCTGCTGCCCGGTCAGGGTAACGGTCTGGATGGTGCGGTTCCAGCCGGTGGGCAGGATCACCGAAAGGTCGTAATCTGTAATGCCCTTGGCGTACAGCTTGGCCGCTACGCCGTGATGGTTCTGATCGGTGGGGTTGCCGGGGATCCATGTGCTCAGCGACACCAGCGCAAGGTCGCTGCCGGTAGCCTGTGCAAAACAGCGGCCCACCAGCATGGCGCAGTCCTCCTGCGAAAGCTCCTCCGTAACGGTAGTGATGATATCCGGGGTGTTGTTCACCACACTATCCTGATCCTCGTCCAGCTGACGGATCACATCCTCCATGGTGGCATTGCCCTTCATGAAGTCCAGCATTTTAAGGCCAGTGGTCACGATGGTGTTTTCCCAGCCGGAATAGATAAAGGGCGCGGTGTTGCCTGCATTCAGGGCATCGGCGATGTCGGCATAGTAGGTGCCGTCCGCTTTTGCGTCCTTGAAGGGCAGCAGGCTGCTTTTCAGCGCCGTTGCGGGCTGCAGAGCGCTGGTGCCTGCAACGGTGGAAAGCACACGCATCACCTTGAGCGCATCTTCCAGCTTCTGGGGGTCCTGCTCCAGCTTTTTATTCAGACCGTAGAAGCGGTTCACATTCAGCACAAAAACGTTCTGGGTGCCGTCCTCCGAGAGAAACGGCATCAGCCCGTATTTATCGGCGTTGCCGTCTGCCTCCACGATGCCGTTGGTGCCGCCCATCAGAAACAGGGTGTTGCCCTCGGTCATCCTCTGCCGGGTCACATTGTCGTCAAGAGCGTCGCCGGTGTCGTTCAGCATCCCGATGTCCTTCCACTTCTGGACATAGGCCATCGCCTGCATCATGCCGGGGGTATTGCTGACATTCGCCTTACCGGACAGATAATCCCGCTGCCACAGCCTGCCGTCCAGTGTGCCGAGGAAATCGGCGTCCGCAATGTTGCACAGATACTGGAAACCATAGCCCGGATACTGGATCTGCGGCAGACAGAGATCGACCTCTGCTTTCTTGGCCTTTGCAGCCAGTTCTTCCAGCTCAGCGAAAGAATTGGGCAGCTCCCAGCCGTATTTTTTCAGCAGGGTCTTGTTGTAGGTGATGCCGTAGCAGTTGTAGGTCGAGGGCAGCAGGTAGATGGCACCGTTGTCGAACACGTCCTGCAGACGGGACTCCACATAGTTATCCGTAAAATCGTAGCCGGAAAGGTCCAGCAGTTTGTCGGAGACCAGATCGATCCGGGGGTCGTAGTAGGTCAAGGTGCAGACGTCCGGCAGGTCGCCCGCCGCAAACATATTCTGCAAACAGGTGGTGGTGTTATCGCCGCTGTAGGGCACGACCTCGATGTTCACTTCCGGGTAAACGCTGTGTACCTGCTCAATAAAGGCTTCTATCTCCTTATAAGGTGCCATAAAGGTGATGGCTTCGTGCGCATCGTCTTTTTTCGCCGTTTCGGTCTTACCGCCGCCGCAGGCAGTCAACGCCGCCGTGGCTGCCGTAATGCCGCAGACCTGCAAAAAAGAGCGGCGGGAGATCTTTTTCATCATATAAATATACCTCCCTCACATTATCGGAAAGTGCAGTAGCGCAGTGCTGCCCTAGCTATTCTTACACATCCCATAGGAATCCACACACCCGCAGCCTGTCCGCATGGGCTTTGCGCCGAGCTTCCATAAAATAACATTATTATTGTACCATTGCAACAAAAGTGTTTCAAGTTGTTTTTGAAGGCCTTTACATACGAAAGTACTTTTTATATCTGATTCTGCCTTTTGCATGGCATAAAATGCAAAACGACCTATTGAGGAAATAATCGTAGATGGTTAGCATGAATGGAAAAAATGTGCAGGCTCATCATCAACACTAAACCACCCAGTGTGAAGAAGAGCTTTTCACATCCGGCGGCTGCGTGGATCAGCTGCTGCCAAAGGCCCTTTTTCTGCATAAACAAGATCCAGCCCATAGAGGCAATGTAGGTCATGCCGACACCGAGATGACTGAGCATTATCTCCATGTTCTACAACACCGGCACCCGGCTGGGGCTTATCCACGAAACAAGTCATCGAAAAACTGAAACTGCTGACTGATGCGGAGTTTGCCGAGCTGGAATTTCCCCCGGACTGATCTTTGCCGCCTGCGGGCGGCGTACATAAAGTATTTTGTTCTTCCAAAAGATATGCTATAATCAAATT